>Ga0247757_10001167_pt1 | contig 18671 bp, 16 predicted proteins | sample UWRJL126311R4_FD_180929 | JGI IMG/M metagenome (GOLD analysis project Ga0247757, IMG submission 180929) | Plant litter microbial communities from Arlington Agricultural Research Station in Wisconsin, United States - UWRJ-L126-311R-4 | ecosystem: Environmental > Terrestrial > Plant litter >... | reverse complement strand
TACCTGTTGGAGAAACGCTCGCTGCCCCCCGGCCTCGCCCGGCCCGCGGCCCGCGAATTCGCCCCCGACTGATTTTCCCCATGCGCGCCCTGAAAAACCTCGCCCGCCTCCTGCGTGAACTCTGGGCTTTCGCCCGCGAGCACAAGGCCTGGTGGATCGTGCCCATCGTCGTCCTGCTGCTGCTCATCGGCGCGTTCGTCATCGGCGTTTCGTCCATCTCCCCGTTCATCTACTCGCTGTTCTGACGTGTCCGCCCCGCTGTCGCTGAGCCGCAAGCTGCTGTATTCCGCCATCCTGTGCGGGACGCTCCTGGCGCTGCTCCTCGGCGGCCTCGAGCTGGCCCTGCGGTTCGCCGGCTATGGCGCCTCACCGCACTTCTTTCGCGCCACGCGCGACGCCGCCGGCGCCCGCATCTACCGCGAAAACCGCCAGGTCACCGCGCCGTTTTTCTCCGCGGCGCTGGCCCGTCATCCCGAGCCGGTGCGGCTGCCGGAGCACAAGGCGCCGGGCACCTACCGCATTTTCGTCCTCGGCAGTTCCGCCGCGATGGGCGACCCCGAGCCGTCGTTCTCGCTGGCGCGCGTGCTCGAGGTGATGCTGCGCGCGGCCTACCCGGAGAAAAAGTTCGAGGTGATCAACGCCGCCGTCACGGCGATCAACTCCCACCTCGTGCGCGGCATCGCCGCGGACTGCGCGCAGCTCGAGCCCGATCTCTTCATCGTCTACGAGGGCAACAACGAGGTGATCGGCCCCTTCGGTCCCGCCGGCGTCTTCGCCCCCTTCGTGCGCACCGAGGCCGGGGTCCGCGCCGCCGTATGGACGAAGGGCACGCGCACCGGCCAGTGGCTCGCGTCACTCGGCCGGCACGACCGCCCCGCCGGCTGGGGCGGCATGGCCATGTTCCTGCAGCAACAGGTCGCGGCGGACGACCCGCGCCTCGACGCCGTGCGCGCCCATTTCCGCGCCAACCTGCGCCCCATCGCCGCGAGCGGACGCGCCGCCGGCGCCACGACGCTGCTCTGCACGGTCGCCACCAACCAGCGCGATTTCGCCCCGTTCCTGTCCGCAAACGGCGAGGCCGAGCGTGTCTACCAGGAAGGCCGCGCCGCGGTCGCGGCCGGGCGCGACGCCGAGGCCGCCCCATTGTTCCAGCGCGCGCTCGACCTCGACCTGCTGCGCTTTCGCACGGATTCGCGGTTGAACCAGGTGATCCGCGATCTGGCCGCCGCCGCCTCGCCGGATCTGCAGGTGGTCGATGTCGCCGCGGCGCTGGCCGCACACAGCCCGCACGGCGTTTCCGGCAACGAGTTTTTCTACGAGCACGTGCACCTCAATCTGCGCGGCACCCACGAAGCGGCCGCCTCGCTCTTTCCCGCCATCGCCGCCGACCTCGCCCGCCGCGGCCTGGCGGCCGGCCCGGCGCCGGCGCCGATTGGCTACGCGGAAATCGCCCCGCGTCTCGGCTACAGCACGTACGAGCAGACGATGATCGCGCTCGAATTGCTCCATCGTTTCAAGCAGCCGCCGTTCACCGCCCAATCGGACAACGCCGCCCGTCTCGCCCTGTGGCAGCGCGCCGCGGACCAGGGCCAGGCCCTGCTGGCGCGGCCCGACGCCACGCCGACATTGCTCGAGATCGGCACCCGGGCCCTCGCGCAGCGGCCCGACGACTGGATCCTCGCCCGCAACACCGGCGCCATGCTGGTCAGCCGGCAGCGTCCGGCGGAGGCGCTGCCGTTGCTGGAACAGGCCGATCGCTGGATCGATGACGACGTGGATACGCTCGTCGCGCTCGGCTGGGCCCACCGGGCGCTCGGCCACGCGGCCGAGGCCGAAGCGGCTTTCGCCCGCGCCCGCCGCCTCGAGCCGGATTACCCAAACCTGCCGCCGGCGCCGTGAAGCCCGGCTCCGTCGGGGGCTACTTCAGCACGTGCCACTTCGGCCGCTGCCAGCTGGTGCGGAAGACCGCGGCGGACGCCTCGACTGCCTGCTTGGTCCGCTCCTGTCCGTCGAGGAAGCAGATGAGGTCGAACTGCTGGCCGGCCGTGCCCTCGGCCGCGGCGTGTTGCCGGACGATCTCGTTTGCCGGCAGCAGCAGGCGGCCGAGCATTTCGGTCAGATCGAATTTCAGCCCGGCATAACCCTGCCGCGGCTCGTATGCTTTGTAGACGAGTTCAGTGCAGACGAGCTGGGCGTCGGTGGCGAAATCGAATTCGAAGTCATAGGGCCGGCCGGCGTAGTGCAGGGCACGCACCAGCGCCTGCGCGCGTTCGAGCAGCGAACGCCGCGGCCGGAGCACGCCGATCGAGTCGCAGTCCGCCGTGTGCTCGAGCGTCGTCAGCATCACGCCCTCGCTGATCGCCTCGATCACCCGCACCGGTTCCTTTTTCTCCGTCACGGGGAAGCCGGCGCCGTTGATCTCCGGGTGACGCGCGGCCAGCAGGGTCTCGAAATCGCCGCTCGGCTCGCCCTGCGACCGCACCCATGCCTGGACGTCCGGGTCGCTTCCGAAGGTCGCGCGCCGGTCCGCCGCGGTGCCGAGATAGAGCGCCGCGTGCGACCAATAGCCGGGCAGGCCGATGTTCGACAGGTACCACTCGCGGCGCTCGACGAGCACGTCGCCGGGACGGAGAAGTTCCTGCAGGCGTCCGACCTGCGCCGGGGAAATCAGCGAACGGCCGACGCGGTAAACCTTGGTGTCGCCCATCCACTCGGAAACCCCCGTTTGCACCGGCAGCCAGGCGGCGTCCACGCCGCTGCGGACGATCTTCGTGGCGTTCTTGACCGTCAGGATCTCCCCGCGGCCGAGGCCCTGCTTCCAGAGAAACGCGGCGTCCTCCGCAATCACGGCGCGCACCTCCGGCACCTGTCCGCCGGGGTAGGTCTGCCGCAGCACCTCGCGCGCGGCGAAGCGCGTGGCGATGATGGGATTGAGGAAGCGCAGCTTCATCTTCGCGTAGGTGTCGGCGGGAAGGCCGAGTTCGGGCACGGCTTCGTTCAGCACCTTGTCCAACTCGGGGTTGCGGTCGGCGCGGGCGACAAACTCCATGGCCGCCCGGTACTCCGCCAGCATCGCGGCGTAGCCGATCAGGAAGGACTGTTCGCCGGCGTCGCCCGTCAGGCGGTAGTAGGCGGCGTGGCGGATCCGGATCGCATCGAGCGCGACGAGGTAGTCGAGCCCGCGCTGCCAGGCGGCCCAGACCGCCTCCTTTTCCTCGCGCCGGAGCAGGCGCGGCGCCGCGAGTTTTTCCGCGGGGAACACCTCCGGCCGGCGATCCATGTAGCCGACGACCTCGTGGAGGCCGCGGCGTTCGACGAGCACCGCCTCGCGGTCGGCTTCGAGGCACACCGCGAGTTCCGCGGGGGCGAGTTTATTCAGGGGTTTGGGGTCGTCCGCGCGCGCGGTCGCGACGGCGAGCAGGAGCAGGCAGGGAATCCAGCGGGGCCGCATGGTGGACGTCAGGGATACCGCCGGCCCCGGGGCAGGCAATCCTTCTCCCGCGCGATCGCGCGAACTCACTTCCCGCGCCGCGGGGTGAAGAACACCTGCACCGCGTACACCTGCGCGTGATGGCCGATGAGGCTGTGACAGGCGCGCGTCGCGCAGCCGAGCGACACCAGCTGCGGGTTCACGATGTTGGCGCGGTGCGGCGGGGAATTCATCCAGGCGGTCACCAGCATCGCGGCGAAGTTGGCGTAGGTCTGCATCTCCACCGGCCGGCCCGTATCCAGGCGATAGTACTCGGTGTGGCCGTCGTGCTCGCGCACGCCGAGCGCGTCGGTTCCGGCCGGCAGGTCGTAGGCGGAAAGACGCGCGATGTTTTCCGAGACGCGGGCGTAATCCAGGCCGACCGCCCTCACCCGGTCCGCCGGCAGCTCGGTCAGCGGCACGGGGTTTTCGTGGCTCAGCTGCGTTTCGATCACCCCGACCGTCGCCTTGAGATCCGCCGCGTCGTCGAGCTTCGCCACATGCGTGAACGCCGGCAGCCCGAGCCGGCGGCGCACGCGGTTGGTTTCGTGGAAAATCGCCGCCTCCAGCAGCCCGCGGTGCAAATCCGCCGGATCGATGCGCGCCGCGGCCGCCGGCTCCCGCGCGAACTCGTCGGGCGAAAGCGCGTACCAATCCGCGGCCCGCGCCGGCGGGACCGCCGCCCCGAGCCCGGCCACGCCCAGGAGGACGGCAAGGAAATGGCCGCCCTTGCCGCAGCGGCCCGCACACGATGCGTTCACGCGCTCGTCAGCTCGTCGTACGCCACGCCGAGGTTTGCCGGCAGGCGGTTGCCGCGGCCGGGCGGCACGTGGAAATCGGGGAAGCCGGGAAAATTCTCGAGCTTCTGGATCTCCTCCTTCGATTTGCCCGCCTTGATTTCGCCCTCGGTGTGGGCGAGGAGCGCGGCCAGATAGTCGCGAAACACCCGCAGCTCGTCGCGCTGGAGCGTGATGCCGAACTTTGCGTTGCCGTGGCCCGAGACGTAGATCGCGTCGGCCGGGTAGTCGGCCTGAATCTGCTCCAGCACGGTCACCCAGTGCCGGATGCTCGCGCCGCCCGGCCGGTCGATGACCGGATACATCCGGTTGAAAAGCAGGTCGCCGAGGTGAACGACATTGGCCTTTTCGAAAAGGACCACGATGTCGCCCCGCGTGTGGGCAGCCCCGAGGTAACGGGCGCCGATGGTTTCGTCGCCCAGGCTCATCTTCCAGGTCTCGGGGAAAGTGGCGTCGGGCAGCACCAGCGGGTCGAGCGTCTTCTTGTCGGCTTCGGCCCGCGCGCGGAGCAGGTCGGGGACGTTGGCGTGGGCCACGATCGCCTTGGCGGAGGGATGGAGCGTCGGGTTGCCGCCGGTGTGGTCGCCGTGGTGGTGGGTGTTGACGATGACGTCGAACTTGCGGTCGGCGCGGCCGGGCAGGTCGCGCAGGAAAATAGCCGCGGTGTTGGGAAACTGGGTGTCGACCGCGGCCACGGCGTCGGGATTGACCAGCCAGCCGATGGTGCCGCCCCCGCCGGTGAAGACGCCGACATTACGGCGCAGGGCCTTGAATTCGGTGACCGGGGGCGGGGGCTGTACGACCGGGCCGGCAGAAGGAGTGGCGGGGGCTTGGGCGAGCAAAGCAGACGGGGTCAGCACGCTGATCGAGGCCGCTGCGCCGGAACGGATTAGGAAATCACGGCGATTCATGCGCCGACCCTAGCCAGCCCAAGCCCCGCCGCCAGCGCTTTTCCTGTAACCTCGGCGACGCGACGCGGTTATCCCTGCCGAACACGCGCCATGATCCCGCTCCATGCTTCTCGCCCAAACCCAGTTCCGAGTTCACACCGAGTCTTCCCCGGTTAGCCTGCCCGCCACCGTGGACGCGACCAACGACCATGAACTCATGATTGCCGTGCGCGCCGGGGAGATCCGGCGCCTGGGCGACCTTTTCGAGCGCTACAACCGCCCGCTCTACGGCTTCTTTGTGCGCCTGACGAACCAGCCGAGCGTCAGCGAGGACCTGGTGCAGATCGTCTTCTACCGCATCCTCAAGTACCGGCACACCTACCGCGACGAGGGCAAGTTCTCCGCGTGGATCTACCACCTCGCCCGCAAGGTCGCCGCCGATCATTTCCGCAAATCCGCCTCCACCCCGACCCCGTCCGACCCCGACGATTTCGCCGACCATCCGGACCAGGAGCCGGCCCCCGATGCGAAAGCCGCCACGGCCGACGACGTCGCCCTCATGCGCCGCGCCCTCGCGCGCGTGAGCAATGAACATCGCGAAGTCCTCGTGCTCTCGCGCCTCCAGCACCTCAACCACTCGGAAATCGCCCGCCTGCTCGACTGCTCGGTCGGCGCCGTGAAGGTCCGCGCCCACCGCGCGCTCAAGGAGCTGCGCGAGGTCTATTTTAAAATCCGCAAGGAACAGGCGGCCTGAGCCGCCAAAAGGAACACCATGAACTGCCAACGCGTGCAGGATAACTTCATCGACTACCAGGACGGCACCCTGCCGCCCGACGAGTCGGCCGCGCTCCGCACCCACCTCGCCAGCTGCCCCACGTGCCAGCGCGAGTGGTCCGCGCTCCAGGAAATCACCCGCAAGCTCGACGCGCTGCCCGCCGACGAGACGCCCAGCCCGCGCCTGCGCGAACAGTTCTACGCCATGCTCGAGACGCACCAGCGCGACGCCGACGCCGTCAGCCCCTTCGCACTCGCCCGCAACCGGATCGACCGCTTCTTCGCCGCGCTCCTGCCCTCCACCCCGGCCCTGCAGTTCGCCGCCGCCCTCACGGCGCTCGCCGTGGGCGTGTTCGCCGGCGCGCGCTACTTCCACCCGCCAGCCGCGATTCCCGCGGAGGTCGTGGACAACACCGCCAAGCACGAGCAGGAGATCGCCGCGCTGAAGGCGCAGATGAAGGAAATGGGCAGCCTCGTCGCCGCCTCCCTCCTCCAGCAGAAGTCCACCAGCGAGCGCATGCAGACCGTGCTCGCCACGATGGACCTCAAGAGCCCGGACCGGAAGGTCCTCTCCGACCTCGTCGGCGCACTCGCCTTCGACCCGTCGGTCAACGTCCGCCTCTCCGCCGTCGAGGCACTGGCCCAGCACGCGGACGACCGCCTCGTCCGCGCCGGCCTGCTCTCCGCGCTGCCGCGCGAGACGGCCCCGCTCGTCCAGGTGGCGATGATCGAATTGCTCACGTCCATCCGCGAACCCGACGCCGTCCCGATCCTCGACCGCATCAGCCGCGACGAGACCGCCGACAAGGACGTCCGCGAATCCGCCCGCCGCGCCCTGGCCGTGCTCCGCGCCCCTTCACCCACTGACACTCTCAAAAACAACCAACCGTCCACTCCGCTCGTCTCCTAACGTATCACCTTATGAAAGCCCTGCCCCGTCACCTCCTCCTCACCCTGTTCCTGGCCGCCGCCACGGCTGTCACGCCCGGCTTCGGGCGCGATGGCCCGCGCGACGAGCACGAAGACCACGACGACGGCGCCACCGCCCGCGTGAAGTTCTCCGACGCGTCCAAACCCGGCACGCTCAAGCTCTCCCTCCCGTGGGCCGAGGCCCGCGTCACCGCCATCGACGGCAACGAGGTCATCGTCTCCTCCTCCCTCGACGAGAAAACCCGCCGCGGCGAGGTCGACCACGAGGGCTTCCGCCGCCTCGACGACGACCTGACCTTCGAGCTCACCGAGAAGAACAACGTCGCGACCATCACCATCGCCGGCGACAACCCCTGGATGTCCAACGGCGCCGAGTTCGACATCAAGGTGCCGCGCAACACCAACCTCATCCTCCGCACCGAGGCCGGCGGCGACATCAACGTCGAGGGCGTCGAGGGCGACATCGACATCAACAGCATGAATGGCGAGGTCACGCTCCAGGACGTCGTCAGCTCCGCTGTTGTGAACACGATGAATGGCGAGGTGCACGTCAGCTTCCGCAAGGCGCCGCTCAAGCCGGTCTCGCTCTCCTCCATGAACGGCGAGATCGACCTCCGCCTGCCCGGCGACACCAAGGCCAACCTGCGCATGCGCACCCACAACGGCTCCATCCGCACCAACTTCCCCGAGGGTGCCCTGCAAACCAAGACCGAGAAGGCGTCCAAGATGCCGGCCGACAGCCGCGAATACCGCGAGTACCAGCGCGAGATCGCCCGCGTCGACCGGGAGCGCGCCCGGATCGAGCGCGACGCCAACCAGGCCGCCGCGGAAGCGGTCGCCGCCGCCAACGCGGCCGTTGCCGTCTCCGTGCGGACCGGCACCGCGGCCCCCGAAGCCGCCGACGATGCCACCCCGGCGCCCACGCCGCGCGCCCCCGGTGCGCCGGTCGCGCCTCTGGCCCCGGTCGCACCCATGGTTGCGATCCCGCCGATCCCCCCGCTCCCGAATTTCGGCGGCAAGTCGATCGTCGGCACGCTCAACGGCGGCGGCATCGACATCAAGCTGACCTCGATGAACGGCACGATCACCCTCCGCGAGTCCAAGTAAACCCGGCAACCTGCCTCCCTTCCCAGCGACCGGCCCGCAGGCCGGTCGCTTTTTTTGCGCCCGCACGGTTTCGCGTCCGGCGCCTCCCTTCATGGGCGGCGGCTGTTACTCTAATTCCCCTCCAAACGGCCCTAATTCCCCACTCTAAGCCGTAGCTAGGGTAAGTACCCGATATTTACATACCAATCCGTGTACGCGAACTACCTCTAGTTTTTGGGGTATAATACCTGTTTTCAGTTGCGCGGAGCGGGCGGCCTGCTCAGGTTCCGCCCATGGCAGGCCGCTCGACGGCCTGTTGTAGCAAAATGTCGGCTTTAACTCTCCCTCTCACTTTTTCCGCCTCCTTTGTCACCGGACCTTGTTCCCGGCCGGTGACTATTTCCGGTTCGGCCGTCCACGCATCATGCTGAATCAGGAAACTTCCCACTCTGCGTCTGCGTCCGATTTCGCCCCAGCCTCCGCTGCTTCCCCGACTCTTCCCCGCGCCAACGGCCAGCTCATCCTGGTGGTGGATGATCAGGAGAACATTCGCGACCTGCTGGCCACGGTGCTCACCGACCACGGCTACCGCATCCTGCTGGCCGTCGATGGCGATCATGCGCTGACGGTTTTCAAGCAGCAGCCGGGCAGCATCGCCGCCGTGATCACCGACCTGCACATGCCGCACACCGAGGGCGGTTCACTCGCGGACCTGTTGCGCAAGCTGCGGGCCGACCTGCCGATTCTCTTCATGAGCGGCCTGAACGAGGGCGCCGGCGGCCGTGATCTCCTGCCCTCCTCGTCGAAGGATCCGTTCCTGATGAAACCCTTCCGGCCGGTCGCGCTGCTCGAGGCGATCCACCGGATGTTGCAGCCGCACCGCACGGCCCAGGCCTGATCCGCGCCGCGAGCGGTGGGTCAGTTTGGTGTAGGTCGGGGTTTATCCCCGACAGATCAACATTCGTGTCGGGCATGAAGCCCGACCTACTCCGCCCCACGCGCCGCATTGACCGCGGCCGGTGGTGACGTTACCGGAAGGGCATGGAGCAAATCCTGCCGCTGCGCAGCCGGCTCGCCGACCTGGCCCGGGTCGAGGCGGCGCTGCACGCGTTCGTCTCCGCCGGCGTACTTCCCTCCGCGGCCGCCAGCGAAGTCCAGCTCGTGCTCGAGGAGGCGTTCACCAACATCGTCAAATACGCCCATCCCGACGGCCGCGACGATCACCCGGTGCAAGTGCGCCTGCAGGCGACGCCCGGCTGGCTCGAGTTGGAACTGGTCGACGACGGGATCGCGTTCGATCCGTTCGCGCAAGCGGTCGACCAGCTGGACCGGCCCTTTGCCGAGCGCAGCGACGGGTTGATGGGCGTGCCCCTGATCAAGGCGCTGTGCGACGAACACCACTATGCCCGGCGCGACGGCCACAATCACCTGCGGTTGCGCAAGCGCCTCGCCGTCCGGTGAGGGATTGCCAACGCCCCGCCCCCGGTTAACCTCCGCGCACCATGCCGCTCACTCTGTCCACCAGCCCGCTCAAAACCCTGGGCCATGTCATCAAGCTGACCGGCTCGCTCGATACCCAGACATTCGCCCAGCTCGATACCGAGCTCCAGCGCCTGGACGCCACGGCGGCGTCCCTGGTGGTGCTCGACTTGAAGGAGCTCAACTACATCAGCAGCGCCGGCATCCGCGTCATCCAGAAAGGGGTGCGCGCCCTCGCGAAGCACGGCGGCATCCTCAAGCTCTTCAATCCCCAGCCGCAGGTCGCCAAGGTTTTCCAGGTCATCAAGGTCCTCCCCATGCCGATCGACCAGATGTTCACCTCCGACGACGAACTCGACGCCTACCTCGCCGGCATCCAGCGCAATTCCCCGGGACCGGGTAAACCCTGATCCGTCCGCCGGATCCCGCGGCCATGGCTGGTTTCCGGCATCTCTCCACCCGCCTGTTTGTCTGGATCCTCGGCAGCGCCGCCGCCGCGCTGCTGGCGATCGGCTGGTACCAGTACCAGCGCACGCGCCGCATCGTGCTCGAACAGGTGACCGGCCGGTCCGCCGCCGTCGCCGCCCGTATCACGGAGGAACTGCAGGGTGCGCTGCGCACGGTGGAAGCCAGTGTCCTCCTCACCGCGGCCCGGGTTGACCGCCTGGCCGGCGAACCGGCCCGGATCGAGAACGCCCTCCAGGAAATGATCCGGATCAACGGGCGGATCTACGGCGGCACGGCCGCCTACGAAAGTTTCGCCACCCCGGACAAACAGCCGCGCTACGCGCCCTATTTTTTCCGCGTCGGCGATACGCTCCGGCGGACCGACCTGGCGACACCCGAATACGCCTACTGGGAGCAGGACTGGTATCGCCAGCCGCTCCGCGAAGGACGCGCGGTGTGGACCGAGCCCTATTTCGACAAGGGCGGCGGCGACATTCTCATGGTGACACATGCCGTGCCGCTCCTCCGTGCCGGCGGGCCGCCCGCCGGGGTTGTCACGGCCGACGTGGCCCTGGCCTGGTTGAAACGCGTGGCCGAAACGAATCAGCCCGGACAGAACGGCTTCGTCATCATTTTCTCCGGCTCGGGCCGGATCGTCATCCATCCCCGGACGAAGCGCATCCTGAAGGACACGCTGGCCAGCATAGCCGCGGAGACCGACCGGCCCGAGTTTCTGCGGATCCAAGCCGAGGTGGCCGCGGGGCGCACCGGCAGCCTGACCTACGATTCCCCGATCTTTGCCACGCGCATGCATGTCGATTACCAGCCGGTGCACGTTGGCGGCTGGGGCGTGATCGTCGGGTACGACGAGGAGGAATTCCTCGAGCCGGTGCGGGCGGCGGGCCGCGTGGCCGCCGGGTCGGCCGTCATCGTCCTGCTCGTCCTCGCTACGATCATCGTCGTGGCCTCCCGGCGGGTCACCGCCCCGCTCCGCCACCTCGCCGGTACCGCGGACCAGCTGGCGACCGGCAACTTTGCCGTGGCCATCGACGCGCCGCGCACGCGGGATGAAGTCGGCCAGCTCACGCTCGCCTTCCGCCGCATGCGCGACGAGCTGCAGCGCCACATCGCCGAGCTCACGGCCGCCACCGCCGCGCGGCAGAAGCTCGAGAGCGAACTCGCCATCGCGCAACTCATCCAGCGCACGATGCTGCCTCCACCCCGCCGCACCCTGCAACTCACGCGCACGGTCGACATCGACGCCCGCGTGGTGCCCGCCAAGGCCATCGGCGGCGACTTCTACTCCTATTCCCCGCTCGGGAACGACCGGCTGGTCTTCACCGTCGGCGACGTTTCGGACAAGGGCATCCCCGCCGCCCTCTTCATGGCCCGCACCCTCACGCTGCTGCGCACGGTCGGGCGCGAACTCGCCGATCCCGGGGCCATTCTCGCCCGCGTCAACGCCGAGCTTTTCCCCGACAACGACGAGTGCATGTTTGTCACCGTTTTCTACGGCGTATTCGACCTCACCACCCGCGAGCTGGCCTGTGCCAGCGCCGGCCATGAGCCGCCGCTGGTCCAGTCCGCCACCGGCGAATGGGAATTCTGGAACATCCCGAGCGGCCCGCCCCTCGGCCTCGCCGACGAAGTCGCGCTCCCGGTGTCGCGCCGCGTGCTGGCCCCGGGCGAGCGGCTGTTGCTCTACACCGACGGCGTCACCGACGCCGCCGACCCCGCGGGCAAGCTGCTCACCGCCGACGGCCTGCTGCGGACGCTGCGGGGGTTGCCCTCCGCCTCACCCGAGCTCACCGGCGAATTGCTGCGGCACGTGCAAGCCTACGCCGCCGGCGCCGAGCAGACCGACGACATCACCGTGTTCGCCCTGCGCTTCGAGTAATTTCCGCCCCGACCCCAAGCCCTAAGTAGTCTAATAGACTACTTGATCGGTGAGGCGTCGTCCCAACTCCTCACTCGTCACGCCACGCTTCCGTGCGCAAGCTCCCGCCATGAGAATCCGCCCCGCTGTCCTCGCTCTTCTGTCCTCCGTCCTCTGCGGCCTCGCCTTCGCCCAGATCGATCGCGTCAACGGCCACGACTTCGCCACGCGTTCGCAGGTCCTCGCGACGCACGGCATGGCTGCCACCAGCCAGCCGCTGGCGACGCAGGTCGCGCTCGACATCCTCAAGGCCGGCGGTTCCGCGGTGGACGCCGCCATTGCGGCCAATGCGACGCTCGGCCTGATGGAGCCGACCGGCAACGGCATGGGTGGGGACCTGTTCGCCATCGTGTGGGATGCAAAGACGAAGAAACTCTACGGGCTCAATGCCTCCGGCCGCTCGCCGCTCGGGCTCAGCTACGAACAAATGCAGGCCGAACTGAAGAAACTCGGCCGCACCACGATCCCGCCGCGCGGCTTCCTGCCCATCAGCGTGCCGGGCGCCGTCGACGGCTGGTTCGAACTGCACGGCAAGTTCGGCAAGCTGCCGATGAAGGATGTCCTCGCCCCCGCCATCCGCTACGCGCGCGAGGGCTTCCCCCTCACGCAGTACATCGCCTACGGCTGGGGCATCGGCGTCAACTACGCCAAGGCGGACAAGTTTCCGGGGGCCTTCCTCGCCACCTATGCCCCGAACGGCGAGGCGCCGAAGGAGGGCGAGATCTTCAAGAACCCCGCGCTGGCCGACACGCTGGGCAAGCTCGCGGCGGGCGGGCGCGACGTTTTCTACCAGGGCGAGATCGCCGACCAGATCGACGCCTTCATGCGCGCGAACGGCGGCTTCCTGCGCAAGGAGGACCTCGCCCGGCACAAGTCCACGTGGGTCGATCCCGTTTCGGTCAACTACCGCGGCTATGACGTCTACGAACTCCCGCCGAACAGCCAGGGCATCGCCGCGCTGCAGATGCTGAGCATCCTCGAGGGCTTCGACCTGAAGTCCCTCGGCTACGATTCGCCCGAGGCGCTGCACCTGATGGTCGAGGCCAAGAAGCTCGCCTTCGAGGACCGCGCGAAATTCTACGCCGACCCGGAGTTCGTGAAAATCCCGCTCGCCGGCCTGCTCTCCAAGTCCTACGCCGCCGAACGCCGCAAATTGATCAACCCCGCGCGCGCCGGCCGCAGCTACGACGCGGGCAACCCCGCGATGCAGCAGGGCGACACGATCTACCTCACGACCGCGGACGCCGAGGGCAACATGGTCTCGCTCATCCAGAGCAACTATCGCGGCATGGGCAGCGGCATCACCGTGCCCGGCCTCGGCTTCACTTTTCAGGACCGCGGCGAGATGTTCGTCATGCACGACCCGGCGCATGCCAACGCCTACGCGCCCGGCAAGCGGCCGTTCCAGACCATCATCCCGGCGTTCATCCTCAAGGACGGCGCGCCGTGGCTCTCGTTCGGCCTGATGGGCGGCGCCATGCAGCCGCAGGGTCACGTCCAGATCATCTGCAACCTCATCGACTGGGGCATGAATTTCCAGGAAGCGGGCGACGCCGCGCGGTGGCAGCACGAAGGCTCGTCCGACTACGACAACCCGAAGATGACCGACGGCGGCTATGTCGAGGTCGAGAGCGGCGTGCCGTACGAGAGCATCCGCGGCCTGATGCAGCGCGGCCACGTCGTGCGCATCGGCAACGGCGGCTTCGGCGGCTACCAGGCCATCGCCCGCGACCCGCGGACGGGCGTGTACTTCGGCGCCTCCGAGTCGCGCAAGGACGGGCAGGCGGCGGGGTACTAGAAGTTGTCCGTGCCTTCCTGCAGGGTCGGCGCTGGCGCCGACCTGGCGCGCGAGGTCGCCGCCAGCAGCGACCCTACAAATTCGTTCTGGTTCTCCCCGCCGTTCGCCGTTCTGCTTCGGCCGTGCCGACCTCCCGCGCCAAGTCCGCCACCGAGTCTCCGCTGCCCCTGTTCAACTGGCTGAAGGAGCGCGGGGCCGGCGTCCTCCTCCACCCGACGGCGCTGCCCGGCAGCCAGGGCTGCGGTGTCTTCGACCAGCATGCGATCCGGTTCCTCGATTTCCTGCAAGCCGCGGGCATGAAGTACTGGCAGATGTGCCCGCTCGGGCCCACGGGCTTCGGCGACTCGCCCTACCAGTGTTACTCGGCCTTCGCCGGCAACACGAGCCTCGTGGACCTCGCCCCGCTGGTGCGCTACGGCCTGCTGCCCGCCAGCGAGCTCACGCCCTTCGCCGCGCTGCCGGCCGACCAGGTCGATTTCGAGGCGGTCGCCACCCTGAAGCCGCGCCTGCTGCAGATCGCGGCCGCACTTTTCCGCCAGAAGAAAACCGACCTGCACTACGGCGACTACACGGCGTTCTGCGCGCGCGAGGCCTACTGGCTCGACGACTACGCGTTTTTCCGCGCCGCCAAGGACCATTTCGGCGGCAAACCCTGGTGGGAGTGGCCGGCCGACATGCGCGACCACCGCAAGGCGGCGAAGTCCGGCCTCCGCGCCAAGCTCGCCGACGCCATCGATGCGTACCGTTTCGGCCAGTACCTGTTCTTCGGCCAGTGGACGCAGCTCCGCGCCGCGGCGAAGACGCGGGGCATCCAGTTCATCGGCGACCTGCCGATCTTCGTCGCCGGCGACTCGGCCGACGCCTGGGCGAACCCGTCGCTCTTCGAACTCGACCCGAAGACCCTCCAGCCCGTCGCCGTGGCCGGCGTGCCGCCGGATTATTTCTCCGCCGACGGCCAGCTCTGGGGCAATCCGCTCTACGACTGGGCGAAACACAAGGCCGACGGCTACGCCTGGTGGTGCGCGCGCCTGAAGGCGTCGTTCGCGCTCTACGAGGTCGTGCGCATCGACCATTTCCGGGGGTTCGAGTCGTACTGGCGCGTGCCGCTGCCGGCGGCGAACGCCCGCAAGGGCGACTGGACGCCGGGCCCCGGCCTCGAGCTGTTCCGCGCCTTCCAGCAGGCGGTGCCGGAGGCGCGCATCATCGCCGAGGACCTCGGGGTGCTCACCGACGCGGTCAACGAACTGCGCGCGGACACCGGCCTGCCCGGCATGCTGGTGCTGCAGTTCGCCTGGGGCAGCGACGCGAAGAACAGCTACCTGCCGCACAACGCGCCGCGCAACGCCGTGATCTATCCCGGCACGCACGACAACGACACCACCGCCGGCTGGTACCAGGCGACGAGCGATTACGAGCGCGACCACGTGCGCCGCTACCTGCGCGTCTCCGGCGAGGACGTCGCGTGGGACTTCATCCGCACGAGCTACGCGAGCCCGGCGCGGCTCGCCGTCGTGCCGCTGCAGGATTTTTTCGCGCTGGGCTCCGAGGCGCGTTTCAACACGCCGGGCGTGCCCGCGGGCAACTGGCGCTGGCGCTACCGCGCCGAGGCGCTGGAAAAATTTTTCGGCGGCACGACGAAATACCTCACCGAGCTCGCGGTGCTCACCGCGCGCTGAATCCGAAAATTATTCGTGCAGTTGTGCAAAAATTTTTAGATAACAAGGCATGGCCAAGAAAAAACCCGCCAAGAAAAAGGCCAAGAAGAAGAAGTGACCCCGTGTCACGGCTTCCTTGGATTCCCTCCGCCACCGCCCAACCGGTTGGCGTTTTATAAACCCCGCGACTTCGGTCCCGGGGTTTATTACGTTATGGGGCCGGCGCGCACGATCGAGGCAAGCATCACAGCCTGCGTCGACCCCGTGGATTCTTCGGCTGCGTTGCCGGCTTCCGCCGTCGCCGAGGCTATGGCGGACAGGCAGGATGACGACCCCGCGAGGGGGTCGTCACTTCACCGCCGCCCAGACGCGCTGCACGTCGTCGTGCTCCGACAGTTCGTGCAGGAACTCGCCGACCTCGGCGCGCGCCGTGTCGTCGAGTTCCGGATGCTGCTTCGGCAGGTAGCCGAGCTCGGCGGTCACGACGTGCCAGCCGTGCGCCTTGAGCCAGGTCGAGACGGTGTGCACGCCGGCGCGGTCGGTGACGAACCGCGCGCCCTTCACGCCCTCGGGAATGTCGTCGTTCTCCGCATGGGTCAGCGGCGAGAAATCGTTCGCGCCGGCCTCGATCGCGACGGTCTCGAGGTCGACGCTGGCATCGGTCGTGTGCGCCTCGACGAGGCCGACATGGTCAAAGAGGAACTTGTTGCTGTGGGCCGCGCCGAGCACGCCCTTCTTGAAGAGCACGCGGATCTCCGGCGCCGTGCGCTGCTGGTTGTCGGTGTAGACCTCGACGATCACGGCCACCTTGTGCGGGGCGTAACCCTCGTAGACGACGTGGTCGAGGGAGGACTTGTCGCCGCCAGTGCCGGCGCCCTTGGCGATGGCGCGCTCGATGACGTCGCGCGTGACACTGGCCTTGCGGGCCTTTTCGAGCGCGGCGAACAGCCGGGCATTGCCGGCGGGATCACCCCCGCCGAGTTTGGCGGCCACGGTGATTTCCTTCACCAGTTTGCCCACCGCCTGTCCTTTCTTGAGGTTAACGATCGCGCGTTTCGCGTGCAGCCATTGGCGTCCCATAAGGGGTGCAGACTACGACAACCGAAGTTGCCCGGGCAAGCCTGCTGACAGGGGTGCGGGAAATCTGAAATCGGGCATCTAAAATCGAAAATCTTAAATTTCAGGCCTTTGATTTCGGTGAGATTGGATCGAGATTCGAAATTTTCGATTTTAGATGCCCGATTTCAGATCTCTGCCACCGTCCAAGCGCCTTCGCTCCTGACACACCGTTGTCAGCAGTCCATGTTACCCTCCTCCCGCATGAAGAACCGCTGCCCCTGGGCCGAAGCCGAGCTACAGCACGCGTACCACGACACCGAGTGGGGCGTGCCCTCGCATGACGACCGCCACCTGTTCGAGATGCTCATCCTCGAGGGCGCGCAGGCCGGCCTGAGCTGGGCCACGATCCTGGCGCGGCGCGAAACCTACCGCGAGGCCTACGCCGGTTTCGACCCGGCCGCCGTGGCCCGCTTCGACGACCGCCGGAAGGCCCGGCTGTTGCTCAACCCCGGCATCATCCGCAACCGCCTCAAGGTCGAGGCCTCGGTGCTCAACGCCCGCGCCTTTCTCGCCGTGCAGGCCGAATACGGCTCGTTTGCCCGCTACCTCTGGCAGTTTGTCGGCAACCGCTCCATCCAGACCAATCTCCGGCGCCGGGACCAGATCCCGGTTTCGACCCCCGAGTCCGACGCCATGAGCAAGGATCTGAAGAAACGCGGCTTCAAATTTGTCGGGACCACCATCTGCTACGCCTACATGCAGGCCACCGGCATGACGAACGACCACCTCGTCACCTGCCCGCGGCATCGCGCGTGCGCGCGGCTGGGCTGACCAGGCCGAACGGCCCGGCCGGGGGGAATAACGTTGTGCCCGGCAAACCGGCCGGCTCTATTCCAGCCCATGCGATTGCCCCGGTTTCTCGGCGCCGGTGTGTTGCTGCTGGGCCTCACGGTCGGCGGCTGGGCGCAGACGTTTATCTGGACCGGGCTCGGCACCGGCTGGCGCGGCCAGGGCTTCCCGCCCAACGACGGTTCCGCGACGCTCGTTTATCGCAACGGCCTCCATGACCAGGTGACCCTCTATGGTGACACCTACCTGAATGCGCTCACGCTGGTCGGTGACGACAATTTCTACTTCGTTCGTGACGCGGGCGCCTCCTCGCCAGTCACCGTCACTCTCTTCAATGGCCTGAACTACGCCCTCAGCAGCGATCCCGACGCCAGCACGGGGCGGTACGATTTCGCCGCCGACATCAACCTCATGGTCTCCGGCGCGCAGACCTTCGACGTCGGCGGCCACGTCGTGATCCTCCGCGGCCACCTGACCGGCACCGATGACATCACGCTCAAGGCCGGGTTGGTCCTGGGCTCCTCCGGCGCCTACCTCTTTACCAACACCGATACCGGCAACAGCGGGTTCAGCGGCAACGTGACCGTCGATTTCACCGATAACAACGCGACCATCGCCTTTTGGAACGGCTCCCCCTTCGGCACGGGGCAGGTGACCTTCACCGGCGGCGCTTCGCTGGTCGCCCACGGCTCCCAGACCATCACGAATGACCTGACGTTTTCCACATTCGGCTCCAGCAACATCAACCTCCGCAGCTGGGACGACAAGCTGACCTTCAGCGGGGATGTCACCTTCGCCAACCACACGGGCATTTTCGCGAACGCGACGCCGGCGTTCACCGAATTTGCGAATGGCACCGGCGTGCTGGGTCTCCCGGGTACGCCGACGCGGAACCCGGTCATCTTTACCGGGGCGATCGGTGAGACGGGCGGCGCCTGGCGACTGTCCAACGGCGGCTCGAGCATTGTCATCCTGGCCCCGGCTGCGGGGACGAACACCTATAGCGGGGGAACTCTGGTCAATGGCGCCCTGATCTTCGGCAACAACGCCGCCCTGCCCGCCACGGGCGCGGTCACGGTCAACGCCATCGGCTACGCGGGCATCGGCGACCTGACGCCCGGCAATTTCTTCACGCAGGTCAATGCGCACGTGGCGAAGAACTCCGCCGGCGGCATCGGTGTCGACACCCTGCCGGGCAATTCCACGGTCACCTTCGCCGACGACATCAACCTGTCCAGCAGCGGCACCGGGGCGCTGTCCTTCACCAACGGCAACGCCCGCATCGGCACCGCCACCTCGGCCATCCTGACCGGCAATATCACGCCGCAGGGCACCAACTTCATTTTCGGCAACGGCGGCGGCACCCTGTACGTCCAGTCGGGTCTCGGCAACCTCACGGCGAGCGGCACCACAACGCGGGCGGTGACCGTGAACAGCAGCGGCGCATTTCCGCTCACGCTCTATCTCCAGGGCATCAACACTAATACCGGCGGCACCCAGAC
>Ga0247757_10001166_pt1 | contig 18685 bp, 23 predicted proteins | sample UWRJL126311R4_FD_180929 | JGI IMG/M metagenome (GOLD analysis project Ga0247757, IMG submission 180929) | Plant litter microbial communities from Arlington Agricultural Research Station in Wisconsin, United States - UWRJ-L126-311R-4 | ecosystem: Environmental > Terrestrial > Plant litter >... | reverse complement strand
AGCGGTGGTGGCGGTGACAGTGGTTGCGGTGTGCTGGCGGACGCCGCAGGGGAAGGGCGTTTTCTTCTTGTTCTTCTTTTTCAAGAAGGAAGGGGTTCCAGAGGAGGATAAGGCAAGGTATGTCATCACTTTGCTGTGGCGGGGCTGAAGTGAGTTGAGTTGGAGTCGAATTTTCCCTTGAATGGCCTGGTTCGCGCGATGAATGTGTTTCCCAGAGCTTAAAAGGTGGCAGGGCTAGTGGGTGATCGAAGGAATTCCGTAAGTGAAAATGGGTTTTTTGTTTTGCTTTCACTTATATCCAGAATATCATACTGAAGCTTTGGGAGTTGGGACGTGGCCACCGGTCATAGAAACCTCGACAAGTAAAACGCTCAACAAAATCTCCACCATCCATACAATCTCTAGTCAATATTATCAACTAAAGTCGAAAAGAGTAAGATAGTATTCAACCCTCCCTCCCTCTCTCAAATCCAAAAACGAGAAAACTCTTTTTCTCAAAGAAAGTTTGAAAAACCTAGTATCGTAACACCAAGTTTTCTTCCCCACAAAAATGTTTCCTACTCAAACCTATATACCCCACGTTCCTTTCCCACACATCCATACAAAAACAATCATCTACCCGAAAAAAAAGGGAAACATTTCCCTTACTTCGGAATCGCCGTTCCACAACCACAGTTCATCCATCATCATCATCATCACCACCATCAACCAACCGCACCGCCACGCTCAGCCGCAGCCCTCCCCACGACGCACGGCTCTTGTCTAGATGCTCGACCAGAGAAAAAGACCGGAAAAGACCCACGTAAAACACGTGCCCCTCGCAGACGTGATCCCGACCAGCCACACCCGTCTCCTGCATCTCCCAGCGCCTTTTCCCCCCGCGGCCCGCCCCGAAACTAATCACCCGTCGCGGGATTGGCGCAGCGCAACCCACATCAACCGCTAGCGTACCCACGAACGTAGCTAGCGTATGCCTTTTTGGGGCAAGGTGATGATATTGTAGACCGTGGGTACGGTGTGGAGAGTGATGGGTGGATGGCAGGTCGAGAGCCTTGGGCATCAATGGGGGACCCGGCGAACCGTGGGCGATAGTTTGGCCCATGGGGGAAGTCGGCGAGGTTGTCAAAGTCGGATCCAGGAACACGGATATGGGTTGGTCGCTTCAATGGTGTCTGCATTCTTCTTGTCAGATCTATCGACTCCCGACTGTCGTTATCCTGGTTCCGATCACCATCGCGGCCAACCCAGATGTGCGCCTGGGCTGACCGCACTTGGATTTGTACTCCCGATTGGGACCAACATAATGGTCACAACGGTGCTGCTTGCTACATCACTACTAGGGATCATTGATGTAACGCGTCAAAAACATGTGGATGTGCAATATTCAGCTTGCCAACGACTTCTAGACGTAACTTGCCTGGAAGCTACTATATTCCTGATCCATGACCAACATTAATCCTCGCCCACTACGATACAACACGACAAAACGTCATCCACCATATCGAATTAATCACACCACATCTTCTCGTGTCGCACATTGAGATGCGCTCATGGCCTAACCAAATCCTATGTAGTATAACCTTCATAACAGCGTTGCGACAATGAATCATCTGGTTGTTCCATAGAAGTTGTAATTTTATATTAGGAAAGCGACGACCTGTGTAACGACGGTGCCGAACCAAAGAAAGAAGAATTACATTAGTGTGAAGTGGATAGGAGAGGGATTTGTGATTTAGTTTTTCAACTTCGATAATATGGCTTGCCAGCCTAATGACGAATATCTGATTTTTGGGAATGAGGCACGTTCGCGAGAAGGAAGCCTGAGCTGCACGTTGATTGCTAACCCAATAAATCCCTGCGTTTAGTTGACCATTAGCTAGCTCAAGACCGCTCACCGGATGAGCAACTGGAACAAAGAAGCGTAACATGATCTTTGCTTTGATAGCAAGGAAGTGAGGTAGAACTGGCAATTAGACAGCGGTAGTTGAACAGAGGCAGTAGTATTGCCAACTGGAGTAGGATAATAAATTAACCTGAAGAGACTATCCAGTTATGAGGCTGTTGTGCAGATGTATCTCTGATTTGGAGCAACTAGAAAAGCGACGCAATGGACCAGACGCTTGTTGAGCGCCCACGGTGAGCCTCATGAGCCGAAAATGATCACGATACAGTAAAATAAACACAGGGATAGTTCAGGTGCCATCTGAAAACTGAAATGGTCCTCATCAATCTCATAGAAGGTTAGCGCTTTTGATTCAAAGTTACGCTATTGTTGGGCAGCTCCAGCATGTGAAACAGGAGTAGGATTAGGCGCCGATGGATCGTAAGCAGCTTGTTGCAGTAGATTAGGGACCTCAGGAGCAGGCTTCAAGCGATTCTTCTCTCTTGCTGTGATACGAGGTAGTCCGCTCTGACGTTCAAAGCGGTTGCGGTAGTGACCCGCCACAAAAGTGTCCCGATGCTGGTCTGATGCAAGGTTGCCGATGGGTTGTGATCGGTGGCTTGCGGAAGATATGGGACGAGATACTGGATCTCTGGTGGTGATGTTTGTTCCAAATGATTCTGCTGAAGTGGCCGGATGTGTGCAGCAAAATAGTTGACGCAAACCGTCATAAGTGTTCAATGCAGCATTCTTGACACTCATAACAACTGTGTATCTTATGTAACTGTATTGCGACATCCCTTCGGCATTAGCGAACGTTTGCCGCCGGCTTCTGTCTGGAAGAGTGTCTCCCTCATCATCAGTGTTGTTGTTGCTTGAGTGCGTCACCTGAGCATCCTTTGCTTGAAAAGGCTCGCGTTTTCCAGAAGACATTTTCGTGTTGCGGCGAGATCTGCGCGTAAATAAGGCTTTCCGAGGTGATAAGGATTCAGTCTCCTCGTCAGAAGTCTCGACTGAAAAGTGGCTTGCCTGCCCCGGATAGATATGTAAATTGGAAGGCAGAGGCAGTGCAGATGTAGGGTATCGTTCACCTGCAGTGTGCGACTGGTCTTCTTCTCTGGTGCGCACAGGTCTAGTCGCGTAGCCGCTCGCATCGAAGCCAGCGGTAGAGAGATCAAGTGCCGACCCACCGTCCGCAAGAATATTAAAGGAAGGTCCCTTTATGCCGCTTTTGGTAAAAGCTGAGGCAGGTGTAGCATAATTTATAGGTGTATCCGTAGTGGACGACGCATTTGAAAGATGGCTGCGCAGGCGAGATGGACCAGGACGTGGTGAATATTTGCTGGCAGAGGGAGGTGGAAATGATATATCCACAGGAGCATTTGTCGCCCAAGGATAGTTCTTGTCCGAGTTCCATGGACGCGTTTCAGTAGCTGTGGCAGCAGTTGGCGTCGAATCGAATGATCCAAGGGACCTAGAAGAAAGTCTGGATTGGGGTGTCGGAAAGATATCCTGAGATGGACGAGATAAAGAAGAGTCACGTGGAACAGGTACACCAAGCTCGACTGCAATTGACCTTGCACGCTCACGCTTATGTCTTCCAGTTCCGACGCGAGTGTTGCCAAAGATTCCGAGGCTTTCAGCGAATGCGGCATAATCAGGCTCCGGAGTCTTCCTTTCACTCTTCTCTTTGCTTGTGATCTCCTTGAACACGTCGTCATCCACTACAATCATGTGGGGTGACCCAGGAAGTGGTCGTAAACGCGCGGAAGACCTCTTCGATGAAGGTATGCCAACTTCATTGATCTCTCCTAGCGCTTTCTTCATAATGCCTTCTTCATCAGGAAACTCATCGTTTTGTGGGATACCAAGAGCGTCTTTCAACTGTGGCAGCATTTCAGAAAGCCGAGTTGTCAAACCGTTGATGGAAGGGACAGTCAATGAATCTACTTCCCGAACATATCTTTCGGGTGTCCTCCGCTTCCAAAGGGTCTCAAAGTTCACTGACCGACGCCTATCTGGCGTTTTGGCTGGGGTGTCGAGGCCCGCAAAGACGCTTTTATACTTGTCGCGGCCTGCGCCAGCTGAAGCTGGACGCTGCACATCAGGCCATGCCAGACCATCTCTGGTGACTGGGAGAAGTTCCAGCGACCTTGATTTACGATTATCTAGCGCCTCGTCAAAGCTCCCCCAACTGCTAAAGTTCATGGAAGGCAGATGCATTTGTGAAAGAAGGCTTCTCCGACCAGACTTGACTGAAAGGCGTCTTCGGAGTACGGCCTCTTCGTCTATAGACATCCTGAATCTAGCGGATTGACTCACTGCAAAAGGTCGAAAGTTTCCAGCACTAGTGTTGAGACTCGAATCCTCGTGAGAATCTTCTTTGACATCCGGAAGCGGGTTGAGAGGATGCTTGTAGTTAGGGAGTCTTAAATCAGTTGTCGTATCATCCTGACCACTGATTTGTGTTGCTCGGAGATTCTCTAAATTCAATAGCAATGGCTGGAAACCCCTTCCGCCATTCCAACTCAAATGTGTGGTAGTATGGCTATCTCGATGGTGACACTCGGGAGTTTGTGGGAGCCTTCCTGGCGAAGACCGAACGCGAAGTCTGGTCGCGGAGACACCATCAGGAGAATAGACCGAAGAAGGTTCCGGGAACCTAGTAGACGAAGTATCAGGTGTATCTTTGTAATCAGGTGATCGCATTCTCATATCTGGTGTCTGTTCAGGTCTGCCATTTTTCACTGATGCACTGCTGTCACGAATAGTTGGTGCCTCGGCCTGCACTCTCTGTTTTATGTTTTCGTCGCTATTATTCGGTAGAGAAACTATGTTCGCTATTTTTTCTTGAGCTCTAGGAGTATGCGTATGCTCATTCGATACCCTTTGCCTCATGGGTGGCGGGGTGGGAATATTTGTATCGATCTTTGGGGTACCCTGTGTCTCTGAGCCGGCAATGATATCTCCCTTTTCTGACTTAAGATTCGATCCGGGGCTAACTTTAGAGAACCGCTGGCGTACAGACCTCAGTAGAAAATTTGCAACACGCCGGGACTGCTGCGCTTCTTTGGATGAACTCGACTCCCTGGGAGGTACAAAAGGAGGTAACTGGGGACTATGTTCCCCGCGGGAAGATTTGGAGTCAGCAGTAGAACACTGTGCTGAACTCATCTTCGAGTTGGCTCGGAATCTACCAGATCTAGACACATTTGGATCTGAAGTCGAATGAGGGGGTAACTTTAATCCAGCTATCAGCGGAGAGGGAGTCCCCTCAACAAATAGTCTCTTTGGGAATGAATCTGCTGATGCCAGTTGTGAAGATAGTAATGTTTCTGGAAGCGATGCTGTCAGTGAAGTCACTCGGTCTGGAGATACCATGCCTTTGCACGTTCTGAAGGACATGGCATCAGAGTCCTTGACTTGCATATCTTCTTCAGAAGGTTTTTCATCTGGATGAGATGAACTGACGCAAAATTTGTTTTTTACAGGCTCTGCAACATCCAGCAGATCGGTGCAAGATTTGAAAGATTGCTCATCGGACGGTTTCGCGGCATGACTGCTGCTTCTCTCAACATCCAAACCGTCCAAACCGATTAAACCTTCATTTATTTCAATTTCATGGGAGCTTGGCTTATATTCTGTGTGCTGATAACCCTCTAGAAGGTCTGTCATGCCATCTTCAGTGATCGGCTCCACAGCTAAGTCCTTGGCCGAGTTGATGTCGTTTCCGAGTTCGATTGTCATGCCCTTATCGGCAACGATTGGAATTGAACACCGAACGGCGAACTCAATAGTTGACGAATCTATGATGCTGGTTTCTGCTTGGGAGAGAATGCTTTGCCGGTTCGAAGAGGGCATGGATTGCCTAAGGTACGGAGACTGGAGGTCAGTGGTACCACGAGCATGCGGTTGATCTTCACGCGTTGCCCTTTCACAGCACTGTTCCCCTGATAACGATCCAGAAGTCTCCACATTTCCACTGGATGAATCATTTCCTAAGTTCGCTAGAACAAGATCGCGGGTAATCCGGCGGGGAATTGGTGATGCCGGAAGTTCTGGAACACTTCGAAGGTTCACGGTAGTGTCTTGAAGGGCCTTCTCGATGGACTGGATGCTGCTCCTCTTGGGTGCCGGCTCAGGCGTTCCCAGCTCCTCTATGATAGTCTTGATGTGATGTACCAAACCCGTATGTACACTATCTGCTTGTGGATCTATGACTTCCTCTTGATCATACTGTTCACTGTAGTCATAATACTTCACAGTTCCTGAAATGCTGCATGACACTGATCGCGTAGGTGCGGGACTGATTATCGCCTGCCCATCTTTAGGAGTTGGCGGCGTTGGGGTATCGGAAGAAGGGGTGTCTGAGTCAGTACGTCGGTTTGTGGATCCACTCGAAATAGAATTTTTGGCTGATTTGTGAGATGCAAGTTGCTGCGATCGTTGAAGATTGCGGGCCTTCTCTACAGCAGCATGACGATGAGGCATCAATGGCGGGACGGGTGGTATTTCTGGATGCGGATCACCATAGTAGACTGGTGTTCTAGAACGACTTGGTGGTCGAGGAACAGCCATGTCTGAAGGCCTTCGATGCCGTATTTGTCCCCCGTAGGGTGGAAGTCCCTGATCAAATGGCCCATGTCGAGGGCGGTAGTATGAACCGGCCGTGTCGCTCAAGGCTGGGGAAGTGGGCCTATACCCAGGTCTTCGAAGCCGGGCTGGGTATGCATAGGTATTCCTGGGATGCTGAAGATGATCTTGGCTACGAAGGCTGGCAAGTGATCGGTTGCTTGATAGGCGAAAGGTTGGTTCAGAGATGTTTTCCATTGTCATGGAGAGGCTGCGATGACTGTCTCGTGCTAACGGAATGAGAGGAGAAGAAACCGAGATGTTCATAACCGTGGGAGACAACGTGTCGGGGACATATTGGGGAATACCGTTATCTCGCGAGCGACGGTTACCTGTCGAAGCTGTTGAATGCCAGTGACGGTGAAGCGATGTTCGATTAGACGTAGTGCTTCGAGACGAAGCTGTCAATAAGCGTGAACTTGCACCGCGACGTGACGGACGCGGGACGTTGGACATGATTGGGTCTGGGAAGAGGCCACCGATATTGCCCATCTCGGTCGATGTTCTGAGCATCGATACCACCGCTGGATTGGCAGAAGGCATGTCTTGTTTCATTACGGCCGAATCCCTTGAAGCACCACGCGATGTCGTAGACATGTCGGATGCTCGACTGGTACGACCCGATCTGTTCGGATCTCTTTCTGCGAGAAGCATGGCTGCAAGACTTTTGCCTTTACTGTCCGTTTGAAAGAAGGCTGAACTATCAGCGAGATGGACAGAAAAGGATGCTAAGGTGAGAGGGGTAGCGAATTACTGGCAAATGATGTTCCCAGCCTTTTCAAAAATCCCGAGAAGAGTGGGTTGTGAGTAGGAAGCCAGACTCCTAGCAGGGATGAGGTGAATATGGCGAGAGAAGGGAGTGGAAAAGACATGAGAGACAACAGATGGAGGTGCAAGCGGCATGCAGACAGGCGCAACTGCTCTTTTCGATAGTGCGCCTTCCCCAGTGATTCTCGGTTCGCCATCTCGTGCATCCACCAGATTTCTTCCTCCTCATTTTACACAGCCTCCTTTTGTAAAGCAAAGCACGGGGGCGTCTTCATGGCATAAGTTTCTCACGATAAGTTCTATGCTACGTTTTGCGAAAAGCAACTATTTTCAATGAACCAACCTCTAGAAAACAAATTCATTTTCCGCTCCAACTCGCGTGCAGCGCGTTCGTACACTACCCAAAGATGATGCGAAGCTTCTCTAAAGGGCAAGAGAGATGTTGTAAGACGTCAGCTTGATTTCTCAGATAGTCTTGCACGGAAAATTGGTCGGAAAACCGCAGATGCGTTCCCAATGCCGGCACATGCTTGTTACGCTCGATCACGCACAGCTCCCAATGCCCATCACCTCCCCGTTAACAGTACAGAGAAGGAAGCAGGGTCGCAAGCACGCCGGTGTCCCTCGATACCAGACACAAGCAGGGCTGACGACTCGACGTTAAGCTCGCTATACGCCAACATCATGATCGCACCAGCCGAGGTCCTAACCTTGTCGGATAGCTAGGATAGTCCTGGCCCAGCGCCGGTCCTTACACAGAATTCACAAACACAAGGGGTACACACCCAATCCTTCGACCCTGAAAAAGCCGTCCTCTCTTGCATCCCGGATCCTTCCCCCTTAACAACGATAACATATCCAACCGCGGGGAAAATATCACGTCACTCCCCCACATCCTTAGCGTACCCACCATCCCGGCACTTATCCGGCCTGAGTACGGAAAGCAGACCTTCCTACAGCTATAATCCCACGCTGCCTGCCGCGTAAACTCACGGGTAACAAAAGATCGTCAGCTGGCAAGGATACAACCCACATAACACACTGCCACGTGCTTGCATTTACATTTATCCACGCCAAGGCAGGCAGGCATCGAGGCCCATTCGGTTCGATTAGAGTTCAACTGACAAGAAGTCATTTTCCACAAATCAGCATCTACAGTATATCTCTAGGAAAACGGCAGCCAGCAGCCATGGGCTTTTCCCCCGCATCCAACTACCCCCTGCCCATGCTCCCCTCGCTGCAACTGCAGTACGTAGGGAAGAAGTTGGCGGAGCTGCACACTCCGGCTGCGATCCTCGACCGTACGGTCGTCAAGCGGAACTGCGATGCCATGCTCGACGTGTGCGCGCAGCTGCAGGTGGGCTTTAGAGCACACGTCAAAAGTCACAAGGTAGGCCCCAACCACTCGAGTCCAACAAAGTTCTCTGACACGAAACGTTGCAGACTTTGCAGCTTGCGAAGCTGCAGGTAGGCAATGTAGGGCCGGCCGCCTTTATCGTGTCCACGCTGGCAGAAGCTGAGAACCTTGTGCCGCTTGTGCGCGAATGCCAGGCTGAGGGGCGGGAAAGCAGTGTACGCAGCATCTTCTTTTTCTGATTACAGGCATTACCATCGCGCTACTTGCTTGGAAGAATACTCATTGAATGCATAGATTCTGTACGGGGTACCTATCGCCCAGTCTGCGGTGCCTCGCTTGCTGCGCGTAGCTTCTATGCTCGCCCCCTGCAGCGTCAACATCATCATTGACAACATTCATGCATTTAACCAAATCCACCAACAACTTGGCAACACCCAGATCGGTGTATTTATCAAGATTGACACGGGATACCGCCGGGCGGGTATCAGGACTGATTCACCCAAATTTTCGGAACTGGTAAAAACGGTTGTGGACAAGGCTAGCGAGTCCTTTCAAGGTTTCTACTCGCATTACGGACACTCTTATGCGGGGAATTCAGAAGATGATGCGGCACATGGCTTGATTGCCGAACTTGAGGGGTTGGAAGAAGCTTGCAGCGCAGTGCCCAGCAACTTCTCCAAAAGATTAGTGTTGACGGTGGGTGCTACGCCCACTGCCACGGCAGCCCAGAACATGCTCTCTCACTCCCCTCGAGCCGGCGAGTTCCAGGAGCTGCTGGCACGTCTGAGGCAAAAATACAGCATCGAGCTGCACGCCGGGGTATACCCACTGCTCGACATGCAGCAGGTCGCGACGCACGCTCGCCCTGCGAGCGGCAGTGCGCCATTATCGAAAGAAAGCGTTGGCTTCAAAGTCCTCCTCGAAGTCTCATCTACCTACGACGAGCGCGAAAAACCAGAAGCCCTCGTTTCGGCCGGGTCCTTGGCCTTGGGAAGGGAACCATGTAAAAGTTATCCGGGATGGGGTATCATATCAGACGAATTAGGAAACAAGGGAAATAAGGTGTACGATGAGCGCGGGGAGCGGACGGGATGGATCGTCGGGCGGATCAGCCAGGAACATGGCATCCTGACGTGGGAAGGTCCGAGAGACCAGATGAAGCCGCTAGCGATTGGGAATAAGGTGTTGGTGTGGCCGAATCACGCGTGCGTTGCCGGAGCTGGGTTCGGATGGTATCTAGTTGTTGATTCGAAGGAAGGGGGTGACGAGGTTGTCGATGTTTGGGTCCGGTGGCGTGGATGGTGAGGAGAATGATGGCTTCATTCGAGTCAATTCTCCGGTATATAAAAAAGCAAAGACTAGGATGCTGTGCCAAGAATGAGTTCCGCGGGGGAAGCGCAGGCGAACAGCTCGTCAAACCCACTTAAATGGCTTGTTGGATGTCGCATTTGATGTCGGCCCTCTCGAAGAGGCTGGTGTTGGTGGCGCTTGCGTTGGAAAGGCAGGTGCCACGGGGACTTGGACGTGGGGATAGACGGGACCGGCCGATAGCGACGATGGAGTCTCCCATTTCATGCTCTGTGCGTACAATCCAATTGCCTTGACCTCGTTGAGTAGCTGCTGGAGGGTTTGAGAGTGAAGGCTCGACTCATGTATCATACGGGCTTGAAACGTTTCGCGATCCTGGCGGTTTCTCTCGTGGAAGCCAGCCGAGGACGTGCGCCAATTCTCCTCGCGTTTGTCGTGGGCGTCTGCAGCGACGCGCCTGCATTCCTCGACCCAGCGGATCTGGCTGGAGAGGAGGATGGATTCGCGTTTGACAAGATCTGAAACGGTGGCCTCTGGATCATCGCGCTCAGCGTTGGGGGAGGGACACGCCGGACCGATGCGCGGGATGCCGTCATTTACGGAACTCCTTGGGGCAGCTCTGGCGGAGAAGCTGGACGCGTGCTCGAATTCCCATGTGTTCTTCTCGTGCCACTCGTCCCTGAAGCGGCGCAGCAGGCGCTGCACGTGGTTGACGCACTCGGACGTGTCTTCCTGGACGTCGTCTCGCAGTTTCGCGAGGATGTCTTCCATGCCCTCTTTCATGTTGAGAGGCATGATGTCCTCGTTGTCGACACTTCGCTGTCTGTAGGCCTCGTCGCCGTCCTCCAGGCGCCTCCTTTTCCTTGACACCAGGTCCTTCTCTGGCTCGGCGTCGGAACCGCGCCGTGTGGATTGATAAGATGGGCAGGGGGCAGTGTCGCCGCTTACTGCACGCTTGTTCTGTTGGCGTTTGATCTCGACATGGACGGGATAGGTGTCGCCGGGGTGGTCGGGCACAACCTGCAGTGTGTAGGTGGTGGGATGGGGTCCTGTGGTGTCGAGCACCATGTCCAGGGATCCGCGCGTCTCGGCCAATGCGGCGCTGGAGTCGTCGAGCTCGCAGTGCAGGCGGTTGAGAGCATCGGCAATGGCCTGCGCTGTCTGTTTGAGTAAGGGGTGATGGGCATGGGCGCCGGCTTGGGGCGTGTCTGCTTGATTGCTGGCCGGGGGGGAGGAGGCCATGGTGCGGTCGCGGGCCCACGGCAGGGCGGTCGAGGCGGACGACGGGCTGCGGACAGCGCATAGAGCGGATAGAGAGAGTGTGACTGACAGGCGCAAGCTGAGGACGATGGCTGGCTCACGGGCGACCGACGAGATGGCAGCAGGGCGCCGCGCGCAGCAGTCAGGCACAGACGAGCAGATACGACACGACACGAGGACACGCGGCTAATGATGTGCCTCCGCACTGCTTGGACGCGGTCCGGGAGCTAGCCCGGGCTGCCCTGGAGGCCACCGCGGCCAAGGGCGCTATGCCTGGACGCGGAAACGGCGCGCGGGCCAGGGCATGCAGTGTGCACCCTCTGCTCCATGGCCTCCTGGCGCCCGTCCGCCGTTGATCAGGGCCGTCGCCTTGACTCCTGCTGCGTCCCGTCCTCTGGCTCAGGCTGCTCCCTGCGCTCAGGTGTTCGCTTCTGCCTTTTCTCCGCATCCCTCGCCCTCGTCCACTGGCGCACCTCAGCACCACCGTCCTCTCCTGCTCTCCTCGTCCTCCTCCACCACCCAACTCTGCAGCAGCATCAGCATGGCCCCAGCTCTCTTCTTGCGGGGACCCTAGCTCTCTCCCACTCGCTCCCACCTGCTCCTACTCGTCCACACTGACCCCCTAGCGCCGTCCTGGTCGGGTGCTTATGCACCGCCTGCATCTGCCCACCACCGCCGGCAGCATCTGGGCCTCGGGTCCGTGTCCAAGTTGTACACCACCGACCCCGAAGCCAATCGCAATCGCTGCCATAGCCTTGGGGCCCCTCTGACGCACCAGCCTTATAAACCGCGACCGGCGGCACACCATGGTGCCCTTCCGGGCTGCTGCTCAGAAAAACCGACGCAGCCTGCAAGACTTCGATGCCGACGACCACCACAACCTACTCCAGCGGGAGGAGCCCACCATGAATTTCCCCACGCACCCGCTCCCCTCCATGCAAGGGCCTTTTGAGGAGTCGATGCTCGATGCGACTGGCAACACTGGCTTCGTCCCCTTCAAAAACCCAAGGCGGACCGTCGACCAGCGCCAGCACATGCTGTGTCGCGAACACGAGGCCCCTGAGCTCTCATGGAACTTCACCTACAACTGCCACTGGCGGAACAACTCCAAGGGAAAATACCACCCGCTGCTCAAGACCATTGCCCAGATCGTCTTCGGCGTGCACCTGCTGCACCAGCACCTGGAAAAATCCGTGGCTGATGTGGCTGATATCTTGCTCAAGCACGTCAACGAGCTCGACAGCTTTCTGCAGCGCGCAAACGAGGACATTGAGGGCAGTCTGCGGGACATGCTGTTTCGCAGAAAGTGTCTGAAGGTGCCGATGGAGCACGTCAATGAATTCGACCGCCTCCTCGACGATCGCACCTACCGTTTTCAGCTCCTCGAGGGCAATGTCACCATCGAGCGCACCATCAATCGCATGTCTCAGATGCTGAACGATTATCTGGTAGATATGAGTACCTTCCGGGATGCCACCAACGAGCTTGATGCTTATCTGCGGGCCATAGGCCTCAATTGGACCGCTCCCGATGGAGATGTAGGAAAAATCTGTGCTGCTATGGCTGGAAATGCATCGGGCTGGTCGCAGTTCCTGCAGAGCTTGGTTGCAAAGTCTGAGAGGCTGGGCGTGGTGCTTGTGCAGGTGAGCAGCTATTGCAACGAGATCGAGAAACGTTGTGGAGCTGCTAGCAGACGCAGTATGGTAAGGAATTCCCTCTACCTGTGACTTTTTACAATACTAATACACATTTCTTGCGCAGGTTGCCAGTCGGTCGTCTTCACGAAACTCGTCAAACTCACGAGAGGCCGCACGATCGTTTCGAAATATGGCCCAAAATAAACCGCTGCCCAGCGTGCCAAACGAGCGGCCACCCTTCATTCCGTATCCCTCGGCGAATGCAGAGCCCATCTCAGAAAGACAAATACATCAACAGCGCCCGTCTGAGCATCGTTCCAACAACGCTGCAAACAACATCCGCCTTGTTTCCATATCAAACTCGGCATCGGAAGAGTCTCTCGACGAAGAAGAAGAAGAAGAAGAGGTGGAAGATCAAGTGCCTAATGGGGCGGAACATACCCACATCAACATGCCGCAACACAATGTTAATGGTCCTTCTCGATATCACAATGAGGTGTTAGATGCTCCTCCCCAGCATGCACCAATACAAGACGACTCGAACATCATATTACGATCAGACGTGTACAAGCCTCCTCAGCCAGTATCGTTCAGTGACGAAAAAGAGGTAGTGGTCAGCGACGAAAAAGAAGTTCTCAGCCCTCCGCTGACGGGCAAGGACTCTGCGTATTCATCTGTTTCTGGGAATTCGTTCGCATCACCTACGTTTACGCATCCACGTTCAGCTTCTGCGCAATCTTCACACCCACGTGCCCAATTCGGACTCTTCCCCAGCAGCACCCCAAGCACCCCAAAACATTCCATCTCAGGTCGCTATGGTGCCATATCCCCTGGAATAGCCACCCCGCGGGCCACGGAGGTTGTGGATCTTCCTCCGCGCGCCCAAACTTCGCTCGACGACCACGCACCTGTATCGCGTAATCGCCTGCTGAAGAAATCTAGCCTCACATCTTTGAAGCGGCTATTTAGTAAAAAGAAGCACTCTTCCGTCGATACTATAACAGAATAACACGTCCAGCATGTCTGTTTTTCTTGAGCGGGCATTTGTCACCATTTACAAAGCGAGCTGCGCCATGATATACCCCTTTCCTAACCTTTTTTCTACCGTTAATCACGTGCTGTACAGGGTGAGGGTCGTCGACGATAGGGAGTTTGTGTGGGTTTCAGTGTGTAATACTATGGATGCAACGCATGTAGCGCATGTAGCGCGTAGGGTCATCAATCAAAGTCTGTTTCGCTACGCTTTTTCTCGACTTTGCTTCTGCAGTGCGTCTTTTTTTTACGCAATCGCGCGCCGTTGACGACGTTACGGATCATCCTCATGCATGTACGCCCTTGCGTACCTCGATTCTGGGGAATAGGCGCTATGCCGATTGGGGATAGCGGGTTTCATACCACAACCTTATCCGACGCCGTCCTCAAGATCCCCGTCGCTTTACTTTTTTGCTCCCGTCACTCTTATCGCTTCACACCCTGCTTTGCTTTTTAAGTTTGCACCTGAATCACCTGAACTTCTCCAATCCTTTGGGTTCTAAACGCGGATACTCCCAACAGTTTATGTGCTTGTGTGCCACCAGATACGGGCAATTCCAAGCACTAAGCGGATAGACGTAGCCGGCCGCCCCACTACCTCTCGTCGAATCTTTCCGTTTCGGATCCTTTGAGACGCCTTTGGTCCACCTCACGCCATCAATTCGACCTTCCCGATTGCCATCGTCTCGGGTATCCCGCCCACTCCAGGTCCCCATGGCTGGCCTAATCCGGCCTTCGGCATCCAACTCCAGCCTCCCGAGATCGCAGGCAAACATCCCCCGTTCAAATCCTCAAGCCAATGGTAGTAATGCTGGAGGAAACGACTCGAGACAATCGTCCTCCCAGCACATCACAATTCCAGAACGTCTTAATCGGCCGCATCTCACAAATAGCCATCGTACACTAAGCGACGCGTTGCGCGCTGTGCGCAGCCGCGAAGAGCAGGAAACTTTGCTGGGTGACGATGAGATAGCAGACCGAGATGGCTGTCTTCGGGAAGCCGGTAGGCCGCAGGGCCCTAGGGAGGTCTTCTACGCCGATCCGAATTCGAACCTAGATGTGTACTACAACATTCACAGGATACGACGGCTCGTCTTGGCGGTCATCGAAGATCCCTACACCATGGATCAGCTGAAGGAGCCGCGTATGAACGTGTTGATTGTGAAGCCGCTCGTCGATCGACTGTACGACGAATCTGACATATCCATTGGTAAACCTCCAGCGACTTATTCTCTAAGCATGCACTGATGTTCCGCAGTCTACTGTCTCCTTGTCAATAAGATGCAGTTTCTACGCGAGCAACATTTTCAGAATCATCATCAGACTGTCAATCTGACGCGGGCGAATCTGTGTGAACTTGTAGCAATGAAGGTTCTGCGAAGACACGACGAAGAGTCTTCTGGGAGGCAGGGTTTACTTCTTCTAGCGAGAATATTAGTCGCACCATTCCAGCCATTCCAAAACGCTCCAGCAGATATACAGCCCGGGAGAAGGACTTGGCAGTACCAATCTCAGGGAGGTTACGAAGGCAAGTTGACTGCGCTAGAAGTGGCCATCGTCTCAGAGAGCAAGATGTTCCTGAGCAGCTCGGCACCGCAAAAGGTCATCGACGGTGTGTATCGCGGGCGGATAGTGTATACTCCTACCGCATTTCTAGACATACTTCCCGATCACTACAAACACAAGCCGATATCGTTGTATGATCCACGAAAAGCCCCGCTGCTTAATCAATACCGCCTAATTGTACCTCGAACTCGAGCCGTCATTGAAGCTTCATGGTTCGTTATACTAATAGGCTTGTACTCTTTTTGCATGACGCAACAACATCATGCAGACTTCACTACAGCCGAACTTATCTTCTCGGTCTATGCTGCAGGCTGGGTGCTGGATGAATGCGCATCTATGCTTGAACATGGCTGGCAAGTGCATACCCAAGAGCTATGGGCCTTCCTAGATGTCACCTTCGTGGTCGTATTCTTATCATACCTCGTCCTCCGCATCTACGCTTGGTCAACCGACAGCGCGGAGTACGGCCGCCAAGCGCTCGACATCCTCGCGACCGCCGCACCGATCCTCTTTCCCCGCCTTGCTTTTAACATCATGCCCGAAAACATGCTCTTCGTGGCCCTGCGCGCCATGGTCCGCGAATTCACCGCCCTCAGCCTCATCGCCGTCTGGTGTTTCGGCGGTTTCCTCCTCTCCCTCAAGTGGCTTAACATGGGCTCCTCGCGCGTCGACTTCAATGACTCGCCCAACGCCATCACCATCTCCAAATGGATGCTCTGGATCTGGTTCGGCCTCGATGGCACAGGCATCGACGAAGCCGTCAAGTTCCACGAAGTCCTTGGTCCTACGCTCATGGTCATCTACGCCTTTCTTGGCAACACCCTCTTCCTCACCGTCCTCGTGTCCATCCTCTCAAATACCTTTTCCAAAATCGCGGCTGATGCCACAGCGGAAATACAGTTCCGCCGCGCGGTATCTACTTTCGAGGCCGTGAAATCCGATTCTCTATTTTCGTACTTTCCGCCTACGAACCTCGCCGCCATCATCTTTTTGCTGCCGCTGAAATTCATAGCGTCCCCCCGCTGGTTCCACAAAATCAACATCACCATCGTGCGTGTGCTCAACGCGCCGTTCCTCCTGCTCATCTCGTGGTACGAGCGCAGGTACCTATGGAATGCAAAGCGGCAGGGGGAAGCTGGTGGGCCGTCCAAGCGCGTCAAGTGGGGGTTGTGGAGCACATTCAATGTCCATGCGGAGCTGCAGGCGGTGTTCGAGGAGGATCCGCCAAGGGAGGTGCTGGATCGCATCGAGGAGGAGAATACGCTCGAGGATGCGATACTGGAGAACAGTTTTGCGGGGATCAGGAGTCGGAGCATGAGTCCCGGGAGCGCGAGTGCGAGTGCGAATGTGAGGAGGAGGAGGCTGAGTACGATTGTGTAAGGGGAAAGGGGTGTTAAGAGGGGAGCGTGTAAAATACGTATACGGGGTAGATGATATCCAGGGTTTTTTCATGGCTATGTGCTAGAAATAAATATCTTGTTTCTTCTCTCAATTTTCTGGCAGGTAATCTCATGATGATTCCTAGCACCTGGCTTTGTTTACGTAGGACATTGCGGCTCCTCCGCTTGACTCATGTAGTATCTCTTTCATCGAAGGAGACAGAGATGGTTTGATTGCCTAGAATAACGAAGCTCACACACCTCATTCCGTACATTGAAATCGGTGGGGGTGATGTCAGATCGTCCAGTAGCTTCATCAAAGCTTTATTAGCCGTTACGATTCCTTCATGATCACGTGACTTGCTTGCTGGCTTGCGTATCTCTCGCCGCTTTTTTGTTAGGTTGTTTCCGTACTGGGAGTTTCTCATTCTGATTCTTTGATATTCCCCTACGGATGCTTCTACCGTAAAAAAAATATGATTTTTGACTATGTTTTGATTTCGTGTATGTATCTTGTGGCGCGCATGAAAGCAGAGTGGATGTCTAGGACTCAGACCACCTGTAGAATTGCAAAGAAAGACAGCACGGCCCACGATATGGCTTTCTTGGTAGTAGGTAGAGGTGATGAATCAGGTTGATGCACAGCCCCGAGAAAAGCTTTGATGGTAGATGTTTGCGTTTTCTAATAGAATGTGTGTATACATACATTCAATGTTGATTCGTTTCCACAAGGCTACCTACGCACAACGGCGAGCAGCAAATTCAAAATTTAGACTTTGTCCCCTCCTCAAAAAAAAGAGAGGTTCGTTTTTGCTGAATCCAGCCATACGCGCCGTCGTTAAAAAATAATAAGCTTGCCTAGCAATGATCTCTACCGCATAACTTCATTTAATAAACAAACTCACACACTCATAGAAAAGAAATGAAAAGAAAACCGAGAGTGCCAAAAAATTTTGCAAAACAGAAGTACCTGGCGAAGGCAGTGGCCCCCAACACTGCACCAGGCTGAAGCTGAAAACCCCCGGTGGGATTTTTTGCGTTCAAATGCCACGACTAGAACCGCATGGTGTACTTGACTCGGGTTCGAACTGACGCCTTGCGTTGGACTCTTGAAGACGACAATTCATGAACTACCATACCCGAGATTCTAGCCAGTTGATAACGATTTTCCCATTTTAAAAATATATATACTAGCATAGACAGACCTTTTATGGGTATTATTTGGATAATAGGGCGGAGGAGCAGAGCGGGGTGAGAGGCTGCAGGACGTCATGGTGTTTGTGGGCATTTGGTTGCTGGGGGGAAGGGCTTTTCACTCAGAAGCGTGGCTGGGCGTTTACTTAGCAACGGAGCAGCGTGCTCACTTACCTTCGCCACAAACTCTTGCGCCAGCTGAAGCAACTTGCAGTCCTCTACGACACTGCCCCCCCGGCTCGATTCGCTTACAACATGGCCGCATCGCAGTGTACAGAAAAGAACAAATTCCCGCTATTCCTCGTTGCTCGACCTTCTCAAACGCAGAGATCATAGCTTACTGCTCTGATCCACCTTCGGTAGCTCTAGGGACAATCCCTCTGGGCAGATACGGCAACACAATTATCCCGCTTTCCGACCAAGAGGTGGTCAAATATGGCCCTGGAGTCACGATCGAGGAATACATGAACCTGCAATGCGCCTACCAGCTTCTTGACCCGTCTATAGTGTGTGTACCGCGGCCATACCGTTTCTTCCAAAACGGAGATCTTGGATACATCGTTATGGAGTACATGAAAGGTACTGTACTAGGAGAACTCGCTGCTACTTCTCATATTGAAAAAGTCGGCAAAGCCCTCGAACATTTCTCTGGCTTTCGGAGTCTTCAGCC
>Ga0247757_10001165_pt1 | contig 18691 bp, 10 predicted proteins | sample UWRJL126311R4_FD_180929 | JGI IMG/M metagenome (GOLD analysis project Ga0247757, IMG submission 180929) | Plant litter microbial communities from Arlington Agricultural Research Station in Wisconsin, United States - UWRJ-L126-311R-4 | ecosystem: Environmental > Terrestrial > Plant litter >... | reverse complement strand
CCAGCCGGTGCAGCCCAACGCCGTCCTCATCCAGTCGCCCCAACGCCAGGCCCAGTACTCGCTCTACGACGACCAGGCCGAGCTGAAGATCATCTTTCCGAACGTCAAACCCGGCAGCGTCACGCACGGCATCGTCGTGATCGAGGACACGGTTGCCCGTTTCCCCGGCGAATTTAACCACAACCTCAACTGGGTCCGCCAGTGGGGCACGGAGCGCCTGCGCGTGCAGCTCGACCTGCCCGCATCGTTCGCGGCCCGGCTCAAAAACGAGACCCTCGGCACCGCCCTGCCCGCGCTCACCGTGAGCGAGGCCGGCGACCGGAAGCTCCTGGAGTGGACCCTCGCCGGCATTCGCGGCGAGCGCTATGAGGTGGAAAGCGCGCCCAGCAACCAGATCGGGCCCGCCATCCACCTCTCGACCATCGGCTCGTGGGACGACATCGGCCGCTGGTACCGCGACATGTTGAAGGATCGCGACCAGCTCGCGCCGGAACTGGCGAAGCAGGTCGACACGTGGGCCCCCGCCGGCGCCTCCCGCGCCGCCACGATCGCGGCGCTGCACGCTCAGGTCGCCGACGAGGTGCGCTACGTCGGCCTCGAGCTGGGCACCGCCGATTACCAGCCGCACAACTGCAACGAGGTCTGGGCGAACCGCTATGGCGATTGCAAGGACAAGGCCAACCTCCTCGCGGCCATGCTCCGCCGGCGCGGCATCCCGGCCTGGATCGCGCTCGTGAACACGTCCCACCTCGGCCTGATCGACCGGCGCACGCCGGACTTCCGCGTGTTTACCCACGCCATTGTTGCCATCCCCGGCGAAAAAGGCGCCTACACCTTCTGCGACCCGACGATCTCCTATTCCACCCCGGGCATGCTCAGCCCCGGCGATGCGGATCGCGACGTGCTCGTCGTCACCGGCACCGGCGCCGAGTGGGTGCACACGCCGGCCGTGCCGGCCGGCACGATGCGGTACGATTTCGATCTCAAGCTGGAGGAGAGCGGCGATCTTTCCGGCTGGCTGACGGTGACCGCCGACGGTTACTACGGCGCGGCGGAACGCGACACCTTCACCCGCCTTCAGCCGGTTGACCTGCGGTCGGAAATGAGCCGGCGCGTCCGCGGGTTCTATCCCGCGGCCGAGATCGTCGACGCCACGCGGGAGGATCCCGCGCGGGACCGGCCGCACGTGGTGAGGGCCTATTTCACCGTCGCCGGCGCGGCCCGCGAGCAGGACAGCAAGCCGACCGTGGTCTTCCCGCAAAGCGGCGGCCTGTTTCCGGATGTCGGCGACCGCCCGGAGCGCCAGACCACCTACTTCCTTTCCCGCGATTCGATCCAGGTGCACGCGCGCATCGCCCTGCCCCGCGACTTCGCCGCCGACCAGGTGGCGCCGGACTTCCACGTCGAGAGCGGCGTGGCGACGATGAAGGCGTCGTGGCAGGTCGCCCCCCGCGAGTGCGAGGCGAGCCTCGAGCTCACGATGAAGACCAGCGCCGTGCGGCGCGAGGAGTTCAGCCGGTTCTACCAATCGATGCAGGCGGTCCGCACCTGGCTGGCGCAGCCGCTGATCCTCCACACCGCCACCCCCGGCGTGGCGCGCACCCGCCCGAAGGCCGAGCTCGATTTCCCGCTGATGCCGACCGGCGACGGGCAGATCAACCTCGCCGACCAGCGTTACCCGGAATCGGGCGATCCCGAACTCCGGCGCCAGGCGCTCGAGAAAACGATCCAGTTTTTCCCGAAGGACAAACCCATCGTTTTCCGCGCGAGCGTCCGCCTCGCCGTGCTGGACTGGAATGCCAACCGCCTCGACGCGGCCCACAAGCGGCTGGCGGTGCTCCTCAAGACCTACGCCGGCCAGGTCCCGCCCGACGTCTACGCCTGGGGCGAATCCGTCGACGGCATGATCCTGCTCGACCTCAAGAGAAACGCCGAGGCGCTGGTCCTGCTCGAGCGCGTGAGCCGGAACACCGCGCTGACGGCCGATCGCCGGGCGCGCGCCGCCCCGGCCGCCGCGGACCTGCTCGCCGCCAAGTCGCCCAACAAGGCCATCGACCTGCTCACCACCGTCGCCGCCTTGCCGGACGGCTCGACCGCTGCGGTCGAAGCCAAGCTCGCCGAGCTGCTCCTCGCGAAGCACCGCGAGAAGGACCTGAAGGCCCACCTCCGCCAGTTGGTCGACGGTCGCCCCGACACTTGCGAACAGGAGCTGGCCGCCCTTCTCGCCGCCGCCGAAGGCTGGCCGGCAGACGCCACTGCCGCCCAGCGCCAGCTCGTGGCCATCGTCCGCGAGCTCCGCCCCAACTCCGGCGAGGAACTGACCAAGGCCGTGACGGCGCTGGACCTCGATGCGCGGATCACCGAGGTCCGGACGCAAACGGGCACCACCCTCGCCGGCCCGCTCTTCGCCGCGTGGTTGAAGGCGGATGCCCCCGCGCAGAGCCTGGAGGAACTCAACAAGAGCATCGATACCGCGGACGAGGCCAAGGATGCCGCCGGGGCCTTCCGCGTGTGCCTGCTCTCCATCACGCAGCACGGCGCGGATGCGGATTTTCCCCAGCGCCTGTGGCGCGCGGCCAACTATGCGGACTGGGTCCAGCGCCAGGGCACCACGCCGATCGACCCCAACGTGGCGGAGGTGCTGCTCGACCTCTGCGACCAGCTCCCGACGACCAACGACTATTTCTACGAGGGGCGCCTGCTGCGGGCCGGCCGGCTCGCCAACGCCGGCAACCGGGCGGGCGAAATCGCCGTGCTCACCGGCGTGCTGGACACCACCCAGCCGCCGGAAAACTACGTCGTCGCCTTCCACCGCCGCGCCGCGGCGGCGCTTGAGCGCGACCACGCGTATCCCGCCGCCCTCACCCACTACGATGCGATCGAGACCATCGCCCAGGACTACCGCACCGGCGGCGACCTGCTGCTCCGTGCCGCCTTCATTCACCTGCACCTCGGCCAGGATGCGGACGCCCTGCGTGTGATCGACCGCCTCAAGAAATTCCCGGAGTCCACGCTCTCGCAGTCGACCTACCGCGCGCAGATCGCCGAGCTCGTCGCCCTCGCCGACAGCGGCCAGGCCCCTGCGGTCTGGGCCGCCGGCCGGACCTGGTGGGCCCAATGGACCGCCTATGCCCAGCCGTTCCTCGGCTCGTTGGACAATGTCGAGACCGTCATCCCCGTGGTCGAAAGCTTCCCCGAGATGGGCGACGAGCTGCGGACCGCCAAGGCCAACAAGAATACCAAGGCGTACTTCACCGGTCTTGGCACCATGGTCAGCGCCGCCCGCTGGCTGCCCTCCTATGCCTCGGAGGCGGGCGGGCTGTTCGGCATGACCGTCGGCGTCACCACGGAGCACGCCGCCGACTTCCGCACCGTGCTCATCGCCCTGCTCCGCGGCCCGCACCCCGCCGGCATCGCCAATTTCGGCGCCCGGCAGGTGCAATTGAGCGCCCACCTGTTCGACGGCGGCCAGCCCCGCGAGGCCCAGACGATCGCCCGCGACTACCTGCACACCACGCCGCCACCCGCCGAGGACGAGATTGCCCGGACGATGCGCCGGCTCTGGGCCCTCGGGGCCAACGCCACGCACGAGGAAATGCCCGAGGCTGCCGCCGCGGTCGCTGGCGATCTCGCCGATCCCAAGCTCGCCCCGCAGCGCCTGTTCGCCGTCCAGCAGCTCGCCGGACTCTATCGCGCCCTGGGCCGCAGCACCGACGAGGAACAGCTCCTCAAGCGCGAGCTCGGCAACCCCATCATCTCCGCCGACGCCGGCGCCAAGGAACTGCAGGCCCGCCTCACCCAGCTGGTCGGCGAGCGCGACTTCACCGCGGAAGTCACCCGCTGGCGGACCGGCCTCAACCTCCCGTGGTACGACACCGCGGAGCCGCAATCGCTCGACGATCCCCGGCTGGGCAACCTGGAGGACGTGCTCCTCGCGCCCGACAAGAACTTCTCCATGGCGGAGCAGGTGAAACTCTTCCTGTTGGCCGCCGAGGACCTGCGCCGCACCCTGCCCCAGCGCCAGGTCGCCCTGCGCGGCGCCATCAGCCGGCTCGTGCAGGTCGTCCCCACCTACACCAAGCTCGACGCCCTGACCGCCTCGGTGGTCGATAACGGCGAATTCGACGAGGAAACCCGCGTCAGCACGCTCTGGCTCTCGCTGATCATGTACTGCACCGAGCACCGCCCGGCGGAGTACCAGCGCTGGCGCGCACATGCGCTCTGCGGCCAGTTCAACGCCAACACCAAGAAGAACCTCGCCGTCCTCGACCGGCTCGCCGCGCTGGACTACCACTCCAGCGAAGCCGTCCTGCAGCTCGCGCGTCAGATGTCCGCGGAGGAGGTCACCTACTTCGCCGGCTTCGGCTTCTTCGACCTGTTCACCCACCTCGTAAACAAGGCGGACTTTGCCTCCGCCGAGAAATTCATCGCGCTGATCCCGTCGTGGAAGCTCGCGGCGGAGGTCCAGGACACCGTCCAGGCGCGGCAGCTCGACTTCAGTCGCCGCCTGCGGCTGGCCCGCGCCACCGAGCGGGTGCACGCCGTCTTCATCGCCGCGGCCACCAAGCGGTTTCCGGAGCTGGCCGACGCCATGCCGGCGGAGTACGCCGACCTGCGCCTGCGCAACGCCGTGCCACGGTCCAGTCCCGCGGCCACGCGGCAGGCCTGTCTCTATTTCCTCAAGTTGAACCAGTTCAATCGCGCGGATTTCGACCTCTGGCGCGAACTGCTGCGCTCGGGGACCAACCGGCCCGGCGAGGAGGAATTCGTCGAGGAACTCATCGGTCCCGCGCTCGCCGCCGCCGAGACCGACCAGCTCCGCAACCAGGTGCTCGAGCTGTTCTATGCCTCCGTCGACACCGACAAGCCGCGCATCCTCGCCACGCTGAACCAGGCCGGGGCCACGATCACCGCCAAGGACAGCCCGGCGAGCTACCTCACCTACCGCCTGTTCCAGGCCCAGATCGCCCACCGCACGGGCCAGCTGACTGACGTTGAAACCACGCTGCACGACATGACCGACCCGTCCGCGGCGTACTTCCAAAAATCGCTCAACCTCCGGTTCTACGCCCGGAAGGGCGACCTGGCGGGGCTGAAGCGGACGGTCGACAGCATCCCGACCGCGACCCTGCTGAGCCCGGCGCTGCTCGATGAATCGCTGCAGGCCTTCGCGCTCCTCGACTTGAAGGACGAGTTGGACGTCGCCCGCAACACCACCCGCACGCTCGTGCGCACCAGCGTCGTCCAAAGCTGGGCCGACTACGTATCGTTCACCGCCATGCGGGCAGCCGGTTTTGCCGAGATCCTCGACGAGCCGGGCCTCCTGCCCCCGGCCTGGGTCGACGAGATGGGCCGCAATCTCCCCGATCCCTTCGCCCGCCTGGTAGTCCGGCTGCTCGACGCCCGGATTCGCAAGGACTGGCGCCTGGTGGAAGAGACGGGCACCGCCTTGCTGCGCGACTACCCGTCGCACTACCACTACTACTGGCACGTCGGCCTCGCCGCCAGCGAACTCGGCCACCGCCCCGAAGCCGTCGCCGCCCTCAAGACCTACGTGCAGTATTCGAAGGAAGAGCGCGAGTACCCGGCGGCCGTCGCGTTGCTGCAGAAACTCGAAGCCGGCAAATAGACCGGCGAATGACGCCAAGAATCACTGGAGGGCCCGCGTCCCTGCGGGCCGTTCTTCCGAGGTTTCACGTCATCCGATCGAGCCACCGGATCGCCGCGAGCAGCAGCACCACCACGCCCAGCACAAGCCACGGCACCGTCGCCAGCGACGTCTGCGCGACGAGCCCCGCCACCGCCGGCAGCACTGCGGCGCCCAGCGCGGCCGCGCCGGACTGACGCCCGATGATCGTCTGCACCGCCGTCGGCGCAAAGCGCCGCGGCACCTCGTGCATGAGGCAGGGATAGACGGGCGCAAAGCCGAGGCCGGCCACGATCAAAGCCGCGCCCGCGGCCAGGGGCGTCGACCCCACCGCACCGAACCAGACGAGGCCGGCGAGCGACGCCAGCACGCCGCCGTTCACGAGGACGCGGTTGCCCACCCGATCGACGACAAACCCGAGCAAAATGCGGCCGCCCGTGATCGCCCCGTAATAGCAAGCCGTGCACAGCGCGGCCGTCTCCTCGGAAAAACCGCGGCTCTTCACCAGCACGGTGCCCGCCCAGAGGCCGAGGGTCATCTCCGCCGCCACGTAGCAGGCGAAAATCGCCGGCGCCAGCCAGCCCGCCGGGGAATTGGCCGGCGTCGCGAGCGCGCGTCCGGTCGCGTCCACGTGCGCGGCGTGGGCCGTCTCCGGCACCTGTCGCCACCAGCCGAGCGTCAGCGCCAGCCCGACGGCGAGACTCAGCTGCGCCGCGGCCAGCAGCAGGTAGCCCTGCCGCCAGCCGTGTCCGTTGCCGATCGCCCAGCCGAGGACGAGCGGACCGGAAGTCGCGCCGATGCCCCAGCACGCATGCAGCCAGTTCATGTGCCGCCCGGAATAGTGTTTGGCGACGAAACCGTTGAGGCTGGCATCGACGGCGCCCGCCCCGAAGCCCAGCGGTACCGCCGCGGCATACAGCCACGCCGCACCCTGCGCGTGTGAAAGCAGCAGCAAGCCCGAGGCGGTCAGCACGCAGCTCACCAGCACGACCGGGCCGGTCGTCCACCGCGCCAGCAGCCAGCCGCTCGAAAAGGCGGACAGGCCCGTGAACAAGGTGCCGAGCGTCAGGATGGTACCGGCAAGGCCGATCGGCAGGTGCAGGTCGGGATAGGCCGCCGGCCACGCCACGCCCAGCGCCCCGTCGGGCAGGCCGAGGCTGACGAAGGCCACGTAGATCAACAGCAGCAGAAGGCGGGAAGCCGAACGCATCGCCCCACAGGACGCCGCAACCCCGCCCGGAAGCCAATGCGATTGTTGCGCGGGCGAGAGGGTCTTTCTGAAATCCTCCGCCTGCCATGTAGGGGCGGAGCTTGCTCCGCCCTCGCGGGTCATATTGCGTTCAAGGGCGGAGCGAACTCCGCCCCTACAGGGAAAATCCAAACCGGCACAAAAAAGGACCGGGCGAACCCGGTCCTTCGTGAATCATCCGGCGGGAGTTCGGCCCCTCAATTCTTCACCGGCAGGAACGAGTAGTTCCGGCCGTATTCGAGCATCTGCCCGAGGAAGTCGTCGGGATACTGCACGACGACGTCGGTGATCTCGCCGCCCTGCATCACCGTGACGAGACGCGGCTGGATGAAGCCGTAGTACGGCGCGACGTTGAGCGTCTTGTAGCGGGCCTGCACCTCGCGCAGCAGGTCCTGGTCGACCTTGACGCCGTAGTTCTCCACCAGCGCCTGGCCGCCGGCGAAGTCGCCCTCGGATTTGATGCGCTGGATCTCGCTCAGGAGCTGGCCGAAGAGGCCGCGCAGCTTGTCGTAATCGTTGATGCGATAATAGGTCTTCCCGTCGTGCGACACGCGCTCGATGACATTGTCCTTGGCGCCCTTCTCCAACGCCCAGGCCGCGATAAGCTGGCGGTTGCGCATGTGCGCCTCCTGCAGGTTGTCGCCGGGCTTGATCCGATTGAGCTGCTGCAGGAGTCCGTTGGTGACGAACGCGTCGTAGCAGGCCTTGCCGACGTCGAGCGAGGGCATCACGCCGATCTCCACCAGCTTCGGGTCGTGGACGTAGTAGAGGGCAACGAGGTCGGCGCGCGACTCCTCGAGGGTGGCGCCGTAGTTCTTGAGCGGCTCGATCCCGCTGACGCCGGCGTTGAGCTTGCCGGAGGCGTGGCCGATGACCTCGTGCATGTCGACGCGCAGGTCGCCGGCGAGCGCGCTCCATTGCTTCAAGCGGGCGGCGACTTCGGGCGACACCGCGAACTCACCGGTCGCCGGGCTCTTCGCCTGCACCGTGTTGTAGGCTTCGATGACGTTGCCAAGCGAGACGGACTTCGAACCGTACTCCTCGCGAATCCACTCGGCGTTCGGGAGGTTGATGCCGATCGGGGTTGAGGGCGCGGAGTCGCCCACCTCGCCGATGACGGTGATAACCTTGGCGGAGATGCCGGTGACCTTCTCCTTCTTGTGATTCGGGCGGATCGGCGAGTGGTCCTCGAACCACTGGGCCTGCGCGGCGATGGCGGCAATGCGCTTGGTGGCCTCTTCATCGCGCATCGAGACGACGGACTCGTAGCCGCCGCGGCGGCTGACCGGGTCGACGTAGGTCTCGATGAAGCCGTTGACGGCATCGATCGTGGATTGGGTGTCGGTGACCCAGGCGATGCAGTACTGGTCGAAGTCGTCGATGTTGCCGGTGCGGTAATACTGGATCAGATGCTCGAGGGCGCGCTTCTGGTTTTCGGTCTCGGCGACGACCAGTGCTTTCTCGAGCCAGCCCACGATGCGCTCGATCGCGGGACCGTACATGCCGCCGACCTTCCAGGGGCGCTCGACGAGCTGGCCGTCGACCTTCGTGAGCTGGGAGTTGAGCCCGAACATCACGCGCGGGTTTTTCGCCTTCGCGGCCATTTCCTTGTAGAAAGCCTCGACCTCGGGCTGCGTGACGCCGCGGTAGAAGTTGTTCGCCGAGGCGGCGATGTTGTCGATGCCGGCGTCGAGGTTGGTGTTGGTCGGCGCGACCGCGGGATCGAAGAGAATCGGCCCGAGCGTTTTCGCCAGGCCGGCGGCGGTCTGGCCCTCGAGCGGGAGCCGGGCCGGGTCGCTCTTTTCCAGCAGCACCGTCAGGTACGGCTGCGGAAACGTGGCGAGGAACTTCCGGTTCGAGTAGTGGTGATGGATGCCGTTGGCGAAAAAGACCTCCTTCGCGTAGAGCTGGAACGCGGCCCAGTCGGCGCCGCTGCGCTCGCCCTGGTAGCTGGCCAGCACGCCCTCGAGCGTCTTGCGGACGAGGAGATTGTAGCCGCACTTCTGGTCCCAGAAAATATCGCGACCGGAAAGGCCCGCTTCGTAGAGATAGTAAGCCAGCTTTTTCTGCTGCAGGCTGAGCTGCGAAAAGCCCGGCACCTGGTACCGGATCACCTGGATGTCGGCGAAGCGGTCGGCTTCATATTTGAAGTCGCCGGCGGGCGCGTCCGCGCGCGCGACGGCGAGGGTGATGACCAACAGCGGAAGTAACTTCAGGATACGCATGTCATAAACGGTGCCGGAAATTTTCGCCGCGTGGCCAGAAGAAAACTCGCCGTTTTTGTCCCGAAAACGGGACGGGTGGCGGGGCCTGTAGGGCGGGCTTTATGCCCGACGTCCAAGCGCTGTCGGGGATAAACCCCGACCTACACTCAGCTCTCAGCTGCTGCGCCGGAAGCCGGCGCAGCCACGCCCTTCCGCACGATCGGCGCCACTTTCGTGCCCAGCAGCTCGATGGCGCGCATGATCTGCGCATGGGTGAGCATCCGGTTGTCGAGCAGGATGGTCAGGCGCGAGAAACCGCCGAGCAGCTCGTGCTCGCGGAGAATCTTTTCGGCGACGTATTCCGGGCTTCCGACCAGCAACGCGCCGTGCGGACTCACCTGCCCGTCGAACTGCTGGCGCGTCGGCGCCGGCCAGCCGCGCTCCTTGCCGATCTTGCCGAACGCGTCGCGATACGCGGGCCAGAAGGTTTCGCGGGCCGCCTCGTCGGTGTCGGCCAGAAAGCCGATGTTGTGGATGCCGACCGTCAGCTTCTCCGGCGCGTGCCCGGCCTCCTTGCCAGCCCGGCGGTAGAGGTCGGTCAGCTGCCGGAACGGCCCCGGCTGGCCGCCGATGATCGCCACCATCAGCGGCAGGCCGAGACGCCCGGCGCGGATGACGGACTCCGGTGTGCCGCCGACGCCGATCCAGACCGGCAGCGGGTTCTGCAGCGCGCGCGGATAGACGCCCTGCCCCGTCAGCGGCGCGCGGTGCTGGCCGGACCACGTGACGTTCGTGTTCTCCCGGATCTTGAGCAGCAGCTCCAGCTTCTCGGAGAACAACTCGTCGTAGTTCTCGAGGTCGAAACCGAAAAGCGGATACGATTCGATGAACGAGCCGCGCCCCACCACGATCTCCGCCCGGCCCTGCGAGATGAGGTCGACGGTCGCGAACTGCTGGTAAACGCGCACGGGGTCGTCGGAGCTCAGCACCGTGACGGCGCTGACGAGACGGATCTTTTTCGTCCGCGCCGCGGCCGCCGCCAGCAGCACCGTCGGCGCCGACGACACGTAGTCCGGGCGGTGGTGCTCGCCGAGCCCGAAGACATCGAGGCCGACCTGGTCGGCCAGCTCGATCTCCTCGAGCAACTCCTGGACGCGCTGCGCATCCCCCGTCGGCCCGCTCTTCGCGGTGGCCACAAAACTATCTACGCCGATTTGCATGGGCGGGGATATAGCCACAACGCGCCATTTCGCCAGTCGCGCCCGGCCATGGAGGGCCCAGCTCCCGCTGGGCCGCTTTCACTCCTCCTACCGATTCACCTGATTCTTCAGCGCCTCGCCGCGGAGCCCGCGCACGGCTTCCATCGCCGCCAGGCGCTGCAGGCTCTGCACGCTGGCTTCGCTGTACCACGCGGTGTGCGAAGTCAGTAACGCGCTGGCGCATTGCAGCAGCGGGTGATCCCGCGGCAGCGGTTCCTCCTCGAAGACATCGATCCCCGCGCCCGCCAGCCGTCCGGCGGTCAGCGCCGCGGCCAGCGCGCGGGTGTCCACCAAGCCGCCGCGCGAGGTGTTCACCAACAGCGCCGACGGCCGCATGGTCGCGAGCCGCGGCGCCGAAACCAGGTGACGCGTCGCCGCCATGAGCGGCAGGTGCACGGACAGCACGTCGGCGCAGGCGAACGCATCGTCGAGCGTCACCCGCTGGACACCGGCATGGTGGAAAACCTCGTCCGGCAGCAACGGATCGTACGCCGCCAGGTGAAAGCCGAAGGCCCGGGCCCGCTCGAGCACCGCGCGGCCGATGCGCCCGAAACCGAGCGTCACGAAATGCATGTCACGAAACGCCGGCATCGGCGCGGGCGGCGTGATCTTCCAACCACCGGCGCGCATGCGCCGTTCCGTCGGCCCAAGCTGGCGGCCGAGCGATACGGCCAGCGCCAGCGTGTGGTCGGCCACCTCGTCGATGCAATAATCCGGGACGTTGGCGACCGGCACGCCCAGGCGCTTCGCGGCGGCAAGGTCGATATTGTCCACCCCGATGCCGTAGCGCACGACGGCGCGGCAGCCATTCAAGCTGGCGAGCACGCGCTCCGTGATCGGCGCCCATTGGACGAGCAGTGCCACGGCACCGGCCGCGGCCGCAATCACCTCGTCCTCCGTTTTGCACTGTGCGATCTCCAGGGTGCCGCCGGCGGATTCCACCAACACGCGCTCGGTCGCGACGCTCGCGAAGCTGTGATCGGTGATGACGACCTTGGGCGGGTTCATGCCGGGGTGAGCAGGATCCTTCCTGCATGGGCCGGGCCGCGCGCGACTCAAGCCGGCTTTATGCAACTTCGGAGATTCCCCATGCACCAAAATCGTTTCCCGTTGCGCGGTTCCCGCCCGCCACGCAGCGTCGCGCCCTCGTCAGCCGCACCGGCCACCCCACCCGTCGCTTGATGTCGTCGCCCGCCCCCCGCGCTTCCCCCGTCCCGGCGCCCGCCTCCCGGCTGCTGTGGAGCACCGGCGCCCTGCTGTTCCTCTCGGTCGTCATTTGCTACATCGACCGCTCGAATCTGTCCGTCGCCGCGCCACTGCTGAAGGAGGAGCTCGGCCTCTCGTCCACCTCCCTCGGCACGCTGCTGTCGGCGTTCTTCTGGACCTATGCGTGCTGCCAGCTGGTCGCGGGCTGGTTGGTTGACCGCTTCAACGTGAACTGGGTGCTGGCCGCGGGCTTCTTCCTCTGGTCGCTCGCCACCGCGGCCACCGGGCTGATCGGATCGTTCGGCGGCCTGCTGGCGCTCCGCCTCCTCCTCGGCGTCGGCGAGTCCGTCGCCTACCCGGCCTACGCGAAGATCCTGGCGACGCATTTCACGGAGAACCAGCGCGGTCTCATCAACTCGCTGATCGACGTCGGCTGCAAAACCGGCCCGGCGCTCGGCACCCTCGCCGGCGGCCTGTTCATGGCGCACTACGGCTGGCGGCCGTTCTTCCTCGTGCTCGGGCTCGCGGCGCTGCCCTGGCTGCCGTGCTGGATCCGCTGGATGCCGCGCGGCGGCGGCGGCGCCAAGGCGGCAGCGAATCGCGGCCCCGAGATTTCGGAGATCCTGGCCAACCGCTCGGCGTGGGCCACTTTCCTCGGCCTCTTCGCCGGCAACTACTGCTGGTACTTCCTGCTGACCTGGCTGCCGTACTACCTCGTCCACGAGCGACATTTCTCGATGCAGACGATGGCGGTGGCCGGCTCCCTGCCCTTTCTTTGCAGCGCAACCGCCACCTCGATCGCCGGCTGGATTTCCTACCGCGCGCTGGCCCGGGGCGCCTCGCCGACGCGCGTGCGCAAGACCTGCACCGTGGCCGGGCTCGGTGGTGCGACGATCATCATCGCGGTGCCGCTCATCCCGGACAACACCGCCGCGATGGCCGTGCTGATCCTCGCCAACATGTCGTACGGGGTCTTCTCCACCAGCCCGTGGGCCATCGCCCAGACCATTGCCGGGCCCCTCGCCGCGGGGCGCTGGGCCGGCATGCAGAACTTCATCGGCAATCTCTCCGGCGTGGTGGCCTCGGCGCTCACGGGCTTCGTCATCGACCAGACGGGCAGCTTCTTCTGGCCGTTCGCGGTGACGGCTGGCGTGCTGCTGATGGGCGCGTTGGTCTATGCGTTCCTGCTCGGGCCGGTCGAGCCCGCGAAGTGGCGCGGGGCATCCTGATTTGTCCTGTCATCGCGAGAGGCGCGAAGCGCGCCGTGGCGATCCAGCTGGATGGATTGCTTCGCCGCCCGCTGCGCGGGCGACTCGCAATGACAAATCGGAGCGCTACCAGGCTTCCTCGTAGAGCGCCACGATCTGCTCCGCCGTCGGCACCACCGGGTTGTTCTGCGGACTGCCTGACGCCAGCGCATCCGCCGCCATCTTCGCCGCCAAGGAATCGAATCGCGCCCGCTCCACACCCCGGCAGCCGCCCAGGCGCGGGACTTGCAGCCGGGTGTTGAGCGCCACGAGCCCCTCGATCAGGGCGGCATGCGCGGTCTCGACCGGCGCTTTGTCCGGACACAGGCGCATCGTGCGCGCCACCGTGGCGTAGCGCTCGGGAGCGCCGGCGAGGGAGAAGCGCGTGACGGCGGGCAACAGCACGGCATTCGACAATCCGTGCGGCACGTGGAAGACCGCGCCGATCGGCCGGCTCATCCCGTGCACCAGCGCGACGCTGCTGTTGGCGAACGCCATCCCGCCGAGGGTCGCGGCGAGCATCATGCCTTCCCGCGCCGGCCGGTTGCCCGGTTCGCGCCACGCGGTCTCGAGGTGTTCGGCCACGAGGCGGATGCACGTGAGCGCCAGCGGGTCGGTCAGCGCCGTGGCCTTGCGCGACACGTACGCCTCGATGCCATGCGTCAGCGTGTCGACGCCCACGTGGGCCGTCAGCGCCGGCGGCATGCTGAGCGTGAGTTCGTAGTCCACCAGCGCCACCGTCGGGAGCAAATGGCGGTCGAGCATCATCATCTTCACGTCGCGGGCGGTGTCGGTGATCACCGCGACCTTCGTCACCTCGCTGCCGGTGCCCGCCGTGGTGGGAATCACGACCAGCGGCGCACCCGCGCGCGGCACGCGGTGGTAGCCCTGGTACTGGGCCAGCGGCTCCGCGTTGCCCGCGAGCATCGCGATGGCCTTCGCCGCATCGATCGGGCTGCCGCCGCCGAGCGCGACGACGGCATCGCAGCTCCCCGCCACATAGGCGGCGCGACCGTCGCGCACATTGGCGTCGGTGGGGTCCGGTTGGACGCCGGCAAAGAGCGTGACCTCGCACCCCGCCTGCTCGAGTTCGCCGGTGAACCGCGCCGCAACGCCGGTGGAAACCATGAAGGCGTCGGTGACGAACAGCACGCGCCGGGCCCCGAGCCGCGCCAGCTGTGGCGCCAGCTCGCGTGACGCGCCGGCACCGGTGAGCAGCGTGGCGGGGACGTTGAATTGCGAGATCATGGCGGCTTCAGGTTTTCTGCAGGTCCCGCAGCGCCTCTTTCCCGATCCAACGGGCGGAGGCGTGGTCGGAAACGGATAGCTTCTTCGCCAGCGCGAGGCATTCCTTGCGCATCGCCGGGCTCTGACGGCCGACCATGCGCAGGGCCCAGCTGACGCCCTTCTTCACGAAATTGCGTTCGTCAGCCGCGCCCCACTCGAGCAGCGGCAGGTACGCGCGGAATTGTTCGTCGGGAATTCCGTCCGTATGCGCGGCGAGGCACGCCAGCATCACGAACCCGGCGCGCTTCTGCTGTTCGCCCTTCAGCTTCGCCCACTTCTCCACCCGGCTCCAGCCGTGCGGGCTCTGGTCGAAGAGCTTGAAGCACACCGTGTCGACAACGCCCCAGTTGTCGAAATCGCGGCACCACGCGTCCATGACCGCGGGCGTGAGTTTGTCCGGCTCGCCCACAAACGCCGCGAGCAGCCGCGCCTCGTAGACGTCCGTCTCCCACAGCGCCGCGGCGAGCGCCTGGCTGCGCCCCAGCTTCCGGCCGAGCTTCTGGATGTCGCCGACCGCCACGCCGAGGGCCTTGTCGTTCGGCAGACCGTAGCGAACCATGCCCTCGCGCACCTTGGCGCTGCTGAGTTTCTTCAATTCGGCCAGCGCCATCTTTGCCGAAAAGGCAGGGAGATTGACGCGAGGGGCTTTCACCGACGCAGGCAAACCCAGTTTGCCACCCACCTCAACCCCTACCTCACTGGGACAAGTAGTCTATTAAACTACTTACCGCTCCGGCTATTCTGAATGTCCAAGTAGTTTAATAGACTACTTGGGCCTATCGAATGGCTGCGGGTGTCCTCGCTCCAACGAGAGGCGGTCAAACGGAATGCCTGCGGGTTATTGCTCATGGCCGCGACCCGGCCAAGCGACTAGGCTTGGGCGAACCCTGCCGCCGGCAGCGTCCCATCCCTCCCACGCTCCTCACCATGAAAACCCATCGCTTCGCCCTTCTTGCCACGACCTTCGCCACGACCGCCTTCGCCACGAGCGGATGCGCCAAGGAGCCGGACGCATCCGTTCCGGTAGCCGCGACTGCTCCCGCCGCACCAGCTCCCGCCGCACCGGCTCCCGTCGCGCCGGCGCCCGTCACCCCGGAGGCGGCGCCACCGGCACCGGTTCCCGCTGCCGACTGGCTCAATCTCAAGGATTTCACGCATGACCGGCGGGCCGAGCTCCTCGCCGGCCTGCCGGGCCTCGAGGCCCGGGTCGACGAGGAGATCAGCGAGCTCCAAGCCCGCCGCGCCGCCCTGCCGGCGAAGACCGACACGAATGATTGGGATTTCGCGATGAAGGAAATGGGCGAAGCCCGCGGCTACCTGAGATCCGTGAACGAGGAAATGACCAAGGCTTCCCGCGAGACCTGGGACCAGCAGAAGGAGAAGGTCGACCTTGCCTGGATCCGAAGCCAGGACGCCTATGCCAAGGTGAAAACCAGCACGACCCTTCGCTAAGCGGACGATGTGGTCGCGCATCCCTGTGCGTAGTTTACCGTATATAAGCCGCCGCGGCGTTCGCCTATCATCCGATATGAATCCAAGCCTTCTTCCGTCCTCCCCGACCACGACCCGCACGACGCGATCCGTTGCGCTCGCCCTCGCCGGCACCGTGCTCGTGCTGCTCGCCGGATGCGTCAGCGAGCCCGACTCCCATGTGGTCTCGGCGCCACCCCCGCCGCCGCCGACCCGCGCCGTGACCACCACGACCACCACCACGAGTCCCGCCACCGTCGTGACGACCAACGGCTCGGTCATCACCGCCACGCCGGTCGTGAGCACCACGGTCGTCACCCAGGCCCCGCCCGCCTTGCAGCAGGAAGTCGTGCTGGCCCAGCCGTCTTCCAGCCATGTGTGGATCGCCGGTTACTGGACCTGGCGCAACGAGCGCTATGAATGGATGGCCGGCCATTGGGAACTGCCACCCCACTCGGGCGCCACCTGGGTCGCGCCGCGCTGGGAACAGGACGGCAGCGCCTACCGCTTCTACGAAGGCTATTGGACCTGACCTCCTCCTCGACCGAATTTTTGTCTGTCTGTCTGAAAAATGGCTCCCCCTTGCATTCCGCGGGGGGGAGTTTTTTCGTGCGGGGTCGGACCGGACCGCTTTCTCGGGCCCGCGAGACTTTCTGCCGCTGACGCCGGCTCAACCGGGCCGTGTCATGTCGCCGGGCTTCACCCAGGCGTCGAACTGTTCGGCGGTGACGTGGCCCAGGACAACGGCGGCGGCCTTCAGGGTCGTGCCTTCCTTGTGGGCCTTCTTCGCGATCTCGGCGGCCTTGGCGTAGCCGATGTGCGGGTTCAGGGCGGTGACGAGCATCAGGGAATTCTCGAGGTGCCGCTGGATCACGGGTTCGTTGGCGGCGATGCCGTCGGCACATTTCACGGCGAACGACACGCACGCGTCGCCGAGCAGGCGCGCGCTCTGCAGCACGTTGGCGGCGATGAGCGGTTTGAAGACGTTCAGCTCGAAATGCCCGCTGAGGCCGCCGATCGTGACGGCGGTGTCGTTGCCGATCACCTGCGCGCAGACCATCGTCAGCGCCTCGGGCTGCGTCGGGTTCACCTTGCCGGGCATGATCGACGAGCCGGGCTCGTTGTCGGGAATGATGATCTCGCCGATGCCGGAACGCGGTCCGGAGCTCAGCATGCGCACGTCGTTGCCGATCTTCATCAATGAAACCGCCACGCGCTTGAGCGCGCCGGACAGCTCCACCATCGCGTCGTGGGCGGCGAGGGCCTCGAACTTGTTCGGCGCCGTGACGAACGGCAGCCCGGTGAGCGTCGCGATTTTTTTCGCCACCAGCACATCGTAACCGGCCGGCGCGTTGAGCCCGGTGCCGACCGCCGTGCCGCCGAGCGCGAGCTGGAACACCATCTCGAGCGCGTGCCGCACCGCCCGCAGGCCGTTGTCGAGCTGCTGCACGTACCCGCTGAACTCCTGGCCGAGCGTCAGCGGCGTGGCGTCCATGAAATGGGTGCGGCCGGTCTTCACGATCGGGGCAAAGGCCTGCGCCTTCGCGTCGAGGCTGTCGCGCAGGCGCTGGATGCCCGGCAGCGTGACCCGCGTAACCTCCGTCGCCGCCGCGATGTGCATCGCCGCCGGGAAGGTGTCGTTCGAGGACTGCGACCGGTTCACGTCGTCGTTCGGATGCAGCACCTTTTTCGCATCGGCCAGCGCGCCGCCCGACAGCACATGGGCGCGGTTGGCGATGACCTCGTTGACGTTCATGTTGCTCTGCGTGCCCGAGCCGGTCTGCCAGATCACCAGCGGGAACTGGTCGTCGAGGGTGCCCGCGAGGATTTCGTCCGCCACCCGGGCGATCAGGTCGCGCTTCTCCGCCGGCAGGACGCCGAGCTCGGTGTTCGCCTGCGCCGCCGCCTTTTTCAGGATGGCGAAGGCGCGGATGATCCCCGCCGGCATGCTGGCCTCGGGGCCGATGCGGAAGTTCTGCCGCGAACGTTCGGTCTGCGCGCCCCAGTATTTCTCCGCGGGCACCTGCACCTCGCCGAGCGTGTCCTTTTCGATGCGGAAGCTCATGGTGCAGACGGTAAACGGGCGACGCGGCGGCGCAACCCGCATTCCCCGGCTCGGTTGCTTGCGTCTCCCGTATTCCCGTTAAGCTAGCTCCCATGTCTTCTCCCGCCGTCCCCGCCGAGGGCTCCCACGAACTGGCGGTGGCTCGACGCTACGTGCCCTGGCTCGTGGCGGTGGCGCTGTTCATGGAGAACCTCGACGCCACCATCGTGAACACCGCGGTGCCGACGATAGCGGCGAGCCTCGGCGTGGCGCCGCTGAGCCTCAAAGCGGTGCTCACGAGCTACACGCTGAGCCTGGCGATCTTCATCCCGGTGAGCGGCTGGTTCGCCGACCGCTTCGGCACGAAGCGCGTGTTCACGACCGCCATTTGGCTTTTTCTCGCCGGCTCGCTCGGCTGCGGCCTGGCGCCGAATGTGCCGCTGCTCGTCGCCGCGCGCATCCTGCAGGGCATTGGCGGGGCGATGATGACTCCGGTCGGCCGCCTCACCCTCGTGCGCACCTTCCCGCGCTCCGAAATGCTGCGCACGATGAACTACGTGATCATCCCCGCCCTGCTCGGTCCGTTGCTCGGGCCGTTCACCGGCGGCATGATCGTGCACTTCACCACGTGGCGGATGATTTTCTTCGTCAACATCCCGCTGGCGCTCTTCGGCCTCTGGCTGACACGGCTCTACATGCCGGACTACCGCGACGAGAAAGTGGCGCCGCTCGACCGCACCGGCTTCGTGCTCTTCTGCTCCGGCATCGCCCTGCTCTCCTACGTGCTCGAGGTGTTTGGCGAACACAGCCACGCCTCCGGACCCATCGCGGCCTTGACGGCGATGTCCCTCGTCCTGCTGGCGGCCTACGGCTGGCACGCCCGGGGGAAGAAGGCGCCGCTGCTCGACCTGCTGCTCTTCAAGGTGCGGACCTTCCGCATCTCGGTGCTCGGCGGCTTCGTGACGCGCCTCGGGTTCGGCGGCATGCCGTTCCTGCTCCCGCTGCTCTACCAGATCGGGCTCGGCTATCCCGCGTGGCAGGCCGGCCTGCTCACCGTGCCGACCGCACTTGCAGCCAT
>Ga0247757_10001164_pt1 | contig 18696 bp, 17 predicted proteins | sample UWRJL126311R4_FD_180929 | JGI IMG/M metagenome (GOLD analysis project Ga0247757, IMG submission 180929) | Plant litter microbial communities from Arlington Agricultural Research Station in Wisconsin, United States - UWRJ-L126-311R-4 | ecosystem: Environmental > Terrestrial > Plant litter >... | reverse complement strand
CCAAAAGTAAGACACAACACAACACACCACCAACTTGAATTCGGCAACTGAAAAATGACAGTGACACATAGCGCACACCCTTTTCTTTTTCTCCAACACCTTCCCGCCCACCTCCAATATTGAAAATTTTTTCAAACCCCTCAACCTCATAAATCCCCTGAATGGCAGCCATACAACACGGCATACCTTCCATTCCGTATCCCTGTGCTTATCTGCGACATCGCTCAGCCCAGCCTCCTGCACGGCGCCCCTCTTTCCAGCCGTCCCACTTCCCCGGGCTCGGCAGCCGCTCCACGCATCCCCATGCCATATAGAGCCGAGCCGTCTCTCGCCTTCGGGCCGCCGTCATTGCTCTGGCCTGCTAGCTCCATGCCGGACCCTGTTTGGCTGCCTGTTTGTCAGTCTGGCTGCCTAGCTGGCTGCATCTTCTAGCCTACCTGCCTGTTTGTCTGCCTGCCTGTTCCCTAACCTGTCCACCAGTTCTCAATCCACTAAAATTGCCGTCAACGTCGCAAGCTTATTGCGTTTGTTTGTCTGTCCATTTGTTTGGGAGATACGTGGCAAAAATTCCAGGGATTTCCTCCTACATGAGCCAGCGATATGCCCATCGATCGGTAGCCAGATCTCCCTTCGATGTCTGTACTGTATTTTTCCGGCAGTCGGTTGTTCTGGCCGAGTTTATAGGGGTACCAACGCTTACTTGCGCATACACACAGCAATATCCTCCGAATTAGTAGAACCACATATCCACTCCCTTGCATGGTTTTGCTGATTGCCTGAGCGCTAATCGACGGGTTCTGCGGTTTTATGCCTTCCCTTTCATTTACTCTAACGCATACGCACACACGCTCTAAGACATTGCTAGATATGCTTTTCAAAAACCCTGCTCCTACGCATGCCCCAATCAATATCAAACCAAGCAAAACTTCTCACCCTAGCGGCACATTTATCGGTAAAGAGATTTTGCTGCCCAGCGCCTATTCCGAATACTTTCTTTCACTTTACACGGACCGTCGCACAGAAAACACTTGATAGCCATTGACAAACCAAGCCAGAATTTTGAATGACAACTTCGAGCTACAATGTCCCTGGTCTTCCGGAAAACAATAATCCACCCTCTTCGTGAGAATATAGTCAAAACAAGCTAGCCCTCTACCGCTCGCTTCTTCTTCGTACAACAATGCTAAAAGAATATTCCACCCCCAGAAACTAAGACCTCTCTCCAAAAAATCCTAATACTCTCAAAAAGTTCCCCGAAAAAATAAGCCCCCACCGCCGTACATCCAAAGAAGAAAAAAAAACAAGATAATCCCTTTCGCCTCTTCCCCCCTCCCTGCACTCCTCTATCGAACACGGAAAGCTTTCCCCCTCACACCACCTTGTAGTGACTCGCAGGCGGCACCTCCTCACGGCTCCTGGCCCCCGTGTACCCCGTGATACTCCTGAGCGCCATCTCGGCGGCGTCCTCGCGCGCCTGGTCGAGCTGCTCGCCCGCGCGCCAAAACTGCGCCGGGTAGGTGACGTTCTGGACGGTTACGATGCAGGACCAAGCCGTGCGACCGCCTGGGCCGCCGAACGACGAATTAGCATACAGCGGGGGGAAGGGAAGAAAGACGTACCGCGCCGGTCGGACACATATTGGAAAACAGGATCGCCGTAGCCGCGGACGGCGCAGTGTTCTGTTCGCGCGTGGTACATGTCAGTTGCATTCCCCGCGATCTGTCCAACATAGCAGCATGATGTATGTGGGTTATGGCGTCGAGTTCAAGGAGAAGGAAAACAAGACAGGACAAGGTATTCGTAGCAACGGTTGCATGTATCCAGCCCCCCCCCTTAAACGCTTCTTGGGAAACAGGCTAGGAAAAAGTGCGTTACGTTACCTTTGAGCCGCGTGGACCACGAGAGTTGTGCCGCCATAGTTGCGGTAGCCTGGCCGTCTGTTCGGGATATCGTAGGTTGAGGCTGCATGTGTGCGTAGCTACGGTGTGGCGTGTGTCTAGCGTATATGGTAGGAATGGAAGACAACCCAATGAATAGATCTCAAACTCCTTTTTCCCAAAGAGAAACACCAGGGAAGACAATGTTCCAACCAACTAAATAGCAAAACAGGCCTACGAAAAGAAGACTATTATTTGCCCAGGGTATCGTAGCGTGGTATAGAGTAGTGTGATGTAGTGTGGTGTAGTGTAGTGTAGCGTAGCGTGTCGATTCTCGAATAGGTAGATAGGGTAGGGTGGGCAAGCCAACCAGACCACAAAAAATGGTTCCTCGGGTTAGGAACAGAGCGGTAGTCTCCAACGCGGAGAATTCAGCCGTACTTATAAGATCCCGCCAGACACTACCACAGTAACGAAAAAATAAAATAAAAAAAGAGGCACACAGAAACCCACACATGCGAGCGCCCGCCCCCGGGAGGGAGATAAAAAGAAAGGTAAATCGACGCACCTCCCATTCCGTAGCACCGGGCATATCTGGCGCCAGCAAAGGCCCAGTACCAGCAGTAGAGGATCCAGCCAAACCGTCCCGGATAGCAGCTTTACCCTTCCCACCCCCCTCCAAATCCCCCTTTTCGGGCTACCCTGGCTAACGGCAGGCCGGCAGGCAAGCAGGCAAGCAGGCGGGGATCCAGGCTGGGGAAGTTGCTGGGAAAAAAGGCAGAGCACAGCATCAATACGCATCCTACCCGCCCACCCGCCCGCTCGCCTGCTTGCCTGCACCCATTCTCGCGTCGGAAGAGGGTAGGGATGCCGCCTAGCCTACTATGCATGGCATAGCATAACACCACATCATGCACAGTGTGTTGGCGTCGAAAGAATCCGTTGTCAAATCCCTGGCCGGCCTGGGGCTAGGGCTGGGACTGGCTCTGGCTACGCTACGCTAAGCCAGCAAGCGGATTGTCCACCTTACGTGGGCGTAGTAGGGCTGGCTGCCGGTAGGCAAGATGCCGCTCCGCGTACTAAGTGCTGCTGTTGTGGGCAGTGGGGAGCCAAGCGTTCGATACATACGGTAAAGAAGGGGTACCCACCCAGGGAACCCGCAGCTGTGGATGCGGCTTCGCTTGCGGGCATGTGGTGGATACATGGACGAGGCGTGGATAGGGAGAGCTATGGGGAGGTACAAGCCGACGGAAGCTATAGTAAACTGTTAGTCACATGGCCCGGGCAACGCCACGCCAGCGAATCTGCAGCGGACGGGTACCTGCCTGTAGATAGCGAAGCAGTTTTCTGCCGCTTTTCCACATGGGTAGCTTCAAGATCGTCGTATCCATGATGCACCAGGGAATTGTTTTTTCCCTTCCTTCATGTCTTCCTTCTCTTTCGGACAAGAGGCGCTGGAAAAGCATTATAAAAATTAATTTTTTTTTTAGGTGCTCCTTCTCTGTTCCTTTTTTCTGCCTCGAACGGCTGCGAATGAAAAAGCTGAAATGCCCAATCTGAATCGCGTGAATAGTCTTGAGGGAAAATGCAGAGTGATTTGTAGTGGGATCGCTGGTTTGGTCCCGTAGCATTCATTCTTCGTTTCGTTATCTCATCTACACTTCCAACGCATTTTTCCTTTGCTTTCCCATTGCAAAAAACATCATCCAGATAGCGAATACATCCATGTGCCTTTCCTTTCCTCGCCAACTGCTACAAGGAATAAATACCGGGGGATGACAAACACCTCCCTGCGAATATACAACAATCCCTTTGTCAACTGTCCCCCCATGTAAAAGGTAAGTAGCAAACAATCTCCCACCCGACGCGCCGCTATGCAAGGTCCCACCAAAAAGTCAACGCTTTCAGAACGCCTGTCGTATATGCTGGCAGCAGATGTTTCTGATAGCCATCGCTAAAAAGAAGAAAAAAAAAAAAAGAGATTTAAAAATAAATAAGAACAAGCGACATTACAATTCCTTAAAAACGCGGCAGAACGACACGCGGTATGTTTCTCTCTCTAGGTTGAGAAAAACGTCCAATCAAAAAAGGAAATTTTGTGAAAAAGGGGGAGGAGGATCCAAGAGAAGTATGTACGAAGTTTGCACAAAGTACGCGATCCAATCCCATGGATGCGGAACTGAGTTGCAGACCAGCAATCAAACCCATCCTCACGGAAAGGCCGGTACACTCAAATGCATATTACCCGTCGGTAGCGGGTCAGCGCAGCGCCAAGGCAGCTTGCTGTCTACTACTACCACTCGGAGCCGTGTTACTACGGACGGGCTTTCCGAACATTTCGTTAATGAGCTGCTTGGGCCCGATGTAGTCTATGTGCATTTTGCCAAGCCGGAGAGGCATGTGCAATTGCGTGGACTGCTTTGCGTGGAAGCGGCGTTTTATGCAGTCATCTACGAGAGCCATGAGGCCTGTGGCTACCACCACACTATCATTATTCAGTCAGTTTGTGGTCGTTGGATGGGCGGGATGTGGGTGCTCGGGCTGTGGTGACGATAGCGGTGGCGGTACTCACTCTGAAATATCGCTGTCAGCGCGCAGGATAGCGTCGTCGGTGATGCGCATGTAACACGGCGGGATCCAGCCTCCCCTGGCAGCCTCCTCATTGGCTTGCACGGCCGTCAGACGGATGGGGCAGATGTGTGCGAGTGGCTCCTTTTCGTTATCAAGTCGGACTAGATAGTATGATACCGATTCGTGGGGGTGGTCGGGTTTGATGATGCGTTTCCAGGCGTAGTTGCGGCCCCAGTACTCGAACGAGTAGCGCTTTGTGCTGGTTGTGCCGCGCCGCTTGACGTCGATGTGGGCATAGTTGGAGAACTCGAGTTTCAGGGTGTTGGTGGGGAGGAGGGCGCGGCCCTTGGAGTAGCCTGTTTGTGAGCGTGAATCGCCGTCGTCGTCGGCGGCATCATCGTCGTTGGACATGCCGCGTATCGATTCGTAGCCTGAATCCGAGCGCTTGAGGCCCGCGGCGGTAGAAGGCCGCGAGTCGGGTTTGTGGTGACGTAGGCTGGCGAGGGCGGAGCTTGCGCGCTGCAGCACGGGGCGCTTCTCGGGCGGGGGCTGGTACTTGCGAATGGAGTGGCAGACCTCGCGGCCCGAGTCTCTGCAGTAGCGGCGCAGGGAGAAGTCACGCGTGCGCAGGTCGTGCATGCGCAGGTGGAAGAGGGTGTAGTTCTGCTTCTTGTGGTGGAGCTCCTCGACCTGGGTGTCGACGCGCAGGTTCATGTTGCCGTCGATGGTGGAGTCATCATGGCGGATGGAGATGCGTTTGGAGGTGGGGAACAGGTCGGCGAAGTCGCGCGGGGTGGTGGGGATGGCATCGACGGGCAGCGGGTCGTGGACGTAGTGGGGGACCTGGTACTCGGGCAGCGGGTCCTCGTCGTCGTGGAGGTCCTCGTTGGATGTCGAGGCATACGTGTCGACCGAGGCGCGTGCATGGCCCTGGACGCGGCCGAGACATGTTTCGTTGCGCGGGGCAGGGGCGGGGCGGGCGTGGGCGTCGGCATGCGAGTGGTGGTGGTGATGGTGATGGTGGTGGGAGGAGTAGCGGGTGGTGCTGGCCTCGGTGGGGGCCGTGTCGTACGACCGTTCACTGGCGGTGGGCGCACTGCTGCGATCCGAGGCGTGGGTGCTGCCGCTGCTCTCGTGTGCCCACTGGACTGGTCGGGCCATGGTGGATGGAGGTAGAGGGATGGTCGGGCAATGGCGGTGTACGTCTGCCTATATAGGCGGGACAGGCGTTGGACGGCGGGAGTGGAGGGATGAGCTGAGGGACGTCGCGCGCCGTCAAGGCCCGGCAGGCGAGGCAGGGTTATAGGCTGTTCGACTGCGCGGTCCCATCCCATGCCATGCCATGCCCTGGCCGCCCCGGCCTGGCCTTCTCCGACGGGCGCAGCAACCGCACCCCCAGCTGGCCTCGCCCGGCACAGCCAGACAGCCACCCCCCCAGCGTCTCTGCTCAGCGTGCTCGTCTGCGCGTGTGAGACGGCCGCCGTCGAATGGCACGCCGTGCCAGCTGCGCACTTTGCCCCATGCAGCCCGAGTGAGTCCACCCGATGACTGGTCCCACTGATCCCGTGCAGGCCCAGCGCCTCGCCCGCGAATCGCCTGCGTGTCTTCACACCACCAAGGCCTCTGCTCTCCCTCTGCCATGCCGCATGCAGCCTCCTCCTGGCCTCCTCTAGCCTCCTCCTGCCTCTCCTGCTCCTCCCGGCCTCCTCCATCGCTCTGATCATCGACCCGCCCGCGCGAGCCTCTCCACGTGCTGCCCCTTGGATAGCGATGCCCCTCCGTCTCTCCTCACCAGACTGCCTGTCCTTCCCCTTTCGACGTCATATGGTTGCACCTCCAACACCCCTTCGCGTCCCCTGCCCGCCACACGCCCGTCCTGTGCCTCCCTGCGCGACTTTTGCGTTGCCATGTCACCGCTGCCGCTGCGTTGAGAACTCGGCGTTCGCAGTGCGGCAATGCCCGAACCGCTGCCTGTCGGTGTTGCGGCCGTTTGCGATACGAACCATCGCCCCGACGGACTGGGGTCCGTGAAAGCCTCACCCACGTGACACGCACGCAGCTTCGCCCAGCCTTGTGGCCACCACACGTCTATGGACGACACGGAACAGGCCGCTCGCCTGCAACGAACCAGACGACCACACGATGGCCCTGCACAGCTACGCTTCGTTTTCGCCTCAAATGCTCCCCTTGCTCTCTTCCACAAGAGCGAAGATTGAAAGTCCAGTCCGGCCCCGACGGAGCCAATGACAGCACACAACGTGTTTTGCCCATATTTCAACACGACAGCACCAACACGGCTGCTGCGCCCGCCGTCTCCCAGGCCCATCCGTGTGCTTTGCACGGCTGCTTGGCTGTTCTATTCCCATTCCCATTCGCAGCCCTCTGCATGCCTCTGGCCTCTGCACTCACTTTCCATCCAAGATACCCTATGTACGTACTACGCACGCAGTACTACGTACGCCTCACTGACATTCCCGCCGGCGGCACTGCCTCCCGCAACTCCACATCTCTGTCTTCCGTCTGCATCCTTTGCGCGTCCTCCTACAAATCCCAGGCAATGCTCTTGAAGCGTTCGCTGCGGAGGCTGCCTAGCTGCCTGCAGGGCTGACCATGACACCATTTTCCCTGCCCTTGATTGCTTGCTTGCTCTGTCCCCATCCACCCCTCCCTCCATCTATCCATCCAGACAGCTCCTCGCGATAACACGCACTATCGATAGCTCGTGTGGGAGTTGGATGGCCCTGATAAAACCACCTGCCTGGCATTACTCGATGGAAATTGTTCACCCATCGACCCCTCCCGCGCCAGCCCACGGGACCCCCCTCCACGAGGGCAAGACTGGCATGGCAAAGAACAGACGGAGCGTATGTGAACCCGCGCAGGATAAGATGCGCTGCACATCCATTCATCCATCGGACGATGCAGCGTCTGTCATGTCCATGCTCCGGTGGTATGGGTTGCGTGCGTGGTGTGTGGCTTTGCCTGTGGGGGTGCAGTGCCTTCTATGGGCGTAGGAGCACAGGATAGCATGGCATAGCTGCGTCATGAGCTGTATATTCGTAACGGGAGCGACAGCAGATCGGCCTTTACCCTTTTATGCCGAGTTTCGGAGTGCTGGGTGTGAATGTGGGTGATGGTCGGTATCCCGCGCTGGCGTGCACGGGTCGGTCACATGTAGGCATGCCATGTCATTCATGACTGTTGAAGTGCGAGCGAGGGACCACGAGATACCGGGGACCGTTTTCTTTCCCTGCGAAGCCTACTTGCTTGGAAAAGCACCCATCTACCTATCCACACGGAGCGAGACGTTTCGCGTCTGTCCCAAAGTTGGTGCAATGCGTTTCTAACGCAACCGGCTACCTACTGTGTTTCTATGCTCTCATCTCGACAAAGAGAAACAGCAAGCGTACATGTAAATGCTGTTTTGCGTGTCCCAAACTATACACACGATTACCCTTCCAGGTACTAGGGAGTATCGATTCCAGAACTCCGCCGTGCAACACGCGCATGTCGATCACCTGCCCACTCGTCCGGTCTCCGATGCTTCGATTGGGACCGCGAGAGACAAAAAGGGCACAAGGCAAGTCCAGGCCCTCGGCCGGGGCCTGGGTTGTTCCTTTCCTAGTTTCCCCCTAGACGCACTCGCGTCGCCCAAGTGTCCGAAATCGATCGACGGTTTTGCGGGCGGGATCGACGGCTGAGCATGATCGACCAGACCGCGTTCGCACGATGGTAGTGTTAAATCCGATTCTTTATTTTTCCCTCTCTTGGCTCTTTTCCGAGATGAGAAATCGACAAAAACACTAGGAGAGACTACCATTTTGGTATTTGAAATGGCAGGGGGGGGGAAAGGAAATCAGTCATATGTGAGCAATGCATGTTCCGAAGAAAGTGAACAGCGGGCAGAAGCACAGCACAGCACACGTCACCTCACATTTTCGGGCATCCATCTTTTCCCTCCTCAACCCCACCCTCTAACGAGAGGGAAAAAAAAAGGGCCTTCGGTGATATAAGGGGGAACACAACGGCCCCATCCGTGCGTTCCGTTGAGGGCTCATTCGTCCTGTTCAACACGAATTGGCACGCTCAACATGATTTTTTTCTCTCTTCCTTTCTCCTTACTTCTGTGCGATGCGTTGTAGTTTTTTCTGTGCGCGGGCTGACGTCATGTGTGCGCACGCGAAAAGGTAGGAAGGAAGGATGGAAGGAAGGAACGTTTTTTCATGCGACCCGCGACACGTGCGGAGTGCGTTGGCAGGTGCTGACCAGCTGTTGGCAAGCGCAAGCGCACGCACACACACGACAACAGGTACAATGCAATTTGTACATGCAACGGGACGGGAGGGAAACGGATCCATGGCGCAAACCCGTCCGTGACGACGAGAGACGAAAAAGAGCAAACAGATCCAGCGTAAGGTAGGCAAGCCGGTCCGGCTTCTTCGCGCGGGCTGGGGTTACCTAATGCGCTGCTGCTGCTGCCGCTGGGCGTGGGTGTTCTGGGGCTATCCAACTATCCCAACGTGGTGCGAATATACAGAAGGTATTGCAGGGGGAGAGTGCCGGGCCGACAGCATGCCGTGCGACATTGGGAATTGTCCGATGTGGTACGGCGTGCGAGGGAGAGGTGTAAGACAGGCGGTGAGACAGGTCATGGCGAGGGATGATGCGAGCGGGCGCTGCTGAGGCGGCTGCGGCTGCGGCTCTCGTCTCACAACAACTCCCCCATGGCACTGCGTTTGGCGTTCGGGCGAGACATGGCATGAGGAGTACGAGGGGAGTGATGACGGCGCGAGAGGGCGTAAGCTGACTGATGGCAATGTGCTGCCGGATTCGATTAGCGTGCTGCGGGGCTGGGGTAGGCCGGATTGTCTACTTCTGTCATCTGGATACTGCTGTGTGGCGGGGCTGGAATCGAGGTAGGGTGGTCCGGGGGTTGTAAACGTAGGTAAACGGTTGAGATGTATTCTCGCGCTCGGCGAAGGGATTCTTGCAGGTTGTAGCGAAGAGTGTACGTATTAAAATGAGCCCGCAATCGCATAGCGAGGGTCTACGGGTGAAGGTATCCAACATCTAAGGCATTGACCAATGTCAATGGAGAAGAACGCTCGCCAAACGCTAAACTGCCATAATAGCCGCCCAAGGTTCTGTACTAATCGATCAACGCTTTAGCAATGACAAAGGAAAAAAAGGGGAACCGGATTATGTCAACTCGATTCAGGCCTATACAACAACCTCTTTGCTCTCCGCGTCTCTCAGGAAAGCAGCCCTCCTCGCAGCATCTTCCGCCTCCGCTTCTTTCCACTGGTCAATCACCTCCTGCTTGCGCGTAGCACTCCTGGGCTCAAACGCCATCTCGAACGGATCGGGCTTGACAATCAAAAGCGAGTTCGACTTGTTCAGGGGCACATCAATCTCCTGGCCCGTCTTGGGGTCGATCTTCTTCTTCAGGTTGAATGCCCACAGCAGACCGCCGCAGGCGACGAGCGTCTCGTCGCGGGTGATGGACTGCCCAAGACACTGGCGCTGGCCCCATCCGAAAGAAGTCATGCCCATGATGGTGGGGAACTTGGTGAGCGGTTCCTGGAACGTCGGCCAGCCGCTCTCGAGCCAGCGCTCCGGACGGAACGTCTCTGGGTCGGGGTACTTGACCGGATTGCGGAGGAAGGCGAAGTCGAGAGGGAGGATCCGGGTTCCCTTAGGGATGAAGTAGCCGCGGTACCAGTCGTCTGCCTCGAGCTCGTGCGCAACACCTATCAAGTATGAGCAGCCGTACCATCAGAAGTTTTGTTCGGAGGAACTTACCCGTCGGCACATTGGGTTTCCAGCGCATGGTTTCCTTGATGCAAGCACGCAGGACAGGAAGAGCAGGCATGTCCGCAAGCGTAGGCGGCCGATTGCCGCACACCTTGTCGAGCTCCTCCTGGCACCTGGCCTGCCACTCGGGATGGTGCACCATGGAGACCAGGAAATAGTAAAGCGGCCCCGCGACGGTGAAGATGCCGACCAAGGCCATCATGCCAATCACAGACGAGGCCTCGTAGTCGCCCGAGATGCTCGACTTCTCCGCCGTCTCCAGGTAGGTGCGCGTGTAGCACGGCCCCTGCTTGCCCTTCTCCATGAGCTTGCGCGCGTTGACGAGCCGGTCCATCCACCATGCCTGCTGCTCGTCGTGGCGCTTGCGCTCGGCAATCTTCCACGGGTTCATGAAGTGAGGCAGGTCCCAGAGCGGCGTCAGCACGTTGGTGATGGGGCCTGCTGGCGACATCTGGGTTAGGAGGCCCCATGCGCTGGGGGTTAGCTGAGCGCTGACGGTGTGGTCATCCCACGTTAGTTGGCACATGACTTTCGAGGCCATGTCCTCGAGGGAGGAGGCGAAGTTATCAGGGTGCGAGGCGAGGAGGCTTAGCCATCGCTTGGTTTCGTATTCCATGATGCCGTAGTAGTTCTTGTTGGTTGACTCCATCAGGTAGGAGTGAGTGAACTTGCGTTGCCGGGCCCAGTACTCTGCATCGTGTTAATTGTGCATATCGATCTGAGAAGGGACACTCACTGTTTCTTCCCATGAGGGGTAGGTATTCCATAGAGCCATGGGTGCTCTTGGCGTCGAATAGTGACTTGATTTGCGGCCTGTCCGAATAAATCTTCCCCCTCTTCACCAAGATCTCCTCCGCGATGGCCTCATCCGAGATGATGACGAAGTTGGCTCCCAGCATCTTCGTCCGGTAGATCGGTCCATACACATCAGCCCATTCCTTGAACTTCAGCCACATATACTCGATGGGTAGATCGTGGATCCGTCCGACCCAAGGCACAAGTGCCGGCCCTGGCATGCCTCGAGGATTGTACTTTGCATTCCGCTTGGCGATGGCGATGGAGAAATGGTACAATAGCCATCCTAGGACGGCAATGCCAGACGCATACAGTGTGAGAGAATGCATCGTGCTTAACACACTAAGCTTGGAAACGAAGGGGTAGAGACAGTGAATAAAAATAAGCACTTTTGTGCTACGAAGCCGCAAGAAGAAACTAGGGGGTATAAATGAGAGTTTGTTTAAGTAGATCCCCTAATCGCTGTCCAGCACTCCGGCTCTCCGACAACAAGGCATCTTTAAGTAGGCTTGCGGAACAAGCGGCTGATGCTAGCACGCATGGTACTGGGCATGCTTTGGCTTCAGCGCAGGGCGCTCAGCTAGATCGGTGCGCCTTTCCTGGGCTGTGCGATTGCTTTTCCAAGACGGCTCGTCTCTTGGACGATGGGAGACGTCTGGTGCCAATGGCATGGCGAGGATGCCGCTGCAGAACCTTGGTACGGAGACTGTGTCAAAGCCTCCCAGCGGAACGGAAACTCTAGTGTGGCAGATACTTCGGCGTGTCACCCAGACAGCTTGCTCCATTATCGGCGTTTACCGGCGCCGACATAACGACATGGTGAATCATAGTACCCTGGTGTGAAGGGGCGTATGTGGGGGAGGGTGTCCTGCCGGACAATGACTCTTCCAAGCAAGGCAAATTGATGATGCGAGCATATCTCTTTCGTTCTCGTTAATCTGTCATCAATCTCAGTCGATCCATGCTTCCGTCCAAGCATTTGCTGGGGCACATGGTCAAAGCGGTATGGTTCAACAGCCGTCAGAGCAGGGCGTTGGCATCCTATGATGAGCATAGCATTGCATTTGGTCATGATCACTGTTTGCGAGCCCTTCGATAGGCTGGAACGCAATCTTGGTAGCCTTTCCAACGCGGGCAAAGGGTCGCCGAACCCGACATTCTGCTTCGCACTAGGAAGCTCAAGCATTTACTTCCAGCCACAGCTCTTTGCCTTCTCCGTGGTTGCTGGCTGCATACCCGCCTCGGCTCTGGTCCTATCCATAGCAATGCTTCTTGAAGGTGCGGGAGCACCAGTCCAGGACCCTCCAGAACCGTCTCGAAGCTGTCGTTCCTGCAATTTCATCCATGGTTACCATGAACTGTAGTCCAGATAGTGGCGCTTTGTGGCTAGGGGTTCATAGAAAGGCTAGGCCTTCCTCTCATCCACATCTGTGCCCGCCAAGTTTCCCTTTTACACTAAGCAGGAGACACTACAGTAGCGGGCGCTAGCTCATCCACACCCCTGTCTCGGAGAATGTGGGGAACCATAGCTTACACGAAAACCTACTGGATGTACGCCGTCATAATTCAGTTGCCTTACATCACCATACCACAAGCGAGGGCCTGCATACCAAGCACCGCCACGCTATTTGGCGTGAAGGAATAACAACAAAATTGGACACAGGGCACAACACTATGCATACAGTCATGGGGGGATCACATACTAGCATATGCTAGATCGGCCTTTCGGAGGTCCGCCGGAAATGCCCTTCGGAACACCCACATCGCTCGCTGCTCCCCAGGTGTTCCGAAGATGAGCAAGAATGGTCATGGTTTAAAAGTCTTTGGTCGTGAGCATTGCACAGGGCACAGCTATTGTCTTCCGCTCCCCTTTTGTTGCTTGCTGAACCGAACTTTGCTTGAGATATTGTTTGTCGCCCAAGATGCCTCACGCACTTACCTCCCGCGACTCCACCATGGAGTCGAAGCCCATCGGGTCGTACCCCAAATCTGGAATCGACGTTCTGATTGTAGGCACGGGGCTCGCGGGACTCGTGGCGGCGCTCGAGTGCATCCGCAAGGGGCACAATGTCAAGGTGTTGGAGAGGAACGCTACTATCAACACAGCCGGTACGCCCCTCTTCCTACATCCTCCTACAACGCTTCTCCGGGCTTACCTGTAAATGATGGTCAGGCGACATGTACTTCATGGGGTTGAGCGCAACGCGCTTTTTCAAGCACTGGCCGGACCTCCAGAAGGAATACAGCGACATATCGTTGCATAACTGCTGGATCGAAACGTTCAAGCACAGCGGAGAAGTAATCATCGGGCCGAAAAAGGTGGCCGACCGTCTGCGCGACCAGGGACTTGATCCGGATACTCCGCCTGGCGAGTTCCAGATGCGCCCGCTAGTGTATAAGATGTTTGTGGGGGCTGTGGAGAAGCACGGCGTGCAGGTTGCATTCAACAAGAAAGTCGTGGACTATTTTGAGAACGAGAAGACGGGTAAGGGAGGGTGCGTGACGGAAGATGGGGAGAGATATGAAGCGGATGTCGTTATTGCGGCGGATGGCGTGGGGTCTAAGAGTCAGAGGTTGGTGGGGGGTCAGGTTAGGGCTAGGCCGTCCGGTCGTGCGATGTGGCGCGCTGCGTTTCCGGTGGAGCACCTAGAGAAGAATCCGGAGGTGAAGGAGTTCTTCAAGTTGATGCCGAATAAGGAGCCTATTGTGCGGACGTGGTTGGGTCCGTCGACGTACGCGCTGACACTCACCCGCGAGGATGTCATGGTCTGGATCATGAACCACGATGTGAGTGTTCTAATTCCTCTGATTAATTATCGTAGTTTTCTGATTTTCCCAGGTCACGGGTACGGAAATGGAGTCCTGGAACCACACCATCGACGCGGACGAAGTCCTCACAGGCATGGATACGATGCCCGGCATGGAAATCCACAAGTGGGCGCCTATCTTCAAGGAGCTTGTCAAAGTCACGCCACCCAAAACCATTGTCAACTTCGAACTTTTATGGCGTGATCCCCAGCCTAGCTGGACCTCGCCGGGTGCCCGCGTCGTGCAGATAGGAGACTCTGCGCACTCGTATCTTCCGGCGAGCGGCAACGGCGCCACGCAGGCGATTGAGGACGCAATTAGTATTGCCAGTTGCCTGCAGATTGGAGGCAAGGACAGCATTCCTCAGAGCGTGAGGGCGCATATACGGTTTCGGTAGGTTGAGCCCTTGCCTCGCATTTTCCTTTGCATGCCCAGCTCGTACCGTCAAGTACTTACCTTCATCCAATAGCTTTATCCGCAATTCCTGCGCCCAGAAACTTGGCTTCTCCAACGCAGAGCTCCTGCAGGACACAGACTGGGACAAGGTAAAGCTGGACCCCCGACGCGCCGCCCCGCGCTTGCCCAAGTGGGTGTGGTCGCACGATCCGGAAGCATACGCATATGAGAACTATCACAAGGCGGTAGAGAACATTAAGAAAGGAGTGAAGATGGAAGAGGAGCAGGGCTATGAGCCGAATTACCCGCCTGGGTACAAGTACGAGTCTTGGAGCATCGAGCGAATTATGGAAGATATGAGGGCGGGACGGGAGATTGATTTGGGGAATGGCGATTGGAGGTAGATGCGGTATTTTTGGTGAAGGGGAGACTTTAGAATATCGATACCTGGCATAAGCAATTTTCTCACAGTTGCAATCTCGTCTCACGTCATGGATAGTGGGCTCAGCAGGGCGATGGGCTGATATCAGCGTACGCCTAGCACTCTACGGTTTTGTGCAGAGGAACAGATGTGTGCTTAAAGTTTAGTATCCGCCGATAGATGCTGTCTGCGTTCTGGAACTTCCCGCGAACTAGTCTTCTGCATATTTTACTCAGCGTGTGCTTTTGTAGTGCACACCTATTGAATAAAAACAAGCTTTGTCGGTCGCTTCCAGGAAACCGGTCGATCCGGAGACCTGCATAGCATGTCCATACGGAGTAAATATACCCGACACCGCATACCCGTCTATCCACACAATGCCTCCTCGTTCTCATTGCATTTTGAACGTAACACTCAGGAAACAATCACGTCTTCCGATCATCTCAACTGCCTATGTGCACGATAAGGAAAATCACGCACCCCCAGCAATCAATAAAGACGCACAGCACCAAATCACCATGTGCGCGTCATCCATCGGAGTGATGCCCGGTGGAATCCTCCGATGGGATGCACGCCGTTGTACCGCGTCTTGGGCTAGGGATGTTTAGCGTGCTGGGATGTTGCCGTGAGATGTTCGACTATCTGCTGGTTTGATTTGATTTTCTGGAGCACTTGATTTCTGGGACGGGTCTCCGACGGGTATGCAGGGCTATGTTTAATCACGTCCTTTAGGTTTGGGGAGTATGGGGCGTTAGGCGTAATGCTGATGTGGGCGGCTCCAGCACAGGTAGTGAAATAGAGGAGTGCCGTGCGTCGGCATCGGGGTGGCTTTGCTGATGGAGGTGGGAGAAAGGCTTGTCGCTATGGGTTGAGCAACACCGTTTTGTTTTGGCTGTTCTTGAATTGGACGTATTTGCTACATCGCATTTTGCACGCCCGCAAGATCGATTTTTGGAGAGTGGTGAATTAGTAACTGTCGACGGGTTTGGCATCTCAAGCCAGTTGCCTTGCTATTCCTTTGTTCCGAGAGAAGAGATTTAGAAAAAATTGGTACTCTTGTCCCAAAATATCTCCATACTAGAGACGAAAGAGAAAAGAAGAAAGATGTCGACCTTCCACTTCTCGTCCTCAGAAGTCCGCTTTGCGACCGCCGCTCTGGCCGCCGCCTCGGTCCTACTACCCACGCTTTACTTCCTGAGAAGCAGTAGCGATAGCAGCAGCAACAAGTCCACTAAAAATACAAAAAATTCTAGTGCCAACGGCAAAGCTCTCAGCGTCACCAAATCCTCCTCTCCGCATCTCCAAACCTTCAACCACCTCCTCCATGCCTATACGACGCTCCGTCCCGCCGCCCTCGGCACGCACGCCACCTCTTCTTTCACCCACACGGTGCTCCCCTTGTCGCTGGGGGTGCCTCCTCGCAATCTTGCGTCTTTCCAGCACCACGCGACTCTGATCTTCGGTTTGTTTGCCGACTTTCGCATGGAGCCACAGGGGGCGGTGCACGTGTGCACGGCGACGAACACAGTTATCGCGCACTGCCGTATGGGAGGAACGGTGAACAAAGAGAGCGAGAAGGGGCGGGTGCTAGTGGAAGGGGGGATCGAGGAGTGGTGGACCGAATGCGTGCTTTTTGTGGAGATGAGTGGGGATGGGAGGCGAGTGGAGGGGGTGAGGGAATTTGTAGATAGTGGGAAGGCGGGGGAGTTGCAGGAGAAGTTGAGTGGGATTTTGAGTCGGTGAGAAGGGATAAGTAGTGTCAGAGGGCGGGTTTGGATATGGAATTGTTATCCATGAGGTGCTGGTGTAGAACTATGCCTCTGCTTCACGATTGGCACCGGAGAATTTCTCTTGGTGTTTTGTTTTTCTCGTGGCAGGGTTCAGCTGCTTGGACATATGATTTGATAGAGAGAGTGGATGGACGTTCGGGCGTTGACGGATTAGGAAATGTATCACTAGTGGCCATCCTTCGCATCGCCAGAAGATGCCGCGGCTAACGTTACCTCTTCTTTGCGTCATGCTCTCCACACGTTCTTCGTTCATGCGACACACAGCGACAGCGACAAGGCTCTTTGTGCGCTGTGGCTGACGAGCGGTCGGCCATGTAGTACTACGTGCGCGCCACGGCTTCGGACGGCGGGGGAGGGGGAGCCAGGCTGAGGCCACGAACGGTACGCGGAGAGGGTCAACCATACGCCAGGTCATACTGACAACGCCATGCTGGTCGAGCGTGCCTGGTCAATGTGCTCCGGCACGGTCGAGCCATGCCGGCAGAAGCAGAGGGCGCATCCCGTATGGCGGAAGACCGGGGGAGTCCGACTGCATGCCGCATGCCGCATGCCAGATATGTGGTGGGCCGTCGTCCCTGGCCTGGCTGGCTCTGGATAAACCCACCTCGAGGCGTCTTCCCTTCTTATCTCTGGAATTTCACGTCTTCGATCACTGTCTCTCGAACATCATGGCCTCCGCGAAACCCATCCTCATCACAGGCGCCACGGGCAAGCAGGGCGGCGCCGTCCTCAAGCAACTCGCCAACCACTCCTCCTCCTCGCAGTTCATCCTCCTGGCTGTAACCCGCAACACGAATTCTGCCTCGGCAAAAGCCCTCTCAGAGCGGTACCCCAGCGTCCTCCTTGTGCAAGGCGACCTGAATGACTGCCCCGCGCTCTTCGCCTCTGCGCAATCCGTCCTTCGAGCCACCAGCAAGTCCACCCAAATCTGGGGTGTCTACTCAGTGCAAATCTCCATGGGTCCGGGCGTCACGCTCGATGGCGAGATCCAGCAAGGTAACGCGCTGATCGACACCGCCCTGCAGCACGGTGTCCAGCACTTCGTATACTCGTCCGTGGACCGCGGCGGCAACACCGCCAGTCCAGACAATGAGACTCCCATCCCGCACTTCCAGTCCAAGTTCCAGATCGAAAAGCACCTGCTCGCCACCGCGGGCCTGCGCGGCGAGAAAATGGGCTGGACCATTTTCCGCCCTGTTGCCTTCATGGACAATCTCGCACCGGGCTTCCCTACTAAGGTCTTCCTCGCTGCGCTGAGAGATACACTCAAGGGAAAGCCCCTGCAGTGGGTGTCCATTGATGACATTGGACTTTTCGCGGCGCGCGCATTCCGCGAGCCTAAGGAGTGGAATGCGCGTGCTGAAGCGCTTGCTGGTGATGAACTCACGTTCGACGAGATGAGCGGTTGCTTTGAGCGGGTGACGGGGTATCCTGCGCCCGCGACGTTTGGCGTGTTGGGCAGCGGGCTCATGTGGGCGGTCAAGGAGCTGAATGTTATGATTACATGGTTTGCGACGGATGGGTATGGGGCAGATATTGGGAGGTTGAGGAAGGAGGAGCCGGAGCTATGTGGGTTTGAGAGGTGGTTGGCCGAGAGGAGTGGATGGAAGACGACGAAGTAGTTCATGTATAGGCTCTAATGAGCTGGGGTTTTGGCTGTGCTATAGGATCAGCAAGAGATTTGCAATGTTTTCACGCATCTTTTAAATTCAATGAAGGATTGGTAGGATCTGAGATAGGTAGCAGTGTACTGGCTGGTTTCGTCTTAGGAGCCGATGTAAATCTCAATCTCATATCCTCTACCCTGTCCCAACCTACAGCTCTTGCAGTTTCTCATTAAGAGGGATACCTTAAAGAACTACTGCCTTGCATTTGCATCTACCAAACAATACATTACGAACCTACCATCCCCACAACATCCCTCACACAGTCCTAACAATTCCCTCTCGTATCCCAACCCACTTCAAATTCTCTCCCCTACAAATACTCACTATCCTCTCTACAAAACAAGCTGCACAAGCGCCAACCCCCCCGCCAAAATCGGCGTCACAAGCCGCAATCGATTCCAACTCGCCCACCGCCTCGCCACCGCCTCCGCCTCCCTAACCTCCTTCTCACCCGCCCGTCCTGCCAGCGCCTCCAATTTATCATTCAATGGCTGCATGTTCACAGCCGAGTGCACAATCGTCGTCAAATGCAGCGCGGCCGCCAGTGCAAACACTCT
>Ga0247757_10001163_pt1 | contig 18726 bp, 19 predicted proteins | sample UWRJL126311R4_FD_180929 | JGI IMG/M metagenome (GOLD analysis project Ga0247757, IMG submission 180929) | Plant litter microbial communities from Arlington Agricultural Research Station in Wisconsin, United States - UWRJ-L126-311R-4 | ecosystem: Environmental > Terrestrial > Plant litter >... | reverse complement strand
GTGGCGTATGGGAATCAGGCGGACAAGAAGTGAAGATGCCCTGGGAACTCGGCGCTCAATGACAGCGGCTTGCTTAATGACGGATCTGCATTCGAACATCTTGCTTGGCGTTGGGGCAAAAATTATTCGGATTTATTTAGGTAATGGGCATTTGCAGAGTAATGATACCCTACAATGTTAAATTCTACTCACTTTTCACGCTGTTTCAGATAAATAAGGGCATAACCACCTTCACAAAGGGCGCTAGAATCTTTATACCTAATCCCTGGAAACAAGAGTTTCCAGTCAAACCTTTACCTTTATGAGAATGCTTTAAACCCTTTTATTTACGGATTCTTTAAAGCTCTACCCATGTAAAAGGATTTCCAACTTATCTATAAGCAGGTGTTCAAGAACGTATATATATATCTCCTTACAAGGAGGCTCATATAGTCATAGTGGTATGATATATTAATCATGGATTAGAAAATATCATGCATGATTGAAGTCCTTCCGCGAGTTATTAGAAAATTTCTACAAGCCACAAAATCGAACGTAGGTATTGAACAGATGTTCAGATCTATCTACAATGGTGAAATTAACTGCAAGGCAAAGCTCGCCTTCCAGAATAGTCGAAGACCCAGATGGAGAGCTGTTCGTCCCAGCAGAATTTCGGCATCGGGTATCAGAATATCCTAGGTCCAATGATAAAGTAATCGATGACGACACCTAGAGTGGTCTTCGTGGCTTCGTGGAAGCGCCTGAGCAAGAAACCGATATTATTATTAAGACAGTGAAAATAGCCTGCAAATGCCCTGCGGGTCACAACTAGACTTATTTTCATGAAGAAAAGATGAGCACTAGAAGAGGAATCAGGACTAGAAGCGCCTGTGCAAGATTTCTTCGAACTCCGAGCGCTGCCAGTGCAAACGGCTATCAGGAGGTGGGTTATAATTGGGAGCAGCATAGTGATTCTCAGTCTTAACGATGGCATTCAGGTTCAAGACGAACAGCCCCAAGACCTCAGCCATCAGGTTCGTGGCTTCATCGTCCTGCGCTGAGTCATGCCAGTGGATAATAAGATACTCAAGCTTGGATGCCTTCTGCAGAATGCGAACAATGAATTTAGCCCGAGTGTAGAGAAGCTCGGGGAGAATTCTCGGTGCCGTTTCCGAAGTGTCAGCTTTGATCCACGAGGAGTCCCAGACGAAGGTAACTTCGGCCTTATTGATATTCACCATGGGTGAGTCAGCGGCCGCTCCAAGCTTTTTAAGAGTGAGTTCGAAGAAGTTGGAATCGGAAAGGTTGGCAGTAGCGTCAATCTTTATAGCCGCAACTTTATAGAACCAGTTCTTAGCTTCGGCGTTCAGCTGCCTGGATATGAGGAAGAGTTCACTACCCAGGGGGCAATGTGTAAGGCATACGAAATTCGAGACATGTCGCCACCTGTCCGAAGGCTTCACAACACTGGCAGGCTTTTCCACTGGAAGCTTTTCCACTGGGAGTCCCAGCTTAGCAGGCGGAAAAAAGTCAGAGGCAGCGTCTATCTCGTAATCGTCGTGGTAGACATCAAGATCGAGCTCATCATCATCGCTCTCGAAATAGGGTTCTATGGTGTCCTCGAATTCAACCTGGAAATCCTCGATTTCATCGCTTCCCATTCTAGCTGTATGTTAGTTGTCCTTTAAAAGTTAATCCAAAGCCGACCGAGGTCATGACTTACTCGCTGCATAAGCCCCACGACTGTACCTCCACCCCGTCGCTATAGCGCATGGTGTAGATCTTGTTACGGGAGTCGGGGTTTTCTCTCAACTGGTCAATGGTTTCTTCCATGTCTTTTTTCTCGAACCAGTACCGCAGGATCTCTTCAGGTGTGTCGTCGCGGACGGCAACAAACTCAAAGATAGCATGACGTACTTCGAGCGGGACGCCCAGTAACGAAGCCGGCTGAGTGCTTTCGGAAGCTGACATGTTTTGGAGGCTACCGCACGAACGAGGCGTGGTTGATGATGAATTGATACGGAAGCTACCCGCAGGAAGGTTTATGAGCAAGGAAGAAAGGCGGCGGGCAAAGAGCGAGGTGAAGCGTGCGCGTGGCGCCTTGTTTGGAAAGTGCCTGTAGAGCTAAAGTAGGCCAGCAGGGCACCAGGGTTTTTCTTGACTTGGGCGCTGGATATACTCTACATATGTAGCTTTATTCACATTTTGTGAGTGAAAACTTTTTCAGCGTTGAAGTCACTAAACGGGCCTTCACTTCCAGATATGACTTCTTTTTTCGCTCACTCAGTACAGATCATCATCATCAGTCATCTTATCCGCTGTTTTATTGGCGTGGACATCGTTGAGACAGAATCTAAGTTGTCGGAAGTAGCGGTTTTCACATGCGCGGCAGTAGCATAACACCAGCATTAATTTCATATAGTCGCCTCAGCAGGCATACAGAATCAACACTCCTACACGCTTTTACATCATAGGTGTGGGCCGATTGGAGTGGTCCGAACCCATCGCGCTCACGCGTGATCACGTGACAATCCATGCTGAATGTATGTCGACGTACTGCCTCCATTCATTCTACGTGGATACCAGCGGAATAAAAACCCACATAGCTGGTTTTTATGTACTAATCTGCGTCACTATTTCCCGTGATAGATAGATAAAGAACTAGTAACCCACAAATTCCTATCAGGGCACTAAATTGTAATATGGTTAAGTGAAACACCTTTACGTGCAAACGTTCAAAGCGTAATCCGGGTGAAAGTCGGGACTGTTATTTTCTATTTGTTACATAGCGCTTGCACACCAATTATTTTGAAAAACCCTTTTGCTGTAATTTCACTTCGAAACATACCTACCACTAATGACAAACTGACTCCACGCCACCCGCACCTTTGATAAACGCTACACTCCACGCAATCCACCCAACTTGCGCCTCCCATACTCTTTCATTCGGATACACAAGGTCAGCATGAAACTTAGCCTCGTCATCTCCGCCGCTCTTGCGGCCTCTGCCACAGCCTCCATCACCAACAGACTGAGAGATTTTCTTGTCATGCCACTACGCCTGCGTGCGACTGTACCCGTCATCACCAGGACCACCCCCACCACTACCGTTACTCCCGTCCAAGGCATTAGTACACCTGCCGGGGGCGCTGTTACGGCTGATGCGACCGATATTGATATGCCCGGCGGACTCGATCGTTCGGGAGCCGGCCAGCCGGACCGTGGTACGACACGCTTCTCCATTCCGCAATCAGCTTCATGCTAAAACCGTATTCTTTGATAATAGGACACTGCGACATAAAGGAATGCAACAAGTTGTTCTACGCGTGCAAGAAAGTGAGTCTCTTACTGCAGAGACGAAAGTATGAGTAACGGTTTGAGAAAGAACTAATGTGTCAATTCAAGGATCGATGCCCCATTAATGAATGGGGTTGCGCGAAGGTCTGTTATATGGAGCTCTGCCATCTTAGTTCAGACGTAAGAAGCATCCAAGCTAACAGATACGATATGATGGCTGATGCTTTGCTGAAATAGATGTGCAATGGTTGCATGTACTGCTAGAGACTAGTATTGTAATAGCACTCCCAGTGAGTATGTCGGACCAAACACTGATTGGTGGGATGTGCTTTGAGGTACCTCAACAAATGGACAGTGGTAGGGGGTTCCGAAATAGGAATGAATAGTTCAATATGAAAATGTTCGATGCTGAAATCCGATCTTGTCTCCTGCAGCTATCTCTTTTTGGGAAGTGTATCCAGGGAGTTCTCTTGCGGATGCCGTCGCCAAGATGGGAAAACCGGTATATAGTAAGTATATAGGTTAGTAGTTGCTTTAGTGAATCGATCGAGACTTGGCTCTGAACTGAATTCTAGTGCACTTTTTGTGACTACATCTAAAGTCGTCTACTTTAGCTTCCATATCCCGCACTACCTCTACGCTTATTCTACAACTACTCACGTCACCCGCAGGGTCGGATACATGCCATACACCAAAGTTTCGTCCTAAATCATAGCCCGAAATCGATGATGTCATGATACTCAAATATCTGGTCCACTGGATATCATAAAACAACATTCCGAACTTTTCATCTGTACAGTATTCAACGCCTAAATCAACGCTGTACTGGAATGTCGCAACGCAAAGCCATCCAAGTCGCTGGAGCTCCAAAACCGAATGGCAACTACAGCCTCGTCGTCCGCGAAGGGAACACGCTCCACATTGCAGGATGGATGGGTGATGACCCCGAGACTGGAAAGATTGCAAAAGGAGGAATCCAGGCGCAAACTGTAAGTTCTGCTTGAAATTTATAAGTCTGTCATTTGACTGAGAATATTTATAGGTCCAAGCAATCCAGAATATCAAAGCTTGTCTAGAGGCCGCAGGCTCAAGCTTAGACAAGGTGGTTAGGCGCAGGATTTATGTCATGGATATGAAAGACTTTCGGACAGTAGATGCCGTTTGGGCAGTGTGGTTCGAAGAACCGTTTCCCGTGAGTACGTGTGTACAGGTTAGTCGGGAAAGCAATGCCAACTTATTATCACAAGACTAATTCGGAGTAGATTAGCGGGCTGGCCAAAGAAGGAGCGCTTGTGGAGTTGGAGGTTGTTGCAGAGGCGTAGGGTTTGCATGTTGCGGTCGAATGCGGTAGTTGGGTCTAGGTTTGGGATGCGAGAGAACTCGGCTACCAACCAAGCCTAGAAATCCTTGTGCTAATAAATATCTTGTCAATAGTTTAGCAGGGTGCATTTAATGGGGATCGTGTAGTATCCGCAATGAGGAATCTGCTCGTGATCATGCTGTCTTGTTCTTTAACGTTTTCTATTCCACCGTTCCATCATTCCAGAAGGCAGAGCTTACTCAGATCTGCGGTCGCCGAAGAGACTGATGATTCCAGCATCCGGCAAACGATCGCCACATGGGTTGGCGCAACCCACGTGGATCGGATGCCTAACAACGATGTTTCGGGTAGTGTCTTTTGATTTGTTCTAGGATTGGAATCGCTCTGGCTTAGTGATGGAGTGTTTGTGTTGGACATGGTGACACGGTGGGGATGGTCAGATGTTGGGGCAAGGTCGTTACTGTGACGGAGTTCAAGTCACCAACGGATGGCGGTGAAGAAGACTGGAATGTGTCGGGAGGAAAGCCATCGAGATCGTTCACGTGTCACGAGAGAGCGAAAAACCGGGTTGGGTGCAGGAACAGCCGTCGCGCATCCCGGCATCTGGGATGACGTCGCGCTAAGACGGCAAGGGCAGCTACTCAGTGCGGGGAAGCTCACGACGCGTCTCCAACACCAAAGGCCCCACATCCGCGAGCCAGTGACGCCATCGCAACGCGTCGGACATCCAGGGCACAAGGCTCTCCGCGCCGCCTGCTTTTCGTATTCCCGTTAAGACGCTCCATTCAGCGTGCGCCAAGTTGGCCGCCAGTCCGCCGATGGACTCCTCGGCAGCCACCTACGTTGGTTTCCGCAGGCCATATACTTTTTCTTCTCCGTACGATCCGGTTTCTTTGTGCGCCGGTGCTGAGCCCGATGCCCGATTGTCCATACAGAAGCTTAAAGACGCCATGGAGCTGCAGCGTGTTGCCAGGCGCACTAGCTCTTGTCTCCTTATGGTGAACCTGCGACACCGTCATGAAGCCTTTTAGAGTTTCAAGTGCTGCTGCTTTACTGGCCATTGTGCCATTGGCATCTACATTGTACATTAATGGCTCGGTGATTGCGCCTTGCGACTCACCAATTTACTGTCACGGAGAGATTCTGCGCGAGGTCGAGCTTGCGCACCCGTTTTCTGACTCCAAGCTGTTCGTGGATCTGTGAGTGAGCTGGCCGTTGCAGCTCGCCATGTATGCTGACGAAGCAACAGTCCGACGATCCGACCCCTCGACGATGTGATCAACGCCTTCAACCAACTCGAGAAGCCTCTTTCGAATAATAGCGCTCTTAACGACTTTTTAAAGACGTATTTTGGCACAGCCGGTTCCGAGTTGGAGGATGTTCCCAGAAATCAGCTTGAGACGCAGCCAGACTTCCTTGAAGCTGTGAATAGCTCCACAGTCGCCAACTTTACTGCACAAGTAAGACTCATGGCCATTTTCCCTTGCTGATCACTGACACCTATTGCACTCGCAGGTCATTGATATCTGGCCTGACCTGACACGGCGGTATGCTGGCCCCAGCAATTGTACAGGATGCGTTGACTCTTTCATCCCAATCAATCGCACTTTCATAGTCGCCGGCGGTCGTTTCCGAGAACCATACTATTGGGATTCATTCTGGATCATTGAGGGTCTTCTTCGAACCAAAGGATCTTTCACTCAGATCGCCGAGAACATTATTGAGAATTTCTTAGATCTCGTTGAACAGATCGGTTTCGTCCCAAATGGAGCTCGTCGCTACTATTTGAATAGGTCACAACCTCCTCTTCTTACCCAGATGGTGAGTTGGTCAGCAATATTTTTTTGCGATCCGTTAACACGTGCTAATGTCAATAGGTACGCGTTTACGCAGAATATACACAAAACTACACCCTCTTGGAACGAGCACTTCCGCTACTGGAGAAGGAGCACGAGTTCTGGATCAACAACCGGACAGTGACGATTGAACGCGCCGGCCGCAACTATACTCTTGTAAGTGTATGAAACCATTTCCAAGGCCTTGCCTGACATACATAGAACCATTATGCTGTTCTGAACACTCAACCGCGGCCCGAATCCTTTTACGAGGACTACCAGACCGCCAATAACGCGTCGTACTATAACGGAGAGGGTAAAATTTTCAATGCCTCAAAATCACTCACCGATGAACAAAAGGCTCAACTCTATGCAAATCTCGCTTCCGGAGCTGAGACTGGCTGGGATTACTCCTCGCGATGGATTGCCAACCCGGAGGACAGTGTGGCGGATGACTTCTTTCCCCTCCGATCGCTGAACACAGTGAATGTCGTTCCAGTCGATCTCAACTCGATCATGTACCATAATGAAATAACCATTGCGGAATTCCACCGTCGCAACGGCAACTTTACCGCCGCTGCAGCCTGGGCGAAGCAGGCTGCTGCACGAAGCGAGGCTATGACTGCGCTGCTGTGGGATTCTGAACATTACAGTTACTTCGACTACAATCTAACCTCTGGGGCGAAAAACATTTATGTAATCGCAGACAACAGCACTGTTCGTGATGACACTCTAGGGGCTCCACCAGGCCAACAAGTCTTTTTCCAACTAGCGCAATTCTATCCTTTCTGGACAGGTGCTGCGCCTGACTCTATCAAAAATAATCCGACGGCATTGAGGCGCGTTTATCAACGTGTTGAGGAATTGCTTGATAACAGGCCAGGAGGAATCGCTGCGACGAATATTAGGACTGGCCAGCAATGGGACGAGCCTAACGTGTGGCCACCGCTCCAGTATGTCCTTATGCAAGGCCTCCTCAATACCCCCATTGAGTCTGCGAGCGAAAACAACCAAACTTCAGAAGACTATGTTTGGACACAGGATATTGCTCTCCGCATAGCACAGCGATACGTCGACTCAACGTTCTGCACGTGGCGTGTCACTGGTGGTGCTACCCCAGAGTTCCCAAGACTGGCTAATGCGCAAGCCAACGGCATCATGTTTGAGAAGTACGCGGACACTAGTACCAATGCGGCAGGTTTCGGTGGAGAGTATACAGTCGTGGAGGGTTTTGGATGGTCGAATGGTGTGCTGATCTGGGCGGTGGATAAATTTGGCCAGGACCTTCAGACGCCCGATTGCGGAAACATCACCGCAGCGAACATCTCGACAATGCGCAAGAGAAGCGCTGTTGAACTGGAGCCGAGGGATGCTGCATGGACGAGGAAGTTCAGTCGGCGGAGATAGACTTGGAGGGTGGCTAGAAGATATGATTAGTGCCTTGCTACCTTTGCTAATGCAGGTACAGTGAGCCTTTGATACAATATATTTCAGTGATGCTTTCTTATGCGTTTGTTCCGGGAGCAGCCAATCGCGAGACGAGGTACGTGCCTCGGCTACTTTCACTGGATGTCGCCCTACGGGGATTGTACGATGCGGGGGTTGATGCTAGCATACAAGCGGTCTACTTTCGGTCACCGTCCTGCTCGATCTGCGATCCCGCAATCGCAATTGGTGTGTACCCAATAACTCCCAACTTCCTCATTCACACGTCAATCCGCAGCATTATGTTAAAAACGCGGGAATCTGTCTCGCGGATATGAAGTAGAGTTAAGCTGACCTTCCCGAAGCGGGTCGTCTTAACGAAGGACTGCTGTAAACCGGGTAACCTCATCCTCGGCGCCCAGGTATGGTAAACCCTTCGCATAAAACCGTCGCATCGGGCGAGCATGAATGTTTCTAGCTAGTGGGCGACGTTCACTGCCGTTACTGTCCGAGCCACGTGGACAACCGTGCAGGTACACATGACCTTGGTGTGGAAGGGAGAGCTTGTGAGTGGTGGACGATGTGCGGCAACCGCCATGGCTTAATATGGGGTACCTAGCGGCTAACAACAGCTTAAGCATTGGCCAATAAACACCATTCATGCACTTGTTGTATAATAGACCTTTTGGGTTAGAAGGCCGGCGATGGAAATAGTGTAGAACAGGTATATAATGGTGCTGTTTAGCTCTGTTAATTGACTCTCCACGGCTCTCTCAACCAGCTTGTCGCGCCTTGCTTTGCCTAGCCCTTCTCGTCGTCGTTCGCCTCGTAGACGTCCAATATCATTTTCAAATCCATCTCAGAATGAAGGTTACGCTTAGCTTGGCTGCTCTCGCCGCGGTTGCGACCGCCCTCCCTCTCGAGGTCCTCGAGACCCGTCAGTCCTCAACCACCAGGACTGAGCTGGAGAGCGGCAGTGCTTCGGCATGCCCCAAGGCTATCTTGATCTACGCCAGGGGTTCTACCCAGTCTGGGAACATGGTCAGTACAAACACTCGTATCTACTTCGCCCACACCATTAACAAAATCTTCTAGGGCGAACAACCCGGTCCTATTCTCGCCGATGCTCTCGAGAAAATCTACGGCGCTGCAAATGTCTGGGTGCAGGGTGTAGGTGGCGCATATACTGCCGGTCTTCTCGATAATCTCCTTGACAAAGGAACCACCGACGCCGCCATCGCAGAAGGCGCCCGCCTCTTCAAGCTCGCTAACACAAAGTGCCCCAATACAGCCGTCGTAGCTGGCGGATACAGGTAAGCCAACCCTCTTCTCCCCATCACTACCTCTTCAAATTTCCCCACCCTGCCGTGCCCCACCCGCAATTTAACAATTCACCGAACTGACCCCTTCGACACAGCCAAGGCGCCGCTCTGATTGCCGGCTCCATCCCGACTCTGACCACCACTGTCCGCAACCAGATTAAGGGCGTTGTGCTTTTCGGATACACCAGGAACAAGCAGAACAACGGCGGCATCCCCAGCTACCCGCAGAGCAACCTCGCCGTGTATTGCGCAGACGGCGACCTCGTGTGCGACGGAACCCTCATCGTCACGCCCGCTCATTCGACTTACGAAGATGAGGCTGCGGGCCCGGCACCTGCTTTCCTCCGCAGCAAAATTGGAAACTGAGGACTGGAGCTCTTGAGTGAGTTTCCATGAGAGTTTCTAGTGGCCTTTTTTCTTCCCTTTTGCGCAAAACGGCTTTATGAGGGAGATTTTTATTTTCCTGAAAAAAGGGATTTTCTTTTGGTATTATGGAAGAGGATGGGGGACTTTTTGGTGCCTCGTTTTCTGCTAGCGTGAGGAATGGATGGCATGCACGGCATATTTTGTTACGTTGCTGTGTATACGCGGTCCACTCGCCAAGACCGTTTCTCTGCACATTTTTACCTTCTACATGTTTATACTTTCAATTTATAATTAGCATTACGCTGCTTCTAAAATTCAATGAAACGAAATGAGATACTTCAGCAAAATTTGATCGTGACGCCCCGAGACGATATCAATCCTCACGAGTCAGTCGCGAGACGTTTTAGTTCATTTTGATTCGGCGAAACTGACGAGGAAAGGCCGTTTTGTGCCCACAGGTTAGGCTAGCTGTAGATCCTCAAGAAATAACACGTTTGCATAAAAGTAGTGACCATGAAGACTACGCTCTGGTCGTAGTCGGCTTTTTTCATGAATGCAGCTGGAGAGATTAGTAATTATGTAAAGCTCGAGGTTTGGGGGCTAGAGCTAATAACAAGAAACTTTATTGGTTTCATAAGTAGGTGGGCCATGCTCACAAATACATAGCATGCACTTAATGCATACTGGTTGGACATTAGGAGTATGTACCTAGCAATTGCAGACCTGTTATGGCTAACTTAAAGCAACGCCTCCCTCTATATTTGTCTGAGATTTGTGAAGATTATGCAAACACTGTATCACAGGTTCTCAAGGGTAAGGGTGCAGATTGATTAGATTGCTAAGATGTGTGTATAAGGCAGTTCGAAAGACGGTCTAGAAATATTCGCCTTGGTTGGATGGGTGAACGAAAACATAGGCCTTTTTTCTGAGACCATACTACTATTCAGAAATTCATAACTTAGTTTGATTGATAGGACGATAGCATCCGTCACTAGTATTCTAAAGCTCGCTTCTCATCCAGTGAATTAAGGAGCCTCAATCTTCCAGTGATGAACACCGTGCTATTTATCTTTTGAATAATAGTTTTCTGAGTTACATTTTAAATAAATGCAAAAGCTTCCTGGAATCTTCTTATGAATTCAATGTAGTGTATTTTCAAAGGCGAAGTACGATTGAGACGCCGTATAGAGGTAAGAAGGAAATGTCGCGATGACTATCAGCCAAGAGACATGGATAAGATATCCCAGATAGTTTGAAACTCATTTAACCAGTTTCTATAATTCATCACCAAAAGCTCTACTCACCGATGAGGAGCTTTGAAGTAGTCTGCCCTCTGCTTGGCATATTTTTATACGTCCACTTAAAAACTTCACATAGCACAATCTGAACATGTTGCATGCGACTTAAATTTCCCATTATTGAATAATTCATTGAACTTATGGAAAGAGGCATGAACCCTATAAATACATCAAGCCTCCTGCTCAACGAACGCGTCAAGGTGTTAGCATAGCCATCTTCGCTAGGGGATTTATCCCCTCTGACGCTTGGTATATGCATCTATAAGCACTAGCAACAGGACTTTATACTTGAAGTTCAGCTAAGTCATAAGTTTACCCGGAATTATCGCACACCGGAACATAGGAAGGCGCTTCCGGAACTGTCAGCACTATTACGTCTTGAAAGTATCAAAACCTATGGTCTTCTACTTCAAGAAACATCCTTTCGCATTGAGACATTCAAAAAGAAGAAACGAACTGAATTTAGCCTACTCCTAGGGTCAATAGAGTTTTTTTTGCAGTGGAAGTAAGACAGTCTTGCTTCTCCGTATTTGGCACCCATATAGAACTCAAATGCCGCCTTTGGATACCAACCCACTTTTAGCGCTTCAGTACACAGGCATTTTAGACTTGTTTTATGTCTGCATGGTACTACTCGTCAAGATGTCCGACATACTACAGAGTGCTAAGGCCAATGGTGATTCATTTAACGGCCCATAATCCATATCCAGAGCTAAGCCCCCAGAGGCCGTAAATATAGCTTATTAGGCGGCTACAAACACTTCCGTCTTAGCTTTAGGCGGGGGTGAAATCTTCAAGCAAGTGAAAGGTCTAGTCCATAGGATACAGATACCCGAGGGCTAGGGTATTCAACTCATCATTTTGCTGACACGCATCAATGATCCGTGCACTATGCATCGAAGCTGACTTGGAGCAAGGTTAAAATTCCGGCGCTTACCTTGCCGAGCTGAACGCATCCCATCTCTCCCGTTACCTCAATACTGCTCGGGAATACACTATTCGTACTGCTATCCTACTAAACACAGTCCCAATCAATAATTCATGCTTTCATTTCATAGTGCGTACTATTTCGACATTCGTCTAGCCTTTCTGTGACTAATATCGACTGGATGGGCACAATTAACCCTTTCCTTAGCTTTGTTCTAGCGTGGATTCATGAACTGGGAACGGAATCTAGGGCGTCCTTACCGGTACAAAATTTTCAACGGTCCAGAAGAAGTGATTAAAGACCCCGTCCCGAAAGAGTCGCTAGAGTTGCAGTGAATGGTTACATGGTCAAGGTAAATAACCAAGTAGGAAGAAGAGTCAGTGTAAGGATTTTTTCGTACACAGCCTGGACAGTGGCAAAAGAGGCTTTCCAGTCGCATCCCCCCAGCTCACCAATGCGTCCTGCACGCGCGCGTAAAAAAAAGGAAGGCCGAAAGCTGACAGCGCTTGCTTGCCCCGCTATCGTGCAGGCTCGTCCAAGTCGGAAAGCTTAGGTGATCTTGTCGGTTCTAGACAGAACCTAAATCCATATCAAAATTCGAGCTCACACGCGTGACAGTTCCAAATGAGACATCCAAGTGTATTGATCTCGCTTTCATTGGCCAAGTATCACCTTGATGGTGCTTTCTAATTGTATAAAGTATGTCTTCATTGCTTTAAATCTCTGTCTTACGCGTATCTGCATAATAAAGGCGGCGTACGTATCATTCTTCCGCATTCGATTCTTGGGGTTGGTGTCTTGCCCCTGCCTAATGCATTTTTCACTGCTCCCTAAGAAACTAGGTAACCCCATGTACCACTTCTTCCTATCTTGAATAGCTTGTTAGCCACGCTGTACGGCTCTGTCGGGTCTTCCCACCGAATCATTGTCAGCCCCGTTCTGCATACGGTTAAACCATGCATACGACGCCGTGGAAGAAAATTAACCACCGGTAATAATGGTGGCTTTTGCGCTCCTTGCAGCTACCTTTGCTCGTGTTTCCGCATCGCCGGACTTTCAAGTAGCCTAGAACGGCGCTACTATGTATTGAAAGCCAATTTAACCCATGGAAGATCCACGGTTTCGGAGTACCACGGACCAGGCCATGCTTCTCAACATCGTATCTTCAATCTAAGTTGCCGCCATTTACTGCAAAGAAGAGTAAAAAACCGCAAACCTGGGACGTTTGGACGGTGAGCGAAGGACAGTGTTCTTTATTTGGCTTATCTTGGCTTCTAGGTTGTCCTGGTCTGTGTCGAGTACCACTGTCTCTTCAAGGGACCAGGTATGCCGATCGTCGCGATAACAATTGAATACTAGGTAACATCTCGTATATGTGAGCGCAGTGAGATCTGATATTTGCGTCATGGATATTGAGGTATATATAAGATCAGCGTCAAAAATCTACCTATATATTGACAAACAGGCAGAGCAAGGAAAACCAATACTTGCCGTAGAGTCATCATGCTCTCTTTTACTTCTTCAGTTGTTTTGGCTGTTGCGAACATCGCTAGCCTAACTGCTGCTGCCCCTCAGCCATTCATTGGGCCTCGTCAAGGTGGTTTCACGATCCAGAATTGGGCCAACGACTTTGCCGATGTCGACTTTACCAATGGCCCGGGAGGCCAATTCAGTGTCGACTGGAACAATGGGTTTGGAGGAAATTTCGTAGTTGGTAAAGGCTACCGGCCTGGAGGTGATATGTGAGTTGTACACCAACGCATATGTACAGACTGGTGCTGATAGAGTTTTGAAAGGCTTTTCAACTACACTGGATCATTCCAGACAAGTGGCTGGGCGTATCTTGCTCTGTATGGTTGGACCACTAATCCATTGGTCGAGTACTACGTTATCGAGTCGAGTAAGTGCCCATGATTTAACTTAATCTATCGAGAGATCAGGAGCTAAACAATCATAGTGGGCAAACACAACCCATCGGACAACGCGAGCGCTACTCAATATGGCACACTGACCTCTGACGGCGGCACGTATGAAATTTGGCAAAAAGAACGCATCAACGCACCTTCCATCATCGGTGACAACACAGACTTCCAGCAATACTGGTCTATCCGTACAAAGATGCACTGCGGCGGCACCATCAACACCGGCAACCATTTCCGTGCATGGCAAGCTGCTGGCTTGAAGCTTGGAAAGCAGAATTACATGGTTATGGGTATCGAAGGTCAGCAAGGAGCTGGATCGGCGAACATCACTGTTGGTGTTGCGCCAACGGCTCCAGTGCCGGAAACGCCAACTTCGACATATCGATCTGTGAGACGCACATCTACAAGAAGGCCAACAACTACCAGCACTCGTAGAACCACAACTACTCTTACCACTCCCACAACCACGCCGGCTTGAGCACCATTTGGAATATGCTGCCACATAGAGGAGTATTGGAATGGATACAAGTATAATCTTTATAACGTATTCGAGACGTTTGCCATGACATGGCATATTTCGATACAAAGAAAGCGATTATGATACTACAAGAGCTCCACATAGTTTGTACATGTTTCTGTTGCCCCGCAAGCCCGAAATTCTTGGGACACCAAGAATCGGGTGTGAAGCCGATCGACTTAATGAAAACACTTTGGGAAGTGTCGTAGGGCATACTGATAGGATAATTGCATGAGGTCTTTACTGGCCACCGTCTTTTTCACAGGAAAAAGAAAAGCTTAGCATTTGAGTAGTTACGTTTATCAGTAGTCAAGAAGGGAATAAACCGTTTAATTATATCTCCTGATAGTGCGCCAAGAACCCTCGAGATCCACAGTATAAATCCCTGCATGCTTTTACGTACATGGGCACCCATGTTCCTTGATATGCATAAATACTCGTATAATACCTATTACATATGGTTTTGTCTGTCGCATTGGTTTGCCTGTAGTGCCTGCAAGATTAGGATTACTTAACCTCAAACACCCCCATAACCCCGCCTATCTATCAGATCCCACTACAATCGCTGCCTTTAAGTACAACTAAGGCTTCTTAGTCGACTCCTTTAAATTTTAGCTGAATCGATTCTCGTAGAAACGAATCTTGGGTGCACAGTAAGTGACATCATTCTGACGATGAAAACATCGCGATGAACACAGTGGCAAATCGTCGACACCAAGAATATGAATTGTTTGAGTTTCCGTAGATTTTATCACCGTAAATGAGTAAATTCGTTTTCGCGCTTACGTGTGCAGTTCATAAGATGATTCCACCACCAACGTCGCTGTCGCCTGGCGGTTTCAGATCAGCCACACCCTCTCAGCCTGCGAGACTGAGGATTACCTTGAGCTGTCGCGCACAAATTTAGGAAAGCCCTGCATAGTAAAACCACTTTCGATCAAAGTAGATGGACTGGATGGTGCCGTCATGGGATTCTTACATTTGCCCGCATCAAGCACTACATCTGCTTCGGGCAGCGCAGCAATCCTACTTTCCGGTGCTGGAGGGGGAGTTGTCGGACCTTCGTCCATTTACCTTTCGTTGGCTGACAAGTTAGCCTCATTGGACCAGCCGGTTCCGGTTGTACGCCTGGACTACCGATTTCCCGCAAGGAATCGCTATTGCGTCAGGGACGTATTGGCCGCAATGAACCAGATGGAAGAACAATACAACGTTGCCAGATTCATTCTTGTGGGCTGGTCTTTCGGTGGAGCTCCCTGCTTCACTGTCGGCGGGAACGACCCTCGCGTTATTGGATGCGCAACCATAGCCAGCCAAACTGCCGAGACGGAAGGGATTCGTTCACTTGCGCCTCGTCCTGTCCTCCTTCTGCATGGTACTGGCGACCAAACTCTTAGCCCCAGTTGCTCTGAGAGTCTTTTCACTGAATACGGGACCCATGGCGACCGAATACTAAAACTCTTTGATGGCGACGATCATGCGTTGACGAAGAATTCTCTCATAGCAGAACAGCTCATTGGAGAGTTCGTGCTGAAGTGTGCAGGTTTGAAGATGAAGGGTACTTCGCTGCTATCGGAAAAGTTGATTGGAGATGAGGAAAAGGTAGAAATTATGCGCCAAGGAGGCGACCTGAGGAGGAACGAGAGTGTAGACTAATGTCTCTAAATTGCGCGTCCGCCCGCAACATCATATCAATGAAATGAGATGCCACTATGTCGTGGCAAAGCCTCTGCTCTCTGTTGTTGGTGGGCTGAAGTCGAGCTCATAAACACTGAGAAGATTGGGCTGTTTTGTGGGCATCGCAATTTCATTCGCAGTCTCCTGAATGTGGCGCTCAGACCTTGCCAGAAGCGGGAGGAGCTCGCTCATGCATCAAGCACGTGCACGACCAAGAACGCTAAGATTCACCGAAGCAGCAGAGCCGAGGCGCTTTCTAGCCTTATTCTCGTGCCCAGACCATCGTTGGACTGGCAGAAGGCGGACGTGAACGGCATCTACTCGCCGACCTTCCTTTCCGAGCGTGCGAACCGGTACCATGGATTCTACAACCTGGAGATTCCAAGCGTCGGGATATCGTGTAAGATCTGTCGACTTCCACAATTTGACTAGGAGCAAGTCTTGACCATCTACCCTCGCCTCCTGTAGCGAGGCGGAGTAGGTATAAGAAGGGTTGGTCTTGCCAGGACCGAGAAGAGCAGGCCACATTCTCCAACTGCGCCCAACTGAGCAGCCCAAAACCACAATGGTGTCCTCGTGGATTCAAGGCAGTGCTCTGTCATTCTTTCTCGCCTCTACGGCCAGTGCAGCTGTTCTCGAGAGCCTGGCTGCTGTACCTGCGGGTTGGAAGTTCACAGCTCCGGCCTCTAAGGATGAGCCAATCCGCCTTCAGATTGCTTTGAAGCAGGGTGATGTCACGGCATTTGAGCAGGCGGTCATTGAGATGAGCACCCCTGGTACAATTTCCTTAACTCTGCCAGATTCAACATGTAACTAACACATCTTAGACCATCCCTCGTATGGAAAGCACTTCCAGTCCCACGATGAGATGAAGCGCATGCTTCTTCCATCCGAGGCTACCTTGTCCTCTGTATCTCGATGGCTTAAGGACGGAGGAGTTACAAACGTTAACGTAGACGCCGACTGGATCAACATTCAGACTACCGTCAGAGTTGCCAACGATCTTCTTGATACCGAATTCGCCTGGTACTCCAGCGAAGAATTTGGTAAACGTCTTCGGACACTTGAATACTCAGTCCCAGACGATGTCTTAACCCACATCAACACCATTCAACCGACCATTCGTTTCGGCCAAGGTCTTCCAGCGCATGAGACCCACCAAGCTATTGAGCAGTCAGAAATCATCGACGACGCAGCACTGGCCAATGGCACCGATTGTGTATGTATCTTCCGCTTGATTGTATCGTATCATGAGGCTAATATGTCTAGAACACTCGCATCACTCCACAATGCCTCCAGGACTTGTACAAGATTGATTATAAGGCCGATGCCAAGAGTGGCTCCAAAGTTGCCTTTACGAGCTACCTCGAGGAATCTGCGCGTTATTCCGATCTCGGGCTATTCATTGAGAACATCGCTCCTTATGCTAAGGGTGAGAACTACTCTATCATCACGTTCAATAGTGCCACCAACGACCAAACATCATCAAACTCATCCGGCGAGGCCAACCTGGATGGACAATACATTGTAGGCATAGCCAACCCACTGCCCGTGACCGAGTATATCACTGCTGGTAGAGGCAAACTCATTCCTGATCTGGATCAGCCCGACCAGGCTAACAACGGAAATGAGCCGTACCTTGAGTACCTCCAGAACGTACTCAAACTTCCTCAAAGCCAATTGCCTCAGGTCATCTCCACCTCCTATGGGGAAGGAGAGCGTAGTGTTCCCGAGTCGTATGCTCGTTCCGTCTGCAATCTCTATGCTCAGCTTGGCTCCCGAGGCGTCTCTGTCATCTTTTCATCAGGTGACAACGGTGTTGGCAGTGCCTGCCAGAGCAACGATGGCAAGAACACCACGGAATTTGAGCCTATCTTCCCTGCGGGCTGCCCTTGGGTTACATCTGTTGGTTCTACTCGTCACTTGGATGAAGAGGCTACTGCCTTCAGCTCCGGTGGCTTTTCCAACTATTTTACCCAGCCATTGTGGCAGGCTGTTGCAGTCGATAGCTATCTCCTCAAGCTCGGGAAGACCTGGAAGGGTTACTACAATCCTCAAGGCCGTGGCTTCCCTGATGTTGCTACGCAGGGTTATGGCTACGCTGTGTATGACAAAGGCAGGCTCGGGTACTACCAGGGCACTTCATGCTCAGCACCTACCTTCGCAGCCATCGTCGCGCTCTTGAACGATGCACGACTAAAGGCTCATTTACCGCCAATGGGTTTCTTGAACCCTTGGGTTTACACTGTCGGTCCTTCTGTCCTCAACGACATTCAAAAAGGCGGAAGCACTGGCTGCAACGGACATTCGAGGTTCAATGGGCCGCCTAATGGCAGCCCAGTCATTCCCTACGCAAGCTGGAACGCAACAAAGGGCTGGGATCCGGTGACTGGATGGGGTACTCCGAATTTCAAACTAATGTTAAAAGCCGCTGTTCCCTTTAGATACAGAGCGTAAATCGCCATAGCTTGTTTTCAAATATATCCAAGAACAAGTCAGAAACGGTGGCCTGAAGCACTTGATTACTGTAGAAAGAACCTTAATTGCAACGGCCTTCAACTAGCCAACGGGCTGGGAGACAAAATCTCTCTCATTATTATTAACTGTAATACCGCTCTAGGGCCTGACCACAGAAGGTACGGATCAACTCTTTCATCCCCTCCACAAATGCGCTTCCGTGTATGTACCACGTAGATGTTTAGTGCTTAGTGCAACGCTGGGGTCGGGCTCAAGCATGTTGTCCCATGCCTCGACATACGCTTCGAAGTAGTTATTCTTGGTAATCGTGGGTATAGAAACAGGTATTCATCGACCGGTACGGGATACTAGGATGCTCTTT
>Ga0247757_10001162_pt1 | contig 18732 bp, 14 predicted proteins | sample UWRJL126311R4_FD_180929 | JGI IMG/M metagenome (GOLD analysis project Ga0247757, IMG submission 180929) | Plant litter microbial communities from Arlington Agricultural Research Station in Wisconsin, United States - UWRJ-L126-311R-4 | ecosystem: Environmental > Terrestrial > Plant litter >... | reverse complement strand
CTCCCATCGCGGCCGGCCCTGCGTCCCCGCGTTGCGCCAGTTGCTGTACCACCCCGCGCCGCCCCCGTCGGGCATCACGACGATCAGCGGCTTCCCCGCAGTTGCGGGCACCGCGTTCCCGGCCGTCGTCCAGTCGCTGGAGTTGCCGGCCCCGCCGTGCAGCAGGTAGAGGACGGGATAGCGCCGGTCGGGGTTCGCCGCGTAGCCGTCGGGCAGAAGGACCCGGACGGTGGTCGTGCCCCCGGGCACCGCCGGGGTGGTGAAGGAGAGGGTGCTGAGGCGGGCCGTGTCGGGGCGTGAGGCGGTGAGGGTGAGCTCGGCGCTGGCGGGGGTGGGCGCGCCGGCGGCCAGGAGCAGCAACGCGGCGACGACCACGGCGCGCACCCGCCCCCCGCCCGAACGATGTCGCAGGTATGCGCGTACTACGCGCATACCTGCGACATCGTTGGCGGCGAAGCTGGCTCCCGTCGCGCCCATCACGTCCCCAGCAACTCCAGCAGCGCGTCGCCGTGCTTCTCGATGAACGACTTCCCGATCCCCTTGATCGCCAGGAGCTCGTCGGGGGTGGACGGCTGGCGGCGGATGACCTCGCGGAGGGTCGCGTCGGTCGCGACGGTGTAGGCCGGCTTGCCGTCGGCCCGCTCGCGGCGCCACGCCTTGAAGGGCGCCATCTCGTCGTCGGTGACCGGGCGGCCCTCCTCCTCCGGCGGGCTCCCGGATCCGCGTGAGCGGCCGGACGCGACCTGGATCGGGGGCAGCCAGTCGACCGGGTCGTGCACGTCGCAGCAGCGGCCGATCGGCGCGCCCTCCTCGGGATCCCCGAAGTGGTCCAGGAGCTGCCGGCGGCGGCAGACGTGGTTCTCGCCCGACGCGTACTTCTCGATCGAGCGGTACGCCTGCCAGCGGCGGTCGGTCGCGGCGCGGCACATCTGGGCGATCGTGCGGTGGTCGACCTCGCCGGGCATCACGCTGACCCGCAGGCGGTTGCCGGCCCCGGGCTCCAGGGCGATCGCCCCCGCCCGCTCGGCGACCGCGAGCGCGATGCGGTCGCGGTCCTGCCCGGCGTCGGCCTCGACCTCGCCGTTCTCGTCGGCCTGCGCCCGCAGGCGGCCGATGAGCGCCCCGACCTGCTCGACGGTCACCTCGGCCTCCTGGATGAAGCGCACGAGGCGCCCCAGATCCGACCGCGACGCGAGCAGCACCGCGCGGGCCAGGATGCCGTCACGGCCCGCGCGGCCGGCCTCCTGGTAGTACGCCTCCAGCGAGCTGGGCAGCGCCCAGTGCCACACGGAGCGCACGTCGGCCTTGTCGACGCCCATCCCGAACGCGTTGGTCGCCACGACCACGTCGGCGTCGCCGCGCATGAACGCGTCCTGCCGGCTCGCGCGGACGTCCGCGGACATCCCGGCGTGGTACCCGACGGCCCGCACGCCCGCGGCGCCGAGCAGCTCGGTGACCTCTTCGGTGCTCTTGCGCGTGCCGCAGTAGACGACCGCCGGGCGGTTCTCCGGCTCGGAGATCCCGGCGACGAGCGTCGCGCGCTTGCGGGCCACGGAGCCCTGGCCGTCGAACGGCAGCACGTCGAACGAGAGGTTCGGCCGGTCGAAGCCCGAGCGGACGCGGACGGGCTCGCGCAGCGCCAGCCGCGCGACGATCTCGTCGGCGACCTTCGGCGTCGCGGTGGCGGTGCAGGCCATCACGGTCGGGTGCCCGAGCTCCGCGATGACGGACGACAGCCGCAGGTAGTCGGGCCGGAAGTCGTGCCCCCACTCGCTGACGCAGTGCGCCTCGTCCACCACGAACAGGGCGATCGCCCGGGTGCGCAGCGCCGCGCGGAACGTTCCCGAGGCGAAGCGCTCCGGAGCGGCGAAGCACACCTTCGCCGTGCCGTCGCGGATCTCGTCGAGGGCCCGCCGGTTGCTCTCGCCGTCCCCGCCGGACGCGAGCATCACGGCGGGATGGCCCAGGTCGGTGAGGCGCGCGCACTGGTCGCGCATCAGGGCGATCAGGGGGGAGACCACCACGGTCAGGTCGTCGCCGGCCAGCGCGGGCAGCTGGTAGCAGAGGCTCTTGCCGCCGCCGGTCGGCATCACGACGAGCGAGTCGCGGCCGTCGAGCGCGGCCTGCACCGCCTCGCGCTGCCCGGGCCGGAACGTCCGTAGGCCGAGGAGGGGGAGCAGGGACTCGGGCGTGATGTCGCCGATGGGCCGGGGCGGGGGGACCGGCCGGGGCGCGGGAGGGGCGACCGGGGCGGGATCGACCGGCCGAGGCGCGGGCGGGACGATCGGGGCGGGGCCGGCGTCAACGGGTCCCGGATCGCCGCGGTAGAGGTCGTCGTCCGGGGCGTCGGGCTCCTCGGGCTCCGGCTCCTCGGGGCCCGGCGCCAGGTCGAAGATCGTCGGGCGCGCCGCGGCCTCCGCCGCGGCGACGCGCTCGGCCGCGAGCTTGGCCAGCGGCGTCAGCGCGGCGCGCTCCGTGGGGTCGAGGCTCTTCCACCGTGCCCGCACCGCGTCGAGCGTGGCGTCGGCGTCGGGGGCGGAGGGATCGTCGAAGACGGCGGCCAGGCGGATGAGGGCGTCGTGCACCCCTGAAACGTAGCCGGGTCGGATCGCCGGCCGGCCAGCCGGGGAAAGGCGACCTGGAAACGGACCGTGCCTGTACGGTTGATCGTCTATGCGCCGCCTCCTGCTCGTCCTCACGCTGCTGGCGGTCTGCGCCGGCGTCGCCGCGGCCCCCGCCGCCGCGGTGAACGTGCCGCCCGCGGTGCAGCCGGTCGTGCTCCCGCGCGATCACGCCCCGCATCCCGGGTTCGGGATGGAGTGGTGGTACTCCGCCGGCCGGATCGAGGATCGCGGCGGCCGCGCCTACTCGTACTTCGCGACGATCTGGTCCACGCCCGCCGCCCTGCTCGCCCACGTCAACCTCATCGACCTGAGCACCGGCGAGACGGTCGTGTCCCGCGACCAGGTGGCGCGGGGCTTGACCGCGGACGCCGGATCGCCGCTCGACGTCGCGGTCGGCGACACGTCCTACCGCTGGCGCGCCAGCGGCGCCCGCGGCGTGTTCACGGTGCACGCCGTCACCCCGACGGGCCGGCTCGAGCTGCGCCTGACGCCGCGCCGGGCCTACGTCCTGCACGGTCGCAAGGGCGTCATCCAGCAGGGCATCGGCGGGCCGTCCGCGTACTACTCGGCCACGCGCCTGGCGGTCCGCGCCACCTGGGTCGACGGCAGCACGACGACGCCGCTCACCGGCGAGGGCTGGTTCGACCACCAGTGGGGCAACTTCCAGAGCGTCCCGTCGGCGATGCGCTGGGACTGGTTCGCGTGCCGCCTGGACGACGGGCGCGACCTCATGCTCTACCGGTTCCTCGACACGAAGAACCAGCCGCTCTCCGACCGCTTCGTCGGCACGCTCGTCTCCAAGACGGGGAAGGTGCGCCACCTCGACGGCTTCCAGGTCCAGGAGCGCGCCCCGATCGTCCCCCGGCCCGACCTCGGCGCCGGCGTGGAGTTCCCGCTCGGCTGGCGGCTGCGGGTGCCGGAGGCGAGCCTCGACCTCACGCTGAAGACGATGTCCCAGCGGCAGTTCATCAAGATCCTCGGGGCCGGGACGATCTGGGAGGGCGCCGCCAAGATCGTCCGCGGCCCCAAGGGCCTCTGCTTCGTCGAGGACTCGCGGACGCTCTAGCGCGCCGGGACCTCCGGGAGGCGGCCGCCTCCCCGGGGGATCGCCAGCAGCGCGGCCGCAGCGATCGTCGTGCCCACGAGCGAGACGACGAGCACACCGGTGCCGGTCGCGGTCGCCGCGTCGGCGGCACCCCCGTCGTGCAGGCCGGAGGCGTAGATCGTCTCGGCCGCGGCCAGGGCCACCGCACCCCCGATCTGCCGGGCCAGGAGCATCGTCCCCATCGCGCCGCCGACCTGCGCGGGCGGGACGATCCGCTGGATGGCGATCTGCAGGCCGGAGAGGGCGGGCCCGATGCCCGCGCCGATCATCGCCATGAAGAGGAGCGACTGCCAGTCGGGGGTGTCGGCGTCGAAGGTGGCGAAGCCGAGCGCGCCGGCCGCGGCCACCGCGCAGGCGCCGAGCAGCACGCCACGGAAGGCCCCGCGGCGCACGATCAGCGTGGGACCGACGTTGACGGCCACGAGGAGACCCAGCAGCAGGGGGTAGATGAGCAGGCCCGAATGGGTGGCGCTGACGTCCCGCACCAGCTGGAAGTACCGCGGCAGCAGCAGCACCCCGGCGTACAGCCCGAAGCTCGCCGTGGCGGCCGCGACCAGGATGCTCGCCACCCGCCGGTCGGCGAGCAGGCGCAGCGGGACGATCGGCGATGCGGCGCGCCGCTCGACCGCCACGAACACCGGGACCAGGAGCAGGCCGAGCAGGACCAGGCCGCCCGTGCGCGGGTCGGTCCAGGCCGGCGCCGGGATCTGCGAGTGCTCGCTGATCCCCACCAGCACGAGGCCGACGGCGGCGGTCAGCACGGCGATGCCCGCGAGGTCCAGCGGGGCGCCCCGCCGCTCGCTGCGCCCGACCCATCCGGGCAGCACGGCGCGCACGACGACGATCGCCGCGATCCCGATGGGCAGGTTGACGAGGAACACCGACCGCCAGCCGATGTGGTCGGTGAGGAACCCGCCGACGAGCGGGCCGGCGATGAAGCTGACGCCCATCAGGCCGGCCAGCGCGCCCTGCAGCGCGGCGCTGCGCTGGCCGCGGTACAGGTCGGCGACGAGGATGAACGACAGGGACTCCAGCGCGCCGGCGCCCAGGCCCTGGGCGGCCCGCCACAGCACGAGCTGCTCCATCGTCTGCGCGGTCGCGGCGAGGGCCGAGCCGGCCACGAACACGGTCATCCCGAACAGCAGGAGCGGGCGCCGTCCGTACCGGTCCGAGAGCCGCGCGTAGACCGGCAGCGACACCGTGGCCGGCACGAGGTACGCGGTGATGACCCACACGTAGAGCGTGTCGCCGTGGAGCGCGCGCACGATCGTCGGCAGCGCCGTGCCGACGATCGTCTGGTCGAGCATCGCCAGCAGCAGGCCGGACATCACGGCGGCGAGGAGCAGCCGTTGCCGGCGAGCGGTGAGCGGTGGGGCGGCGGAGTCCATATGCAAAAACTGACATGTCGATCTCGACATGTCAAGATCGCCACTAAGATGCGGCGATGTCGTTGCACTACGCACTGCTGGGCATGCTCGCGTCCAAGCCGGGCACCGGGTACGAGCTGACCCAGCGCTTCGACCAGTCGCTGCGCAACGCGTGGCACGCCAGCCACTCGCAGATCTATCCCGAGCTCGCCCGGCTCGACGAGGCCGGGCTGATCGAGGTCGTGGAGGAGGGGCAGCGCAACAGCCGCACGTGGGGGATCACCGCGGCGGGTCGCGAGGACCTGCGCCGGTGGATGACCGAGACCGACACGGACCGCCGGGTGCGCAACGAGACGGCCCTGCGGTACTTCCTCTTCGGCCTGCTGGAGCCGGCCGACCGGCGCGTCGCGCTGGAACGCGAGCGCAAGCACCTGGAGGAGGCGGACGAGGAGTTCCGGACGGTCGCCGCGCACCTGGAGGCCCTCGACGGGCCCACGCCGTTCCGCCCGGTGGTCGACCTGGGTCAGCGCCTCAACGCGGTGTTCAGCGCCTGGGTGGACGAGCGGCTCGCCGACGCGGACGAGCCGCCCGCGTCGTGAGCGGGCGGCGGTCCGAGGACTCCCGGACGCTCTAACGCAGCTGGATCGCCCGCAGGCCCTGGGCCCGCTGGCCGGTCTCGGTCGGCAGCCAGCAGGTGAACGACGCGCCGCGGGGCGACACGTTGCGGAACACCTTCGTCGGCACGCTCGGGAGCACGCCGCCGAAGCAGGCGGGGGACGACTTCGCCGACGCCACGTTCAGCAGGACGTAGTGGTAGATGCCCTGCGGGAACTCCGGCGTCGGGCTGGTGATCCCGTTGCACTTGTCCAGGCGTGAGGCCTTGAGCTGCTTGCCGTGGATATCGCGGTCGCCGTAGATCGGGAAGCCGTCGAAGGCGACCCCGATGATGTGCGAGGGGCCGTTCTTCTTGTCGACCGTCGCGGTCACGCAGGGCGGCAGGCCGTGGTAGTGGTAGGCGAACGCGGCGCCGGGGGAGGGGTGGCCATTGCACCGGTCGAGGAAGGGGACGTCCTGCCCCTGGGCGTTCTTCAGCGTGAAGTTGGACGCCATCGCGACCGTCGTGCCGTCGCCCTCGTACGGGTTGAAGACCAGGGCGCCGGAGATCGTCACGCCGATCGGGCCGGCGGCGATCGACGTCGGCTTCTTCGCCTTCTTCGGCGTCGTGGTGATCCTGATGTCGTAGCGCTGCCGCTTCACCACCTCGGAGGAGGGGGCCACGTGGGAGTTCGAGGCGTTCGGCACGATGATCCCCGGGTTCGGGACGGCGTACTCGGCCAGCACCCCGCGCTTGGGGACGCCGTCGGAGCGGAAGCGGAAGGTCCCGTCGGGGAACGACGCCTTGACGTTGGAGGCCCACCCGGCCTTCTTGAGCGCGGCCGCGGTGGACCCGGAGGGGGCCTTCGCGTCCGCGACGGCGCTGGGCAGCGTGGCGACGAGGACGGCCGCCAGTGTCAGCGCGAACGCCCCTCCGCGTGCCGTGCTCCTCGTGCTCCGATCGCCCTTCCTCATCGCCCTTCTCCTTCTTCGTAGGCTGCGCTGGCGCCAGCGTACACTACATCTGTAGTGATGTCACTACGTTCGTAGTTATCGGGGTCTTCGTTCGCTAGGCTGCGGCGCATGGCCACCGGGGCGAACACGAGGGAGCGCGCCGCACCGGAGCCCGCGCTCCGGCGTCAGCAGCTCGCCGACGCCGCGCTGACCGTGCTCGGGACGAGCGGCTCGCGCGGGCTCACCCACCGTGCCGTCGACGAGGCCGCCGGGCTGCCCGCCGGCTCGACGTCCAACCACTTCCGCACGCGCGCGGCCCTGCTCGAGGCGGCCGCCGCGCGGCACGTCGAGCTCGACCTCCCGCCGCCCGCCGCCGTCGAGGCGGTCGCGGCCGCGACCGAGACGCTCACCCGCGAGCAGATGCGGGAGCTGGTCCTCGCCGGGCTGGAGCGCGTCCTGGACCCGGCCGCGCGGACGCAGCTCGCCGCACGCTACGAGCTCGTCCTCGAGGCGACGCGCTCGCCCTCGCTCCACGCGGCGATGGGCCGGTCCCGCGCCCGCTTCACCGACCTGATCGTGCTGCTCCTGCGCGGTGGCGGCTGCGCGCGGCCGGAGGCCCACGCCGCCCAGCTGATCGCGCTGCTCGACGGCCTCACGGTCGACCGCCTGCAGGAGACGACCCCGCCCCTGGAGCGGGCCGGCGTCGCGGAGCTGCTCGACCGGTTCTTCGCGACCTGCTGAACGGGCCGGAACCGGATGCGTGGTTCCATGTCGAGAAGCGCCGGTCGGCTCCGCTCACCAGGTGAACGGCCCCGACAGGCGCGGCCGACGACACCAGGAGATCACCATGCCCAAGTACCTGCTCCTCAAGCACTACCGCGGCGGCCCGGAGCCGCACCATCCCTTTCCCCCCATGGACCAGTGGGCCCCCGAGGACGTGGAGGCGCACTTCGCCTTCCTGCGGAACGTCAGCGAGACGCTGCGGGAGAGCGGGGAGTACATCGGGGTCGAGGCGCTCACGCCGGCCCAGACCTGGGTGCGCTACGGCGGCCCGGACGCCGCGCCGGTCACCACCGACGGCCCGCACCCCGAGACGAGCGACCTGATCGCCGGCTGGTACATGGTCGACGTCGAGTCGTACGAGCGCGCGCTCGAGATCGCCGCGCACGTCTCCTCCGAGCCCGGCCCGGGCGGCGGACCGCTGTACGAGTGGATCGACGTGCGGGAGATCATGTCCCACGGGTCGTCGGGCGACTGACGACCGTGTCCCGCGAGCCGATCGGGCACCTGGACGAGGGCGCGTTGCGCGCGCTCGTCCCGCGGGTGCTCGCGGGCCTCGTCCGGCGGGGCGAGGACTTCGACGCCGCCGAGGACGCGCTCCAGGAGGCGCTGATCGAGGCGCTGCGGGTGTGGCCCGAGCACGGGCCGGATGATCCGCGCGCGTGGCTGACGGCGGTCGCCACCCGGCGGCTCGTCGACGCCCGCCGCAGCGAGGCCGCCCGTCGCCGCCGGGAGGAGGCGACGGAGGCTGAGCCGCCGGCGCCCGCCACCGAGGACGTGGGCGACGACACGCTCTTCCTGCTCTTCTGCTGCTGCCATCCCGACCTCACGCCCACCTCCCAGGTGACGCTGACCCTGCGCGCGGTCGGCGGCCTCACCACCCGTGAGATCGCCGATGCCTTCTACGTGCCGGAAGCGACGATGGCGCAGCGGATCAGCCGGGCCAAGCGCACCCTGCGCGGGCGCCGCCTGGACCGGCCCGGCGACCTCGCCGTCGTGCTGCGCGTCCTCTATCTGATCTACACGGCCGGCCATGGAGGCGCGCCCGCCCGCCCCGACCTGGCCGGCGAGGCGATCCGGCTCGCGCGCCAGCTCACCCTCGCCACCGAGGAGCCGGAGGCGCGCGGGCTGCTCGCGCTGATGCTCCTCAACCACGCCCGCCTCCCGGCGCGGCTCGACGACCAGGGCCGGATCGTCACGCTCGACCGGCAGGACCGCGGCCTCTGGGACACCCGCGAGATCGCCGAGGGCGTGCGCGTCCTGCAGTCGGCGCTGGCCATGGAGCGCCCCGGCCGGTACCAGGTGGAGGCCGCGATCGCCGCCCTGCACGACGACGCGGCGAGCACCGAGGAGACCGACTGGCTGCAGATCCTCGCCTGGTACGACGACCTCGTCGCCCTCACCGACGACCCGATTCGCCAGGACCCCGCCGCCGTGCTCAGCCGCGCCGTCGCGGTCGGCCACGTCCTGGACCCCGCCGCCGGCCTGCGCGAGACCGACCGGCTCCGCGACGTGCTCGGCGACCGCCACCGCTGGCACGCCGTCCGCGGCCACCTGCACGAGCTGGACGGCGACCTTCCCGCCGCCGCCACGGCGTACGCGGAAGCGGCCCACCGCGCCACGAACGTGGCCGAACGCGATCACCTGGTGCGGCAGGCGGCACGGGTGCGGGTGGGGGGTGGGGAGGGGAGATGAAGCCCCTCGATCCGACGCATGACGTCGAGGCGCGGGAGGCTGCTCGTGGCCTGTTGCACACGTATGCGCCGCGGCTCGCCGGCCTGGCGCATCAGGCGCTCTCGTCGGTGGTTCGGTGGGAATGGGCGCATCGCGAGAGCGAGTGGGAAGGCCCGGACCCCGTTCGCCGGCAGGTATATCCCTCGCTGCCCGAGCCGCGTGGGGACGCAGGGCGGCGGTACGGCTTCGATGCTGGCGGTGTCCTTCGGGTCGCGGAGAGCGTTGAGCGGGCCGCGGACGGTGACTGGATCCCATGGTGCCGGTCGATCTGGGTGTGGGATGAGGGCGTCGGCTCGCTTGAGCTCTACTCGCTGATCGAAGAGGACGGTGCTGTGCAGCGTCTGAGGCGGGTGGCGCTGCCTGACGTCTCTGGGGGCCGGATGGTCGGTCTCGCGACGTGCTTCGACGATGGCCGGAGTTGGATTCAGCGCTTCGAGTACGACGCGTCGGGACAGGTGATCCGGCGCTTCGAGTTCTGGGATCCGGCACCGGCATACCAGGGCCCGCGGGCCCGGTACGACTACGCCTACGACGATGCGGGGCTCGTCCTGGAGGAGATGGTGGCACTCGACGCTCACGGTGATGAGCTGCCTGAGCGCGAGGTGACCTTTCGTCGTGCTCTGCCCGATGCCGTGCGGGCGGCGCAACGTCGTGTCGCCTCGGAGCTTCCGTCGCGGGTGAGGGCCTGGGCGGAACGCGCGGGCGCTCAGGCTGACTCCTACTGCGTGATCCTGGGGTACGACGTCGTCAACCACGCGTTGCCCCCGACGCTCGCGCTCGGCCGACGCTCCGATCGTCCTTCGGGAGGGTTCGAGCGTGACGATGAGATCTGGAGTGGGCCGGACTTCGCCACGTTCGCCGTCGATCCAGAGGAGTTCGCCAGCGACGCCGTGTTCATGGACCTCTCCCTGTTCTTCCCGGCGCCGAACTCCGTGAACAGTGCGCTATTCGACAACTTCGAGGATCAGCTGATCGAGGCCAGGAATCGCGGGCTGGTGATCATCTTGACGCTCTGGAAGTACCCGCCCTGGATGAACGGGCTCGCCAACACCTCATCCGGGGGGTATCAGCAGGGCAGCAAGAGTGCGGCCCAACGCCTCCCCGACGATGTCTCGACGACGAGTGTCTGGGCATCGATGATCCTGTGCCTGCTGACTGCGTACAGCACCGGATCGACGACGCCGCGAAAGGCGGGGGCGGCGATCGACGTGTTGGAGATCTGCAACGAACCCAATGGCATGTGCTGGCCCCAATCAACCAGTTCTGGGATTCGTACCGCGGGCTGTCAGGTCGGCCAGATGATGCAGACGGCGCTGATCATCAGCAGTTGGTTTGGCAACCAGGCGACGGCGATTGCCGGCCCGGGCGCGACCGACGTGAGATACGGCTCGGCGAACGGGTTGGACGACGCAAACCCTGCCCTCGTGACGCACACCGACGTCGTCGTATTCGCCCAGGATGTGGTCGCGTCGTTCACGAGCGCGGGCTTCGTGCCGGGCACCAGGGCGGTGTTCACGACGCATAACCACCACGACATCGCCGGCCAACACCTGAACGTCGCGGTCGTCCGCGAACAGGCACTGAGAGGCCACTGGGCTGGTTGGCCGTACGCGAATGTCAACGATCCGCACATCTGGATCACCGAGGGAGGCGTGACCCCGAGCATGCTCGCTGCAGTCGGAATCGCGCCCCCCGACTACCAGTTCGCTCGATCCCTGCTCATCGCCGCGGCTTGGGGTCGGCTGGACAACAACAGCACAGCCCAGACCACCCAGGGAGGCGCGGGCGTGGATCTCTTCACCCATTACCTCTTCGAGACGGATCCAGGCTATGACTGCGGCCTGGTCAGCAGTTCGGCGACCGGGCCTCGCGTGGCCCAGCCGTCCTACTACACGTGGAAGAGCTTGTGAGCGCGGTGCATCGTTCATCGGCGAGCGCCGTGAATGGCCTTCGAGAACAGAGGAAGAGTCGGCCATGATCGATGCGACGGCGTTCTACGACCCGGTTCTGCCGTGGTCCGGCCGAGCCGAGGAGCTGCGCAAGCAGAAGGCGGGCGTTGCGCTCGTGTCCGAGCTGGGACGCAACTACGACACCTACCATGAGGAACTCAGTCGCCGCTTGGTCGCGTTGGGACGCCCTCGACCCGAGGACTACAAGACCATTCAGCCGTACCTCGAAGCCTGGGCCAAGGTGCAGGCGGTCGTGCGGGCTGAGGATCTTCTGCGGCTGGCGCGCGACGTTGCTGCCGGTCGAGGGCCGCTGCAGCCTTCCGAGCGACCGCCGCTCGTCGACCAGGATGACCGGCTCATGCATGTCGAGGTCGCCGAGAAGCTGTCGAAGGCGGAGCTCGCGACCGAGACTTCTCCGTAGTCCACTCGTTATAGAGCCATGGGATTCTTCAAAGCATCGGTCGGGGCACTGTTCATAGCGGTTGCGGTAGCCACCCCGGTGGGCGCCTCCGCTGCTGTGGCGACAACGCCCAAGGCGACGACCCTTGGGGTGTCAGCTCGTCCCGCGGTGTCGGATGGGCGATCGGCGATCGCGATCGGCACCGGTGCCGATGTGAAGATCTTCCGTGACGGTCACACGGCTCCGGTTTCAAGTCCGACCGCGGCCGGATGTGGGATCAGCCTCGCGGCCGCCGGGACCGGGCTGGTGCAGTGCGCGATCGTTGGTCCGGCGGGTACGGTCCCCACGTTCCGGTTGGTCTCGATGTCCACGGGAGCCGATCGTCCGCTTCCCGGCGCCTCGGTGCTCACGTCGCCTTCGACAAGCCCGACGACGTTCGCGATGGGATCGCGGTGGATCGCCGCCACGAAGTGCGCTGAGCAGTGCCAGACGCTCGCCATCCAGTGGCACACCGGCGCGTCGAAGCGATTCACCTACGACAAGCGGCGAGAGCCCCAGACCGCGCTGGACTCGCCCACGCTCAAGCCGTCGGCTTCCCAGCCCTCGGTCAACGTCGAGGGTGGCAGGCTGGTGTATCGCCGTGGCGCGTTCAGTCGTTCGCTCAAGCCGCCCTTCCCGCAGATCACCTCCGTGCACGTCGTGGGCTGGCGTGTGGCCTGGCTGTCTCAAGGTCCGGCCCAAGGTGGCGGCAAGGGCCTGGAGGTCAACGTCCTCAACGCCGAGACGGGCAAGCGCGCTCGGATCGCGCTCTCGCGCTTCGGTGCGTCCTCAGGTGGCGGAGCGGCTGATAGCCGCCATCCGATGAGCCTCCAGGTCACGGCCAAGCGCGTCGTGCTGAGCTTCCCGGCCGCTGCCGACCCCGACGGCTACACCGTTACCAGCCTGCCCTGGCCCGTATAGATCGCCTGGCGGTTCCGGGTCCCGGCCACCTTGTCGCAACCGCTCGTGGTGCCGTGGGACTTGGCACGGCGCCGGGGTTTAGGCCATCGTTTAGCCCATCGGCCCCGGAACGCTCTCGGGGCCACAACGTCCCGGAAAGCAGTCCTTCGCTCCACCAACGAGATTCCGGCCATGGGCGCGGCTGGTTTCGAACCAGCGACCTCTCGCGTGTGAGGCGAGCGCTCTCCCGCTGAGCTACGCGCCCGGGAGGGTCCGTGATTCTACGCGGGCGGGGCGAGGGGTGCTTCTCGGTCCGAAATCCCCCTCGGCATCGGGCCCTCTCCAAGTTGTTGCCACCCCTCGGCAACAAGTTGGCGAACGGGGGCAGGGGTCCTCCACATTTCTCCCGAGGGGTGGGAGGGATGTGGAGCACGTCCCCGGCTGAACAGCGCCGGACCCGCCGGTTGGCCGCCAGCAAGACGCCGGGCCGCCCCCGCGAAACGCGGCCACGCTGCGCCTAGCCTCCTCATCATGCTCCGCTCACTCCTCCGCCGCCTCTCCTACGCCAACGTCGTCGCCACCATCGCGCTGTTCGCCGCGCTCGGCACGGGCGGGGCGTACGCCGCCAGCAAGCTGTCCAAGAACAGCGTCACCTCGGCCACGATCCGCGACCACGCGATCAAGGGGAAGGACCTCGCCAACAACACGGTCGGCTCCGCCCAGATCGCCGACAAGTCGATCACCAAGAGCGACCTCGCCGCCTCGGTCCGCGACGGGCTCGACGGCAAGGCGGGCCCGCAGGGGCCGGCGGGCGCCGCGGGCGCCAACGGCCGGGACGGGGCGGGCATCGTCACGTCCAAGGCGTTCGGCTACCAGGCGATCAACAAGGGCAAGAAGGTCACGATCGGCACCATCACGTGGACCCAGCCGGCGCACACGCTCGACGAGGTCAAGGGCTGGGCGACCGTCCCCTACAACGGCTCGGTCTGCAACGACGGCGAAGGCCCCACGTACCTCCTGGACCTGGACGGCAAGGAGATCAGCTACGACGACAACAACTTCGCCTCCGACGGCGACGGCGTCGTCCTGCAGAACGCGCCGAACACCGTCGCGGGCGCCGCGAACACCGTTGCGATCGGCGGCGAGGCCGCGGCCGAGCCGAGCGACCAACCCCGGGAGCACACGCTCACGATCACCCTGGGCAACACCTGCATGCGCAACCTCGGCAACGCCCAGTACGGCGGCACGGTCTCGATCAACGACCTGCGCCTGTACGTGGTCCGCAACAGCGCGGGCTGATCCCGGCTCAGCTCGCCGGCGTGATCCCCTGGGGGAACTTGAACAGGTTGTTCTTGTCGTACTTCTTCTTGATCTTGCGCAGCTGCGGGAGGTTGGAGCCGTAGTAGGCGGTCTGGTAGCCGCTCAGCGTCGGGTCCATGTAGTTGGAGTACGCGGACGTGGACACGTAGGGCTTGAGGTCGTCGTGCGCGGCCTTCAGCCAGTTCGCCGGGCCGCTCCCGGACCCGTTGATGTAGTACTGGATGCAGGCCAGCTCCTTGCGGTGCGCGAACGCCGTCTCGTTCGCCGCGACCTCGTTGATCGCGCCGCCGTACCCGTCGAACAGCAGGTCCCCGCCGCCGGGCCGCTCCACCGCGCGGATCGCCGCCTTCAGGCCCGCGGAGGAGAACGCCTTGGAGACGTACGAGGACTTCGCGTTGAACGCCTGGGGCGCGTACGCGCTGCACTGGGCGTTGGACTCGCCGTAGCACCCGGCCCACCGCTTCACGAGGTCCAGGTAGCCGGACGTCCCGTAGGTGACCGAGCCGCCCGGCGCGTCCTTCAGGATCGGCTCCAGCGTCGCGCGCAGCTGCGCCTCGGTCCCGAAGAACTGGCCGAGCATGCGGGCCTGCGGCGTGCCGCCGCCCGCGCCGAGGAGGGAGCAGATCGTCGTGAGGTTGGGGCTCAGCGTGGGCGCGTGGCGCAGCCAGGCGCCGAGCATCGCCTCGGCTTCGGACCACGACCAGGAGGCGGTGAAGTACGCGCAGTTGGGGGCGGCGTGCGTCTGCATCGTGAACTGGGTGGCGATGCCGAAGTTGCCGCCGCCCCCGCCGCGGCAGGCCCAGTACAGGTCGGAGGCGCTGCCCGCGTTGGCGTTGTGCAGCTTGCCGTCGGCGGTCACCACCTGCACCGCCTTCATGCTGTCCAGCGTCAGGCCGTACTTGCGCGCGGCGAGGCCCATGCCGCCGCCCAACGCCAGGCCGGCGATGCCGACGGTGGGGCAGGAGCCGCCGGGGACGGTGAGGTCCTTGGCCGCCAGCGTCGAGTAGACCGCCCACAGGTTGTTGCCCGCCCCGATCCGGGCGCTGCCCTTGCCGACGTCGATCTTGTTGAGGCTGCGCACGTCGACGACGAGGCCGCCCTTGAGGCTCGAGTAGCCGGCGTAGCTGTGGCCGCCGGAGCGGGCGGTGATCGGCACGCCGTAGTAGGCCGCCCACTTCACCGCGGCCTGCACGTCGGCGACGCTCGCGGCGCGCACGACGACGAGCGGCACGACGTTGGCGAAGCGGGTGTTGAAGATGCGGCGCTCGGCGGCGAAGCCGGAGGTGCTGCGGGTGAAGACCTGGCCCTTGACCACCTTGCGCAGGCCGGCGATGTTGGGCGTGCGCTTGGCCGCGGCGAGGCCGGCGGCCGTCTTGGGCGGCCGGGTGGCGGCGGTGGCCGAGCTGGTCGCCACGCCGTCCTCGCCGCACCCGGCGAGCACGGGCAGGGCGGTACCGGCGACGGCGAGCTGCCCCGTGCGGACGAGGAGCGTGCGGCGGTCGAGAGGGTCCATGACGCGCGACCCTACTCCCGGCGACGGCCATCGCGCAGCGGTTCGCACGGCGCCGTGCACGGCGCCCGTCCACTAGGCTCCCTCGTGGACCGTGCTAGGCGGGGAGGTAGCGGTGCCCTGTCGCTCGCAATCCGCTCTAGCGAGGCCGAATCCCCGTCGGAGGGGCGCAGGCTCGTGAAGCCTGTGCGTCGTTGGTGGTGTTGAGGGCCCGGGTCCCGCGCGGTGTCAGCTTGTGAATCAGGTCAGGTCCGGAAGGAAGCAGCCTTAAGCGAGTACTGGCAGGCGTTGCGGGAGTCCCCGAGCCGGAGCCATCGATGTGCGCACGGACCCACGAGCCGGTCACGACGCCGGGTGCACGGTCCACTTCCTTCGCCGCTCGTCCCGCCCGGTCCTCAGGATCGGGCGGGGCCGCCGTGCCTTCGTCGATCCCTACATGAGTCCCACTCAGCGGGACCGAGGTGGGGCTCGGCGATCGACGCGATCCCCGGCCGCTCGCGCTTCGTCGCGCGCCTACTCCCCGCCCAGCGTCACGGCGGCCGGGGCGCAGTGCTTGTACAGCCGCCAGGACGCGTTCTCGGAGGCGAGGCGGTACGTGGGCGGCGGGGGCGGGAGGACCTGGCTGGCGTCGCGCGGGTCCAGCACGTAGGCCTTGGCGACGGCGGGCGTGGCGGGCTGCAGGTAGGTGCCCAGCGCGGGGACCGGGCCGTCCAGCGCGCTGTGGATCGCGCTCGGCCGGGCGTCCAGCCACAGCGCCAGCAGCGGGACCGGCCGGTGGTTGGGCACGGTCACCGTCTCGCACGGGGCCTGGAAGTCGCCGGCGGCGACGAACGCGCGCAGATCCTCCTGCACGCCGTCCTGGACGGTCAGCGCGCGGTTGAGCGCGTCGAGCCGGTCGATCTGGCTGGGGACGAACGGCAGCTGCACGGCGAGCACGAAGAGGCCCAGCCACATCCACACGCGGCGGCGGCGGAACGGCTGCTCGGGCCCGACGTTGATCCACCCGAACGCGCCGGCGCCGCACAGGATCGCCCCGATCGCCGCGGGCAGCAGCAGGTAGCGCCCAAGGATCGGCAGGCCGGCGGTCGCGAGCACGCAGAAGGCGGCGAAGGCGAGCACGCCCGCCGCCACCGCCAACCGCACCCGGTCGCGCAGCCACAGCCACGCGAGCACCAGACCGATCCCGGCGCCGAGCAGCACGGGCTCGCGCAGGATCTCCCCGATCCGCCGCGGCGCGGTGGTCGGCACCTCGGTGATCCCGGTGATCCGGCCGAGCGTCTCCGCGGTGTCGCGCGTGCCGACCAGGGAGTGCAGCGGGTCGCCGGCCATCGCCCAGTCGCACAGCATCCACAGGACGGGCGCCACGGCGGCCGCGCCGATCAGCACCACGATGCGCCGCCGCTCCCGATCGCCGGTGAAGATCAGCCACAGCACGTAGGCGCCGGACAGCAGCCACGCCTCCGGTCGCAGCAGTCCGGCCACCCCGAGCAGGGCGATCACCGGCAGGCCGGCCCGGCGCCGCTTGGTCTCCACCAGCAGCGCGCCGAGCACGAGGACGACGTACGGGATGTCCACGTACGCGCGGGCGCCGAAGTCCAGCACCGGGCGGCGCGTGAGGATGATCAGCGCGGCGAGGGCGCCGGCCCACGGGTTGAACCACGCTTCGCCGAGCGCGTAGACCACGGCGCCGAGCAGGCCGAGGCTGAGGAAGGCGATGACGATCGTCACGTCGGTGGCCGCCAGCCCGTGGACGAACCCGTCGGCCGCGCTGCTCAGCGGCGAGGCGACGATGCCGCCCAGCGTGGCGAGCGGGTGGGGGGTGGGGGCGAGCGCGACGTCGAGGTCGGGGCTCTGGCCGTGCGCGATCTGCCGGCCCCAGACCAGCGAGTAGAGCGTGTCGTAGTTGACGAGGCCCCGCCCGGCGATCAGCCAGGTGACGACCGCGCCGAGGGCGGTCAGGACCGATGCGCGCAGCCACCGCATCGCGCCACCGTATCCGTCTGGATGTCGAGGCGGGCTGCGGGTTCTGCCGTGGGGGGAGGCCCACCGCCACCCGGGCCTCTACACTCGATTGCTCGTGTCCACCGGCCCGTCGCTCTACCGCCGTCACCGCCCGCGCACGTTTGCCGACGTCGTCGGGCAAGAGCACGTGGTGCGCACGTTGCGCAACGCGATCGAGCAGGACAAGGTCCATCACGCCTACCTCTTCGTGGGCTCCCGCGGGACCGGCAAGACGTCGATGGCGAAGATCCTCGCGGCCTGCATGAACTGCGAGAACGGCCCGACGGTGACGCCCTGCGGGGTCTGTCCGTCGTGCGTCGCGATCGCCAGCGCCACGTCCCTGGACGTCATCGAGATGGACGCCGCGTCCAACAACTCGGTCGACGACATCCGCGAGCTGCGCGACAAGGTCGGCTTCGCACCGGTCTCCGGGCGCAGCAAGGTGTACATCCTCGACGAGGCGCACATGCTCTCCACGGCGGCGTGGAATGCGTTCCTCAAGACGCTCGAGGAGCCGCCGCCCAACACGATCTTCGTCCTCGCCACCACCGAGGCCGACAAGGTCCTGGCCACGGTCGTGGACCGCTGCCACCGCTTCGACTTCGGCCGGCCGACCACCGAGCAGCTCGCCGGCGTGCTCAATCGCGTCGCCGGCCAGGAGCGCATCTCGATCCCGCCCGAGGCCGTCGCGCTGCTCGCGCGCCACGCGACCGGATCGTTCCGCGACGCGCTGGGCACGCTCGAGCAGCTCGTCACCTACTCCGGCGACACGATCGCGATGGAGGACGTGCTGGCGGTGCTCGGCGTCGCCAACGACGACGTGCTCTTCGGGATCGTCGACGCGATCGGCGCGTCCGACGCCCGCGCGGTGCTGCTCGCGGTGCACGACCTCGCGCAGTCGGGCCGGGACATCGGGCTGTTCGCCCGGCACCTGGAGTCGCACGCCCGCGAGCTGATGATCACGCAGACCCTGGGCGGCGTGCCCGGGGAGATCGCGGTCACGCCGGACCGCGACGCGCGGCTGGCCGACCAGGCCGAGCGCACCGCGCCCGGCGACGTGATCCGCCTGCTCGACCTGATCGCGGTGATGCTGCGCACGACCAAGGACGGCGCCGACGCGCGGACCCAGCTCGAGCTGGCGCTGGTGAAGGCGGCCACGCCGCAGGTCGACGCCACCACCCGCGCGCTGCTGGCCCGCATCGAGCGGCTGGAGAACGGCGCGCCGCGCGCCGCGGCACCGCTGCCGCCCGCGCCGACGTCCGCCGCGTTGCCCGCCGCCCCGGCCCCGACGGCTCCCCAGGCGACGCCCGCTCCCGCACCCGCGCCGCCCATGCAGGCGACGCCCGAGCCGGCCCCCGCGTCCCCGCCCGCCGCCGCGCCCGAGCCGACGTCCAGCGCTCCGGCCCCGGTGTCCGCGCCTCCGCCGCCCGCCGCCGCGGCCCACGCCAGCCCGGT
>Ga0247757_10001161_pt1 | contig 18751 bp, 18 predicted proteins | sample UWRJL126311R4_FD_180929 | JGI IMG/M metagenome (GOLD analysis project Ga0247757, IMG submission 180929) | Plant litter microbial communities from Arlington Agricultural Research Station in Wisconsin, United States - UWRJ-L126-311R-4 | ecosystem: Environmental > Terrestrial > Plant litter >... | reverse complement strand
AGACCAGCGCGGACTCCACCTCGAACGGCCCGATCCGGTAGCCGGCGGAGATGATCACGTCGTCGGCGCGGCCCTCGAAGTGCAGGAAGCCGTCCTCGTCCTGGTGGACGCGGTCGCCGGTGCGCCACGGCTGCGTGCGGTCCCACGGCTCGTCGCCGAGATAGCCGAGGAAGAACGTGGGGTCGGTCGCGGGGTCGAGGACCAGCTCGCCGTCCTGCACGGTCAGCCCGACGCCCGGCAGCGGCCGGCCCATCGAGCCGGGCACCGCGTCGATGCCCAGCGGCATCCCCGTGAGCTGGCCGGTCTCCGTCTGGCCGTAGCCGTCGCGGATCCACAGGCCGGTCTCGGTGTGCCAGGCGCGCAGCACCTCGGGGTTGAGCGCTTCGCCCGCGGCGACGAGCCCGCGCAGGTGGGGGGACCCGGTCAGCGTCCCGCGCTTGGCGATCACCCGGTACTCGGTGGGGGCCATGCACAGGACGTTGACCCGCTCGCGCGCCGCGATCGCCATCCGCTCGTGGGGATCGAAGCGGGCGTCGTGCAGCAGCGCGCTCGCCCCCCGGATCCACGGCGCGATGAAGACGTTGCGGGCCGACTTGCTCCAGCCGCTGGACGCGGTGCACCACACGAGGTCGCCGGGACGGGCGTCGAGCCAGTGCTCGGCCTGGACGTGCTGGCCGGCGAGGTAGCGCTGGGCGTGCAGGACGGCCTTGGCCTCGCCGGACGTCCCGGAGGTGAAGGTGATGAGGCACGGGTCGTCGGGGTGCAGCTCGACGGGGGCGACGGGCTCCACCCGGTAGATCCGCTCGTCGGGGACGAACAGCACCGGGATCGACGACAGCCCGCCGACCAGCGCGCCCTGCAGCTCGTCCCGGTTGCGCGCGTCGCAGACGATCAGCCGCGGCTGGGCGACCTGCAGCCGCAGCCGCAGGTCCTTGGCCCGCAGCTGCTCGGTGCAGGGCAGGACGACCGCGCCGATCCGGAAGCAGGCGACCATCGTGGCGATCCAGTCGGGCCGGTTGCCGATCAGCGTCAGCACCACGTCCCCGCGCCGCACCCCGCGCGAGCGCAGCGTGCCCGCGAGCCGGGCGGAGCGGTGCGAGACCTCGCCGAACGTCCATTCCCGCCGGCCGCCCTGCGCGTCCAGCTCGACGACGGCCACGCGCCGGCTCGGGGCCGCATCGACGAGATCGCGCGCGAAGTTCACGGGCGGGAGCCTAGATGGCGGGGCTCCGCCGATGCGGTGCGTGAGACCAGGGAGACCCCGCCGAAACGGAGCCCGCGGGTATCCTCCCCGGTCCCCATCTTCAAGCAGAACCCGACGGCAGGAGACTCCCATGGCCCTCGCGCTTCCCTCAGTGGATCGCACCGACGAGCAGCAGGCGATCGTCGAGATGGTCCGCCAGTTCGCGGACGAGCAGATCATCCCCAACGCCGAGCACTACGACTCCACGGACACCTACCCGGAGCCGATCGTCGAGCAGCTCAAGGAGCTGGGCCTGTTCGGCCTGACGATCCCCGAGGAGTACGGCGGCCTCGGCCTCGACCTCACGACCTACTGCATGGTCGTCGAGGAGCTGTCCCGTGGCTGGATCTCCATCTCCGGCGTGATCAACACCCACTTCATCGGCAGCTACCTGCTCATGAAGTACGGCAGCGAGGAGCAGAAGCAGAAGTACCTGCCCCGCATGGCCACCGGCGAGATCCGCGCGGCGTTCTCCCTCTCCGAGCCGGAGCTGGGCTCCGACGTGCAGGCGATCAAGACGTCGGCCAAGAAGATCGACGACGGCAGCTACGAGATCAACGGCCAGAAGATGTGGGTCACCAACGGCCTCATGTCGTCGCTGGTCTTCCTGCTCGTCAAGACCGATCCTGACGCCAAGCCCCGCCACAAGGGCTTCACCTGCTTCATCACCGAGAAGGAGCCGGGCGTCTCGGAGAACACCGGCGAGTACGCCGGCCTCGTCGTCCCGCCCAAGATCAAGAAGATGGGCTACAAGGGCGTCGAGTCCACCGAGCTGGTCTACGACGGGTACAAGTGCCCGGCCGAGAACGTGCTCGGCGGCGAGGACGCGGGCCTCAACAAGGGCTTCGCCCAGATGATGGACGCGCTCGAGGTCGGCCGCGCCAACGTCGCCGCCCGCGGCGTCGGCATCGCCCAGCGCGCCCTGGAGCTCGCCCTGCGCTACTCGCAGGAGCGCAAGACGTTCGGCAAGCCGATCGCCGAGCACCAGGTCATCACGTTCAAGCTCGCCGACATGGCGGTCCAGGTCGACGCGGCGCGCATGCTCACGCTGCGCGCGGCCCGCATGAAGGACGCCGGCCAGCGTTCGGACATGGAGGCCGGCATGGCCAAGCTGTTCGCCTCCGAGGCGGGCCGCTTCTGCGTCGAGGAGTGCCTGCGCATCCACGGCGGCTACGGCTACTCCAAGGAGTACGAGATCGAGCGCCTGTACCGCGACGCGCCGCTGCTGCTGATCGGTGAGGGCACGTCGGAGATCCAGCGCATGGTCATCGGCAAGAAGCTGCTGGAGCGCAACAAGATCTGAGCCACGTCGGCGCCGAGGGTCACCTTATGCCGGTCATGCCGGCAGAAGGTGACCCTCAGGGTCGGGGCGGTCGGGTAGGTTGCGGGCGGTGACGACGCCGCCCGCACCCGATCCCGCACCGCGCAAGGAGAGCCGCTGGAGCTCGTTCTTCTGGAGCGAGGAGAACGTGGCGGGGGCGATCTACGGGCAGATCGTCGTGATGTCGGTCCTCGTCGTGTTCGGGGCCGATCCGGAGCCCAAGGGCGCGGCCGTCGTGGTGACGGTGTTCGTGACCTCCACCGTCTTCTGGCTCGCGCACGTCTACTCGCACCTGCTCGGCGAGCGCATCGAGCGCCAGCACGGCGCCTCGTGGGCGGAGATCCGCAAGATCGCGGCGAGCGAGTCGTCGATCGTCCAGGCGGCCACGCTGCCGCTGCTCGCGGTGATGCTGTCGCTGGTCGGCGCGTTCACGCCGGAGCAGGCGGTGGACATCGGGATCTTCGTCTCGCTGGGGCAGCTCGCCCTGCTCGGGCTCTACGCCGCCTACCGCGGCGGCCTGCGGGGGTGGGGGGTGCTCGTGTCGGGCGCGATCAGCCTGGCGTTCGGCCTCCTCATCGTCGTCGCCAAGGTGTTCGTCGGGCACTGACGACCACCGAGCCGTCCGGGACGACCGAGGCCGATGAATTAAGGTTCACCGCATGTCCGACGACGCCCGCCCCCTCATCGCCACCGCCGTTCGCAACGTGCTCGAGGAGGTCCCGGCGCTCAAGCCGCTGAAGCTCGTCTTCGGGATCGACATGCGGGGCCGCGGCGACGTCCAGATGTTCCGCGTCGAGCTGCCGGGCATCGAGGTCACGAAGGACATCGCGACCGACGCGCGCATCCGCGTCGACATGCAGCGGGCGTTCTTCAACTCGATGGTCGAGCACGAGGCCAAGGTCGCCGACTGGCGCGAGGCGTTCATGTACGGGCAGGCGAAGGCGACGGGGAACCCGCAGTTCCTCAAGCTCATCGCGACCGTGGTCGAGAAGCAGGAAGAGCGCAACCGCCTGCGCAAGAGCCGCAGCTAGGGCGGCGCCCGCGCCACCTTCGTGTGGCAATGTGACAGTCGACGCACTATTGTCACAGGCATGAGCCCGCGCCTGCCCGCCTCCGAGTCCGCCCTGCCCGTCGTCCAGATGCACCCCTACCGCTGGGGCGACCCCGCGCGCGCGTCGGAGCTGCCCGCCTCGGCGCAGGCGATGCTCGACGGCCTGGGGATCACGCCGCCCGCGCAGGGGCCGGTCGATCCGGCGGACGTCACGCTGCCCGAGGTCGCGCTCCCCGCACCGGTTCGCGCCGCGCTGGAGGCGCTGCTCGGCGCCCAGCACGTGCGGACCGACCAGGAGGCCCGCGTCGGCCACACGCGGGGCTGCTCCACGCCGGACATCCTGCGGCTCCGGGCCGGTGACGCCGCGGACGCGCCGGACGCCGTCGTCTACCCCGCCACCCACGATGAGGTCGTCGCCGTGCTGCGGCTCTGCTCCGAGCACCGCGTCGCGGTGGTGCCCTACGCGGGCGGCACGTCCGTCACCGGCGGCCTGGCCCCGGTGCGCGCGGGCTTCGCGTCCGTCGTCACGCTCGACGTCCGCCGCCTCGACGCGATGACGGCGATCGACGAGGTCTCCCGCACGGCGACGCTGCAGGCCGGCGTCCGCGCCACCGCCGCGGAGGCGCTGCTCGCCGAACGCGGGTACACGCTCGGCCACTTCCCGCAGTCCTACGAGGGCGCGAGCATCGGGGGCTACGCGGCGACCCGCTCCAGCGGCCAGTCGTCCGCCGGCTTCGGCCGCTTCGATGAGATGGTCGTCGGGCTCACGCTGGCCACGCCGACCGGCACGATCGAGCTGGGCGTCGCCCCGATGTCCGCCTCCGGGCCCGATCTGCGCCAGCTCGTCGTCGGGTCCGAGGGGACGCTGGGGATCATCACCTCGGTCACGGTGCGCGTCCGGCGCGCCCCGGAGGTCCGGGTCTTCGAGGGCTGGCGCTTCCCCGACTTCGCGGCCGGCGCCGCCGCGCTGCGCCGCCTGGCCCAGGACGGCCCGCGGCCCACCGTCCTGCGCCTCTCCGACGAGGTGGAGACCGCCGTCAACGTCGCCGATCCGACCGAGGTCGGGGCCGCGTCGCCCGCCGGCGGCTGCCTGGCCATCTGCGGCTACGAGGGCGCGGCGGCCGACGTCGAGGCCCGGCGGGCCGGGGCGACCGCCGTGCTCCTGGACGCCGGAGGCGAGCCGCTCGGCGAGGAGCCGGGGGAGGCGTGGCGCGAGGGGCGCTACCGCGGCCCGTACCTGCGCGACCCGCTGCTGGACGCCGGCGGCTTCGTCGAGACGTTGGAGACCGTCACGTTCTGGTCGAACGTCCCCGCGCTGAAGCGGGCGGTCACCGAGGCGCTGATGACGACGCTGGGCGTCGACGGCCGCCCGGTCGTGGTCATGTGCCACGTGTCCCACGTCTACGAGACCGGCGCGTCGCTGTACTTCACGGTCCTGAGCGTGGCCGGCGACGATCCGCTCGGCACCTGGCTGCCGGCCAAGGCGGCCGCCTGCGACGCGATCCGTGCCTCGGGCGCCGCGATCACCCACCATCACGCCGTCGGCACCGACCACCGTCCGTGGTTCGAGGCCGAGGTCGGGCCGCTGGCCGTGGCCTCGCTGCGCGCGGTGAAGCGGACGCTGGACCCGGCGGGGATCCTCAACCCCGGCGTGCTGATCTCCGCGGAAGGTTGAGCGCCCGGCGGCCGCGCAGGCCGGAGGAGCCGGTGTCGTAGCCTGGTCGGATGTCCGTCTCCGTCACCCACTTCACCGACCCGGGGTGCCCCTGGGCCTACTCCGCGCGGCCCGCCCACGCCGCGCTGCGCTGGCGCTACGGCGACCAGCTCGACTGGCGGCTCGTGCTGATCGGGCTGGCCGAGCGGGCGGAGGTCTACGAGGAGCGCGGATACACGCCGGAGCGCCAGGTCGAGGGCTACCGCATGTTCTCCACGCGCTTCGGGATGCCGTTCGGGTACGAGCCCAAGCCGCGCGTCTCCGGCACCTCGCGCGGCTGCCGGGCGATCGTGGTGGCGCGCGACCAGGATCCGGCGCTGGGCGATGCCGCGCTGCGCGCGCTGCAGCTCCTGCAGTTCACCACGCCCGGCCGGCTGGATGACGACGCGGACCTGCGGGCCGCGCTGGCCGGGATCGACGGGCTGGACGCCGACGCGCTGGTCGCGTCGCTGGACGACGCGGACGTGTGGGCGCGCTACGACGTGGACCGCGCGCTGACGCGCTCGGCCGAGGGCACGCCGACGCACGCCCAGGGCAAGACGGCGTCCCACGGCGGGCCGGAGCGCTACACCGCGCCGTCGCTGATCTTCCGCACGGAGGATGGGCGATCGCTGGAGGCGGGCGGCTTCCAGTCGTTGGAGGCCTACGACGTCATCCTCGCCAACCTCGCGCCCGGGCTGGAGCGCCGCCCGGTCACCGAGGACCCGGTCGAGCTGCTGGCCGCGTTCCCGGAGGGCCTGACCACGGCCGAGGTCGCCGAGGCCATGCGGCGCGACCTGGCCCCGGACGACCGCGCGGGCGCCCTGGCGGCGCTCACGCGGGCCGCCCAGGCGGGCGACGTGCGCCGGGCCGACGTGGGCGACGACGCCCTCTGGTACGCGGCATAACGGCTCGTCGGCGGCCCGCGATATGGACGAAACGGCACCCGGACGGCCTCTAGACTCGGGAACCGTGCCCGAGGACATCCAGCTCATCACCGCCATCGACGCGCCGCCGGTCTCGCCCGCGCGCGTCCACGAGCCCTCCCGCGCCCCGCTGCGCGTCGGGGCGGTCCAGCACCGCTGGCATCCCGATCCCGACGAGCACCGGGCGGCGCTGGCCGCCGGCATCGCGCTGGCCGCGGGTCAGGGCGCCCAGCTCGTCTGCCTGCAGGAGCTGACCCTCTCGCCGTACTTCGCCATCACGCCGGACGGGCCCGAGCAGGCCGGCGCCGCGCCGGAGGACCTCCAGACCGGCCCGACGTACGCCTTCGCCGCCGCGCAGGCCGCCGAGCACGGCGTCAACGTGCACGCCTCGCTGTACGAGCGCGCGGACGCCGACGACGGCCTGGGCTTCAACACGGCGATCGTCGTCGCCCCGGACGGGACGCTGCTGGCCCGCACGCGCAAGCTGCACATCCCGATCACCGAGGGCTACTTCGAGGACAAGTACTTCCGCCAGGGTCCCGCGACGGCCGGCGACGGGGGCGGCTTCCCGGTCGTCGAGCTGGAGCAGGGGAAGTTCGGCTTCCCGACGTGCTGGGACCAGTGGTTCCCGGAGCTGGCGCGCGCCTACTCGCTGGGCGGCGCCGAAGTGCTCGTCTACCCGACGGCGATCGGCTCCGAGCCCGACCACCCGGACTTCGACACGCAGCCGCTGTGGCAGGGCGTGATGACCGGCCACGCGATCGCCAACGGCCTGTTCGTGGTCGCCGTCAACCGCATCGGCGTCGAGGACCCGCTGACGTTCTACGGCTCCTCCTTCATCGTCGATCCCTATGGTCGGGTGCTGTGCCAGGCGCCCCGCGACCAGCCCGCCGTCCTCGTGGCGGACCTCGACCTCGACCAGCGCCGCGACTGGCTCGAGCTCTTCCCGTTCCTCACCACGCGCCGTCCGGACGCCTACGCGCCGCTGACGTGAGCGTGGGCCGCGCCCTCGCCGCCGTCCTCGTCGCCATGCTGCTGGCCGCGCTTGCGGCGGGCCCCGCGGGCGGGGCGGTCCCGGGCGCGGCGGCCGCGGACGCCGCCAAGCCGTCGATCCGCTGGTCGCCGATCCCCTTCCCGGCGACCCGCAAGCGGGAGATGCGCGCGTACGCCAACCGGCACTACGGCATCAACACGTTCCAGCTCAAGAAGCCGAAGGTCATCGTCGAGCACTGGACGGAGTCCTCGACCTGGCAGTCGGCGTGGAACACGTTCGCGCCCGACGTGGCGGACGGCGAGCTGGGGGAGAAGCCGGGCGTCTGCGCCCACTTCATCGTCGACGAGAAGGGCCTGATCCACCAGCTGGTGTCGATCGGGACGATGTGCCGCCACACCGTCGGCCTCAACTACACGGCGATCGGCATCGAGCACGTCGGCTTCTCCGACGGCGAGGTGCTGGGCAACGCCAAGGAGATGAAGGCGTCGCTGGCTCTCACCTGCTGGTTGAAGGACCGCGAGGGCATCGCGCTGAAGAACGTCATCGGCCACAACGAGTCGCTCTCCAGCCGGTACCACAAGGAGAAGGTGGCCTCGCTGAAGGACCAGACGCACGGCGACTTCAAGCGGTCGAGCATGAACGCCTACCGCGACCGCCTGGCCGACGCCTGCGGGTGAGTCAGGCCGCCCCGCCGGCCCGCGCGAGGTCGATCGCGCGGCGCGCCGACGAGCCGTAGCCGCCGCCGAACAGCGCGGCGTGGACGAGCAGCGGGAACACCTGATGCAGGGCGACGCGGTGCTCGTGCCCGGAGGCCAGCGGCCACACCTCCTCGTACGCGGCCAAGAACGCGGGGGAGACGGTGCCGAACAGCCGCAGCATCGCCAGGTCGGTCTCCCGGTGGCCGCCGGACGCCGCGGGATCGATCAGGACCGGCCGGCCGTCGGGGGCGGCCATCACGTTGCCCGTCCACAGGTCGCCGTGGATGCACGCCACGCGTTCGGGCGGGCCGCTCAGGGCGTCCAGCTCCGCGCACAGCCGCTCCAGCGCCGTGAAGGTGCCGGCGGGCAGCAACCCCCGCTCCTCGGCCAGGCGGCCCACCGGCTCCAGCCGGCAGGCGCCGTGGAAGGCGCCCCAGGTCGGGGCGGGCCCGGCCGCGTCGTTCTCCAGCACCAGCGGCCCGAGGAACGTCGGGCCGCCGTGGGGCGTCGCCCCGAAGCGATCCGCACCGGCGGCGTGGATGCGGGCCAGGCCGCGTCCGAGCCGGGCGTCGAAGTCCGGGCCGCGGGGTCCCGTGCGCGGCTCGATCCACTCCAGGACGAGCACATCGTCGGACGCGCCCAGCGTGCGGGGGACCGCGACGTCCTCGTCGCCGGCCCCCGCGGCCAGCCAGCGCAGGCCGGCGGCCTCGGCGGGGAAGGCACCGGGCGGCGCGTTCGCGCTCGCCTTGGCGAACGCGATGTCGCCCCCGGCCAGCGTCACCCGGTAGGCGTCGTTGAGGTCCCCGCCGGGCACGGCGTCCAGCGACCGGACCTCGACGTCCAGGAGCGCCTCGACCGCCTCCCACACGCGCCGAGGGTCACCTGAGTCGCGCATACGAGGACTCAGGTGACACTCGACGGCGGGACAGCGGCGTCTAGCCCCGCTTGACCGCGGTGACCGCGGTGCCGTACGCGCAGATCTCCGTCCAGGTCGTGCCCAGCTCGGAGGTGTCGAAGCGGAAGGCGAGGATCGCGTTGGCGCCCTTCTCCTCGGCCTCGGCGACGACGCGCTCGGTGGCGTGGGCGCGGCCCTCGGCGAGCATCTTGGTCATGCCCTTGAGCTCGCCGCCGGCGAGCGCCTTGAAGGACGCGCCGATCTGGGAGCCGACGTTGCGGGAGCGGACGGTGAGGCCGAAGACCTCGCCGTGTACCTCGGTGATGTCGTAGCCGGGAAGGTCGTTCATGGTGGAGATGAGCATGGGCCGAACCCTACCCACGCCCCCGCCGATGGTCACCTTCTGCCGCGTATGGCGGCATTTGGTGACCGTCGGCGACCGGGTGGCGGCATTTGGTGACCGTCAGCGATAGGAGGGTGGCGCTACGGCAGCGGCCACGGCTGCTCGACCGGGCACCACCACGTGGTGCGCCCGCCGACCGTCTCGCGGACCATCTCCGCGCCGCACGACGGGCAGATGCCGTCCTTGCGGTTGCGGTGGGGGATCAGCTCCCCGGTGTGGACGCCGCCGAGCTTGATCGCCCGCCGGGTCGCGGCCCGCAGCGCCACGCGCAGCCGGTCCAGCTCCGCGTCGTCCAGCGACGCGGCCGGGCGGATCGGGCTCAGGTGCGCGCGCCACAGCGCCTCGTCGGCGAGCAGGTTGCCGACCCCGGCGATCACGGACTGGTCCATGATCCGCGCCTTCAGCGGCGCGTCGCCCTTGCCCACGCGGGCGCGGAAGTCGTCCCGCGAGATCTCCTCGGCGTCCGGCCCCAGGTGCGACAGGTCGGGGTCGAGCACCGCGCGGCCGAGCCGGCGCTTGTCGAACAGCACCAGCGGCGGGCCGCCGTCCTCGAACTCCACGGTGAAGCGCCGCCACGCCGGGTTGCCCTCGGTGTGGTCGGCCTGGGAGCCGCCGGACCCGCCGTAGACGGGGTCGCCGCCGGACTCCTCGCCGATGACGATCCGGCCGGCCATGCCCAGGTGGAGCCCCAGGTCGGGGCCGGAGCCGCCGTCGGTCTCCACCCACATCGACTTGCCGACGCGGTAGGCCGCGGTGAACGTGCGGCCGACCAGCGCGTCGGCGATCTCGCCGGGGCCGTGTGGCCGGCAGACGTAGCCGTCGGCGTCGTCGACCGCGGCCACCGTCCGGCCGACCGCGCGCTCCTCGATGAGCGCGCGGGCCCGCTCCACCTCCGGCAGCTCGGGCACGGGGACCCTGGCTCAGACGGCGATGCCGCGCTCGGCGAGCTTCGCCTTCATGAGGTCGGGGATGTCGGTGATGTCCTCGGCGACCGTGATGCCGGCCTCGGCGAGGCGGGCGATCTTCTCGGCAGCGGTGTCCTCCTTGCCGCCGACGATCGCGCCGGCGTGGCCGAAGCTCATGCCGGGCATGTCGTCCATGAAGAAGCCGGCCATGAACGCGACGATCGGAAGACGCGAGTCGTTCTCGGTCACCCACTTGGCCAGCTCGGCGTCCATCGTGCCGCCCGGCTCGGAGTAGATGACGATGCCCTTGGTCTGCTCGTCCGCCTCGAACAGCGGCATCAGCTCGGCGTAGCTCGTGCCGATGATCGCGTCGCCGCCGATGGAGACCGCGGTCGACTGGCCCAGGCCGGCGGCCGACAGGGCGGAGCTCATCTCGGTGGTCATGCCGCCGGAGCGCGAGATCACGCCGATCGGACCGGGGGTGTAGGACTTCGCCGCGTCCTTGGCCGGGCCGCCGATGCCGCCCATCTTGATGACGTCGGGCACGATGATGCCGAGGCAGTTCGGCCCGATGATCTGGGCGCCGTGCTCGGTGGCGTACTCGACCATCTGCGCGACGTCGCCGCGCGGGATGCGCTCGGTGACGATGACGAGCAGCTTGATGCCGTTGTCGATCGCCTCGAAGACGGCGTCCTTGGTGAACGCCGGCGGCACGGTCAGGACGGACCCGTCGATCGGGGCGCCGTGGGCCTCGACGGCCTGGCTGACCGTGTCGAAGACCGGGACGCCGTGGGCCTCCTCGCCGAGCTTGCCGGGGGTCACGCCGCCGACGACCTTGGCGCCCTTGCCGTAGTCGAGGCACTCGCGCGTGAGGTTCATGGCCTCACGGCCGGTGATGCCCTGGACGATGAAGGTCGTCTCTGCGTTGATGAGGATGCTCATGCCGCTGCTCCTTGGATCTTCTCGACGGCGCGCTTGGCAGCCTCGGTGAGGGACACGGTGCGGTCGGCGTACTCGACGCCGTGCTCCTCGAGGAGCTTGAACGCGTCCTCCTCGCAGGCGCCCGGGATGCGGAACAGCGCGATCTTCTCGGCGGGGTCCATGCCCAGCTCGAGGCAGCCGTTGATGACGCCCTCGGCGATGATGTCGGCGCGGGTGTTGGAGACGATCGACATCATCACGGCGATCTTCTCGACGCCCGGCTTCTGCAGCACGAGCTTGGTGAGGCCGGCGGTCTTCTCGGCCGTCGGGTTGCCGCCGATCTCGCAGTAGTTGGCCGGCTTGCCGCCGTGCGCCAGGACGGCGTCGAACAGCGTCAGCGAGCCGCCGCCGGCACCGATGATCAGGCCGATGTTGCCGTCGAACTCGGTGAGGTTGCCGGCGATGCCGCGGTGGTCCTGCGCGTCGTTCTCCTCGGCCGCGATCTCCAGCGGGGTGGCCTCGCGGGCGGCGCGGGTCTCCTCGCCGCCGACGCCGAGCTCGGCCAGCAGCGCCTTGTGGCGGCCGCGGGCCTCGTTCTCCATGTCCATGTGCGCGTCGAGCGCCACGAACGTGCCGTCCTTCATGCGGGCCAGCGGGTTGATCTCCGCGAGCGTCATGTCCTTCTCGATGAACAGCTCGGCGAGCCGCGCGACGATCGGGGTGATGCGCTGCAGGTCCTTGCCGGTCACGCCGGTCGAGGCGACGACCTCCTTGGCGATGAACGGGTTGAAGGGGTGGATCGTCGAGAAGTGGCGACGGCCGACCTTGTCGGGCTGCTCCTCGGCCACCTGCTCGATGTCGATGCCGCCGACGGGGGAGAAGATGATGACCGGCAGCTTCTTGGTCAGATCCCAGACGACCCCGGCGTAGAACTCCTGGTCGACGTCGGCCTTCGGGTCGACGAGGACGCCGCGGGGCATCTGCCCGTTGATCTCCAGCTCGAGGATGTCGGCCGCGTGGGCGGCCGCCTCGTCGGGCGTGTCGGCGAACTTGACGCCGCCGGCCTTCATCCGCCCGCCGCTGAGCACCTGGGACTTGATGACCGTCGGGCCGCCGATGTCCTCGGCGATCTTCCGGGCCTCTTCCGGGGTCGTGGCGAAGCCGTATTTGGTGACCGGGATGCCCGCCTTGTCGACGATCGCCCGGGCCTCGTATTCATAGAAGCGCATAGATGTGCTCTGCCTTGCGTGGGGGTGATGAGAGCGGGTCGGAACCCTACGGGAAGTAGTGGCGTCAGGCCGTCCGCTGGCCGGACCGGCAGGGTGGGGGCGGTCTCCGGCACTGCCGGTGTCCCCGATAACGTCCCCTCCGTGCCCGAAGAACTCGCCATCGACGCCCGCGGCCTGCGCAAGGCCTACGGCAAGGTCCAGGCCCTCGACGGGGTGGATCTCGCCGTCCCCGCCGGCACCGTGCTCGGCCTGCTCGGCCCCAACGGCGCCGGGAAGACAACCACGGTCCGCGTGCTCACGACCCTGCTCAAGCCCGACGAGGGAACCGCCCACGTGGCGGGGATCGACGTCGTCAAGGACGCCGACCGCGTGCGCGAGCACATCGGCCTGGCCGGCCAGTACGCGGCGGTCGACGAGAACCTCACCGGGGTGGAGAACCTCGAGCTGGTCGGGCGGCTCTACCACCTGGGCCGCACCAAGGCCCGCGCCCGTACGAAGGAGCTGCTGGAGCGCTTCGACCTCGAGGAGGCCGGCGGCCGGGCGGCCAAGACGTACTCCGGGGGCATGCGCCGGCGCCTGGACCTCGCCGCCGCCCTGGTCGTCAGCCCGCCCGTGCTGTTCCTCGACGAGCCGACGACGGGCCTGGATCCGCGCAGCCGCCTGAGCGTGTGGGACCTGGTCGAGGGCCTCGTCGACGACGGGACGACCGTGCTCCTGACCACGCAGTACCTGGACGAGGTCGACCGCCTGGCCGACCGTATCGTCGTGATCGACCACGGCAAGGTCATAGCCGAGGGCACCGCCGACGAGCTGAAGGACCAGGTCGGCGGCGAGCGGCTCGTGGTCGTCCTGGAGGACGACGCGACGGCCGCCCGCGCCGCCGACGTGCTGCGCGGCCTGGCCAACGCGTCCGCGGCCCCGGTGGTCGACGGCGCCGAGGTGGCGGTGACGCTGCGCACCCGGACCGGGGTGCTGGCCGAGGCGGTACGCGCGCTCGACGGCGTGGGCATCGAGGCCGGCGACCTCAGCATCCGGCGCCCGACGCTGGACGACGTCTTCCTCGGGCTGACCGGCCACGCGGCGGAGGACCCCACCGACGACGACTCCCAAGGAGACCGCGCATGATGCAGGCCATCGGCGACGCCCTGCTGCTCACCCAGCGCAACCTGCGTCGCATCCCCCGCAGCCCGGAGCTGCTGCTCGGCTTCACCGTGCAGCCGATCATGTTCGTGCTGCTGTTCGTCTACGTGTTCGGCGGCGCGATCCAGACGCCCGGCTTCACGTACGTCGACTTCCTGATCCCCGGCATCCTCATCCAGATGCTGTGCTTCGGGGCCACGCTGACCGGCGTCGGCCTGGCCGACGACCTGCAGAAGGGCCTGATCGACCGCTTCCGGTCCCTGCCGATGGCCCGGTCCGCGGTGCTCGCCGGCCGCACGCTGGCCGACACCGTCACGAACTTCTTCCAGATCGTCGTGCTGGTCGTGGTCGGCATCGTCGTCGGCTTCTCGTTCCACACCTCGGTGCCCGAGGTCCTCGCCGGCGTGGTGCTGGCCCTGCTCCTCGGGCTGGCGATCTCGTGGATCTCGGCGATCATCGGCCTGTCGGTGATGAACGTGGAGGCCGCCCAGCAGATCGGCTTCATCTGGGTCTTCCCGCTGACGTTCATCTCCTCGGCCTTCGTTCCGATCGACACGATGCCGCCGGTGCTGGAGGCGTTCGCGTCGGTCAACCCGATCACGATCACGGTGGACGCCGTGCGGGCGCTGTGGCTCGGGGCGCCCGCGGGCGACAACGTGTGGCTCAGCCTCGTGTGGTCGCTGGGCCTGATCGCGATCTTCGCGCCGTTCGCCGTGTCGCGGTACCGCCGCGTGGCGTCGGCCTGACCCGGCGGGCCCGGCCTGCCGCCACGCGGTACGGGTCGCGGCCTACCAGCTGGGCATCATCGAGGCCGGGTAGCGGCTGCCGTAGGACCCGTGGGGGAGGATCTCCCGCACGCGGTCCAGGTCGGCCGCGGTGAGGGTCACGCCGGCCGCCCCGACGTTCTCGGCCAGGCGCTTGGGGCTGCGGGTGCCCGGGATCGGCACGATGTCGTCGCCCTGGGCCAGCAGCCACGCGAGCGCGAGCTGCGTGACCGAGATGCCCTTGCCGGCCGCCAGCTCCTTCAGCTGCCCGATCGCCGTGACGTTCGCGTCGTAGTTCTCGCCCTGCCAGCGCGCGTCCCAGCTGCGCATGTCGTCGGCGGGGTACTCGCTGGCGGGCTTGACGTCGCCGGTGAGGAAGCCGCGGCCGAGCGGGGAGTAGGGGACGAAGCCGATGCCCAGCTCGCGCAGGACGGGGAGGACGTCGGTCTCCACCTCGCGCTCGAAGATCGAGTACTCGGTCTGCAGCACCGAGACGGGCTGGACGGCGTGGGCGCGGCGGATGACGTCGGGGCCGGCCTCGCTCAGCCCGAAGTACCTGACTTTGCCGGCGTCGATCAGCTCCCTGACCGTGCCGGCCACGTCCTCGATCGGCACGTCCGGGTCCACCCGGTGCTGGTAGAGCACGTCGATGTGGTCGGTCTGCAGGTACCGCAGGCTGTTCTCGACGACCTCGCGGATGTGGTCGGGCCGGCTGTCGCGGCCGGCGAACGTCGGGTCGCTCATGTCGAACCCGAACTTGGTGGCGAGCACGACCTCGTCGCGGACGTCCCGCAGGGCGGCGCCGAGCAGCTGCTCGTTGGCGCCGGTGCCCATCCCGTACAGCTCGGCGGTGTCGAACAGGGTCACGCCGAGCTCGTGGGCGCGGCGCAGCGTGGCGACGCTCTGGGCGTCGTCGCTGGACCCGTAGGCCATCGTCATGCCCATCGTGCCGAGCCCGATGGCCCCGACCTCGAGGCCCTGCTGGCCGAGCGTGCGCTTCTCCATGGTCTTCTCCCTGCGGTAAGTAAACGGTTAGTTCGGAGTCTACAGAGGCCGTGCACCGGGGTAACCGTCCGGTTACTTTCGCTACGCTGCGGCCATGGTCCGCGACGCCTCCGCCACGCGCGCACGCATCCTCGACGCCGCGATCGACGAGTTCGCCACGTACGGGCTGGCGGGCGCGCGGATCGACCGGATCGCGGCGGCGGCCGAGGCCAACAAGCGGTCGATCTACGTCTACTTCGGCAGCAAGGAGCAGCTCTTCACCGCGGCGACGGAGCGGGTGATCGGTGCCGTGGGGGAGGCCGTGCCGCTCACCGAGGACGACCTGCCGGGCTACGCGGGGCGGGTCTTCGACTACGCGCTGGAACATCCCCAGGCCTTCCGGATGGGGCTGTGGCGCCACCTCGAGCGGCCCGACGTCGGCCCGGACCTCGTCCCGGTCTACGCCAGCAAGATCGCGGTCATGACCGCGGGGCACGAGGCGGAGACCAGCGGGCTCCCGCCCACCGACCTCGTCGTGCTCATCCTCGGCCTGGTCCAGGCCTGGTTCATCAGCCCGGTCGCGCTCCTCACCGCCGACGGCAGCGATCCCCAGTCGCCCGAGCGCATCGCCCAGCACCGGGCGTCCCTGGTCGAGGCCGCCCGGCGGCTCGTCGACCCGGGAATGTTGAGCTGATGTTGCGCCCGGCGGGGTGACCGGCGGCCCGGGCGCCCGGGCATGCCACCATGGGGGAGATGGCCCCTCGCTCCGTCCGTCCCGCCGTGGTCGCCCGCGGCCTGTCCCTGCTCGCCGCCGGCACGGCCGCCGTGCTGCTGTCGGCGTGCGGAACGAGCGGCGACACCGCCGACGTGCAGGCCGCCGCGGCCACCCAGGCCGGATCGGTGCCCGCGGCGACCGCGCCCGCCACGACGCCGCCGGCGACCACCACCACGCCCGCCGCGACCGTGACGACCGGCTCGGGCACCCCGGTCCCGCGCGACGCCGAGGAGGCGCAGAGCTTCCCGCTGCCCGAGGGCCAGCGCGGGGACAAGGAGGCGCCCGCCCCCGGTGAGGTGAAGCCCGTCTCGGACCCCGACGGCGGCAGCGGCGGCGCCAGCCCCGACGACGGCGTCTCGCCCGGCGCCCCGTCCGACGCCGACATCGCGGCCGAGCTGAAGGCCATGGACAAGGCCGTCGCCGCACAGGAGAAGGCGGCCAAGTCCGGCGGCCGGCTGACGCTGCAGCGCGACGGCACCGCGGTCGCGCCGCCCGGCGCCCCCGAGGCCGTCCAGCGGATCGTCTCCGGCGCCAACGCCATCGCCCACTTCCCCTACGTGTACGGCGGCGGGCACGGCACGTTCGTCGACAGCGCCTACGACTGCTCGGGGTCCCTGAGCTACGCCTTCGCGGCGGGCGGGATCCTGCGCCGGACCATGACCTCCGGCGAGCTGGCCGAGTGGGGCGAGCCGGGCCAGGGCAAGTGGATCACCATCTTCGCCAACGACACCCACACCTTCATGTACGTGGGCGGCCTGCGCTACGACACGAGCGGCCGCGCCGGCCCGCTCGGGTCCCGCTGGCAGACCGCGCCGCGGTCGATGGCGGGCTTCGTCGTCCGCCATCCGAAGGGGCTCTGAGCCCCGGAGCGTCGGGTAGGGTCGCGCCCCTATGTGGCGCATCGCAACCCTGCTCACCCTGACCGCGCTCGGCGCGGCCGTCCTCGCCGGCTGCGGCCGGGACGAGGACACGAACGCCGGGGGCGTCTCGTCCTCGCAGGTCGCCGGCCGCTTCTACGTGGCCACGGAGGTCACCGGCCACACGCTGGTGCCCGGCAGCACGCTGACGCTGTCGTTCGACGAGGAGGGCCGGTTGAGCGCGGTCGCGGGCTGCAACACGATCGCCGGCCCGTACGAGATCGCCTCCGGGATCCTGCGGCTGAGCGCCGAGGCCGCCACCACGATGATGGGCTGCGAGCCGGCGCTCCAGAAGCAGGACGCGTGGCTCACCGCGCTGCTCACCGGCGGCGTGGCGATCGCCCCCGCCGCCGCCAAGGGGCTCACCCTCGCCAAGGGCGACGTGCGGATCGAGCTGGCCGACCGTCCCGAGGGCGACACGGGCGAGGGCGTGACGGGCGGGGCCGGCTTCTCGCCCCCGCCCATCGCCGGCACCGACTGGGAGCTGATCTCCCTCGGCGACGGGGGCGACATGGCGTCCGTGCCCGCGGGCGTCGAGCCGCCGACGCTGACGATCTCCGAGGGCGGGAAGGCCGCCGTCTTCACCGGCTGCAACCGGGGGACCGGCACGGCCGAGGTCCGCGACGACGGCTTCGTCGCCTTCGGCCCCCTGGCCCTCACCCGCAAGAAGTGCTCCGGCGCGGCGGACCGCACGGAGCGGGCGGTGCTGCGCGTGCTGGACGGCGAGGCCGCCGCGGGCTTCTCGGAGCAGAACCTCTCGCTGGCCCGGCAGGGCAGTCACCTGCTCTACCGGGCCCGCTGAGGGAACGGCCTAGAACTCGTACGCGGCCTTCAGCTCCGGGTCCTTCTCGGAGAGCATGCGGGCGAGGCCGACCATCACCTGGCACTGCTTCCAGGTGGCGTCGTCCTGCATCTTGCCGTCGATCATGTGCACGCCGCGGCCGTCCGGGATCGCCTCGATGACCTTCTTGGCGAACAGGACCTCGGCCGGATCGGGCGAGAAGACCTTCTTGGCGATGTCGACCTGCACGGGGTGCAGCGACCAGGCGCCGACGCAGCCGAGCAGGAACGCGGAGCGGAACTGCGCCTCGCACCCGGCGACGTCCTTGATGTCGCCGAACGGGCCGTAGAACGGCAGCGCGCCGACGGACGTGCAGGCGTCGACCATGCGGGCGATCGAGTAGTGCCAGAGATCCTGCTGGGCGCTGACGCGGTCGGCCTCCGGGTTCTCCGGGTCGTCCGGATCCTCCATCACCCGGTAGCCGGGATGGCCGCCCCCGACGCGGGTCGTCTTCATCCGTCGCGCCGCCGCCAGGTCGGCGGGGCCAAAGCTCATCCCCTGCATCCGGGGGCTGGCGTTGGCGATCTCCTCCAGGTTGACCACGCCCTGCGGGGTCTCGAGGATCGCGTGGACGAGGATCGGCCGCGAGAGTCCGGCCTTCGCCTCGAGCTGGGCGAGCAGGCGGTCGACGTAGTGGATGTCGTGCGCCCCCTCGACCTTCGGGACCATGATCACCTCGAGCTGCGCGCCGATCTCGGTCACCAGCTCGGTGAAGTCGTCGAGCACCCAGGGGCTCTCGAGGGCGTTGACGCGGGTCCAGAGCGAGGTCTGACCGAAGTCGTTCTCCTTCGCCGCCTGGATCAGGCCTGCCCGGGCCGCCTCCTTGCGGTCGACCGGGACCGCGTCCTCGAGGTTGCCGAGCAGGATGTCGGTTTTCTCGGCGATGGCGCCGGCCTTGGCGACCATCTTCTCGTTCGAGAAGTCGAGGAAGTGGATCATCCGCGAGGGCTTGACTGGGATCTCGCGGAGCGGCTCCGGGGCGCCGATCGCTTGCGGCAGGAAGAAGTCTCTGGGGTGTCTCAACGTGCTCCTCGGGTCGGGTCGAAGTTCG
>Ga0247757_10001160_pt1 | contig 18776 bp, 19 predicted proteins | sample UWRJL126311R4_FD_180929 | JGI IMG/M metagenome (GOLD analysis project Ga0247757, IMG submission 180929) | Plant litter microbial communities from Arlington Agricultural Research Station in Wisconsin, United States - UWRJ-L126-311R-4 | ecosystem: Environmental > Terrestrial > Plant litter >... | reverse complement strand
CCGTCCATCATTTTCATCGACGAAATCGATGCGATTGCTACGAAGCGTTTCGATGCTCAGACCGGCGCCGATCGTGAAGTCCAGCGTATCCTGCTGGAGTTACTTAACCAGATGGACGGTTTCGATCAAACGTCCAACGTCAAGGTCATCATGGCCACTAACCGTGCTGATACGCTCGATCCCGCTCTTCTCCGGCCAGGTCGTCTTGACCGAAAGATTGAATTCCCATCGCTGCGAGATCGTCGTGAGCGCCGTCTTATCTTCGGCACCATCGCCAGCAAGATGAGTTTATCGCCAGAGGTCGATCTTGACAGTCTGATCGTACGCAACGATCCTTTGTCCGGTGCCGTGATTGCGGCCATTATGCAAGAGGCAGGCTTGAGAGCCGTGCGGAAAAACAGGTACAACATTATTCAGAGTGATTTGGAAGATGCATATGCCAGCCAGGTCAAGGGTGCGACAGAGGCCGACAAATTCGATTTCTACAAATAAATGGATGCACCCATCAGCTGGAACGGTCTACAGAACGTTGGCACTGTGTACATTAATAGAAATCAAAAAGGGAGGAGCGCTGAGTGCTCTGACCTATCAACATCACGAATGGAATGTTACAGATCTTGGTGTTTGCCACGAAAATAAGTGGTGAGCAGGGGTATCTTTTCATCACAGCGGTATGATAGTGTTAACTTCAACACATTAATTGTTGCTGGTCGCGTATGGACCAGGCACAGTGAAAGCAAAAGAACAGGAATGTTTAACATCTGGAATTTGGTTTTGCATTCAAGTATTTTGCTCCCAAAGCAGCAGCATCATGCGCTATGATACATTTAAATATCGATACAAGAAGCCATGCAGAAGACGCACTTCCTCACCATATATCCTATCATCCCATGCCTGCTTCGACATTCTGCACCTTTCCTGTCGTCGTAACCGGATTACGCGTTCCGGATGGTTTGTCGGTACGATGAAACTAACAGCAGAGAGAAGACTTTTACATTTTGGATTTGGCTTCGCCCTTGAGCTCTTGTGCCTTGCCCTTGGCCTCGCCAGTCAACTCGCTGGCCTTGCCCTTTGCCTGACCGGCAACCTCGTGGGCCTGGCCCTTGGCTTGGCCAGTAGTCTCGGGCACGGCTTGCTTGACGGCCTGAGCGGCTTGCTCTGTGAGAGAAAGTTAGCTTGCATCCATAGGCACATAGACATAGATGCGCCAGCTATTGGGTGTTGCAGAGAATCGAGTGGTTCCCACCTCCTCTACGCACAAAGCTGCTAGTTGTTTCGGTGACTGAGGGAATGCTTGAGCACTTCCTTTGCGATAAGAAGGAAGGGGAGGGAGAGGATACGGAGGGGTATAGAGGTAAGGCATGGTGCTACGTACCGCCTTTCTCGATGCCCTTGACAGCAGCGTCGGAGATGGTACGGTCAACAGACTTGGCAGCGTCCTTGACGGTCTCGGTAGCACTTTTCCGCACGAACGGGGTGGTGCTGAAAAGGCGGGCCTGACGAGCAATCTGGGTGCGGAACATGGTGCTTAATATGTGTGGTGGTGGAGATTGGTGAATTGAGCAAAGGGTTCTTAGCTTCGTGGAGAGTTTAATCGATGGGAGGGTATCTTGAGATCTCTGTGGGATGACGGTAGGTTCGAAGGTTTTTAAAGGGAGCTTGAAGAGTTCGTTTGGTACTGGGCGTTACTGTATGACGTCGACAAAGCATCACAGGCATCTGCCAGATCGGGCTAGAGATGGTCATAGCTTCACTCAATGTGATGCATTCAGCTAAAGCTCCATGCGTCGACCGTAAACATTGAACTTTGTTCTGGCGTTTGAACTATTTTGGGTTGTAAAGGGGTTAGTTTTATTGTGAACTACGGAAAATGCTGCAATGATCATGAGCTAGTCGATTTTGAATTCCCTAGCAAAAGCTTCAAAATTCGCAAAGCCTCTTGTCAGCCATTGGAGGATTAAGGAGCGCCACGCTATCGGAGTTGGTTTTTCGTACCGTCGGCACACGCATTTCGATCAATTAGATCATTATCATTAGTTCGTGCTGCTATCATAAAAGAATATGAACTGATGAAAAGAAGCATTATCAATGGTGTCTATGAATACAGCGCCAACTGCCACCACTTGCAACGCTTGCTCGCATTGCTGTCCCGGATCTCCTCAATTCCAGTGATATTCAGATCGAGGACTCTAGCATCCTCGCCATACATGTTGAAATGGCGCACACCCTCGGCTTCTGGCACACCCGTCTTTGCAAAGCTGGTGATGAACTCCTGCAGCGCAATAGCCACGGTGCGATTGGTGACGCCAAGTGGATTTCCAGGTGACACAGCACCGCCCGTATAGTATGTGTACGGGATATCGAGACCATGGAAGGCGGGCGGGATGGAGAACAAGTATGAATAGGTCTTGTTGTTGAAGCCTGTGGAAAGGAAGTTTGTGTTGCAAGTGAAGACTCCCTCACTGATCATGGTACTAGCGCGTGTGTAGTTGCTTGTGTATCCTTCACTGCCATCGAAAACGGGCGGATACAGCGTGTCCGTAATATATTGGACTGAGGATGCTGGGATGTTTTCAAATGAGGATGAAAGTTGCGATGCGATACGTTCGGTGGTGTTGATATATGGAGGTGTGAAGTAGGCACCTTCATTTGCGTTATGACCGACCATGACACGGATACTCTTGTCGAAACGACCCTGTGCAAGGAGCTGGCCAGGCTGGAGCGGCGCGAAAACACCGTCGACAACTGGGCCATAGATGTAGTTGCCCCAGTTTGAGTCGTAGGCAATTTGCTGCTTGTTAGCGCGAATGACTTCTTCAGATGAAAGCGCACGTAGATCTCGTAGTGAGGAACTGTTCGTCAAGCTCAGGAACTTGTGATACACATTCTCTTGGGCAACGGTAGATTGTACTGGAAGCCATCCTGGAGACTGCGGCACAGCCTGCTGAAATGGTGACCGTTCCTTTGTGCCTCCGTATGCGGTGATCTGGTGCACAATGCTTCCCCCCCCAGCGCTTTCACCAAATATTGTCACGCGGTTTGGATCTCCGCCGAACAGGTGGATATTTTTCTGAACCCATTCCAACGCGAACCTTTGATCGTAAAGCCCGAGGTTGCTGACACCACCTTCAGCTTGGTATGAGGGCCCCATCATCCACCCAAGAGCGCCCAGGCGATAGTTCATGGCGACATAGATTACCTCTGCATCGCCAACCTTGCCAGACTCGGCGAGCAGACCTGCAGGGTTATTGTACTTGCTTCCTCCAGTGTAGCCGCCCCCGTAAATCCACACCAGAACTGGCGCGCCGTAACCGGAGGCATTCGCGCGGCTGAATATTTTTTCTGGGACGAATACGTCAAGCAATAGGCAGTCTTCTGATTCTAATGGCTCTACAGGGGCAACCGTAGAGCTCGAATTTGCGCCTGGTGGGACGTAGACAGGGAAGTTGGTTGTATTTGTTCCAAGAACCAAATTTACCAAGAACTGGCCTGATTGCGATGACCAGGCTGGGCCGGCTTGGGGGCATATACTAGCGAATAGTCAGCCCAACGATCGACTTCAAATAATATTGAAAGAACCGACCGTCCGACGCTTCCATCATTGATGCTCGACCTGTTTTCTGCCGGAGCTTCGGGAGGTGCAAATCTAAGGTTGCCTATTGGGGGCGCAGCATATCTAATGTTGGAAAAGTTGTAGAAACGGCCGGTATCCTGGACTTTGTTGAGAGTGGTTTCTTCTTTGGATACATCGGAAATACTTACATTGAATCCAGAAGCCCTATAGATCTCATATCCCAAATCGACGGTTGGCAATGAAGTATTCTGCGCGAAGGCTGCTCCTACGAGAACCACCGCAGTCCACTTACTCCACATGATGGCAGGTCAATACTGTAAACGGCAAATGCAAAGCTCTGCTCGGAGCTTCTCTCTAAAGCTTTTGGGTACTAAAAACCCCAAACAAAGGCAAGAGAACTCATAAAACCAGTCCGAACCCCAGGCGGCTGTCCAGCGCCTTTAAGTGAGAAGCCCACCGCCCTGCCACGCCATCAATACGAATCCCTTCTATCCGCCCCACAACAAGAGCGAGTGAGCACATAGCCCGGCACTGGATGCGCTTCTGTCATAGATCTTAACTAACCATGGCTGTTTGCTCATCCACTAGCGTGATGACGCAGGCCAGGCTCCGCGATTCGACCGCGGAACTGGGGCAACGCGGGGATAGTGACCATTGCAGACACACGTATACCGAGGAACAGGGCCATATCCTTGACTAGGCATCGGATGGGGAATAGCGCATTGAGGCTTTGATGGCTTTAACACCGTTTGTGCAAGAATGCATTACGAGGCTTAAGGCCGAGCGGGGTGCGTAGGATGTGAGCCGAGGCTGACTGAGGTGAGAGTTGTGAGGCGCAGGACGCGGCCCATACGCTTGCTTTTGCAATGATGATGTTGACAGACGGAGACACAGGGAACGAAGGCCAGGTCGCTGAGAGCTAAGAGCCTGCATGCTGTACAAGATCCAGTGGTTCTCGCTGACGTCTATCAAGATGTTCGACCTTCACAGCTTCATGCCTTGGAGCATTCTGGTGCCATAGGTGGACGTAGTGCCATGCATAACGCCGACCAGACCGGCGGGTTAGTGTTGGTCAGAGTACAATAGTCTGCCGGCGAATAATCACGCCGTCGCTGTCACGGAGCTTTTCATGCAGGCGCTATGTCTATTACATGCAGCGGCCCGAGATAGCATCGTCTTCGAGTCCACTATCTGATGAAAACACGAGCACATGAGAAGCGCCGCGAAAGAAGGCCATACGCCTGCATATACGTGGTCATATGTTGTCTCCTAGGATCAATTATTGAATTGCAAATCACCTTGTTCCGTGAACGGGAGCGATTCGCGATTCGCGAATGCCTAGCCCATCCATATCTGAGTGTTGGACAACGAAAAGACTTACGGCATTGGATCCAAGCACTGGCAGTCCTCGATGCTTCCACCAATTCTATTACCACTCAGCAATGATGGGCATTTCCAAGCGACCTCTATGCTATTACATTGAAATAATAGATTCCACATGCGCTCCATGGTATATCCGAACACAGGCGCACTCATCGAATCCGGTCGTCCTTGTAAATATGCCTCTTGGTGTGCCCAGCTATTCCGGTCTACGAATGCTTGGTGGAGGTCTTCATAGATTGATCTATTAATGCCACGGATTCGTTTCGCCGAGACAATAAATTGGCCCTTGTAAGTAAGAAGTACCTTGTCGCATACGGTCGAATTGTCGATGCGTTTAGAGATGTCCGGGAAAAGGTGCGTCGTATCCCGAAAATTGAAGCGGTCTTCACAATCTTCGCAGTTACACACTTGTCCAGACCATCCTAGACTTAGCATCCCGGTGTATTCAGGGTGGAAATAATCGTGTACTCGAGGGAAAAACTCTCGTGGATTGTGGACGTTGGCTTGGAGAAATAAGGTATGCTTTGCGAGAGAATCCCAATGATATAGAATGTGGTGAAGGTATGTTTCGGCTTCCCGACCAACGTTGCGGAGCAAGGTCACCTGGTCTGCTCTAGTACCCTGCTTTACCAACTCGAGCTTTGCCTTTTCATCTTTGATATATATGTGTATGCGCGGGTGTCGAAGCGTTGACACAGCTCTCATTGTGGAGATGAGGTGCGCCACTTCGTCAACTCGTTCCTTATACATGCTGATGACAATCTCAGAATCGAATTGAGGAGAGTATTCCAGGTCTAGACGAGGTTCCGTAATGATTGTGGTCTGGTGAATCTGGTCTGAAAAGTTGAAAGTCAGGTACGCTAACCACATCAACGGCAGGACGACCACAAACATAAGTAGGCGGAGGCAGAACAGATCTCTTCCTATCCTTATGTCTTGAATGCGAATACGATTGAGATCTTCCGATCGCTCGGGCATCATAAAGCTTTCACTGTCCACCGACGTCAAAGCAACAACATCGCTTGGATTATCACTGGTCCACCATTGAGGTCCATGTCTTAGCCCCGGTTCAGTTCTGAGCTGTAGGGCAATGATAACAGTGTAGAATAGGCACTGTGGCCACGATGTGTAAGAACGTCGTAGTGCTAGGGTGGACATGAGACCTGTAGTTGAGGTTAACATCAACAAGGTGAGCACATCATTCCTGTTACGGCTGCCATAGTCGCCTTCAAAATCGCCCATTCCGTATCTGATTGGCACCAGCACCGAGTATCCGAAAGTCAAGGCTACTGCAGTAGCAAGTAGGTTGACCGTAAGTATTGGGAGGTATCTAAGATTCAGCGCACGAAGGAATTCGTTGGTCGTTTCATCGTCCCTACATATTAGGGCAAGGGCAGTAAGAGCCAGTGCAATCGCCGATAGGAGAATACTTGGCTGCCATACTACAGGATTCTTGGTATCGTTTTTCAAGGTGTTGGAAGCGAGTGACCTGGCGATTCCAGTGAACACTACTGCAGGTATGGCGGTCTTCAGTGCAGATACCAGTAGTCTGTATTCGCCAAATAAAATCCCAGCGCAACTGAGGATCGAAATAGCTACGCGGCCGATTTCGAAGCGGGGATGTGTTTTCGTTTTGCTCCATATCGATATCGCGTCCTCGATCGTGTATGAAGTTGCCTGTCTTAGTTAGCTTGCCCTTGATGACCGATACTGTGATGCTTACTGTGAGCATGATCAGTGTAGGCAAGTTCATAATGTGAAGGATTGCTTGAAGTCCAAACATTATACCAGCTGCCATCACCAGAAGCCCAGCGACAAGCTTGGACCATTCTGCGACAGTTGAACAGTGTGATAGCGGTAACACGTTGTCATCCCGTATATAGCATAGGATTGTAACAAGAACGGCCGTACCTGCTAGCTGGAGCAGGCAGAGGTGTAAAGGATAATGGACGCTCAGCTCTACGAGGAGATACCCTAGGAGACGCTACTCAGCAGCAGTTCAGGTACTTCTTGGTTCGGGGAAAAGGTGTACTACAAAGAAGAAGTCAGCAACAAATCCAGTGGATTGGGTGGAAGAATAAATGATGGAACGGGTACAGACAGGCTTACTTACCTCGAAGTGCATATCGACACACCAGCAGCGGCTACCCAAAGGTGTTTCTGGGCAAGTATGCAGGCCGCATGGATCCAGCTACATGATAAAGTCATGTTCAGGCTAGTTTTAGCGTTCAGAGTGATTGTGTCAGTGGAATAAGTGAAAGGGGTACCAGGTGAAGAGAAAAGAGCACTGGCCACGAAAGCGGAAGGAGCGGCTGTTCAACACTATCATTGCTGGAACGGGCTCCATGCCCTATATATCCCATGGAATCTACAGAGAAAGCGGGGTTCTGTTCGCGCAGCATAAAGCAGTACTCTAACGTCTGTTGTTACACAGGGCTAGCATGCGCTTCTTCATGATCGTACGGCTGTGCACATTGATTGCATGTCCGCTGTGCAGCATAGAAACCATGATCTCCTCACAGGTTGCCTTAATAGACTTACCATGCATTTGCCACTGCGATTGGCTGTCGCCGCTGGCGAACATGCACCATGCCAGTCTCCTTCACATACTTTCTCTGTAGCCCGCAGAACACCAAAATTCACCCATGTTTCAAGTCAGCAGATCCGGTGTCAAATTTTATACGCAGTGGGCAAGATGATGAACTACGTGAGGTCCATATCATACCTGGGATGGCTATGCGTTCTCCTTTTCGGGCGGGGCAATGTTGGAAGAATGACGACGAAGCTTGGCTGAGTACCACTTTCACTTCACATAATGTCACCAGAGAGTTAGAATGGGGTAAAGCCCTGCCAGCGTTCACCTAAGACTTTGGCATCGGAACTCGTCTAGCTCGAGCTGGACTTACTTTGGCGGTATCTTAATCCCTATATATAATTAAGTTTTGAACTTTTCCTCCACGAACAATGCAAGCGCAGTTAGTTACAAAAGATCCTCAAGGTTGTGCCTTCTCGCATAGCGAGCAATTTGAGGGTTGGAGGTCACAGACGTGCGGCGGTTCGAGTCTCCACCGAGGCGAAAAGAAAATACGCTTGCTCAGTCTCTTCAGAGACGATATAAATGAGCTTGTGGTTTTCTTTTGCTTATCCTTTCTTCTTTTCTTCCCACAGCAAAAATTTCCACTAAAGATACTACTGCATGAACTTTTGCTGACGTACCATTTACTACAAATACCCTAGTTCGGATGATTATTGTGTTCTCAAGACTCGCCAAGGAAGTACAGGTGAACACACCCATGCGGGATTTACGCCTTGTATCTCAACTCCGGGACGTAAAAGACGAATGTTGCGTAAAACCAAGAGTTGCCTAAATCTACGCAAGCTTTGTCAATTTCACCGGCCAGGCCGATTTAGAATCGACGTCACATTTGGGACACTGCCACAACCGCACGTCCAGCCTATTCCTGCGAAGGAAAGTAGCATTAGGATTCTCTAAATAATAAAATACGTTTACTCCAAAGCATAATCTTTGAATTACAGTAGCCTTAAACCATTCAGCGAGCTATAATGAATTCGTTCCCACTCAAGATGCATTGACCAGGCCTGCACTAACAGTTTTCAAGAGTTGTGACTTTACTTCCTGAATGTCAAATACACAAGTCCGTCTAATAGATATGTTACAAGCGATTTTGGTTGCTCTCATGCACGTACACGCGTACGGGCGTTCTGAACGTGGACCCCGGTGTGTCTGCCTTACCATTCCCGAGACGTTTTGCTGACGCCTGAGCAGTCATACAGGAATTGGCAAAAGTCAACGAGAACGTGTTGTGCCAAGATAGCTTAATTGACAATTGATGAATAAAGCCTGCCGACCAACTCGGGTCCGAGTGTTAGGGTTTCGGTTAGAACACACCTACCGTAATTCTACATGATAACAAAACTCTAAAACAATACAGCCTGTAAGTAAAAACAGTCATTTCTTGTAGTTCTTCATGAATCGATGATACCTGGATCGAGTATATTGAGCTTCGCTAGCTCGAATTTGTAAATATTCTGCATACACAGTTTTAGGAGTCTCAAATATAAGATCTTGGTTTGGATATAACCTCAAGCTTCTTCGAACCGTCAATGGCAAAACCTATCACAATCTTCGTCGGCAACAATGGATGAAATTGGTTCAAGGGGGCCAAGATTTTCCTTTCCAACCAGGATCAGCAAAGCCGACCGTGCCAACCCCGGCATCGATCCTGAGCCCTGACGAGGCTTCTTCAAGGCTAATCTATGCTGGAGGAATTCCTATTAGAAATTAGAACAATGCACTCTATTCAGACTTTCTATGTAGTAAGTCTTCGAGTTTGATAAAGCCCCAAGGCCCTAAGTTTGTTCAACCAACATTCTGACCAACCTGAGTTAGGCGATTTTATTAAAGCATGGAAAATATCTTGAGCTATGTATAGCGACATGGCTATTCTAAGACTGGGAGTGTATTCCTGGACCCTTTATCCAAAGATCGATTGCATGATCTTGAGCTGGAAAATGTAAACAAAACCCTCGGGTTGATGTCAGAGGAAGTAATTTTAGTAATTCTCAAAGGATTTAGGTCTCTCATTCAATAACTTATTGATCATTTTATCTAGCATCAGTATTGTGAAGGGGGCCAAGCGTGCTCAAGGGAAAGCTTCAGGGTAAGGCAGATAGTGCGGTCGAAGTGGCTATGATAAAACATTGCAAAAATATGATGTCTACACGAGTCACGCGTTAACTCACTCCACCACTGCGCCTTCTGGTTGGCGGGGCTCTTTTCTTTTCAGTTTATGAAGCAGAGTGCAAAATCTGGGTTGCCTTTCCTGTGCGCTAATTAAGCGGCGTGGGCTTTAAATGCCCGAAATATATTATCATAACAGACACTTGAAGGATAATACCAGATTTTTTTAAGAAAATCTACACTGAGGGGTTATCAATTCCTAAGTTGTCGAGGGCATCAAGCATTAGAGCATTTTGTAGGCGATTAGAAGGCCTATCCCTATATTCCATAAATTTTGGCTAATTGAATGTTTCCAAGAACGATCCAATATTGCTCTGCTTCCCTGTTCTAATCTTTCTTTTCTTGCTCTCGTTTCCTTCGCCCTCACCGGCCCGCTTGGCTTGTTCTTCAGGCTTGTACCGACTCGACAACCAATCGCGTATAAACCAAATAGGGAAGGCGCTATAGGAGAAGCTTCGTTCTGACCCATAATGGACAGAAAATATAGCCGGGTCAGGTTCTTTTGCTATACTCGGACGGTGCGCTTCAGGTTGCCACTTCTCGGCTAGATCATAAAGTAGCTTCATCTTAGCGAGGGAACTAGTAGGTGGACCTGACCAAATATCTGCTGTCTGATCCGCTATAGCTTTTGGTGCTAGGCTAAACGGAAGAGAAGCTCTCCATATGTCATCCGCGGCGTGACCCATCGAAGATAGCTGTCGATATGGCTCTACACTGCAAATGCTCAATGCTGGAAATTTAGCAAAACACTTCAACGTCGATACAAGTGAAGGGATAAAGTGGTGGAAGGCCACTACTTTGAGATTTTTGAAAGCTTCCATTCTTTGTACTTCCCGGCCCCAGTTTCTCATATCTTTATCGCATAGTGAGTCATCTTTGGCCTCATAGGTATGTCGCATTAAGACAACACCAAGATTAGGAAACTTCAGCAGACAAAATAGGTCTTTTAGGCAGATACGGAGGCCTTGTATGTTGAGGAACGACAGATGGTAGAAGGGAAGCGCGTCAAGCCATTGGGGTATGAAGTGCAACTCTGCAGGTGCGGCATGATAAGAAGGTATCCGTATTGGATAGCTATTTAGAGCTTTCTTCCCAGGGAAAGCTTTTTGGTACATAGCCCATATGTTTGCTGTTAACAATTGGCTAGCATAGTGGTTAGTTTGGAAAATGAATATCTGGCTCGACTTCGACATACTTCTTTTGTAGATACTGGTATATTCTTTCAGCGTATGGCCATTCCGCGGCTTCTAGATGCTCGGAAGACATGGAGTCAATATTATAAAGACATGTCCGCATTGCCATCTGATAGAGCGATGGGCTACCTCGCTCTCGATGTCGGTATTTCCGGAGGTCTTCTCTCCTGCCATTACATCTGTTCATCCCTGTATCGACGATTAACAAGGTAGAGTCAAGAGCATAGCTTTATAAGATAATGATTCAAATGTCTGCAGAGATATTTGGTACGAGTAGGTTGGAATATCGGCATTGGAGGTTTATGTGGTTGGGAGGTCTCGAGACGGCTGACGCAAAGGAACTACTTACATGTCGACATTGAAACCATAGATGTCACCGGTACTATTGTTTCTTCGTAGACTTGTCCAGACAATTCATCGTAGCGCATTAGAGCCATGATTTAGTACTGTAACACGTATCGCCGGAACGTATACAGCGAGGTCTGGTTGGGTTGATGATGTATTGACCTACGCTACTCCTCATACCCACGATGAGATAGAAGACTAAGTCACAAGAGGCTGTTTACTGTGGATACTCAATAGGCGTGACTCGGAGTCCACGGTGATCGTCGCAGTGTATGCGGGGCAACAGCGGGCTGGGAAATACAGAAGCACGTGAAGTATCTAAAATAAGCGGTGGTCCAAGCGTAGATGACGTGAACGAACAACCCCAAGACATTGAGAGATCGCGCGCATTTCTCTCCCAGACACGCAAAGAGATGCGTTTGCTACTCGTCTTTCAAATATGGGTAGTCCAGCGAAACGTCGCAAAAACAACGATGGATCCAGCCAGCCAGTTCGCAGCCTAGACTACTTCTTTGCCAAGCAGAAGCAAGATGCGACAAAGCCTGCGAACAAAACCCACGAAGAAGACAATACAGGGAAGCAAGAGATAAAAGAGGATGGCGATGCATCTACACTGACTGATGAGGAGCTCGCACGCAAACTCCAAGCGGAGTGGAACCGAGAAGACTTGAGAGCGATTGCCGAACCATCAAGCTTCAGCGAGCTTTACGCTGACCCGGGCAAACCCGACAAGATTGTATCTAATAGTCCAATACGTAAGGATGTGGAATCGCTAGCCAAAAGCAATAACGAATCAACGCATGGGTTCCCGAAGCCGACCTCAACAGGGTCGAACACGCTCTCCCTCCAATCTACGGCCGCCGCAGAAGATACCATCACCATGAACATACCATTCGATAAAAGCCCGCTTGAATTCGAGCCTTCTGATTACTTTACAGAGTTACAAAAACATTGGGCGGCAGAAGGGGGCCATGCGACGTACGCACTTTTGACTCGCTGCTTTGTGCTCGTCAATGGTACCACAAGCCGGATAAAGATCGTCGATACAGTTGTGAACTTGCTGCGGACCATAATCGAAGGCGATCCGGAGAGTCTACTGCCTGCAGTATGGCTTGCGACGAACTCTATATCTCCACCTTATATCGACTTAGAATTAGGATTAGGCGGATCGGCTATTTCTAAGGCATTGAAAAAAGTCTGCGGCCTGGATAATGCGGGGCTTAAGAGTCTTTACAACAAGTATGGAGATGCAGGCGATGTGGCATTTGAAGCGAAGAAAAGACAGTCATTCACGCTGCGAAAGCCTAAACCATTGACGATTCGAAGTGTCTTCGAGTCATTGGTTAAGATTGCGAAAAGCAAGGGTCAGGGCAGTGTCGAAGCAAAGCAACGGCTCGTAGAGAGACTTGTACAAGATGCAAGAGGTGCAGAAGAAAGCCGTTACATTGTAAGGACACTGGTGCAGCACTTGAGGATTGGGGCTGTGAAAACGACTATGCTCATAGCATTGTCCCGTGCATTCATGCTTTCAAAACCTTTAAATGCAGAATTTAACACTTGCGATCGCACAGCCTTGTTGCGGCTAAAGAAGGAGGAGTTGACGGAGATCTATTCAAGGAACGAAGATATTATCAAAGCTTGTTTCGCTCGGCGACCCAACTATAACGATCTTATCCCCCCACTTCTTGAAATAGGAGTGTGTGATGAGCTCCTTGTCCGGTGTGGTCTTGCCATGCATATTCCTCTTCGACCTATGCTGGGTAGTATTACACGCGATTTGGGCGAAATGCTTATCAAGCTTCAAGGCCGTGACTTTAGTTGCGAGTATAAGTATGACGGGCAAAGGGCTCAGGTACATTGTGATGGGAAGGGCAATGTCACAATCTTCTCCCGGCACCTAGAGGTAATGACAGACAAGTATCCGGATCTGGTGGTATTGGTGCCTAAGATACGCGGAGAGGGCGTCTCAAACTTCATTCTGGAAGGCGAGGTCGTGGCCATCGACCGAGAAACGGGCGAGCTCAAGGCATTCCAGACACTATCTAACCGAGCAAGAAAGGACGTGGTGATCGGAAGCGTCACCATTGATGTTTGTCTTTTTGCATTCGACCTCATGTATTTAAATGGCGAGGAGCTGCTGGATCGGCCATTCCGCGAGCGCAGAAATCTTCTCAGAAGTCTGTTTGTTGAAATCCCACACCATTTTACATGGGTTAAGAGCCTGGATGCGACCTCCGTTGATGTCGAGAGTGTTCAAAAATTCTTCGAAAGCGCTACCGACATAAAATGTGAAGGCATTATGGTCAAGGTCCTAGATAATTTGCCCAATCCTGATCTCGAAGGAGATGTGCAGGACGCCGAAAACCTTCTCACAGAGCCACCCACTCCCAAGAAGAAGGGGAGACCTGCGAAGTCCAAGTCCACCGCAATCCCCAACGATGTTAATGGAAACGATCAACCCAAACGATCAACCCGGCGCAAAGCTCTTCTTTCCACCTACGAACCTGACAAACGTCTTGATTCATGGCTCAAGGTGAAAAAGGACTATAACACGACCTCTGAAACTCTCGACCTCATCCCTATCGGTGGCTTCCATGGCCAGGGACGCAAAGCCGCGTGGTGGTCACCCATTTTGCTCGCCGTCCGCAACGCAGAAACTGGGCAACTGGAAGCAGTCACAAAATGCATGTCAGGGTTCACCGACGCGTTCTACAAAGCGAATCGTGCAAAATACGACAAGGATGATGGGGAATGTGTAAACGTGCTGTCTGAAAAACCACATTACGTGGAGTATGGCGGTGGAGCCGGCACGCCGGCCGTCTGGTTCGAACCGCAGGAGGTCTGGGAGGTGGCGTTTGCGGACTTGACGCTCAGTCCAACGTACACTGCAGCTATCGGACTGGTAAGTGAAGAGCGTGGGTTGAGCACCAGGTTCCCACGATTCCTTAGAGTAAGGGAGGATAAGAGCATTGACGAAGCAACTGAAGCGGGGGAACTAGCGGATTTATACAGAAAGCAAGAGTCAAGAGCACCAAAGGATGAAGCTGCGAGTGCAGATGCAGAGGATGAATAATCCATAATGTTTACTGGTTAACTATATAATCTCCGGTATGATTCTTCCGGTGGTGAAGGTCGATGCGGGGTGTCGGTCGGAGACAAATCTTAGATGCATATCCGAACCACGGCTGATCCGTTCCCAATTGCTCTTTTGAAGCAGAGCAGTTGGCAAGCACACAAAAAATTTAGAACCTGAAGTAAGCCCATTAAGATAGCTAGCGACACAGGAATGAAGCATTATGCAGCGAACACGTTAATTGAGCTATCGAGGCTGGCCCCCTCGGCAGGCCTGCCATACGTGTCCACCATTTTCATAACCATATACCAAATGAAACCATGACTCGAGAGAAATATGCGGCGTCCTCCCTCGCATTCCCAAAGCAGAGCCGTGAGAGAAAAGTTGTACACAGTTGGGTATCTACCGTAGCTGTGCCGCATGACTAACCCCGCCAGCTGACTGTGCGTTCAGCCTTGTGACCGGCCGCCCGTGTAGTTGAGAGCCCGTGGTCGGGGTTGCTAACGCGCAGATAGGGCGCGACGCGGTACACTGCACACGGCAGTACGGTCTTAGAAACCGTGGACCTTGATGGTTTTAGCATCTAGGCCCAGGCCCTCTTTCTTGTCGGTCAGGAACTCCTGGACATCCTTGCGCTGATCTCCCTGTAGTTGAATCACCTCGCCCATCTCACTGTCCGCGACAACGGTGCCATTGCAGGCGAACTTCTTCTTGATCACTTTAAGGATCTTCTTTTGGTCGAATTTCTTAGGCAGGCCTTGGACCGTGGTCAACGTCTTACGACCATTTCGCTCTATAGGCAGTGTCAGCAGAAGCTCCGAGCAGATTCGTGGGGGAATAAGTAAAGGGACACTCACGCTGGATGCGAATATGGATATAGTTCTGACTGGTTGTTTTGGTCTCGCCGACGCTGTCTTCGGCTTCCGCGAACGGATCGAAGGACTTGAGGTTTTGAATGTCCGTGGTCATGAATCTGGTTGGAGAGTCCTCTGCTGAAGCGCGGGTTGACTGTGTAGCGGGGAGAGGGCAAGAGGTTTGGGCGCTGACTGTGTTGGGCTGAGTCGGGCGGTGATGTCGATAAGTAGGTTGAAGGTGGCGAAGCGGGCTGAAGAATCCCGCCCCTCTTTTTAGTCACGTGTGGGAGCCAAGCCGCTTAGCCGCCGGCGTCATGGCTGGGTTCGCATTTGGGTTTGACAAAATGCGTCCCCTTGAGCATTTCTGTTTCATCGCGCCCATTCCAGTAGCTTCGTCACTCCTGTCTCATCATGGTCAATCCGTGAGTGTTCATAGTGTTTGTTGTGTGTGAAAAAGCTACCTGTGTTCGGCGATCTTCACGTGTCGCGCGACACGGTGGTTGTTAACCCGGCGCCTTTTGAGGCCGAATATACGGTTATTACTCGTTTCCTTCTTTTGGGTAGCCAACTCTTGTTGAATACGTTGTTGGGTTTGGTACATCTTGAGACGATGCGTCTTCGTTCGATTTCTGCAAGCTGACTGATGTCCGACGGATGCCGCCAAGAAGTCGCATGACACCTACGTGGTGCTTCCATGCCTGCTTTAACTATCCGCTGACTCCGCTGGTCAGTATGCTTAAAGGAACTCCTAGACTCATCTGTTATGCCCGCAATGTCTTACACAGCGATTCAAAATTTGAACGAAGACTGTTTCAATTGCATGTCTTTAACGTGCCCCCTTGTAGAACATGACCATTTTCACCGTTTGTATTACTAGTCTAGGAAGTTGCTTTCAATGCTTCAGGCCGACATATACCACGCTTGAAATCACTAACAAAATACTCAAGCGTTGTTAGAGCTGCTCGGGGTGCGCTACCTCGTTTTGCACTAATCAAATTTCCCTTCCAAAGAAAGTCAACTTTTTGTCACTAGAACTGTAAATAGAAGCGACTTCTTTACGTATAGATTTAATAAAGAAAGTTGTAAGCTTTAAGAAGCTATAAGAATTTCTACTGCTCCGACGCTATTAATAGTTAGGAATAGTATTTGCTCTAACCGGCACCGGATTAGCGATGTTTAGGTTATATACAGAGAGTGTTTAATATAATTATAAATTGAGAATATCCCATAATTAGAACAACCACAGGCGTGGTGGCGGAGTGGTTAACGCGTGTGACTCGAAAGTTCGGTTCGTCCGAATCATAGATATCACATTCCTTCGGGAGCGTCAGTTCGAATCTGGCCCACGTCGTTTCTTTTTTATAGTTTTTAGCTATGATCTTTTAATAAAGCTGTGGAGACGGCTGACCCTTGACCGACTTTTAGTTTACGTTTTCTTCCATCAAGCCGCATGGCTATTAGAGCTTTAAGTCAAGGCACTTTGCATCAACCTTGAATGTTGCATATGCTCGGCCCTGAGCTGAGTGTTTGCTCAATTCTTCGTGCGAAAAAAGCTATGCGGAGCATAGCCCTACTAGCTCGATGCAAATTACCATAAAGAATTGCCCTGCTCATAGTAAAGTCTATGGATAAGATAAAACATCCTCCTATGTGATCCTTGCCCTGATAACAATAGCGTGTGCATCTCCATCTGAATGTACTCATCCATTCCGTTGATTGGATGCATATGGAGTACTTTTTGGAAATAAACTTAGCAAGTCTCACATGATTTTCAATGTTTTTAGCTGGAGCTAGGGTACTAAAAAAGTGAATTTGTACATTGGTGATTCCTACACTGAAAGTAAAAAAACCCTAAGATTTTGGCTTGATAAGAACAATGCCTTGTGGTACGTTGGCTGGGTCGGGCTATCGCGATTCTTTTTTTTTCCGTTGTTTATTCTGTCTTGTTTGAGTCAACGCTTTGCGATGCTGATTCTTATGTGAACCATTGAACCGAATCCTAAAATTTGTCAGGGAAGGGCTATGTATATACTGCTATGCGGCTTGTACAAGAACGACGACGGCTCAAAGAATGACGCAAAAAACTACCCATTGTGTTGTGGAGTCATAAAACAGAATTCAGTAGAAATCACTCTGTGTTGAATTTGGATTCTTCTCATGGAAAAGCGCGTGAATTCTATATAATATTCTGGACGTTAATAGTGCGGCTTTGATTCTCGAATTCAAAGCGGGATGACAGCAACGGGTACGCGGGCGATCTCCGCTAGACTAGTGGCGCGATTTATCCGACCCGGTCGATGGTTCCATGCAGGCGCATCTGAGGAGACCAACGGTCCTCCACGCGGACAGACGCACGTCGCTAGAGCACGACCGCGTACGATCAACGTGTGCGCGGTCTGCCTTTGCTCGCGGTGAAAGATACGCGGCAGAGCCTTGCCACGCCATGTAGAGGGAAGCTTCACCAGAACCACACGACTCACCATCCTCTTACGGCACCGAGCCTACCTGAGAGTTGCACCAAACCGTCAGCATGGATTCAATTGCGACTGCGAAACCACCGGCGCTGGCAAGCCCCAAAGTAGTAAAGAATGCGAAGGGAGCCATTGTTCCGAGCAGCCAGATGGCTCACATCGCCTACGGTTGCGGTGGGTGACCCAGAAGCCTTCAGAGAGTGCTTGTTGCTAACGCATTGCCAGAGCACATGGGCATCCTGCTCGAGAACGCACGAAAGCAGACCCTCCACAACTACCGAGCTATCCTGCAGGACATCCATGAAAAACCCAGCGTCATCGCCCAGACACACAAGAACGCCTCTGACGGCCGGTCCGTTGTTTCGCTTCGCCCTTTATACCTCTGCCTACAATGCCCAAATATCATGACCGATGCAGACCGCGACGAACATATCGATTCCAAGCGGCATATATTTTGTAAGCTATGCAGACTGTCTTTAGGAATGCTAAGCTGATGAGTGCAGCCGTTGAGTCACGGGATGGCCATATATACTGCGGAGACTGTCTGGATTATATCTATGATCCGTATTTGGAGCTGCGACGACTACATAAAGGTGTGTACGGGTCTCTCTTATGACGCTTGCAGACGCTAAGTTGAAACTAGGGAAAAAGCGAAAATACGAAGACACCACAACTACGGACGAACATAAGTTGATCATCAACAACTCAACTTTCTTGCCCTGCCGTGCTATTGGCCTTCGGGGTCTCTACAACATGGGGCAAACTTGCTTCATGAGTGTCATATTGCAAACCTTGATACACAATCCATTTATACGCAATTTTTATCTCTCGGAGGGTCACAAAACAGCAGATTGCGAGAAGGAGGCATGCGTCAGCTGTGCATTAGACGAGATGTTTGTAGAATTCCACTCAGTTGAAAAGACTGAGGGTTTCGGAGCTGTCAACATGCTCATGGGCAGCTGGCTTGCTGGTGAAGTAAGCTGCATCTTGCACTTGAAATGTGAGAAATACTAATCATTTCGAGTAGGCTTTGGCGGGATATCAGCAGCAGGATGCACACGAGTACATGCAGTTCATGCTCAACACACTCCATCTCCAAAACGGTGGCTCGACTGACTCCG
>Ga0247757_10001159_pt1 | contig 18778 bp, 14 predicted proteins | sample UWRJL126311R4_FD_180929 | JGI IMG/M metagenome (GOLD analysis project Ga0247757, IMG submission 180929) | Plant litter microbial communities from Arlington Agricultural Research Station in Wisconsin, United States - UWRJ-L126-311R-4 | ecosystem: Environmental > Terrestrial > Plant litter >... | reverse complement strand
GGGGCAGGTCGGGGCGTCGATCCCGCTGCCGTTGCGCTTCACCGCGATCATGAGCGGGATCCCGGTCAGCGGGACGAGCTCGTCGCCGTCGACGTCCGACGGGTCGATCCCCTGCTGCAGGGAGATCGAGATCTTCCCGGACGTCTTGGAGCACGCGGGCTCGGGCGCCACCTCGCCCGCCGCCTTGTCGCAGTAGTTCGTCGTGCGGTAGGCCGACGTCTTCCCCGCGATCGTCGCCTTGCCGCCGCTCACGCTGAACGGGGAGGTGACGACGGTCGGGAAGCCCTCGCCGGTGATGCGCTTGAGCGACACGTTGACGTAGCCGCCGGTGGTGAAGTCGAACCGGTTCGTGCGGATCCACGTCTCCCCGGGATGGCAGTCCGACGTCGTGTCGTGGAGCTGGCGGGCCTCGACGTATCCCTCGACGGTGGCCTGCACCTTGGCGATGCGCGTCTTCAGCTTGGGGACCTTGGGCTTGGCGGCACCGGCCGTCGCGGCACCGACGGCGACGGCGAGCGCGAGGACGCACGAGGCGAGGAGCGGGGGACGGAGGGAGCGCATGGGCGCACCGTAGGCGCGGCCGGTGCACGCGGCATCCGGGAAACCACGGAGCCGGGTGAGGGGAGGACGAGCCTGGCGCGTCGCCGCGCGTCGCTCAGAGGTCCTGGCAGGCCGTCCACGGGGTGTAGGTCCACGGGTGATGGCGGATGTTGTCGTCGATGATCGTGATCAGGACGCCGTCGCCGTTGCCGTTCTCGTAGGTCGTCTCCGAGTAGCGGCTCGAGCTCGTCACGACGGTGGTGTCCTGGGTCGCGTGGGAGGAGCCGCTGGGGCACGCGATCGTGAACGAATGCGACGCCCAGAAGTGGTGGGCCGACCACGTGTCGCCGGAGACGTTGGTGCAGACCGGCAGCCCGTAGTACTGGCAGGGGTTGTCGCCCTGAGCGTGGGAGGAGCCGGCGATGGGGGCGGCGGCTGCCGTGACGCCGGGGAGGGCGACGGTGCGCGTCGCGGTCGCGGCTGCCGGCGCTCCGCCGACCGGGGTGACCGTCGCCCGGGCGGTGACGCGCAGCCGGACGCCGTGGGCGGTGCGCAGCGTGCGGGTCTGCCGGGGCGTGAAGAACAGATGGTGCTCGAAGCCGGTGAGACTCGCCCCGCCGGTTCGGCGGCGGTCGGGGGCGGCGGCGACCTTGGTGCCGTTCGGCAGCACGGCCGTGGCCCGCGCCTCGGTGTCGAGTGCGGCGCGCGGCACGGAGGCGATCACGTCGCCGAGCCGGTAGTCGACGGGGACGGCGACGGCGAGCTTGGTGCCGGAGGGGGTGGCGACCAGGTGCGCGCCGGTCGGGGAGTCGATCCGGGGTGCGGGCGTCGCCGCGGCGGCGCTGGTGGTGGTGACGAGCAGGCTCGCGCCCACGGCGGCGAGCAGGAGACGGTGGGAGGCGGTCATGCGGGCTCCGGTGATCTGAGGTTCGGGACGGACGGGTCTAGCATGCCGACTGACTATACGTCAGCCTGCTACGTCGTGTCGCGCTTCGGGGCCCGCATCCGCCGAGTGTCACCTTTCTCGCGCATTCGACGCATAAGGCGCCACTCGGCGGGGGACGCGCGTGTCTGTCAACGCCTGATGGTCGAATAACGTTCCCGCCACGATGACGCTGCTCGAACGCGAGACGGAGACGGCGACGCTCCGGCACCTCGCGGCCCGCGCGGCGAACGGCGCGGGCAGCGTCGCGGTCGTCGCGGGTGGGGCGGGCATCGGCAAGTCCGCGCTGCTCGGCGCGGGCCCGGGCGACCTGCGGGCCGCGGGCGGGGAGCTCGAGGACGACGTGCCGTTCGGCGTGGTGCGGGAGCTGCTCGGGTCGCTCGCCTCCCCGGAGGCGCTGGCCTCCGGCCCCGCGGGGCTCGGCGCGCCGGTGTTCGTCGCGACGCGGGAGGTCCCGGACGCGGGGGCGGTCCTCCACGGCCTGCACGCGCTCGTCGTCGCCGCATGCGCCGACCGGCCCCTGACGCTCGTGGTCGACGACGTCCAGTGGGCCGACGCCGCGTCGGTCCGCTACCTCGCGTACCTGTCGCGGCGCATCGCGGCCCTGCCGTGCCTGCTGGTGCTCGGGCTGCGCACCGGCGGCGACGAGCGGGCCCGGCCGGACGTGATGGGCCTGACGCAGCAGCCCGGCGTCCAGCGCGTCGACCTCGCTCCCCTCACCGTGCCGGCGGTCGCCGCGCTGGTGGGGGAGACGCTCGGAGGACCCGTGGAGGACGGCTTCGGCGCGGCCTGCCACGCGGCCACGGGCGGCAACCCGCTGCTGTGCGTGGCGATGGCGGGCGAGCTGGCCCGCCGCGACGTGCGCGGCACCGTGGACGACTGCGCCGCGGCCCTCTGGACCGGGGCGGTCGGCGTGGCCGCGACGGTCCGCCATCGCATCGCGCGCTGCGGACCCGAGGCGACGGCGCTTGCGCGGGCGGTCGCGATCCTCGGGCCGGCGGCCACGTACGCGCGCGCCCGCGGGCTGGCGGAGCTCGCCGACGCGGACCGGGCGGTCGAGGCGCTCGTCTTCGAGGGCGTCCTGGAGGACCGCCGGCCGCTGGCGTTCACGCATCCGATCGTGCGCGCGGCGGTGCTCGAGGACCTGGCGCCCGGCGCGCAGGCGCGCTGGCACGCCCGCGCGGCCCGGCTGGTCGCGGACGAGGGGCTGCCCGAGCAGGCCGCCCACCACCTGCGCCTCGCCGAGCCGCTCGCCGATCCGGTGGCGGTCGCCGTGTTGCGGTCGGCCGCCGCCACCGCGCTCGGCCGCGGGGCGGCCGAGGTCGCCGTGACGTACTTGACGCGGGCGTTGCAGGAACCGCCGCCCGCGGCGGATCGGGCGCGCGTGCTGCTCGACCTGGCCGTGGCCGAGATGCACGCCGGCGGCCGCGAGGCGATCGCGCACCTGGAGGAGGCCCGGACCCTGGCCACGGAGGCTCCGCTGCGCCTCGAGATCGCCGCGACGTTGGCCGACGCGCAGATCTGGACGGGGCGCTGGCAGGACGCGGTGGCCACCCTGGAGGAGGGGATCGACGCCGCCGCCGCGGAGCCCGGCGTCATCGCGCTGCACGGGCGGCTGCTGCTCGCCGCGATCGGCTCGGCGTCCGCTCGGCGGCTCACCGTGGATCGCCTCGCCGCCCTGCGCGCCCGGGAGGCGTTCGCCCCGCAGGACCCCACGGCGGCCTTCCTCGCGGTCGAGCTCGCGATGGCCCGCGGACCGGCGCGGCGCGTGGTGGCGCTGGTCGAGGGCGCCCTCCCGGCGGCGGTGCCGGCCGGCGGAACGGTCGAGTTCCACGCCGAGCTCCTCGCCATGGCGCTCGTCCTGGCCGACGAGCGGGACACGGCGCTGCGCGTCTTCGACGCCGCGCTGATCCAGGCCCAGGAGGAAGGGCGGGTGGCGGCGGTCGCCCGGGTGCACGCGCTGCGCGCCTGGGCGGCGCTGCGCTTCGGCCGGCCCGCCGAGGCGCAGGCCGACGCCCGGGCCGCGGTCGACGTCGACGACGCCCCGCTCGTGATCGCCGCCTCGTACGCGCTGGCCGTCGGCACGCTGATCGGCGCCACGCTGGAGTGCGAGGGGCCGGTCGCCGCCCGGCGGGTCGCGGACGAGCTCGCGCACGTCGCGGCCGACCCCGACGTCATCGGCGAGCAGGTGCTCCCGCTTGCGCGGGCCGCGCTCGCGCTGGCGGAGACGCGGCCGGGGGACGCCCTTGAGGCGCTCGCCGTGCCGCGGCGCTGGGAGGAGGCCTGGGGCGGGCCGTCGGTCACCGGGGTCCCGTGGCGGCCGCTGGCGGTGCGGGCGCTGCTGCTGGTCGGCGACCGCGAGGAGGCGGCGACGTTGGCGGCCGAGCAGCGCGTGCTGGCGGACGAGTTCGGCGCCGCCAGCGTCCGGGGCGCCGCCCTGCACGCCGCCGCGCTGGTCGATCGCGACGTCACGCTGCTGGAGGAGGGCGTCACGCTGCTGCGCGCCTCTCCGGCTCGCACGGCGCTGGTGCAGGCGCTGATCGACATGGGCGGGATGCTGCGCGGCGCGCACCAGCCCGCGCGGGCGCGCGAGGTGCTGCGCGAGGCGCTCGACCTGGCCGATCGGGCCGGCGCGGCCGCGCTCGCCGACCGGGCGCGCGACGAGCTGCGGGCCGCGGGCGGGCGGCTCGGGCGCGCCCGCGTGAGCGGGTTCGACGCGCTGACCCCCGCCGAGGTCCGCGCCTGCCGCCTCGCCGCCGGCGGGATGACGAACGGCCAGATCGCCGAGACGAGCTTCCTGTCCGTGCGCACCGTCGAGATGCACCTGTCGAACGCGTACCGCAAGCTCGGTGTCGCGGGACGTGGCGACCTGGCCGCCGCCGCGGCCGGCTGGGCCGACGACCCGGCCTGAGCGGCGTCTCTCCCTAATCACCGTGGCCGACCCCGTGTCGCCGCGGGGCCCGACGCGGTTGCCTGCGGTGCATGCTCTCCACCTCCCGCGCGCGCGGCCTCCACGCGCTCCCACTCGCCGTCCTCCTCGGTCTCCTCCTGCTGCTCGGCGTCTTCGCGCGATCCGCGGCGGCCGCGCCCGCCTGGCTCGCGCCGGTCACCGTCTCCGCCGCCGGCCAGCACGCGAGCGTTCCGCAGATCGCGTTGGACGGCGGGGGCAACGCCGTGGCCGTCTGGTGCCGCTACGACGGCACCCACACGATCGTCCAGTCCGCGTTCCGCCCCGCCGGCGGGGCGTGGCAGGCGCCGGTCGCCCTCTCCGCGGCCGGTCGCGACGCGCTCGACCCGCAGGTGGCGTTCGACGCGGCGGGGGACGCGTTCGCCGTGTGGACGAGGAGCGACGGCACGAACCAGATCGCGCAGGCCGCGGTCCGCCCGGCGGGCGGCACGTGGCAGGCGCCGGTCTCCCTCTCCGGCGCGGGGCAGGACGCCGCCTACCCGCAGATCGGGGCCGACGGGACGGGCGACGCGGTCGCGGTGTGGACGCGCGCGGGATTCGGGGAGGAGTCGCGGGTCCAGGCCGCGGCGCGGCCGGCCGGCGGCCCATGGCAGGCTCCCGTCTCGCTCTCGGCCGCAGGCCAGGACGCGTACGACGCGCAGGTGGCGATCGACCCGCACGGTGCCGCGGTCGCGGTCTGGGATCGCTCCGATGGCACCGACCAGATCGTGCAGGTGGCGTCTCGCGCGGCGGGCGGGGCGTGGCAGCCCCCGCTCTCGCTCTCCGCCTCCGGGCAGAACGCGATCTACCCCCAGGTGGCGGTCGACGGACAGGGCACCGCCGCCGTGGTCTGGCAGCGCTTCGACGGCGTCAACTCGATCGTGCAGGCGGCCGTGCGGCCGGCCGGCGGGAGCTGGCCGTCGAGCCCGGTGGACGTCTCGCTCGCCGACGGCAGCGCGGAGGCCCCGCAGGTCGCCCTCGACGCGGCGGGGAACGCGGTCGCGGTGTGGCAGCGCTTCGGCGCGTCCGGCAGCGTGGTGCAGGCGGCGTCCCGGCCGGTGGGCGGCGGGTGGCAGGCCCCGGTCCCGTTGTCCCGGACCGGGCACGACGCCGAGGCCCCGCAGGTGGCGATCGGGGATCACGGTGACGCCGTCGCGGTCTGGGATCGCGCCGACGGTGCACGCACGATCGTGCAGGCGGCGGTGCGGCCGGCGGGTGGGGGGTGGTCCTCGACGCCGGACGACCTCTCGGACGCGGGGCAGTCCGCGACCGGCGCGCAGGTGGCGGTCGACGGACAGGGCGACGCCGTCGCCACCTGGCTGCGCGGCGACGGCATCCATCTCCGTGTGCAGGCCGCCGGGTACGACGGTGGGTCGTCGGACCCGACGCCTGATCCCGATCCCGATCTGCCGCCGGGGCCCGGGCCGGCCCCCGACCCGGCACCGGACCCCGAGCCGGAACCGGCGCCGGTCGCGCCCGCGCCCTCGATCCCGTCCGATCCGTCCCGGGACGCGCCGACCGCGCCGAGCGTCCGGCCGGTCATCACGCGGCTCAGCCAGTCCCATGCGGTCTGGCGGCTCGGCACGAAGCTCGCGTCGATCGCGTCGACGTCGACGGCCGCGGTCGGCACCACGATCTCGTTCCACCTGAACCAGGCCGTGCGCGTCACGGCGACGTTCACGCGGCGGGAGCCCGGACGCCAGAGCGGCAGGCGCTGCGCCGCCCCGTCGAAGCAGAACCTGCGCGGGCGGCCCTGCACCCGCACGGTCACGGTGGGGACGCTCGTCCGGCCGGGCCACGGCGGCAGGAACACGCTGGCCTTCCACGGCCTCCTCTCCCGCACGAAGAAGCTGAAGCCGGGGCGCTACACCGTCACGTTCGGCGCGACGAACGCCGCCGGGCAGCGGGCCGCGCCGAAGTCGCTCTCCTTCACGGTCATCCGGGGCTGATCGGCGTGCGGCGCGCTAATCACCGTGGCGTCCCCCGTATCGCTGCGGGGCCGGGTCGGTTTGCATGATCGGCATGCTCCGACACCCCCGGGCCCACGTCGCCCGCACCCTCCCTCTCGCCCTGACCACCCTCGTGCTCGGCCTCGCCGTCGCGCCCGCCGCGCGGGCGGCGCCGACGTGGCTGGGCCCCACGACCCTCTCCGCCGCCGGCCAGTCCGTGGACGCGCCGCACGTGGCGTCCTCCTCCCTCGGGGACGCGGTGGCGGTGTGGAAGCGCTCCGACGGAGCCAACCAGATCGTGCAGGTCGCGTCGCGGCCGGCCGGCGGCGCCTGGTCGGCCCCCACCTCGCTGTCCCTGCCCGGGCTGGATGCCACGAGCCCCCGGGCGGCGGTCGACGCGTCCGGCACCGCCGCCGTGGTCTGGAGCCGCTCGACCGGGACCCGCCAGCACGTGCAGGCCGCGGTCCGGCCGGCCGGCGGGACGTGGCCGGCCGTGGTGGACGTCCCCTCGACGGTCGACGCGTACGACCCGGACGTCGCGCTCGACGGGCACGGCAACGCGCTCGCGGTGTGGCGGTGCACGAGCGGCGCCGCCGACGCGATCGTGCAGGCCTCCTACCGCCCGGCGGGCGGCACGTGGCAGTCCCCGGTCTCCCTCTCGGCCCTCGGCCAGGACGCGTACGACCCGCACGTCGCGTTCGACGGCGCGGGCAACGCGCTGGCCGTGTGGGATCGGTTCGACGGCTCCCACCAGGTGGTGCAGGCGTCGTTCCGGCCGGCGGGCGGCACCTGGCAGGCGCCGGTCGCCGTCTCCGGCACCGGGCAGGGCGCGCAGCATCCGCAGGTCGCGTTCGACGGGCTCGGCAACGCGGTCGTGGCCTTCGATCGCGACGGCACCACGTCGCGGGTGCAGGTCGCGGTGCGGACGGCCGCCGGCCCCTGGCAGGTCCCGGTGTTCCTGTCCGCCGCCGGCAGTCAGGCGACCGATCAGCAGGTCGCGGCCGATCCGCAGGGCAACCTCGTGGTCGTCTGGGACCGGGACGCGGGCACCCACTGGGTCGCCGAGGCGGCCGCGCGGCCGGCGGGCGGCATCTGGCAGGCGCCGGTGACGCTGTCGGATCCCAGCGCCACCGCGGACGACGTGCAGGTGGGCATCGACGCGCAGGGCCGGGCGATCGCGATGTGGGGCTGGGGCATGGCGGCCGCCGTGCAGGCGTCGGTCCGCCCGCTCGGCGGGGCGTGGAGCGCTCCGGCGGTGGTGGCGCCCGCCGGCGGCAGCGCCGACGGCATCAGCCTTGCGGTCGACGGGCCGGGCGACGCGGTCGCGGCCTGGATGCGCTCGGACGGCACGAACCAGCGGATGCAGGCGGCCGGCTTCGACGGTGCCGGTCCGCAGGCGCGCGCGTTCGTCGCGCCGGCCTCCGCCGCGATCGGCGCGCCCGTGACGTTCTCGGTCGCGCCGCTCGACGTCTGGTCGTCGCTCGGCGCAACGTCGTGGACGTTCGGCGACGGCGGGACGGCGGCCGGGGCGAGCGTCACCCACGCCTTCGCCGCCGCGGGCACGTACCCGGTGACGATGACGAGCACGGACGCGCTCGGCAACGCCACGACGAAGGCGGTCTCCGTCACCGTGCCGGCTGCCGGTCCCGGCGACGGCGGTGGGGGCGACGGCGGCGGCCCGGGCGGCGGTGACGGCGGTGGTGGTGGTGGCGGCGGCGACGGCGGGACGCCGCGCGACACGACGAAGCCGACGGTCGCGCTGGCCCAGCCCGCCTGCCGCAAGGGCCTGTCGAAGGCCCGCTGCCGGACCCTGCGGGCCAAGGCGACGAGCTGGCGCACCCTGCGCGGCACCGCGTCCGACGCCGGCGGGTCCGGGGTGGCGAAGGTCGAGGTCGCCGCGGCCCGGAAGGCCGGCGGCAAGGTCTACGTCTCCAACGGCCGGCGCTTCGCGGCCGGCACGGCGAAGCGCTTCCAGACCGCGTACCGGCCGGCCCGGCTCGCGGGATCGAGCTGGTCGCTGAAGCTGCCCCCGCTCGCCCGGGGAACGTACCTGCTGCGCATCCGCACGACGGACCGGGCCGGGAACGCCTCGGCCGTCGTGACCCGAACCCTGAAGCTGCGATGAGCGTCGCCGAGCGACGCCGGAGAGGACGGACACCATGTTGAACCGCGTGAAGCGAGGCCTCGATGCGCTGCCCGGCACCGGGGAGGGCGGCACCGGCGGGCCGATCGACCGCTACAAGGCGTTCTCGGCGCGCACCACCTGCTGGGCGAAGGTGCTCGGCTACGCGCCCGGCCACCTGCGCCGGACGTTCGTGCGGCTGGAGGTCCACGACGACGAGAAGGTCTACGAGGCCAGCACCGTCACCCGGATCCCCCGGGGCGAGAAGCTCGAGGTGGGCGCGCACGTCGCGCTCGTCCCCCGGCTGCAGCTCACGCGGTCCGACGCCTGGTGGCGGCTGCCCGGCGAGGTCGTCCGGGAGGAGGCGGCGTGGGAGGCGTCCTGGGCGTTCACGCCGTGGTGGTGGCCGGGCGGCGTCCGTGCGGACCGCGAGCCCCGGTGGGGCAGCAGCCGGAACCCGGACTGGAAGATCCATTGGGGCGCGGAGCCGTGCTACGGCGTGGTGCGACCGACGCAGGAGCAGATGCAGGAGGAGATCCTGGGCGGGATGGCCGCCGACCTGCCGGACGCGTACCTGGAGGTCGAGCGGCTGCGGGCGGCGGGGGAGGTGTCGGACGGCGAGATGGAGCGCGTCACCTCGTACCTCTCGGGAGCCACGTCCCTCGACGCGCTGCACGCCTCGGGCGGGATGACCGACGCCGCCCACGCGCAGGCGAGCGCCGTGCGCGCCCAGGCCCTGGCGCAACTGGATGCGCTCCGGGCCTCCGGCGTCCTCACCGAGGAGCAGTACCGGATGAACGTCGCGCGGCTCCCCTAGTCGCCGCGACGACCCCGTCGAGCCCCACGTCGCGCCCGCTCAGCGGGCGCGACGTGGGGCTCGGCGCGGGGGGGCCCTTGGACGTGGCAGCGGTCCAGCACTGCCACGTGCTGGCTCGCCGGAGGACACGCTGTGGTCAGCGAGCGATGACCGCGCGACCTTCCCGAAAGAAGCCGCAGCCGACCAAGTTGAACCCGGGGCTGCCGCCACGTGAGTTCACGGGATCGTGGGTCAACGCGGACACGTTCGCGACCTACATGGTCAACACACGCAAGATCGCGAGCTTCCGGACGGCCGACCCGGGCGCGGTGAGCTCGGGCGGCGTCGCGGGGGATGTCATCGAATACGATTGGGGCGAGTATGAGGGGTGGAGTCATGTCGCCCTTCTCGTGAACACGGCGGGCGTTGACGAAGTCGACCAGCACACCTCGATGCGTCACAACGGCACGTGGCGCCGCGGCTACAACGAGGCGAACAACGATACGAGGCCGCGCATGAGGGCGAGGGTGGTACATGTCAACGCGAAATAGAACGCGCGGAGCCCACGGTAACGCGGCGTTGGTAGCGGTGGTGTGCTTCGGGTTCGCCGGCGGCATCGCGGGCTGCGCGTCGAGCGGCGTCGACGACGTCGACCGGGCGTCGACCGCGATCTCTGCCGGAGCGAGTGACCCGCAGGTCAAGCGGATCCAGTCCGCCGCGCTGCGCTCCTACAACGGCTGGATCGTCGCGCAGGACGTCAGCGAGATGCCGAGCGACCGTGCGTTTCGGCGAACGATCGAGCCGTACATCGCGAAGTCCGCCATCGTGTCGCAGACGCGGTCGCTCAGGAAGGCATTGGAGGAGATCCACGCGCAGGGCAATAGCACCGAGCCCGCGCTGGTCCGATTGACGAAGCTCGTCAAGTGGCGCGACACCAAGGTCGAAGGAGACGAGGCGACCGTAACGTTCACCGGGTACACGGTCATCGAATTCGTGGACGACCCGCGCCACAACACGCCCGATCAGCGCTTCACGATCAAGATGCACCGGGATGGCTCGGCGTGGAAGATGGTCTCGTACCGGATGAAATGGGGCACACCGGCCGGTCCGCTGGGGCCGGAGCACCGTGACGGCCCGTAGGGACATGAGCATCGGATGGGCCGGCGGACGATGAGACGACCGTGGGAACGGGTGCCGACGGCGGGCAAGGTCGCGGCAGTGGTGCTGCTCGTCGCGATCGGGGCGGGCGTCTACTGGTACGTCAACCGTGACGTGGCCTCTCCATCGGCTGACGACATCGCCGCCGCGATCGCGTCCCGCGTCCCGGACGTCTGCCCGGGTGAGATCACGACCCGGTCCGTCGATGACATTGGCGGACCGGGTCTGCCCGGGGGAATGAAGGACGCCGAGGTCGTCGAGTGTCACGGGTCGGGACGACGCGACGGCCCACTCGCGGTCGCGTATCTGTTCGCGTCGGCCGACGCCGCGAAGCGCTGGCTGGCGCAGAACGACTTCCACCTCGACGACACGGCGTACGGTTGGTGGCTCAACGGCCGGACCCTCACCGGCTCGGGACCTCGGCTCCAGCATCGCGACTGGCTGCGTGTGCGGGCGGCATTGGAGCGGCGGTCGTAGCACCCGAGGCAGCGCTCGCCGCTGCCTGCGTCATCGAGCCCCACATCGCGCCCGCTCAGCGGGCGCGACGTGGGGCTCGGCGCGGCGCGGGGGCCGTGTTACCCACATAGAAATTTATATCTGGGTAACATAGGCGGCGATGGCCGTTCGATCGACCACCCGCGCGCCCGCCGCGCCCCGGCGGCTGCCGCGCGCCGAGCGTGAGCAGCAGATGCTCGACGTCGCCCAGGACCTGTTCGCCCGGCGCGGCTACGCGGCGGTGACGATGGACGAGGTCGCCGCCGCGGTCGGTGTCACCAAGCCGCTGCTCTACAACTACTTCGGCAACAAGGAGCGCCTGTACCTGGCGTGCCTGGGGCGGACGGCCGACGCCCTGATCACCTGCGTGACGACGGCCCTCTCCGGGTCCGACACGCCCGGCGAGGGCCTGCGCGCCGGTCTCCGCGCGTTCTTCGCGTTCGTGGAGAGCGACCGCGCCTCCTGGCAGGTCCTGTACGACGAGACCCTGCCCCAGGGCGGTCAGATCGCCGAGCACATCGACGCCTACCGCGAGCAGCTGACGGGGATCGTCGGCGCGGCGCTGCGCGAGCTCGATCCCGCGCCGGACCCCGTGCTGCTCCCCGGGATGGCACACGCGCTGCTGGGCGCGGTCGAGTCGCTGTCGCGCTGGTGGCTGCGGGACGAGGCCGGCGACCTCACCGCCGCCGAGACGGCCGAGGCGATCATCGCGCTCGTCGGCCCCGGCCTGGCCCGGCCCGCCCGCCGTGGCGGGGTGCTCCCCGAAGAACCTTCCGACCACCCGACCAGCACCCCGACCCAGGACCCGAACCGATCATGACCACGCCCCTGCGGAAGGTCGCCGTCGTCGGCGGCAACCGCATCCCGTTCGCGCGCTCCAACAGCGCCTACGCCACCGCGTCCAACCAGGACATGCTCACCGCGGCCCTCGACGGGCTCGTCGCCCGCTTCGGCCTGGAGGGCGAGCGCCTCGGCGAGGTCGTCGCCGGCGCGGTGCTGAAGCACAGCCGCGACTTCAACCTCACGCGCGAGACGGTCATGTCGACGCGGCTGTCGGCCAAGACGCCGGCCTACGACGTGCAGCAGGCCTGCGGCACCGGCCTGGAGGCGGCGATCCTCGTGGCCAACAAGATCGCGCTCGGGCAGATCGACGCGGGCGTCGCCGGCGGCGTCGACACCACGAGCGACGCTCCGCTCGCGGTCAACGACGACCTGCGCCACCTGCTCATCAAGCTCAACAACGCGCGCTCGAACGCCGATCGCCTGAAGGTGCTCGCGGGGGTGCGGCCGGGCATGATCGTGCCGGCGATCCCGCGCAACGAGGAGCCGCGGACCGGCCTGTCGATGGGCGAGCACCAGGCGCGGACCGCCGCCCGCTGGGGCATCACCCGCGCGGAGCAGGACGAGCTCACCGCGCTGTCGCACCAGCACCTCGCCGCGGCCTACGAGCGCGGCTTCCAGGACGACCTGATGACACCGTTCCTGAGCCTGGAGCGCGACCAGAACCTGCGTCCGGACTCGTCGGTGGCGAAGCTGGCGAAGCTGAAGCCGGTCTTCGGCGGGCCCGACGGGACGATGACCGCGGGCAACTCCACGCCGTTGTCCGACGGTGCGGCCGTCGTGCTGCTCGCGACCGACGAGTGGGCCTCCGAGCGCGAGCTGCCGGTGCTCGCCCACTTCGTCACCGGTGAGACGGCCGCGGTGGACTACGTCGGCGGGGAGGAGGGGCTGCTGATGGCCCCGGCCTACGCCGTCCCGCGGATGCTCGACCGCGTCGGGCTGACGCTGCAGGACTTCGACCTCTACGAGATCCACGAGGCGTTCGCCTCGCAGGTCCTGTCGACGCTGCGGGCGTGGGAGGACCCGGTGTTCTGCACGCAGCGGCTCGGTCGCAAGAAGCCGCTCGGCGCCATCGACCGGGCCAAGCTCAACGTCAACGGCAGCTCCCTGGCCGCCGGCCACCCGTTCGCCGCGACCGGCGGGCGGATCGTCGCCGGTGCGGCGAAGGAGCTCCACGCGCGCGGCGGCGGCCGCGCCCTCATCTCCATCTGCGCGGCCGGCGGTCAGGGCGTCGTCGCGATCCTCGAAGCCTGATCGGGAGGCCACCATGCCTGACACCTACACCAAGCTCGCCAACAGCCCCATCGGCAAGATCGTCACCGGGCAGACCGGCCTGCCGCGCCCGACGATCCTGGAGCGCCACACCCCCGGCGACCCGACGGTGAACGGGCGGCTGCTGCTCGGCGCCGCGCCCGGCGGCCGGCTCGCCGGGCCCGTCGCGAAGGTGCTCGCCGCGCTCGGCGTGGACACCGCGACCGCGCTGGACGACGAGGTGCGCACGGCCGTGGCCGGCGCCGGCCTGGACGCCGCGGTGCACAACCCCGACGGCCCCGGCCGCCCCCGCTTCAAGGCGCTGGTCTTCGACGCCACCGGCATCGCCGACTCGACCCAGCTGCGCGCGGTGCACCGCTTCTTCCGCCCGGTGGTCGGGGGCGTGGAGCCGTGCGGCCGCGTCGTCGTGCTCGGCACCGCGCCGGAGGACTGCGCGGGCCCGCGCGAGGCGGCGGCGCAGCGCGCGCTGGAGGGCTTCACGCGGTCGCTGGGCAAGGAGATCGGCCGCGGCGGCGCCGTGCAGCTCGTGTACGTCGCGCCCGGAGCGCAGGCCCAGCTCGCCTCGACGCTGCGCTTCCTGCTGTCGGCCCGCAGCGCGTACGTCTCCGGGCAGGTCGTGCGGGTGGGCAAGGCGAGCGCCAAGCCGCCGGCCGTCGACCCGGACCGGCCGCTGGAGGGCAAGGTCGCGCTGGTGACCGGTGCCTCCCGGGGCATCGGCGCGGCGATCGCGTCGACGCTCGCGCGGGACGGCGCGCACGTCGTCGGCCTCGACATCCCGCCGCTGGCGGACGACCTCGCCGCGGTCGCCGGGGCGCTCGGCGGCTCGTTCCTCACGTGCGACATCACCGCCGAGGACGCGCCCCAGGTCATCGCCGAGCATCTGAAGCGCGAGCACGGCGGCGTCGACGTCGTCGTGCACAACGCGGGGATCACCCAGGACCGCACGCTCAAGCGGATGAAGGACGAGCGCTGGGACCGCGTGCTGGACATCAACCTCTCGTCGGAGGAGCGCATCGACGACGTGCTGCTCGAGGAGGACGTCCTGCGGGCCGGCGGGCGGATCGTCTGCGTCTCCTCGATCGCGGGCATCGCCGGCAACAACGGGCAGACGAACTACGGTGCGTCCAAGGCGGGCGTCGCCGGGATGGTCGCGGCGATGGCCCCGGTCCTGGCCAAGCGCAAGATCACCATCAACGCGGTCGCGCCCGGGTTCATCGAGACCCAGATGACCGCGGCGGTGCCGTTCGCGATCCGCGAGGCGGGCCGGCGGATGAACTCGATGTCCCAGGGCGGCCTGCCCGTCGACGTCGCCGAGGCGATCGCCTGGCTGGCGGCCCCCGACTCGACCGGGCTCAACGGCAACGTCGTCCGCGTCTGCGGCCAGTCGCTGCTGGGGGCGTGAGCCGATGACCACGACGATCAGGACGCTGGAGTCCCCGCCGTCCGTGCTCGCCGGCTACGCCAAGGCGTTCGGGTCGGTGGTGCCGCTGGCCGGCGCGCTGCCCCTGCCGCTCCCGGGCGGCGGCGGCGAGCTGCCCGACCTGGAGCTGCGCGTCCCGGTTCTGACCACCGACCTGGACCACCTCTCCGCGTACGCCCAGGTCTGCGGGTTCACGCTGCGGGACACGCTGCCGGTCACCTACCTCAACGTGCGGGCGTTCCCCGTCCACATCGCCCTGATGACGGACGGGGCGTTCCCGTTCGGACCGGTGGGGCTCGTGCACCTCACGAACGCGATCACCCAGGTCCGGCCGGTCGACGTGCGCGAGGAGCTGGCGCTGCGCGTCTGGGTCACCGGCCTGGACCCGCACCCGAAGGGCCGCACGCTGACGCTCCACACCGAGGCCTCCGCGGGCGACGAGGTCGTGTGGACGGCGCGGTCCACGATGCTGCGCCGCGGGAAGGGCACCGGCGAGCCGGCCGATCCCACCGCCGTGCCCGACGTCCCCGCGGCCGCGACCTGGAAGGTCCCGGGGGACACCGGGCGGCGCTACGCCGCCGTCTCGGGGGACCGCAACCCCATCCACCTGTACGGCCTGACCGCCAAGCCGTTCGGGTTCCCGCGGGCGATCGCGCACGGGCTCTGGACCAAGGCGCACGCGCTGGCGGCGATCGAGGGCCAGCTGCCCGACGCGTTCACCGTCGACGTCGCGTTCCGCAAGCCGGTGCTGCTGCCGGCGACCGCGACGTTCGGCTCCATGACGGACGAGAAGACCGGCGTCGTCGACTTCGCCGTGCGGGATCGCAAGACGGGCTCGGCGCACCTCGTCGGGTCCGTCGTGCCGGCCGGGAAGGCGGCCGCGACCGCGCGCCGCCGGAAGACCACCGAGAAGACAGGAGCACCGTCGTGACCACCGTCGCCGACCGGAGCATGACCCTCGCGCTGCGCGCGATCCGCCAGATCGCCGGCAGCGAGGTGATCGACCGCGTGGGCCTGCGCGGCCCCGCCGAGCGCGCGCTGTACGCCGCCTCCAAGAACGGGATGAGCGCCGCCGCCACCGCCGGCCGCACGTTCACCGCCGTCACCAAGCGCGGTGCCGCCGAGCGGCCGCGGACCGCGAATCCCACCGGGCTCTTCGACCTGACGCCCGACGACGACCAGCAGATGATCGTCGAGGCGATGAAGGAGTTCGCGGCCGCCGAGCTGCGGCCGGTCGCGCTCGCCGCGGACACCGCCTGCGCGGCGCCCGCCGAGCTGCTTGCCTCCGCGGACGAGCTGGGCCTGGCCACCCTCGGCGTGCCCGAGGACCTCGGCGGGTCGGCGAGCGAGCGGTCCGCCGTCACCGGCGTGCTCGTCGCCGAGGCGCTCGCGCACGGCGACCTCGGCCTCGCGGTCGCGGCCCTGTCGACCAGCGCCGTGCCGACCGCGCTGGGGCTGTGGGGCGACGCCGGCCAGCAGGCCACGTACCTGCCGGCCTTCACCGGCGACGAGGTCGCGGTCAGCGCGCTGGCGATCCTCGAGCCGCAGCCGCTGTTCGACCCGTTCGCGCTGCGGACGACGGCGAAGCGGGCGGGGGAGGAGTTCGTCCTCGACGGCGTCAAGGCGCTCGTCCCGCGCGGCGCGGAGGCCGAGCTGTTCCTCGTCGCCGCCGACCTCGAGGGGCGCGGGCCCGCGCTGTTCCTGGTCCCCACGAGCGGCGGCGGCGTGACCGTCGCGCCCGAGCCGGGGATGGGCGCCCGCGCGGCCGCCACGGCGACCGTCACGTTCGACGGCGCGCGCGTCCCGGCGAGCGCGCTGCTGGGGGAGGGGGCCCGCGACGTCTACGCCGAGTGCGTCCACCGGGCGCGACTGGCGTGGTGCGCGGTGGCGGTCGGTGCGGCCCAGGCGGCGCTCGACTACCTGATCCCCTACGTCAACGAGCGCGTCGCGTTCGGGGAGCCGATCGCCCACCGCCAGGCGGTGGCGTTCAGCGTGTCCGACATCGCGATCGAGACGGCCGGCATGCGGCTGGCCACGTGGCGCGCCGCGTCGCTCGCCGACGCCGGGAAGGACTTCCTGCGCGAGGCCGCGGTGGCCCGCCAGCTGTGCGCCACGCACGGCGCCCAGATCGGCTCGTCCGCCGTCCAGCTCCTGGGCGGCCACGGCTACACCAAGGAGTATCCGGTCGAGCGTTGGTACCGGGACCTGCGAACCGCGGGCGTCTTCGAGGGCGCTCTGCTCGTCTAGGAGGACTGCACCGATGATCAACCTCGAGACCCCCAAGAAGTTCCGGCCCCTGATCGGCCAGGCCCACATGGTCGCCCAGGAGGTCCTGCGTCCGATCTCCCGCAAGTACGACACCGGCGAGCACGAGCGGCCCAAGGAGCTGGACTTCCTCGCCGCCGTCCTGGACGGCATGGAGGACTCCGGCGCGACGAGCGGCGCCGGGGCGGCGGGCGCCGGGAAGGGCGAGGACAAGCCCGCGGCGAACGGCACGGATCCCTCGGCCACCAAGAACGGGTCGAACCTGTCGACCGCGCTCTCGATCATGGAGATGTGCTGGGGCGACGTCGGCCTCCTGCTCGCGATCCCCGGTCAGGGCCTGGGCAACTCGGCGATCGCCGCCGTGGCGTCCCCCGAGCAGCTGAAGGAGTTCGGCGGCCGTTGGGCGGCGATGGCGATCACCGAGCCGGAGGCCGGCTCGGACTCCGCCGCGATCCGCACGACGGCGCGCTACGACGAGGCGACGGACGAGTACGTCCTGGACGGCGAGAAGATCTACGTCACCGCCGGCGAGCGGGCCGAGCTGGTCGTCGTCTGGGCGTCGCTGGACCGCAGCGTCGGCCGTGCCGCGATCAAGTCGTTCATCGTCGAACGCACCAACCCCGGGATGAGGCTCGACCGGCTGGAGCACAAGCTCGGCATCCGCGCCTCCGACACCGCGGCGTTCATCCTGCAGGACTGCCGGGTCCCGGCCAGCGCCCTGCTCGGCTCGCCCGAGGTCGACGTGAAGAAGGGCTTCGGCGGCGTCATGCAGACGTTCGACAACACCCGGCCGCTCGTGGCCGCGATGGCCGTCGGCTGCGCCAAGGCGTGCCTGGACTTCACCCGCGACGCGCTGTCCGAGGCCGGGGTGACGATCGACTACGACCGGCCCGCGCTGGCCCAGAGCGCCGCCGCCGCGAAGTTCCTGGCCATGGAGGCCGAGTACGACGCGGCGCGCCTGCTGACCATGCAGGCCGCGTGGATGGCCGACAACCGCAAGCCCAACTCGGTGCAGGCGTCGATCGCCAAGGCGAAGGCCGGGCGGACCGGGACGGACGTCGCGTTCGGCTGCATCGAGCTGTGCGGCGCCGCCGGCGTCACCGAGACCGAGCTGCTGGAGAAGTGGGCGCGGGACGTGAAGATCCTCGACATCTTCGAAGGCACCCAGCAGATCCAGCTGCTGATCATCGCCCGGCAGCTCCTGGGCCTGACCAGCGCCCAGCTGAAGTAGGGACGGGGCCCTCCTCCAGCATGATCGCGTCGCGTTGGAGGAGGGGGCTGGACCGGCTCGCGGAGAGTCCCTGGCTGATCGGCGACCCCGACGTGCCGGGGGCCCGCCTGCGCACGCGCGCCCGCCGGCTGTCGGTGGCGGCGATCGTCGCCGCCAACGTCGGGGGCGCGGCCGTCGTCGTGTGCTTCGCGGTCTGGGCCCTGCCCAAGCCGAGCGGCGCCATGGACGGCGACGCGGTCCTGATCAACGTCGTGGCCGCGTGCGTCTACACGGTGCTCGCGGTGCTCGTCGGGGTGCGCTGGGCCCGCCGGCGGCTCGAACGGGGCCCCGCGGGGCTGGAGCGATGGCTGGAGCAGGATCGGCCGCCGACGCCGGCGCAGCAGCTGCGCGTCCTGCGGGCGCCGCTGCGGATCATGGGCGTCCAGGCGGTGCTGTGGGGCGTGGCGGTCGTGGGCTTCACGCTGCTGAACCTGCGCACCCCCGGGCTGCTCGCACTCGGCATCGGCCTCACCGTCGCCCTCGGCGGCCTGACCACCTCGGCCATCGGGTACCTGCTCGGCGAGCTCGCGCTGCGGCCGATCGCCTCGCGGGCACTGCTCCACGGGCCGCCGCGGGCCCGCCGCGAGGGCGGGACGGGCCGCCTGGGCATCCCGGGCGTCGGCACCCGGTCGCTGATGACCTGGGCCCTCGGCACGGGCGTGCCGATCTTCGGGCTGCTGCTCGTGGGCGTCGTCGCGCTGACCCCGGTGGAGATGTCGCGCACCGCGCTGGCGGTCACCGTCGTCGCGCTGTGCGCGATC
>Ga0247757_10001158_pt1 | contig 18782 bp, 23 predicted proteins | sample UWRJL126311R4_FD_180929 | JGI IMG/M metagenome (GOLD analysis project Ga0247757, IMG submission 180929) | Plant litter microbial communities from Arlington Agricultural Research Station in Wisconsin, United States - UWRJ-L126-311R-4 | ecosystem: Environmental > Terrestrial > Plant litter >... | reverse complement strand
GGTGGATGCTTGTTTGAAAATGGCTTCAGGGGGCTTGCCTGCGCAGATCTAACAGGCCAGCAACCTCACTCTTACGAACGGAAAGTGGGGATATGTTAAGTTAAACGTTCTATAGCAGTTCAATGCCCACATCGCACAACCAAGCTTTTCCGCCACTTAGCTTGAGGAGCGGACTGGTTCCGCGCCGCGACTTAAGCCCTAATCAGTGGAACGCCAACACAGAGCATCCAATTGCAGAACTTTAGGTGTGTGAAGAATTCCATATCTACGAAACAAATGGAAATGTGTCGAAAGAGGTTTGATATTCATCAGAGGGGACAGGTCTGAAGCGGTCGCATTGTCAAGCATAAAACCCTACCGAAACTCGAGCACGGTCCTCCAAATCCGTTCTTGCTCCACACGTGATGCCTGCAACCGCCAGAAGGCAATCCACCCCCTGACTCGAGCCGCCGAACACTACTCGCCTAATTGCAATCCACCTCCACTGCAGCCTCGAAATCCTCCTCTTCTCATGGGACCGGTCTCATAAGACCAGTTTCCGGCCTTGCCTACGCCGAGTCACTCTTCATTTCATTCATTAATTCTATTGGATTTCCTGGTTTCTTACGAGAATTGGACAATTCAACCTACCTTGACTAGCGGCTGCGGAGCAAGTAGTGTGGCGTTGCTACGTTGTGGGCACTGACTGGCGCATACTTCACTCACTATGAGCGATAAGAAACTCTCAATTCTATCTAATGGCAGCGAGGATTTTTCCGTGCAGCGGCAAAGCATGCTCCTACGTGAGTTGGAGATGCTACTGGACCTCAATCCTAGGGAATTGAGCTCCAACTTGCTCGCTCTACCGCGGGAACTGAGGGACCATATATACGAATTCTTGTTACCTAATACCTCTGAAGGGCAGCGACCCGAATTACATACATGTCTGTGGGGCGCAGACATGGTGCATGAGCCATGGAGGCACGACATCTTTGGCTACGGATACGGAGTACCAAAAGCGCACAGATTGCACCCGGATCTCTTGGTTATCAACCGGCAGCTTCGAAATGAGATCCTGCAGAGCTACTTTCGCATGAGCAAACTGACACTCCATGCCGAACTGCGCAATTCGCGGGGGAACAATTGGCATTTCGAATATTCACCCCATATCTTGCAGCTGCCTATGTTGAAATTCGTCACACATGTGCGCTTTTACGTAGAGTGGAACTACACCGTCATCTCGAAGAATGACCGGATCGAGGATCAAGTCAGGATGACCAAGGACCTAATGCAGGCTGTGGACACGCTACTGGCATCGCTTCAGGCTGTCGAGAACATTGAGCTCTCCGTACTCTTTTTCTGGAAATTTCGCTCCGGAAAGCATTATATGCTTTCGATGCAGGATCTCTTTGACCTGGAGGATGTCTTCAAGCGACACGCCGAATCCCGCTGGCTGCGTATTTTGCGGACCAACCAATCCACCGTTATGTTGCCAAACCCATCTGCTGGCGTTGGCTACAAGTTGTCGTCCGATGACAAGGGCACTGATCAAAGTGGCGGAATGGAGATCTTCGTTTCACAAGATTTGGAGGATGCCATGCGCGGTCGTCGAAAGAGCATGCTGGATTTCTATGGGAACTATGGAATCTCGGATCCCTTACCTCACCCAGCCTATGAACATGGGAAGATGATTTGAGGAGACCGTGGCCTGACCGGATAGAAGTAAGATGGAGCGCATGTCACTGAAAAGACAAAACATCCTGACAATAGCTTCCGACCCAGGATTCTGATACGATTTTAACAAATACGTACGTAATCCCACGGAAATATTCCACCTGCATTATGCGTGAACTAAGGGCTTACAGGGGTATAGTGAGATGAGCATCTTCATGAAATCTGTAGGTTCCATTTCTGATAGAAAAAGGAGTACGATGGGGCACATATGCTGCAGATCTTTATGTTGGCAATGACCCAACGACGATTTAGTCAATCAGAAGCCAGCCTTTATCAAACTAAGGCATGTATAAACTATGGATGGGAGGATTGAATAAAAAAGTGTCTAAGGTGGAGTGCTAGGAGCCATGATTATGGCGTATTGTGTGGGATATATACTCCTGGCTGAAATTTAAAAGTAGACCATAGTAAGGTCATGTTACTAGTAGTGCTATCGGGAGAAGACCATAAATGTGAATAGCCAATAGTCTGATTCAACATTTCCAATTAGAGTACTAAGTGTTTCGCCGTTCATCCATCAAAAAGTCCCCAGTCCTTGACCTCAAAGGTCTCTACAATTTTCTTCGCAATCTCATCGCCATCCTTCATTAGCTGCGTCTTCTCGCCTGGGCCGGCCTTTTCGTATTCCCCTGGATAGTGAGGGACATTGACCGTGATCAGGATATCGGTGCCCTTATCCTGGAGGCGTAGGAGCACCAAATGAATGGCGACAAACTCTGGAGCCTTGCGGCCGGGGTTTTCAGGCGCTGGTGGTGTTTGGATGAAAGACAGCGTGTAAAGGGGCTTGTTCCTATGGTGGCTTCAGTACTGATAATCCCACGCGAGTGGAGAATAAAAAATAGACAGAGAGGCAGTTGGTGCCACCACGTGAACTGACATGTATAACCGTGCTTCCTTGATAGCGAATAGAGATGGAGGAATACGAATGCTTACTTACGGTGTCTTCGTCATGGCACCGGTGGCTTGGTCCAGCATAGTCGTCGCATCGCCTGTGCCTTCGACCAAGTCCGTGAAATGGTACTGCAGTGCTTCCTCATCGGAGCCCTTGGTTACGTATTGTAGAATTTCGAATATGATGCCCGAATATCCGTTCTCGTCAACATACAGCTCTTGGTGGTCGGGCACTTGGCGGATTTGGCTGTTGCGTTGTTAGTGTTGGGCGGGGATGCGAGCGGTTGAGGATGCGAACCTTGCGTCGCCGAATGCGGTAGGCAGGTCAACGGTAATGGCGCCGCCGTAGAGCTCGACGTGTTTGTACTGCATTGTAATGGACAGGTATGTATGGGTCTTCGTTCTGTTTGCAAGGTGGAGATGATGTTCTGCTAGCGGTAACACACGGTAGAGTGCACTGTTCTATGATTTATATAGCGCGGCGAAGCAATGTTGAAAGGTCAAAAGTGTGCAGGTACCCATCAGGCAGTCCCAGGCACCAACGTTGGCGGTTACCTAATCTACAACACCGCAAATTTGAAACTAAAGACAGTTGATGGAAGAATCGCTCGACCAATGGTGGACTAGCCTGGGTATCGTTGTGGACAGTGCATGTCGTCCATGCCCTTTTTTTTTTGAACGCCACGCAATGCAAAAAGTGATGTAGGCAGCACAATGCGCCTCAGCAGGCAGCGCTGTATGTTGCTCCATCCGAAGTGACCTGAATCTGTCTGTACCCATTGTCTCCCCCTAGGTGGCGCCCGCGTTGTCATCGACCTCCATCAGCATGGTCGTGCGCTTGCCGTTATCTGTCCTGAGCCCGACGGCAGCCTCTGCTTCCTTCTGCGAGTATGGCTCTTCGCGGAGCTGGCGAAGTCTACGCGACGTTAGAATGGGGTGCCTCTTCGTCCACAACAGACGGTGGCCTTCTCTCACCGTCGCTTGTGCGGCTTGCCCTTTTGGTGGGCGCCGTAGTTGGCCTCGCTCTCAAACCACTTTGCGCATTCTTTGCAGTACCACTGCCCCAGACCAGGCAGGTCTTCGCTGGGCTTTGCGTCCTTGAAGGCAGCGAGGTGCTTCTCGTCACGCAGGTCGGCGTGGATTTGGTCAAGATCGCGGGTGTACCGGCGTGTCTTCTTCTTCGACTTCTCGCCGCGTATGGCAGGCATGTTGGATTGTGGTCTCCTTCGGATGACCGGCCGCGGATACGGGACGCAATTCGGTATGTGGGCGAGTCAAACTGTCGGCTGAGCCGCGGGAAGTGCGGCGGGCATGTGTCTGCAGGTCAACAGAAAATTTTCGGAACAGGCTGAACGGCCTTGGCGCTATTGGGAGCTGTGACGACACAGGGAGACGTGCGAGCAGACACAGGCAATGCTGTTATCTGCTGCCAATCAGCCCCGTGGGAGCTCTCGCAAAAAAGTAAAAGAGGGCGGCGTTCGCGGGGTTGCCCATCCTCCCGCGTGACGCCATCGCCACAAACAGAGCTCCAGAGCTCCGGAGGGCAGCGAGGTGGCCAGCTTTATCCGCAGCAGCGCAGCTTTCACAGCTTGTGTACAACTGCGTGCAAATTGCGGCCTTTTCACGCCAGCACGTGAAACACAAGCGCGGCGGACGACGGGAAACCACAGCCGCTTGGGTTTGGCCAACACGCCGAGGTAGGCCTGGTAGCCCTGCGCGTCCTGGAGCTGGGCTGCCCCCCGCCGGCCAATCAGCGCAGCCGTGATCTCCATTAGTTATCCGCCAGGTTGCGGGCAGCTTCTGACGTTCTTTTCCTCCGCCGCCTCCATCTCTCCATCTCTCCACTCCATCCCAAACTCCATCCACCATGCAGAAGTTCGCGAGGCTAGGCCGTGTCGGCCAAAGCCTTGTCGCACGGAGGCAATTGGCTACCGTCAGCGATGCTCCACTCTCCAAGAAGGTCGAGATGACCAACTGGGAGAAGGGCCATTACATCAACTACCAGAAGATGAGCGAGAACTTGGGCATTGTGCGCAAGCGTCTCAATCGCCCGCTCACTTTCGCCGAGAAGATCCTCTACTCGCATCTCGACGACCCCCATGGCCAAGACATCGAGCGCGGCACGAGCTACCTTAAGCTTCGCCCGGATCGCGTCGCTTGCCAGGATGCTACTGCTCAGATGGCTATCCTGCAGTTTATGTCGGCCGGCATGCCCTCGGTGGCCACTCCCTCTACTGTACATTGCGACCATCTTATCGAAGCCCAGGTTGGCGGCGAGAAGGACTTGGCTCGCGCCAACGAGATCAACAGGGAGGTCTACGACTTCTTGTCCACATCTTGCGCCAAGTACAACATCGGTTTCTGGAAGCCAGGCTCTGGTATCATCCATCAAATCGTCCTTGAGAACTATGCCTTCCCCGGTGGTCTCCTGATTGGTAAATACCCCCACTTTCGAGAGCACCATCACCGCATCCTTTGTGAATCTGCTCTGGACGATATCGCTAATGTGTGATAGGTACTGACTCTCATACACCTAATGCCGGTGGTCTCGGTATGGCTGCCATTGGTGTTGGCGGTGCTGATGCCGTTGACGTCATGGCTGGTCTTCCTTGGGAATTGAAGGCTCCTAAGGTCATTGGTGTTAAGCTTACCGGCAAGCTGTCCGGCTGGACCGCTCCCAAAGGTATGTCTGGTTGTTTTTTACTCCTACACCCTGATTCACAATTTATTCGGTGGTATCGAGTAAACGAACTATTTGGTTGCAAAATTTGCCCGCGCCTTATCAATGCGTCGCATAGGCGTCGTAGGAAAGCCCCAAAGCTATACTACCTCGAGCGACGAGTTTTTGAAGCTCAGCATAGCCCGGAGAGATTGAAAATTCTCAATTGATCTTGAAGAGCTACAATTGTACAATGTGCTGATTGATTTGTTAGATATCATTCTGAAGGTTGCCGGTATCCTCACTGTGAAGGGCGGAACTGGCGCAATCGTTGAATACCATGGACCTGGTACTGAGAGCCTGTCTTGCACGGGTATGGCCACGATTTGCAATATGGTTCGTGTATTTTCCTTGTATCTTTGGTAAGGCTAACAAATTATAGGGAGCTGAAATTGGTGCCACCACCTCACTTTTCCCCTTCAACAACCGCATGCACGACTACCTCGCAGCTACTAAGCGTGCCGCTATCGGAGATTTCGCCAGCGAGTACGCGGCTGAGCTCCGTGAGGACGAGGGTGCCGAGTATGACCAGCTCATCGAGATCAACCTTTCTGAGCTTGAGCCGCACATTAATGGTCCCTTTACCCCTGATCTAGCTACTCCGATTAGCAAGTTCAAGGAGGCTGTTAAGGCCAACAAGTGGCCAGAAGACCTCAAGGTCGGTCTCATCGGTTCGTGCACTAATTCCTCCTACGAGGATATGTCTCGCGCTGCCTCCATTGCTGAAGATGCCATGGCCCATGGCATCAAGGCCAAGTCTCTCTTTACTGTTACCCCCGGCTCCGAGCAGATCCGCGCCACTATTGAGCGCGACGGTCAGCTCAAGACATTCGAGGAGTTTGGCGGTATGGTCCTTGCCAACGCTTGCGGTCCTTGCATTGGTATGTATACATTTGAAAGCATAGCAGCGAAGAAGCCCTAACCAGAACAGGTCAATGGGATCGCCGTGATGTAAAGAAGGGCGAGCCAAACTCCATCATCTCGTCGTACAACCGTAACTTTACTGGACGTAACGATGCCAACCCTGCTACTCACTCTTTCGTTACCTCGCCCGATCTCGTAGTTGCCATGACAATCGCCGGTACTCTCAACTTTAACCCCTTGACCGACACTCTTAAGGACAAAGATGGCAAAGAGTTCAAGCTCAAGGAGCCTTCCGGCCACGGTCTTCCCGCTCAGGGCTTCGACCCTGGACGTGATACCTACCAAGCTCCTCCTGCGGACCGCTCCACGGTCTCGGTTGCCGTTTCACCCACTTCCGACCGTCTTCAGATCCTCCAGCCCTTCGAAGCTTGGAATGGAAAGGACGCGAAGGACCTCCCCATTCTCATCAAGGCTCAGGGCAAGACTACCACCGATCACATTTCCATGGCCGGTCCCTGGTTGAAGTACCGTGGACATCTGGACAATATCTCCAATAACATGCTTATTGGTGCGATCAACGCTGAGAACGGCGAGGCGAACAAGATCAAGAATATCCTCAATGGCGAGTATGACGCCGTCCCGGCTGTCGCTCGTGACTACAAGAAGAACGGTATTAAGTGGGTTGTTGTCGGTGACTGGAACTACGGCGAGGGTAGCTCGCGTGAGCATGCTGCTTTGGAGCCTAGGCACTTGGGCGGTCTTGCCATCATTACCCGATCCTTTGCCCGTATCGTGAGTAGCCGTTTCCGATTATGTCAAGAGTTTGAGCTAACTGTGTACAGCATGAGACCAACTTGAAGAAGCAGGGTATGCTTCCCCTCACTTTCAGCGATCCTGCCGACTACGATAAGATTGGCCCCAATGACAAGGTCGACCTGCTCTGCACCGAGCTTGCAGTTGGCCAGCCTATGACCCTTGTCGTCCACCCTGCTGATGGTGGCAAGTCATTTGACGTCAAGCTGTCGCATACCTTCAATGAGGGACAGATTGAGTGGTTCAAGAATGGCAGCGCGCTCAACACCATGGCTAAGAAGCACACCGCATAAATGTGCACTTATGGACAAGACACCAAGGAGAAAACATTTCTGGGGATGTAAATATAGAGGCCAGGTAGATCCGGATTCGGTACTGGCGGGCACAGATGGGGTTTATGAGACTTGGAGAGGGAATGAATTTGGAATGTGGCTGTGGATGACGATTCTGCATTGCGCGATGGCAGAACTTTCTTTTGATATCATCCTAGCTTCCCGAAGTTGGGTCCGCTTGTACTTTACGGTGTTTAGCATGCTATGTTCCAATCAATTTTGCGACATCTTACAACATGTTTGCTGGTCGACATTGAGCGTGCCAAGTCTATCGAGCCCCACCGCTTTCGCGCCGTTACACGTGTTGTGCGTAAGGTCCGAGCGCTGTTGCCCCGCACGACGACTTGCAACACATCCTCCACCGTCTTCTATCCTCTACCTCATTTCCTAATTGATTGAGGCCACAACTCTCGTATCACTATCACATCTTCAAAATGGCACGTCTACGGGAACCCAGTGCTATAGATCAGCCTCTATTTATAAAGCCTGTCGCATCATCGACTAAATCAACGCGCACCAGCCCTCGAAAGGCGGTTCCCGAATCGCCTACGACGCGCAAGCTCCGTTATTCATCGTCCCAGAGCCCTGACGACTCCCTTCTCGTTCCAAAGATCCCAGTGGGGGAGTCTCCTGCTAGGAAGCAGCGTGTGCTCCGGCCGGTAGCGAGCAATAGTCGTTTGCTTGGAAACTTCGGCGATGACAGTTTCAACGCTACACCTGATAGGAAGGAGAGGAGAGCATTAAGAGAAGAAAGTGGCAGGAAGCCGAACTATTCATACTCTAAAACCATCGCGAGGAGTCTTGCGAAACGGCCAGGCACAGGAAAATCTGGAAAGCTGGATGTTCTGGGTGAACAAGAGACCGTGATGGATATCACTGATGTGGAAAAGAGCCTCATATGTGGAGAAGAGGAAGACTCTACTGACAAAGACAAAGAGAACATGGGACCCAATGTAGAAGACAGTGGAGTAGACGAGGATGATGAGGAACCGGTGGTGCACACCAGAAATCGGCGGTGGCAGCCGCGGACACGACGCATACCGTCGGATTCTGAAGATGATGAAGTTATGCAGAAGCCAATGCGCGATTATGGGGGACAAGGACTGAATCGAAACTCTCAGCGCCAGGTTAGGAGTATTGAGATGCCGCCACCCCTTGTCTCCACAAGATCACCTTTCCGGAAAGGCCATAGTACCACTTCAACCTGGGCCCAGGGTATGGTTGATATTGCAGATTCTCCTACATCAGAAGACTTGGACCTACCTGGACCTCCTGTATTAGAACCAAACTCTCGTCAGCGTCTTCAATCGTCTTCCGAAAAACGGACTCAATCCACCACCACTCGGCCTGTCGTGGCGAAATCATATGGGGGACGAGAGATAATTGATCTTACGTCTTCTCCAGAGCCAGAAGAGTTTGATGTACCCCTGGCTTCTCCGGATCTTGACCGTCAATGGACTGAGCTTCCCCAAACCTCTATGCGGATGCGAACCGCATCTTTTGCAGCATCGTCTCGTCCGACGACTGCAGCTTCCGACGATGTCGGTGCACACCTCCACTAGTCAGCACTCTGCATCTCCCACAGAAGACCTCGACTGACCAATTGCAGCTCTCCAACACCTATTAAGCTCCGTTCCCCACGCAAGGCACCGCCGGTTTCCCGCCCAATAACGCCTCCATCTATGACCAGTCCTTCGAAGCTTGTTTCCCCTTCGAAAAAGAAGCCCAACATACCAGCTGCGCCAAATATGCGTCCAAGTATTGACGCGTTCTGGGACCCAGCAGTGGTGAACGACTGGAATGATAAGCATTCACCTTTGAAGCCGCTTTTATCGCCTCGGAAGCAGAAGCTTTTCGAAGAATTGGAAGGAGAGACAAAGGCAATTATGCTCTCTGACGACGAGGGAGATGCATTGTTTCCACCCCCAGCCCCATCTCCACGGAAGAAGAAATCTGAATTACCTTCGAAAAAAGTTTCTCCATCAGTAGCTGGCATTCGTGCGCAGCGCAAGGACTTCGCTGCACGCAAGCATGCAATGGCCGAGGCATTCCTCGCTGAGCTTGATAATAACGTCGCTAATGGCCGCATAGCTGAGCTTTGTGAAGCAACAGGTGGCATAAAGCTTGTTTGGTCCAAGACACTGAAGACCACTGCCGGTCGCGCAAACTGGCGCCGCGAGCAGATTCGTTTACGTACTGGCCCTTTGCCATCCGACCTGCGCATTGAAATTCGGCATCATTGCTCTATCGAGTTGGCCGAGAAGGTCATTGACGATGAAGAGAGGCTTTATAATGTGCTCGCGCATGAATACTGCCACCTTACCACGTTCATGATCAGCGAAGTCCGAAACAACCCCCATGGCGTAGAATTCAAGTCATGGGGTGCCAAGGTCTCCCGTGCATTCGCACACAAAGGTGTGCACGTCACCACGAAGCACTCGTACAAGATTGATTACAAGTATATCTGGGAGTGTGCTGTGTGTGGGTATGAGTTCAAGCGTCACTCTAAGTCCGTCGATCCGATAAGACATTCTTGCGGTAGGTGTAAGGGCAAGCTCGTGCAGACGAAGCCGACGCCAAGAGGTCAGACTGTTAGCAAGGATGGTAAAAAGGAAGGTGGCGAGTATCAAACGTTTGTGAAGGCGAATTTTGGAAGGGTGAAAAAAGAAATGGTAGAAAGGGGTGAGGACGTGCAGATGGGCAAAGTCATGGAGGCTGTTGCTAGAGAGTACAGGGAGAAAAAGGCCAAGGATAAGCAAAAGCTGGCCAAGGTTGAAGAAGTGGAAAGTGCACTGGAAGCTTTGAAGCTCTAAGTAGGGGCTCGACGTTGGATAAGGAGATGATCTTACGTCGTTGGCATTTGGTTCGTTGTTGAGGTGGTGCTGAGAATCATGTTGAGCGGCAGCATCGAATGTCCCGACTATCCGCCGGCTGTGGCTTTGCTCATCCACCTTTGTCGTAGCCGGGGGTTGATGAACAAAGCCACGGCCGGCGGATAGTGGAGACATGATTCTTAGCACTAATTGGCGTTTTGGAAGCATTATGATTTTGCTAAGTTAAGACTGCTTTCCTATTTGCTCTCCGTTCTTCTCTCTCGTGACCACATACTGTCAAGAAGGTTCGACTCTTGTGGCTTGTGCCCAGCGAGGAGCAGTGACTTCGTTGCTTAAAGACGGCCGCATGTGATGGCCAAACCTCTTGTTGTTGGTTATACCGAATCTGACAATCCCGCACGCCCACTGAACGCCGCCATACTAAATCAGATATGGAAACCCTACTATCCAGACGGCTGCCCGCACAAAGCCAATCCAATCTCACGTGAACTATGTTACGTAGAAGTGTCGGAAAAGAAAATAACAGGCACCTTCTGTCCTAGACACCTGCCTTGTCCGGATCAACATCGAGATTCCAGTCAATCTCACCATCCTCTCCGTACCTCTTCACCAACCACTCGTTTGCCTTCTTGAAGTGCCCACAGTCAAACTGATAGTCATTAGCTTGTGATCATCCAACGTTTCAGGCATGGACTCGACACTTACAAAGCCCTTGTGAGCAGCCAACGGACTGGGATGCACGCTCTTGAGTATCAGATGCCTCTCCTTGTTCACGTCCTTGACCCTCTGCGCAGCTGGCGAGCCCCACGCAAGGAACACGACGCCTTTGGTGCGCTGCTTGGCCACCGTGTCAATCACCTTTTGGGTCAGCAGCTCCCAGCCTTTGCCCGAGTGCGAGTTCGCTTCTCGAGCGCGGACCGTCAGGCATGTGTTGATCATCAGCACGCCGCGGTCGGCCCATGGCGTCAACAGACCGCCCCTTTTCGGAGGCTCCTTGAACTCTGGGTAGTCCTTCTTGAGGGCTATGTAGATGTTCTTGAGCGAAGGAGGAGCGGGGGTCGGGGGCCGGACGGAAAAGCAGAGGCCGTGGGCCTGGTTAGGGCCGTGGTACGGGTCCTGGCCTGTGATTACGGCTTTGACTGTGTCGAGGGGTGTGTGGCGAGACCTGGGGCGTGACGTTAGGAGGTGGCGAAAATACGCAATGCATGTTGCATCCTCTTACCAGGAGTACACATCTCTCATGGGCGGATAGATAGTCTGTCCGCTTGCGAGCTCCTGCTTCAGGAACCGCTTCAAGGACAAAAACGCAGGGCTGGTCAGCACATCCTTGAGATGCGGCAGCCAGCTCTCGTGGAGCGTCTCGATCTCGAGCTTCAGCAGGTCCCTTTGCTCGTCGGTGAGCTTGGCCACCCACGCGTCCTTGTCGAACTCGACGGATTTTGGCTTGGGCGCACCAAAGAACGACGTAATGCTGCCATTGGGCTTGGTCTTTTTCGTTGCGTCGGTTGCCGCGTCGGCTGCCTTGCGCTTAAGACTCATGGTATGTATAATTGGGAAGAGTAATAGTGGGGATGGTGGCAATTGGGGTGTAGAAGTCTGAGGAGGGAATGGCCGATGGGTAATTTACATAGGGCACACGGACGGACGCGTCTAGGCAGACGCGCCCATGGTGGAGGCTGGGGTAGGGCGCACGGTTGCACTCAGGCGACGCTACGGGAACGACCCGACATTGAATGGAGCAGAGCCGAACCGGATGGGTCCTTGTGCCGGCTTGTTCACTGTGCATAAGGCTGACTCGAGTGGATTTTGTGAGCATCGTTTAGCAATCTCTTCTGCATTCACTGGCTGTTGAGTTCTTCCAACTCACGGCGCCATCCATAATTGTTTCCCAATATTTGATTGCTCTAAGTAAGAAGAGCGAAGTGGATTCGTGATGTCAGAGCCAGCGGATGCGCACATCTTGAGGGCATTCATGGAGGCGTCTAACCTACATCTCTTCCACTGTTCCGAAGACACGGAGGTTTTTTGACCCAAACCAAAGGATCGGTTGTCGATTTGGTTTCTCGTGCGAGAGCTGCCGAGGCCTGAGCACAGCCAGTAGTGCCGATCCGTCCAAACGTCAACGGCTGCTGGGCAACGCTGTGCACGTGAAACCGCGTAGTCGTACGCGCTATGCTATGATGTCATACCAGAGCAGGTATGAACTTGGCAAGGAAGCTTGCAAGGCAGACGAGCAGAAGAATCGCGATGGTTTCAAGCAGCAAATGACACGTCGGGATAACGGGGGATCGACAGTGAAATGGCTGTGTTGAGCCGTCTGCCTAAAGCTTGGCTACGGTGGTCGTCGTGCTTGCCGTTGATATACAGTGTCAGCAGGTGAAAGGAAACAGCATATAAACATCCCTCATCTCCGCCCCTCCACAGTCTCAAACCCTACTCCAGACTCCACTCACAAACAACGCTTCTCATCTAACTCTTCAGAAATAACCATGGCGTCCTCTAACCCTGCCAACTTCGCCAACCTGCCGAAGGATGAGCTTCGCGAGATCGCTGCGAAAGGCGGCCATGCGTCTCACGGCTCTACCGCTCAGCAACAGGTATGCATAGCCCAGCAGTCTCTTTGAGATTGCGTGTTGACCCATTCAAGGACCAACCTGACCGCAACCCTGATGGTACCTTTACCAAGGGCTCCGAGCTAGCAAAGGAACTTGGGTCTAAGGGCGGCCATGTAGCTCATGAGCATGCTATCGAGAAGGATGGAGTGAGTAGTCTACCAATATATCTTTGTCCTCAGTCTAATTAAATCAGCGCAACCCTGATGGCACTTTCAAGGAGGGCAGCAAGTTGGCGCAAGAGCTTGGTGCTCAAGGCGGGCATGCGGCTCATCAGAGCTAAGTGAAACGATTGCAGTGGCTACTGTTCATGGATATGGGTGTACATGAATCCGCCAGTGAATATCCAGGACTATGACTTAATGAAATGAAAACGAGTATCATGAGGTTTTTATTTCTTTGAGAATCAAACTTGACGTGATGTACCAGAATACAATAACTAAAAGATGTTGGACATTTGACATTCCAATTTGGAATAGTATATGAACAAAAATTCGGAAAGAGCGCATGTATGCTTTGAGAAGAAAATAATCTATTGCTGCCAATAGAGGAGCCTGTCCTGCCCCAAGAAGTCCAACAACTCTGCACACATCCACTCCGCTGGTATTTTACCTGACTTTCATCTATCATGGATAGCAGCGAGAACGACTGGAAGAAATGGGCAAGGACTGAAAAAGGACATATGGTCTAAACTTAATGAGCTTGCAGAATTGAGACATTATTTTTGCCCCCATGGTGAAGGTCTTGGTCCATACGCTGACATCCTAAGAAAACTTACCAATGTCTGGTGCCTCGTAAGTAAACTATCAAGACAACCTGCTCCCCGAAACTCGAAACACATCATCTTGGTCTTGAATAACACATCCACTATGAAGCTCCCAGATGATGCTAGCTGAAAGCTAGAAATGGAAGTTATATGGAGAAAAATAATTGTGCATTTAAAAAGGATTGTGGGGACTTGCACAGACCCCCTGAGTTTGATAGTCAAGTGATTACTGATGGGGCGCTGACCGAGCACAAGTGTAGGGGCCATGTACTATGTCTATACACATGTACAGCTAGGATAGCTTCCCATGTGTCGAGAACCGTGGTCATCACGGATCTAACAATGCAATCGTGATAGTTTCATAGGCACTCCAATTACTGTATTCAATTTCCAGAGAGATACTCAGGGGGCCCTCAACTTTGGCACCCTGGTTCACAGTCTCTCTCTGAGGTTTGGCATTAGCAGTCGCTCACCCACAGCATGCTCCAAGCTCACCGATACGAGCCCGAATATGCCGGTCACGAGTCATCGGCCTGCTAGCCAAGCCTACGGCAGTCTGCTGTCCACATCGTCGACTCCCGGGCTACGGCCCAAATCGTCGGATGGTTTGTCCGGCGCCGGAAGTTTGCTGCCACGTCAGTTAAGCTTCGGCGGAGCAATTCCAGCACCAGAGAGCGGGAGAGCCACTGAGGCACACGCATGCAGGCTCTCGCACCGGTGGGTGTGGGCGGCATGGAAGACACGTAGAAGTGGCGCCACGACGCTCCCAAGACCAATCCCACGGGCGGAGGCGTCTTCGGGCGCGGCAGCGAGCAGCCAAGTGCCTGTGGAGCGCGGCGCATGTAGCATACGGCGCGGTTATTCGACGATATAAAGCACTGTGCAGCTGAGGTGTTGTTGAGGGAGCCGGCTGTCGTAAGTCCCGTCTTAGTGGGTTGTTTTTTCTCCGCCGTTTTTGGGCACATCTTTTAGCGAGTTGGAAGGAACGCCCGGGATAGCTCGTTCGGGAAGGAGCCCGCCGCAGTGGTTCCTCGCATTCTCATTCCACGCTGCTGGGTAAGTTCGCCTCCTCCTCGAGCCCGACACAGCACAGGAACTCCCAGCGCGCGACGAGCCCGCAGACATGTCGCTGACCATCCCTGTGGCCCCGCGTGACACGAGCCCTCCATCTTCTGAGGCTGCCAGTCCGCGCGACATTATCGAGCCCGACGTACGTGACGCTACTCTGCTCCGCTTCTCCGCTCCTCCGCTTCTCCAGCTAACGGTACCTCTTGTTTGCAGTCGGAGCCCTCGGACGGCCAGGCCAGCTGTAACACGTACGTCGCCGCGAGCCTCCAGGTCCCATTTTCCAATTGCCAGCGCTTACCAGGGGCAGGAGCACCAAGTCGGTGAACCAGAGCATCTTCGACTTTGTACGCGAGAATGGCCGCACCTACCACCGCTACCAGGCGGGTTGTGAGTCTGCCCCAGGTCCCTGAGTGCCTGTTGACCAGCTAACCTTCGTCCAGCATACCCGTTCCCCAACGATCAGGTACCCTACCCGTCGCCCGATCCGCTTGCCGACCAGCTGAGACCCTCTTGCTAACCTCGCTCGTGCAGCTTGAGAACGAGCGGATGGACCTTCAGTACGAGATCATTAAGGTGCTACTCAAGGGCCGTAACTTCTTCGCGCCCATCAGGGACCCGCGCAAGATTTTGGACATAGGCACAGGCACGGGCAAGTGGGCTATCGAGATGGGTACGTGGTTGCTCTTCCTCCACATGCCTTATCGCTGACAATTGCCAGGCAACATGTTCCCACAGGCAGAGGTAAGGTATTGACACGATATAATGTATTCCTTTCTAACACGAACTAGGTGACTGGTACTGATCTGTCGCCTATTCAGCCTGAGTGGTATGAGTCTCATCTTGTCTGTCAACTGGGCCTATTACTAACGTTAACAGGGTGCCCAACAATGTCAAATTCGTCATTGATGATGCGAACGAAGAGGACTGGATGGTCGACCCCATGGATTATGTTCACACACGACTCCTATTGGGCTGTTTCGAGGATTTTCGAGTTGTCATTGCCAAGTCATTCCGTGCACTCAAGCCTGGCGCTTGGATGGAGTCCCAAGAACTCATGCCAACAGTCTACTGTGATGATGGCACCATGGGTTCCGATTATGGATTTGCTGACTGGGTTCGGACCCAGGACCAAGCTGCAATGAATGTGGGCCGGCCTCTGCGCATAGCGAACAAGCTGAAGAGATGGTATGAACAAGCTGGTTTCGTCGATGTTCATGAAGAGGTTTTCAAATTACCCATTAATTCCTGGCCAAAAGATCCCCAGTTCAAGATGCTTGGTCGGTTTAACGAAACCAATCTTCTCGACGGTGTGCAAGCTTGGAGTCTGCAACTGTTCACCCGAGGGCTTCATTGGACTAAGGATGAAATCGAGGTCTATCTGGTCCACGTCCGCAAAGCTCTTTCTGATCGAAGCGTCCATGCATACCACAAAATGTAAGCAACTCAGGTCGCGCCAATTTGTACTTTGCTAACCTCTAAGCTACGTGGTTTGGGGACGCAAACCAGAAGAGCCCAGATCCAGCCCTCTCTCGGATCCCGTACCCTGATGCCTTATCCCCAGCATACGTGCAACGAATTTCCTTTTCTTTTTTCCCTCCTTTCCTTCCGAGCATTTCAGCGGTGCAAAATCGGACTGTCTGCAGCGATTTTCGGATTCTCGATATTTGATCAATATTTCGGCATCGGCGAAGCTAGGCGTCATCTGGCCTTCATATATAGCGATGCATGCACATTGGGTGGGCTGTTACTCCTAAAAGCCTTCATTACTACTCGACGACCTCGGTTTTATTGGATAATGAGTTTGAAAAATGAGCGCAGTTTTCAAGACACTCATAATGAATGAATCCTGTGTTGCGACCCGAAACAGACATATGCTACCTGTTTGTTATTTTGGCTGTCCTTGACATTTCTGTGGTCCAGTCACTGCTTTTTGTACCGTCACCACGCAGCCGGTTCGTGGTATGGTTCCACGCGGATGGATCTAGGGATTCCTTGGTCCCCGTAGAACCCGCTGCACCCGACAGTTCGGAGACGCATCTCTTTTAAATTCCAATCGCGTATGCTTACAAGACGGTCCGCGAAACACAACATTCTGAAGAATCGCATGCGACCATCACGTGACAGGATGTGCTCTTGAACCTGTATCTCCTCGGACCCTCTATGATTGGGCGAGTCGCGCTGATAAGGCAGACTGCCACCATCCCGCGTCCCAGCGGAAGCTAAACTAAACTCCGAAAGCAGCCAGGCACAACATGAATCGAACTCAGCTTGTTGCTTTATAAATATGCAAGACACCAAAATCAGAACCCGGGGTCCAAGAACTGATAGACGACAAGACACGTAGGAAAAGCTTCTTTCTCACTGATGGCGTAATAGCACAGCATACGAACATCAGCCCAACGTCCACACCTTGGCTCTGTGTTGAGATCATCTAGCCCGGAAGATTAGCAAACCCCACTACACGACAGATTGCATTTTGAAGAGACAATACTTGCAGGATTCATTCAAATCACTAGTTCTTCAGCCCAACGCAAATATCATTCCTACGAAGCCGCGGAAAAAGCATATCCTAATCTTGATATATCTTTCGTACTTACTGAAGTTGCGGTACTGATAAGCCCCACAGAAGCATACGTGCTGCTTTGCGCTACCGGCTGCGGCAGATAAGAGGATCAACAACATGCGTAGCCAATAGTCAAGAAGGGCCTTTTCGTTTGTGTTGCCCTTTTGGTCGACTTTAACGTTAAAAGCAAGATTCGACGCGAGATTTGAGATGCTAGTACCCTTGTCCCAGGGATCTGGATCTCAGGTTCTTTGAAAAGCTGCCACTCGCTACACTTAAGTCTCAGCCGTCGTCATGTAGGCACAGGAATGGGCGCGCAAATGCACGTCCAATTTGTACAGTCCTAGTTCTGGACTCGTCACAACATCACGAGTGGATCTAGACCGGGATATGGTTACAGGACCCTGGCTTCCATATAGGGGACGATCTATCCCGCGGACTTCTTGATTCGAGTTGGGCTTCTTCAACGGAGATGCCATGCTTTCTCAGTAGACGTTAGCGGCCGTTCATGGGAAGTATTAATATCATTTACACGCGCATGAGGTAGATTATCCGATTCTATAACCCTTCTCACTAGCCTCACGCACTGGAAAGGTGTTTTTGTTTGACCTTGCACTGAAGTGTTTTGTTACGTTTCCGCACGGTGATTTACGAAGCCTGCTAAGAAGTTCTCCAAGGGGGTTCTACATAATCAGACACGCACTCTCTGCAAGCTATTTGTGGCCTTCAGAAGGGTCTTGCACAAACATAATGGCCAGATTCTCGCAGCTCTGGTCACATCCGGAAATCAATCCCATCAATCAAAAGGCACGATCAATACCCTTTCTCAACCCCTTCACCAATCGATATGGACGCGTCTTCTTCTTCTCCTGGCTTGGCTTCATGATTGCCTTTCTATCATGGTATGCGTTTCCGCCTCTCCTAGCTGATGTCATCGCAAAAGACATCCACATGCAAGGCTACCAAGTTGCAAACTCAAACATCATCTCACTTACCGCTACACTCATTGTCCGACTTATCGCGGGGCCTTCCTGCGATCGCTTTGGCCCGCGGATCACGTTCGCTGGTTGCCTCCTTGCCGGAGCTATCCCTACCTTCCTTGCCGGCTGCGTTACAAATGCCAGTGGATTGTATGCTCTCCGGTTTTTCATCGGCATCTTGGGCGGCTCCTTTGTCCCATGCCAGGTCTGGACAACAGGATTCTTCGACAAAGATGTAGTGGGAACCGCAAACGCTTTGACTGGTGGTCTCGGCAACCTCGGTGGCGGCATCACCTACTTCGTTATGCCTGCCGTCTACAATAGCCTCGTCAAAGATGGACTTAGCTCACACAAAGCCTGGAGGGTTTCGTTTGTTGTCCCAGGTGTTCTGATCGTCTTTGTGGCGCTGTGCTTGCTCCTGCTATGCGATGACACACCCACAGGCAAATGGAGCGAGCGCATGGCTGCAGCGGAAGAAAGTCTCCATCGACACTCCATCGTGGATGTACGAGGCAGTATCACTGATGTCCCTGAACCGCAAGAGAACGAGAATTCTGTATCTCCTGTTTGGGGTGACGAGAAACCACATGGCTGGAAGGACGCTGAGGCCCATGCGACTCCTCAGCA
>Ga0247757_10001157_pt1 | contig 18811 bp, 16 predicted proteins | sample UWRJL126311R4_FD_180929 | JGI IMG/M metagenome (GOLD analysis project Ga0247757, IMG submission 180929) | Plant litter microbial communities from Arlington Agricultural Research Station in Wisconsin, United States - UWRJ-L126-311R-4 | ecosystem: Environmental > Terrestrial > Plant litter >... | reverse complement strand
AAAACCCTGCCGGTATGCGTCGACTCCTTCACAACACTTCTGGTTTTGAACAGGAGTTCTGCAACCAATGCCTGCTTTTCCTCAACAGCCACCTGCAGTTTTACAATCTCTTCGTAATCCTTCGCATAACTGAAGCCTTCTTCATAAAAAGCCGCTTTACCTTTAAGATAATCAGCGGTAGCCATTACATATTCACCCAAAGCCTGTTGAATGATCTTATAGGGACGTATGGTATACAACGCGATGCTCAATAACAGGTACCAGGCGCAACCCGCGAGCAATAAAAGCGCGTTATTCACCACATCCATTCCCGTGAGATGACGCTGGGTCTGCAATACCAGTACCACCAGCGCAGCTAACCCGATAGAAGTTGCCCTTGCACCATACACCCCGATCATCGAAAACACAAAACAACAAACCGGTAATGCCAGCATAAACAACCAATGCACTGCTTGTGCAAAACCAGCCAACAGTCCCACCAAAAAGATCAGCAGGCTGCCGATGATCAAGCCGTTGCGCCGGTGATGCGCGGGACCAGGGGCATCCGTAATGCTTACCATCAATGCGCCCATAGCAATCACCAGGCCAGTGGACATCATCCCGTAATACCCAAGCAGCAATACCGGGACAAGCACCGCAAAAGTGGTGCGTATCCCATCGCTGAGATAATGACTGCTGACAAAACTCCGGTATTCTTTGAGCCAATCCATTCCTATAAAGTTACTCGCAAAAAAACTATGCCGTTTTGATAACTTCAGTTTGTTGTGCTAGACTATTCCAAAAAACAACGAACACCCGATCAACCATTATTGTCGCTGCCAATTTTTGTAACCGAAAAAATTAAACAGTGCCTACGGACGAGCCTCTTTGGGTGCGGTGACGAGCGTAGCGATGTCAATCAAAATCATGCGTAGCAGATTTTGATAGCGGCCAAAGTAGCTCGGTAGCAGGCACGAGGCCCAGCGGCCCTGAGCGAAAAATCCTGCACATATGGCGTTTCAGGATTTAGAGGACGCTATTTTAATAGCTCGACATGTTAACTTTAATACATGGATATCGAACAACTAAGAGAATACTGCTTGAGCAAACCCGATACCGAAGAAACATTGCCCTTCGGGCCGGACACATTGGTGTTTAAAGTGAAAGGGAAGGTGTTTTTATTGACCGGACTTGATAATCACCCTTTACAATTCAATGTAAAATGCGATCCGGATAAGGCGATTGAATTACGTGAGCAATACCCGGAGAGTGTGTTGCCAGGGTACCATATGAATAAGAAACATTGGAATACGGTGATTGTGGATGGGAGGATACCGCCCCGGGAACTGAGATCATTTATTGATGATTCTTATTTTTTGGTGAGTAAGAAAAACAAATAATCCTTTTTCAACACTGAGGCACGGAGTTCACAGAGTTACACGGAGGGTCTCCGTAGTTCTCCGTGAACGCTGTGTCTCAGTGTTGAAAAATTACTTAAGGAGTTTTTGATAATACGGGCAAACATCCCGCAATCCACATTCCAGGCATTTTGGATTACGCGCCACACAAACGTATCGCCCATGCAGTATCAGCCAATGATGCGCTTTATGGATCATTTCAGTTGGAATATTTTTCACCAGCTCTTTCTCCACCGCCAATGGGGTAGATAATTGCTGGCCCACCAGTCCCAGCCGCTTGCTTACACGGAAAACATGCGTGTCTACTGCCATGTTCGGTTGTTCATCAATCACACTGGTAATTACGTTGGCTGTTTTACGACCCACACCGGGCAGTTGCACCAATTCATCCACCGTCATCGGCACTTCTCCACCAAATTTATCGATCAGCATATTGGCCATACCGATCAGGTGTTTTGTTTTGTTGTTGGGATAAGAGATGCTTTTGATGAGTGGGAACAGGTCATCAAACTCCGCCTTCGCCATTTTTTGCGGAGTGGGATATTTTGAAAAGATCGCGGGGGTGGTCTGGTTCACACGTTTATCAGTGCATTGCGCCGAAAGGATAACCGCTACCAGTAACTGGAAAGGATTATCATAAAACAATTCTGTTTCCGCTTCGGGAATATGCTCCTGAAAAAAATCCAGCACGTATTTGTATCGTTGCTTCATCGTCATAACCAATCTTTCCGTGTACCTCTGTGCCCTCCGTGCCTCTGTGGTAAAGCCTTCGCTTTGATTAAATCACCACAGAGACACGGAGGGCACAGAGGTACACAGAGTTTAATCCGATGAAACTACAAACAAGCCTGCAAAAGACCATTATTTTTTGCGAACAGCTTCCTGCGCGTGTTTGATGATCGACTTGAGTGATTGTTTGGAAGGAGCGTGTAGTTTTAGTTTATCCAGTTGCTTCACTGTACGGCGTAATACCGCCAACTGGTCTTGCAGCGTGATATCCTCCTCCAGCGCCTGCTCAACAGCGGCTTTGAGCCTGGGAGAACATTCATTGTAGAGATACAGGATAAGATCCTCTTCTTTGATTTTTTTCATAACACAACCCCACTTGATAGTAAGAGGATACGGCGTTTTATTAAAACGGGGATTGTATGGGAATATTGTAGGGAATCCGGAAATAAGCGCCGAACGATTTTGAAGGCTATTTATTTTTTAACAGCAGCAGAATCTTCGATCACAAAAATGTCTTCCCCGTCTTTTTTCATCAGGTAATGTTCACGGGCGAATTTTTCGAGGGCAGCGGGGTTATTCTGTAGATCGTACAGGTCTTTTTTGGCTTTTTCGATCTCCTGGGTGTAGTATTTCTTCTTGGTTTCCAGCTTTTTGAGCTCGGCCGACCGCTCTTTTTGCTGGAAAAAATCGCGGCGGTCAAAGAACAGCATCCAGACAATGAAAAAAGCGGATACCACCAGGTATTTATTGGTCAGGATGGAGAAGGCCTTTTTCATGGAGTAAAACTAGCAATTATTTTAAATGTTAAATGTTGAATTTTGAATGTCATGCTTCCATTTAACATTCAAAATCCAACATTCAACATAATAACAGCTTATTTTCCGAATTTGATTTTTCCTTTTGGATAGATACCCGTACTGCCCAGCATTTCTTCGATACGGAACAGTTGGTTGTATTTCGCAATACGATCAGTGCGGGAAGCAGAACCGGTTTTGATCTGCCCGCAGTTCAGCGCCACAGCCAGGTCGGCGATGGTGGTATCTTCTGTTTCACCACTGCGATGACTCATGATGGTATTGTAGCCATTATGTTGCGCGAGTGTTACCGCATTGATGGTTTCGGTAAGCGTACCGATCTGGTTTACTTTTACCAACAGACCATTGGCAATTCCTTTATCGATACCGGTTTGCAGTCTTTCAACGTTGGTAACAAAAAGATCATCTCCTACCAGCTGGCATTTGCTGCCCACAGCCTGGGTAAGCGCTTTCCAGCCATTCCAGTCGTCTTCGGCCATACCATCTTCAATAGATTTGATGGGATATTGTTTCACCCATTTCTCCCAGAACTTCACCAGTTCGTCACTGCTGATGGCTTTGCCGCTGCTTTTATGGAAAACATATTTTTTCTTTTTCGCATCCCATAATTCGCTGTTGGCAGCATCCATTGCGATCACGATCTGTGAGCCGGTTTTATAACCCGCAGCGCTGATCGATTCCAGTACGGTTTCGATCGCTTCCTCATTGCTCTGGATATTGGGAGCGAAACCGCCCTCATCACCCACATTGGTGCTGAAGCCTTTTTTCTTCAACACACTTTTCAGCGTATGGAAGATCTCCACACCCCAACGCAAACCTTCGCTGAAAGAAGAAGCGCCTACAGGCATGATCATGAATTCCTGGAAATCGATTTTATTATCGGCATGTGCGCCACCGTTGAGGATATTCATCATCGGCATCGGCAAAGTTTTCGCATTGGTGCCGCCGATATAACGGAACAACGGCAGTGAAGCTTCATCAGCAGCCGCTTTGGCAACAGCCATACTTACTGCGAGGATTGCGTTTGCGCCGAGTTTGGTTTTATTGGGCGTGCCATCCAATGAGATCATCATTTCGTCGATAGCAGCCTGTTGTGTCACATCAAAACCTGCAATTTCTTTGGCGATGATATCGTTCACATTCTTTACTGCTTTCAGTACACCTTTACCCGCATAATTTTTCTTGTCGTTATCACGCAGTTCTGCAGCTTCATGGATACCGGTACTGGCGCCACTAGGTACAGCGGCACGGCCAAAGGCCCCGTCATCGGTCAATACATCAACTTCAACAGTGGGGTTACCGCGACTGTCCAATATCTGCCTGGCATGTACTTCAATAATGTAACTCATGGAATTGCTTGTTTGGTTAAGGGCCGCAATTTACGGATAAGTTGGACAAAGCAGCCACGCTTTGAAACTAATGGCCGTTAGCCGTATGCCATGACTCAGCGAAATCTTTGTGCCCTCCGCGACTCTGCGGTTAAAAAAGCTATGAGCCGCAGAGAACGGGGAGGTTTTACGCAGGGTCGTTTTTCCGCTGGCTGAATTCGCTGATGGGGCCTTCCGTTTTGCGCAGGAGTATTTCATCGTGACCGGCAACAGCATAATCTTTTAACACACCGATCGTTTCATACCCTAACCGCTGATACAATTGCTGCGCGCGATGATTAAAAGACGAAACACAAAGAAACACATTCGAAAAAGAACGAAAGATCAGTTGTTCGATATAACGCAACGCTGCTTCACCAATACCACGACCGCGATATTCTTCCGCAATAGCAATCGTTTGTATATAACCCACCAGGCTGCCTTTCTGTTTGATCAGTACAAATCCTACCCTTTGATCACCTTCTTTTAAAATATATACCTCTGAAACCGGCCCTTTTAGTAGCTCGAGCGACCCTGCAGCTGTGCGTTTCAAAGTGATCCATGGTTCATTCATGGCGGTCAGTTCCGCGCACCAGGATAGATCAGCTTCGTCAGTAGTTAATGTAATCGTGATGGGGTAGCCGGGTAAGATATCCATCAGGGGAGGCGTTTAAATAAAACAGTAAATAGCAATGTCCATTCATTTCTCACGAGGATGACTGATGCAACAATTGTTTACGATAGCCAGCAACTAACCATTTGTCAAAGCCCTGAAAACATCTTCCAGGCTGTCTTTTTCTGTCTGTAAGGAAACAATATTCAGATTATATGCTACCGCCAGGTTAAACAAATGTTTCCGCACAAGCTCCGGGTTTTCGGTATGCAGCCGGAAATTCGATTCGCTCACCTGGTCGATCTGGAAAACAGTTTGCAAACGTTCCAGTATCCCGATCTCTACTTTTTCACTGAACTGAACATGCAGTACAGTTTCATCTTTTTTACCTCCCTGCAGATTGGCCAGTGTATCATCCGCCACAATATTTCCTTTGTTGATGATGATCACGCGATTGCAGATGGCTTCTACTTCCTGTAATATGTGTGAGGAAAATAAAACAGTTTTGTTGGCACCCTGTTCTTTGATCACATTGCGGATCTCGATGATCTGGTTGGGATCAAGACCGCTGGTAGGTTCATCCAGTATCAGCACTTCGGGATCGTGTACCAGCGCTGCTGCCAATCCTACCCTTTGTTTGTATCCTTTGGATAACTGCCCGATCTTTTTCTTTGATTCCAATGTTAACCCCGTAAGCCCTATTACACGTTCCACCGCTTTTTTCGCATCGGGTACTTTGTGCATACCCGCAATAAATGCCAGGTACTCGCGCACGTACATATCCATGTACAAAGGATTCGCTTCGGGTAAATAGCCGATCTTTTGTTTTACGGCGATAGGGTTGGTGCGTACATCAACACCAGATACAGTTGCATTACCACCATCCGGCTGAAGATACCCGGTGATCATTTTCATCGTAGTACTTTTACCCGCACCGTTCGGCCCGAGAAACCCCACGATCTCTCCTTGCTGCGCCGAGAAGGACACATTATTCACCGCTTTCTGCTCACCGTATTTCTTTACGAGGTTATCGACCGAGATCACTGCTTGTATTTTGAATGTTGTATGTTAAATGTTGAATGAAGGACTTTTCAGGCGGTAAAATTAACCCCAGGCGATTTGATTTCCGTATCGATGCTGTTAAATCTTTGTATTCAACATTTACAATACAAAATTCAAAATAATCAATTGATCAGTTCCTCCGAGTTCGAAGGCAACCTGTCATACTCACCTTTGAAGGCGTACCAGCCGAAAATAACCATACCGATGGCGATGGGAATAAATACAATGACGAAAACTCCCCATTGTATCTTGGTATCGAGCACGGGTTTTTGGGCTATTTCGTCCAACGCTGTCTTAATCAAATAGAAAATGGCAACAGGGCCAAGCAGCATCCAGAAAATTCCTAAAAATCTTTTTATCGGATCCATGATCGCGGATTTTATGATTTGATCGCAGATTTAGCGATCTTGAATATTATTATATAACGAATCAAATGAAATTAAGACCGATGCCAACGTGGTGATTTTTAACTGACCGGGTTCCATCCGTAAAATCATTTTAAAAATCCCAAAACCCGCGATCAGTCTGTAATATCTCTATCGATTTTGTTGCTTATATACAACGCCCCGATCACCAAACACAATCCAGCTACAATCAAAGGATACCACAATCCTACCAGTTTATTATTTGTATAGATCGTTGTAAGCAATGTGGCGATAAAGGGCGTTAATCCGCCAAATACGCCATTCCCGATATGGTACGGCAACGACATCGACGTATACCTGATCCTGGTTGGGAACAGTTCCACCAGGAATGCAGCTATCGGACCGTAAACCATCGTTACATAAAATATCATCAGGAACACGATAAAGATCATTTTCTTATACCCGCTGCTTCCCAATGTTTTGGTGATACGGATATCAGGCTTTGCCGGGGTTTTTGATGCGTCGGCATATACCGTGTCGGTTCTTGTTTCTACCTGCGACATACCATCGGTATAATATGTTTTCGTGACTGTTTTCAGTAGTGAATCACTGCTATTGGCAATTGCCGTTAATGCTTTTTGCTGTTCTCTTTTTTCTACGGCTTCGAGTTTGTTCGTTGTATCGGCTGTATCCAGCAACTCCTTGAAGAGGAACTGGTAACTCGCTACTGCGAGTAACATGCCAATGATCATGATCCATTTACGGCCAACTTTATCACTCCATCCGCCAAATACAACAAAGAATGGTGTGGCAAACAGGATCGCCCAGATCAGGATCGTGCGCGATTGGTCGAAGTCGATCTTACAAACATTCTCAATAAATGACTGCGCGTAGAACTGCCCGGTGTACCAAACAACCCCTTGTCCCATGGTAGCGCCAAACAACGCAAGCAATACCATTTTCAGGTTGGCTTTATGACCGAAACTTTCCTTTAATGGATTAACAGAACGTGTACCGGTTGATTTGAGTTTTTCAAACAGCGGCGATTCCTGCATTTTTAAACGGATATAGATCGACACTACTACCAATACAATCGAAACGAGGAAAGGAATACGCCATCCCCAATCATTGAACTTGGCAATGGAACGTGCGCGGTCTGCATCAAGCCCGTGGCGTGTGAGCAGGATCACGCCCAGCGAAACAAACAACCCCAGCGTAGCCGTTGTTTGGATCCAGGAGGTAAAAAATCCTCTCCGGTTGGCAGGAGCGTGTTCGGCTACATAAGTTGCGGCGCCTCCATATTCACCGCCCAATGCAAGGCCCTGGATCAAACGCAACAACAACACCAGTATCGGTGCAAAAAAGCCAATGGAATCATACGAAGGGATCAATCCAATGGCAAAAGTGGAACCACCCATCAGGATCAGTGTGAGCAGGAAAGTGTATTTGCGGCCGATCAGATCACCCAGGCGGCCAAACACCAGTGCACCAAAGGGACGCACGATAAAACCTGCAGCAAATGTGGCCAGTGTAGACAGCAACGCAGCGGTTGGATTGGCCTTAGGAAAAAACTGGCTGGCCAGCACCGTTGCCAGGCTGCCGAAAATGTAAAAATCGTACCATTCGATCAGCGTTCCGAGTGAAGACGCACCGATCACTTTCCAGATACCTTTTGTTTCTTTCATATGAGTGGAATCGGTTGTCAACTTACGCCAAAGCGGTCAAATGTCCAAGAAAGCTGTTGGCTATTGGCTGTTCGCCATTAGCAGACAGCGTACGCAACGAGGTTTTCTTTCTGACCAAGAACTAATAGCCGAAGGTCAACAGCCAATAGCTAACACCCAATAGCCTCCCAATAACTATATTTACTCCCTCAAATTCGCAGCTGCTATGTCGTACCCTTACCAGATCACCTCTTTTGAACAATACCAGGAGGACTATAAAAAAAGTATTGATGATCCTTCGGAATTCTGGGCCGGTGTGGCGGATCATTTCCAGTGGCGGAAGAAATGGGACACGGTGCTGGAATGGAATTTCAAAGAACCCAGGATCGAGTGGTTCAAAGGAGGCAAACTGAATATTACCGAAAACTGTCTCGACAGGCATATCGCCACCAAAGGAGACCAGCCCGCATTGTTATGGGAACCGAATGCGCCGGATGAACGCAACCGGACCATCAGTTATAAAAAACTGCTGGAAAGGGTTTGCCAGTTTGCACAGGTGCTGAAGAATAATGGTGTACAGAAAGGCGATCGTGTTTGTATTTATATGGGCATGATACCGGAGCTCGCAATTGCGGTACTTGCCTGTGCAAGGATCGGCGCGATACACAGCGTTGTGTTTGGTGGTTTCTCTGCACAAAGTATTGCCGACAGGCTTACAGATGCCCAGGCGGCATTTATCGTTACCTGTGATGGTGCGTTCCGCGGTGCGAAAGATATCCCGTTGAAATCTGTGATCGATGATGCACTGATCGGGAACAAAACAGTTAAACGCGTGATTGTGTGTACGCGTACACGCACCCCTGTATCCATGATCAAGGGACGTGATGTTTGGTGGGAAGAGGAAATGAAACAGGTAGAGGAACAGGGCATCACTTTTATCGAAGCAGAAGAAATGAATGCGGAAGATCCGCTGTTCATTTTATATACTTCCGGTTCTACGGGCAAACCAAAAGGCGTAGTACATACCTGCGGTGGTTATATGATCTGGGCGAACTATACGTTTGTAAACGTTTTCCAATACAAACCCGGACAGGTACATTTCTGCACGGCTGATATTGGATGGATCACCGGTCATACTTATATCGTGTACGGACCATTAAGCGCCGGCGCCACCTCATTGATGTTCGAAGGCGTTCCCACCTGGCCTGATGCAGGCAGGTTCTGGGATATCATTGGTAAATACAAAGTCAATATTTTTTACACCGCCCCAACCGCAATCCGCAGCCTGATGGGTTTTGGTACCGATCCTTTGCAGGGAAAAGATCTTTCCTCTTTACAGGTACTCGGTACTGTTGGTGAACCCATCAACGAAGAAGCCTGGCATTGGTATGATGAGAATGTTGGAAAGAAAAAATGCCCGATCGTAGATACCTGGTGGCAAACCGAAACCGGTGGCTGCCTGATCAGCAATCTCGCCGGTGTTACACCTGCTGTTCCCAGTTGGGCTACATTGCCTATGCCGGGTTTGCAAATGACATTGGTGGATGAGAATGGTAAAGAAATTTTCGTCGAAGGTGATGAAACCGTTGCCGGTAATCTTTGCATCAAAGCGCCATGGCCCGGTATACTGCGCACCACGTATGGCGACCATGAGCGCTGCCGCACCAATTATTTCGCCACCTATGAGAATATGTATTTTACGGGTGATGGAGCGCTGCGCGATAAGAATGGTTTCTACCGCATCACCGGCCGGGTAGATGATGTGCTGAATGTAAGCGGCCACCGCATTGGCACTGCAGAAGTTGAGAACGCAATTAATATGCACGCAGGTGTGGTGGAGAGTGCAGTGGTTGGTTACCCGCATGATATCAAAGGGCAGGGCATTTACGCCTATGTTATTTATAGCGGTTCGCACAGCAGCGACATGGAGCTGGTGCGAAAAGACATACTCCAGACAGTCACCCGTATTATCGGAGCGATTGCCAAACCGGATAAGATCCAGTTCGTGAGCGGGCTGCCGAAAACACGCAGTGGCAAGATCATGCGCCGCATACTTCGCAAAATAGCGGAGGGCGAAACAGCCAACCTGGGTGATACTTCTACATTGCTTGACCCTGCGGTGGTAGATGAGATAAAGAACGGTAAACTATGATCACAGATTGATATGATTTGAAAACGGATGGCATGGATAAACTGCCATCCGTTTTTTTATTTACGCCACCGAAACCTTTGCGTCTTTGCTTCCTTTGCGCCTTTGCGTGAAACCAACTATCCTCGCTTTAACAAAAAAATCTTTTTACAAATTTGGATTTGCGGACAGAAACTCTACATTTGTAGAGCATTCTCTAAATTTGTAGAACATGGAGCTCACCAAGACCGAAGAACAACTCATGGAATACCTCTGGCAGCAGGAACGGGCATTTATGAAAGACCTGATCGAAGCTTTTCCGGACCCCAAACCCGCAACTACCACGGTAGCTACCCTGCTGAAAAGAATGACAGATAAAGGGTTTGTGGGATACACTGTTTATGGGAATGCACGCCAATATTATGCTGCGGTGCCCAAAGCAGACTATTTCGCCAAACATGCCAGGGGGTTGATCAAAAACAATTTTGACAATTCTGCTTTACAGTTTGCGTCGTTTTTTACGCAGGCCGCCAATCTTTCGGCGGATGAGTTAAAAAAACTGCGGAACCTGATCGACAAGCAGATCCAAAAAAAGAAAAAATGATTACTTACCTCATTAAAACCATCGCCTGCTCAGGACTATTCCTGCTGGTGTACCTGCTTTTTCTTGAGAAAGAAAAAATGCACCGGTTTAACCGTTGGTATTTGCTGGGAAGCATTGCGCTCTCATTCATCATTCCATTGATCCAGACCCCGGTCGCCGGAGAAATACTTCCCGTAATTAACGATTCATACATCATTAACTGGGACCCGGGAGATATTGTAGCGACACAGGCTGCAACTGAAGCTGTGCCGGCACAACCAACACAGGCGATACAATCTGCAACCGGCTTCCCGATACCGGTCTGGTTACTTGTGTATGGATTGGTCACACTGATCCTGCTTGCCAGGTTTATAAAGAATATCTATACCCTGGCCGCAGCTACCTGGAACAGAAAAATCATTCGTTACAAAGGTGTTCCGCTGATTGTGATCAAGGGTGATATCAGCAGCTATACATTTTTCAACACCATCTTTATCAGCGAAGCAGATTATCCTGCAGAAGGCCGGGAATCAGCTGTGCTCACACACGAACTTGCGCATGTAAAGCAAAAGCATTCCTGGGATGTATTGTTTATCGAACTGGTAAAAGTGTTCTGCTGGTTCAATCCCATATTCATCCTTTACAAAAAAGCAATACAGCTCAATCACGAATTCTTAGCTGATACGGCAGTGATCGATGGACAGACGCCCATTTCAGCCTATCAACACCTACTGCTTGATAAACTCAGTCGCGGAACACCACTCTCACTCACCAGCAGTTTCAACTATTCTATCACCAAAAAAAGATTATTGATGATGAGCCAGCAACAAAACAAAAGCCGGTCTTTTGTAAAACAAACAGCAGGCGTACTCACAGCGGCTGTTTGCCTGGTAGTCTTTTCAACCAAAAAAGTCTTATCAAGCAACAAGGAAAGTAATCTTTCCCCTGTATTCACATCCCAAAAAGACACTACTCCTAAACAAAAGGACACTGCTACTGTACGCCGGTGGCCGATGGGTTTCCTCAAAGGTGTGCCTTACACCCAGGAAGGTCTTTCAGCCGAAGAACTAAAGGAATACAGAGACGCGGAAGAGAAATATGTAATACGCAGGATCGATAAAAAACCGCCACATGTAACCCAGCCCCAGCTAAGTGATGAGTTGAGATATCACCTGGAGGCTCAGTTTAAAAAAATGAACCGGGAACAACAACAGGTATCGCGTATCATCTTCATGCCGCCGTTGAAACCTTATATAAAAAATGCGCCGACAGAAGAACAAATGAAAAAATGGACAACCAATAAAGACTATGGTATCTGGGTTGATAACAAACGAATAAAAAACGAGGCGCTCTCAAAATACCAAGCTGCTGATTTCTCCTATTACGATGCCAGCAAGCTCTCAAAAAACGCCATCAACTATCCCTATCATAAAGTGCAACTGGACCTGATGACAAATGAAGCTTTTGCCGAGAACAATAAAAGACTGGCTGCCCAAAAACACTTCAGCATGGCATTTATGTACCATCGGAATCCAAAATCATCCTGATACTATTCAGGCTCTTTTAGCCGCAGATTCGCAGATTGTTGCGGAGTAATCTGCGCATCTGCGGCGATATCACAACTCCAACCCCTCCGCTACCCTACGCCCAGATAATTTCTGCGTTGTCAGAATTTTACATTTGTCTCTATTAGTTTTGAATAAACACAAGGCCGCCTATATAAAACCAGGCGGTTTTGCTTTGAATAAGGGTGTATTTTGCCGCCTCAATTCCGGGTTTGTTCATGAGAAAGTTTCTATCGTTTATAGCATTGGTATTGCCATTCCTTACCATCGCCCAGCAAGGCGCAAAAGTTTCAGGTCATATTGTTGATGATAAAAGAATACCCCTTGAATCAGGTACCATCAGCCTGCTGAAAGCAAAGGATTCTTCACTCGCCAAAATAGGCACTGTTTCCAAAACTGGTTTGTATGAATTTGAACAGGTAATTCCCGGTAATTACCTGCTTGCAACGAATGTGCTGGGCTACAAACGTTCGATGGTGGCGATCAATATCAAACCAAATACGCATGTGCAGGCAGATACGATCTTTCTCGAGCCGGTAACAAATTCCCTGGGTAATGTAACTGTGCGTTCTCAAAAACCTTTGATCGAAATGAAAGCCGGCACCACGATCGTGAATGTGGATGCCGCTGTTACCAATGTAGGCGCCAATGCCATGGAAGTGCTGGAAAAATCACCCGGCGTAGCCATCGATAAAGACGGCAATATCAGCCTGAAAGGAAAACAGAACGTGGTGGTTTGGGTAGATGGCAAGCCCAGCTATATGTCGTCCACAGACCTGGTAACCATGCTTACCAGTATGCCCGCTACACAACTCGACCAGATCGAGATCATGACAACGCCAACAGCAAAATATGATGCTGCGGGAAGCACCGGTATTATTCATATCAAAACAAAAAAACTACGTCAGCAGGGTTTCAATGGCAACCTGACACTGGGATATGGGCAAGGCGTTTACTACAAAACAAATAACAGCCTCCTGCTCAACTACCGTAAAAACAAATACAACGTTTTTCTTACCTATAGTTATGCAGGCAACAGGAATTTTACCGATCTCTATGCATTAAGAACCTACTATGCCAATGACGATAAGACTGTTCGCGCTTACTATGAGCAGCCGAGTTACCTGTTTGGGCATGTCCGCGCCCACAATATCAAAACAGGCATCGATTATTTTATTTCCCAGAAAACAACAGCAAGTCTCACACTCAATGGTGTTTTCTCTAACCGTACGACCGGCGGTAACAGCCCGGCTTACTGGATCAATGGCTCCGGCCAGGCGGATTCATCTGTTGTTACCACGAGTGATAACAGCAGCACCTGGCAAAACCTTTCTGTCAACGGCAATCTGCGTCACAGCTTTTCCAAAACACAGGAGTTGACAGCAGACATAGATTACCTGGGTTATCGCACCACCAATAACCAGTATTTTCAAAATGTATTTTCACCACGGAATTATACCGATGAATTAAAAGGCAATCTCCCTTCCAATGTAAACATCTATTCCGGCAAGATCGATTACACACAAACATTTGGACATGACCTGAAAATGGAAACAGGATGGAAATCGGCCAGGGTTAATACGGATAATACCGCCGATTACTATTTGAAAGTATCCGGCGGATGGATACCGGATCTCGAGAAGACAAATCATTTTATCTACCAGGAAACCATCCATGCTTTGTACACGAACCTGCAAAAACAAAGTGGCAGGTTAACCATGCAGGCCGGTTTGCGTTATGAGAACACGTCCTATAATGCCAACCAGTTGGGTAATCCGGCAAGAAAGGATTCCTCATTTACCAGGCAGTATGATGGGCTGTTCCCCAATGCAATGATCACTGTTGAAGCAGATTCCAGCAATAGTTTTTCATTCAGTGCCGGAAGACGTATTGATCGCCCCGCATTCCAGAAACTCAATCCATTTGTGTTTGTGATCAACAAATACACGTATCAGCAGGGCAATCCTTATTTCAAACCACAATACACCTGGAACTTTGAACTGACACATAATTTCAAAGGCAAACTGCTCACCACTTTGAGTTATGCATATACTTCTGATTATTTTTCGCAGATATTTTATGCAAAGGGAGATAATATCATCGTGTATTCCGAAGGGAACCTGGGAAGTATGGTGAATTATGGTATTTCAATGAGCACACAGTTGCAGCCGTTGAAATTCTGGTCGATGAGTTTATCGGGTAATCTTAATTACAAAAAGATAGAGGGTTATGTGTGGGCGCCGATGACGGCATCGCTAACGCAACTCAATATCAATATGAATAACCAGTTCCGGCTGAAAAATGGATGGGCAATGGAACTCTCCGGTTTCTACAACGGCAAGGAACAGGAACTGCAGGAAATCACCGACCCGAGCGGGCAGGTTGCTGCAGGCGTATCGAAGCAGTTGCTAAACAACAAAGCAACTCTCAAATTCAGTGTGCGTGATATCTTCTATACACAGTGGATGAAAGGAAACACCACTTTTGAACACGCCACCGAATATTTCAAACTTGTTCGCGATACACGCGTAGCCAACATCGCCTTCACCTGGCGGTTTGGAAAAACATTCAAAGACAACAGACGCAGTAATGGCGGCGCTTCGGAAGAGAGTAAGCGGATGGGAAATGGCTGATGAACGTCCCGTCATACATTATGTCCCAGGCTATCCTTATTTATATCTTGTAGGATAATTCCATATCCATGTAGTAACAATCAATGTTCGTAAAAAAATTCTTTTAAAAGATTAGGCGCTCCTGAAAAAAGAAGTATTTTACCGGTAGATAGTCCTCCCCTTGTTTGTTTCTTTTGGAAACAGACACTACACCATCCCCTCCCCACGGAAATGGTACCTCATTTTTAACTCATAATTTTTATCATTATGAAAAGACCATCTATTGCCCCGCTTGCGGTGGCTATTACCCTGTTGTTTGTTTTTTCCACTTCATGCAGAAAACTCGCAACAGAACCTACCATCAAATCGTACATGGAAACGGTGAACGATGATCGTAATCTAAGTTCAACGGGTATTCCTTTGTCGCGTGCCAAAGAAATTGCAACACTATTCCTGCAATCGAAAAACAAGAGCATGCCGGTTTCCATTAAAAGTGCTGAAACCGTTGTTAAGAACGGAGTTCCTTATATGCACATCATTAATGCCAATAATAATGCAGGGTTCGTTGTTATTTCCGCCGATTCGCTGTATGTTCCGATCCTTGCTCATTCAGACAAAGGGAACTTCAACAAACAAGAGATGAGTCCCGGCCTGGCGGTATGGTTTAATGTGCATGGCGACAATATGCAATACATACGAACGCAGAAGGGACGTCGCGTGGATTCAATTGTCAAGATCAATAAAATGGCCTGGGTAGCGCTCGACAAAGACTACCATATTTCTACCAACAGCGGCGGAGGCGCCACCAGTGAATTTGTCAGGCGGGTAAACGACTATGACCTGAACCCAACAACCACGCTTACCGGTTATTATGTTTATAACGACTATCAAGCGCCTTTACTCCAAACCAACTGGCACCAGGAGTACCCGTTCAATACATATTGTCCTCCGTTGAGTTATGGCGGCGGTAATGTACCTGCAGGTTGTACCCCTATTGCCATGGCGCAGATCATGAATTTCTGGCAATATCCATCGGCTTATGATTGGTCCAGCACCAATACCTGGCCGCATACAGAAGCAGCAAGACTGATCCACGATATCGGAACCACAACGGGTCCTTTTTTCATGGGATCATTTACAAGCTATGGTGATAACGCCTCAGGAACAAATGATGCCTATTGTCCTTATGTGTTTAACGACTTCGGATATTCATCCGCTGACCGCACAACGTCCATCTCAGATCAAATCCTATGGGGAAGAAAAAATGGTACAGTATATGCCGGTCTGTTAGTAGATGAGGTTCTCAATCATCATCGACCTGTAGTAGTCGGTGGTAATTCAGATGTTGATCATCCCTGGTGGATATCCCCGATTGGTCTGGTCGAAGTACCTGGTGGTGTGGGTCATTCCTGGGTTGCCGATGGATGCGACCGAACAACCAGAATTTATGAATATACCACCACCTATAATCCCGAACTACAAGGACTGTTCCCGCCAACTATTTCCGAAGTGATCTATACGCAGGGCTTACTGCATATGAACTGGGGATGGGGTGCCGGGTACAATACCGGGTGGTATGATTACAGTACCAACTACACTCAGCAAAGTGCAACTAAACCCGACTTTACATACTTCCAAATAATCATTTACAATATTCATCCTTAAAAGGATGCCAGGCCAGCATATCGAACAAGGAACAGGGAATGTCGAAGTAGTAGAGAAATTTTACTTCGACATTCCCTGTTCCTTGTTCGATATTCACTCTGTGAAACTCTGTGTTCTCCGTGTCTCTGTGGTAAAGCCTTCGCTTTGATCAATTCACCACAGAGACACAGAGGGCACAGAGTTACACGGAGGACTTCATCATTGTTAAACGATCTCCGTCCCAGTTGGGAAATAGCGCTTTGCTATTATTGATTTTTAGGTGTCCATTTGCAACAGCGCTGAAAACAGAACGGAAATCGGTGCTCACTGGCAAATCACGTCCATCTTCGAGGTCTTCTTTGGCGAGTGTTTTGATGTTGTTGTACACCTTTCCTCCCTGCACATCATTCCCTAAAATAAATGAACAACTCGCGCGGCCATGGTCTGTTCCACCGGTGCCATTCTGGTGTGCGGTGCGGCCGAATTCGGTCATGGTCATTACGGTTACATCGTCCTGGTATGCATCCATATCTTTCCAGAACGCGGCGATGCTGTCGCTGAAATCTTTGAGATTACGGGCGAGTGCACCATTGGCTGTGCCCTGGTTGAAATGCGTATCCCATCCACCGCTTTCTGCAAATGCCACTTCAAGGCCTACATTCATTTTGATAAGGATGGCAATCTGTTTCAATGCATTTCCCAAAGCTGAATTCGGGTAAACTACGCCATCGGCGGGTTTGTAATTTTTGATATTGTTCAGGTCCAGCATCTTCATTGCGTCAAAACTTTCTTTGCCGGTTTTATTGAGTATCTGGCTGGATGTCTGATCGTATAATTGCTCAAATGATTTAGCCGCCAGACTGGAAGCAAAAGGATTTCCACGCATCTGTATCGCAAACTCCTGCAGGTTATTGATGGCGAGTGATTCATTATCGCCATATAAACTTCTTGGCAACGCATTTGTCAAACTCACGGCGCGGAATGGTGTTGCATCATGCCCCATCAATCCCACCGCCCTGTTCAGCCAGCCACTCGGCGTGCTTTTGCTGAATGGCGTGCCGCTTTCCATGTAATCCTGTGCATCAAAATGGCTACGGGTATTGTTGGGGCTACCCACACCGTGTACGATGGCCATTCTTCCTTCGGTAAAAAACGGTGCAAATGACTGGAGAGATGGATGTAACCCGAAGCGGCCATCAAGGTCGATCATCTTTCCTTCTGTCTGCGCCGGGCTCATGTATAAACCCGGACGCAGTGTCTTAAGATTGGGATCCGTATAAGGACTCACCGCCATCAATCCATCCATAGCCCCACGCTGAAAGATGCAGACAAGCGTTTTTGTCTTTTTATACGGACCAATGATCTTGTTGCTGTTGGCAGCACGCGCAATAAAGCCCGGTACGCCACCAAGGCCGGCGGCAAACAATGCCATAGCGCCCGATTTCATAAAAGCCCTGCGATCAACCATAACAATGATTTTATTTTCTTTGAAATTCCGGTGAGCCGATGATGATACCGGCTACCTGTGATACTGTGTTCACGTTGCCGGCTACATACAAAGTGGTAACCGGTACATTCTTCCTGCTCAATGCCCCCTTCTGATTCGCTTTTTGCTTGCGGTTTGCAGGGGCTGCATCCATCATCATCGCATCATCTGTTGTGTTTGCCGTTTCAATAGCAGAAGCGCTCTTGCCTGCCGCTTCATTGATCTTTTGTTCCAGGTTTACATCGCGAACCATCGCGGTCAGTCTTTTGATGTTTTCCTCCTGATCGCGTTCGGGCAATAATATCCTGCTGTAGATTTTCAATGCGGCTTCGGCACTTTCCGGTTCGTGGTTTTCATTCAAAGCCGAGAGGTTCAGTTTAACACCAGGTATTTTTTCTGTGGCGAAGGCCAGTCCGAAATTCATCCTGTTTAATAATGAGCCGGTATTGATCCAGTAGCCTGCACGATCGGGGAAGCCGGTGGGCGCCTGGTAATAATAAAAACGTTGCCCCATCCTTGTACACCAGTTGAAGATCTGGAAAGGCTGTTGTATGTCTGCGTTCGTAGCGCGTATGGTACTAATGGCAAGTTCAAATGGAGATTTCACTTTTTCACGCATGGCATTTTTATCCCAGAACTCGTTGCTGTTCACCATGGTGATCAATACGGTTTTAATATTGCCATTGCTTTTGAGAAAAGCCTCAGCCATTTTGTTTACAAGCGTTACGGGGGGCGTATCACTCACGAAGCGTGTGGCCAGTTTGGTGCAGATGAACCTGGC
>Ga0247757_10001156_pt1 | contig 18813 bp, 15 predicted proteins | sample UWRJL126311R4_FD_180929 | JGI IMG/M metagenome (GOLD analysis project Ga0247757, IMG submission 180929) | Plant litter microbial communities from Arlington Agricultural Research Station in Wisconsin, United States - UWRJ-L126-311R-4 | ecosystem: Environmental > Terrestrial > Plant litter >... | reverse complement strand
ACTCGGTAAGGTCCGGGCCATGGAACGTCGCTGGCAGGTCCTCATCGTGGTCTCGATCGCCGTCTTCGTGGCGAGCCTGGACCTGTTCATCGTCAACATCGCCTTCCCGGACATCCAGGCGGACTTCGCCGGATCCAGCGTCGCCGGGCTGTCGTGGGTGCTCAACGCCTACGCGATCGTCTACGCCGCGCTGCTCGTCCCCGCCGGGCGGCTCGCCGACCGCTACGGCCGCCGCCGCGGCTTCCTCGTCGGCATGGTCGTCTTCCTGATCGGCTCGGCCCTGTGCGGCATCGCGCCGTCGGTCGACGCCCTCGTCGCCGCGCGCGTCCTGCAGGCGATCGGCGCCGCCATCCTCACCCCGACCTCGCTCGCCCTCCTGCTTCCCGAGTTCCCGCCCGCCCAGCGGGCCACCGCCATCGGCATCTGGGCCGCGGTGGGCGGCGTCGCCGCGGCGGCCGGCCCGCCCATCGGCGGCCTGCTCGTGGAGGCCAGCTGGCGCCTGGTCTTCCTCGTGAACATCCCCGTCGGCCTGGCGGCCCTGTTCTACGCGGTGCGGATCCTGCGCGAGACCAAGGACGAGGGGGCCGAGCGGCCCGACCTGCTCGGCGCGGGCGTCCTGGCCGTGGCGATCGGCCTGCTGTCCCTCGGGCTGGTGGAGGCGCCCGACTGGGGCTGGGGCGATCCCCGCACGCTCGGCTGCTTCGTCGTCTCGGCCGTCCTGCTCGTCGTCTTCTGGGTGCGCTGCGCCCGCCACCCCGCGCCGATGATCCACCTGGGCATGCTGAAGGTGCGCTCGTTCGCGATGGCCAACCTGACGATCCTGCTCTTCATGGTCGCGTTCTCGGCCATGCTGCTCGGCGGTGTGCTGTTCATGACCCAGGTGTGGGGCGACTCCGTGCTGCGCGCCGGCCTGTCCCTGTCGCCGGGGCCGCTGATGGCCGCGACGTTCTCGGCCCTGACCGGCCGGCAGGCCGCACGCTTCGGCCAGCGCAACCTCGCCGCCGTCGGCTGCCTGATCTTCGCCGTGGGCAGCGCCTGGTTCCTCACCCAGCTGACCGCCACGCCGGACTACGCGGGCGCGATGCTCCCCGCCCTGCTGCTCACCGGCATCGGGGTCGGCTTCGTGCTCCCCAGCACGTCGAGCGCGGCGGCCGCCTCGCTGCCGCCGGCGCAGTTCGCGACCGGCAGCGCGGTGCTGACGATGTTCCGCCAGATCGGCTCGGTGCTCGGCGTGTCGATCCTCGTGGCCATCCTCGACGCCCCGAGCGCGACCGATCCCGCCGCCACGTTCGACGGGGCGTGGACGCTGATGCTCGTCGCCTCGCTGGCGGCCATGGTCAGCGCCCTGGCGATCGGCACGGTGCGGATGCACGTGCCCGAGGGGGAGGCGGTCGCGCCGGCCGCTCCCGAGGCGGCCGAGACGACCGGGTCGCCCGCCGCCGTCACGGCCTAGCCGGGCCCGGGGCGCTCGCCCCTACGGCGCCGGGCAGGCGGGCGCCTGCAGGTAGTCGTTGCCCCCGAAGCTGGCGGCCCACAGGGCGACGTCCTGCGCCGAGTAGACGACCACGTTGGCGTCGTTCTGGATCGCGACGTAGGCCCCCGGGTTGCCGGCGGTCCCGCTGGCGAACCAGGGCGTCCCCTGCGCGGTGTAGAGCACGAAGTTGCCGTCGGCCTGCATCGCCGCGTAGGCGCCCTGGCCCGCGTACCCGCCGTTCGCCCACCCGGGCGCGCTGGTGAAGAGCGGCTCGGCGGTGGACCAGACCGCGTCGGGGTCGACCTCGAGGATGCCCTGGTCGTTGACGAGGAGCGTCCACGGGAAGCCGGCGGTGGGGTCGCTGTTGCCCGGCGAGCTGATGCCCTGGCCCTCGTAGAGCGTCTGGCCCGCCGCCATCAGCGTGGCGCAGCCGGTCGCCGACGTGGTGGTGACCGGGCTCGGGTTCGTGCAGGTGCCGCTGCCCGTGCCCGTCTGCCACAGCAGGGTGCCGGAGGCGGAGGCGACGATCACGTTGCCGTCGTTCTGCACGGCCAGGTAGGTGGCCCCCGTGCCCGCGGTGCCCGTCGAGAACGCGGCGGTGCTGGCCTGCGGGTCGAGCACCACGAAGTCGCCGCCGGTCTGCATCGCCGCGTACGCCCCGGCCGACCCGCCGGCCTGCGACCACACGGTCGAGACGGCGCCCGAGGGGGCGTTGTAGCCGACGGTCAGCGTTCCGCTGGGCTGCATCGTCAGCGCGTACAGACCGTTCGGCGAGGTGACGGACTGGCCGGAGGGGATCGCCTGGCCGCCGGTGACCTGCGTGGCCCCCGAGGCGCAGTTGGGGGTGTCGATGACCGTGGTGGTCGGCGGCGTGGACGGCGCGGCGTAGGCGAACGTGTCGGTCTCCAGGACGGTCTGCGCGCCGGCCGGGAAGTTCGCGGCGGGGAAGGGACAGGCGGTGTTCCCGGTCTGGCAGTCCTGGTCGTTCACCGGGCTGGCGACCACGGGGGTGGAGGCCGGCGTCTCGGAGCAGTCCCAGGTCCCGGGCTGGGGCTCGCTTCCGAAGGCCAGGTTGCCCTCCTGCTGGCACTGGCTGTAGTTCGTCCACAGCAGGTTGACGAAGTTGACGTTGCCCGAGCCGGTGACGTTCCCCTGCACGCCGTCGCCGGCCATCTCCTGGTTGAGGTACAGCGGCGAGCCGAGGTAGGTGCTCTGCGAGGGGTTGAGCTGGGCGCCGTTGACGACCGAGTCGGGGTCGCCGGCCGTCACGTTCGGCGCGGCCGGGCTGTAGAGCCCGAAGCCCTCCTTGTCGACCGAGACGGCGGAGGCGACGATGCCGCCGCCCGGCTCGGCGGCGGCGAGCAGCATGAGGTTGGGGTTGCCGTCGCAGGAGTTGTCGATGATGTACTCGGCGATGTCCAGCCCGGCGGAGACGATCGCGCCGATCGACGGCAGGTCGAGGCTGCTCTCGCCCATGGCCTTGAGCGTCATGCCGGCGAACGTGGGGGAGAAGCCCTCGGTGAGGCCGAGCTTGCCCAGCGTCCACGGCACGAGGGCCATCGCCTCGCCGAGCACCCCCTGGACGAGCCCGCTGGTGTCGGCGACCTGCTCGTTGTCCGCCCACTGGGCGCTGTCGTTGGCCTGGATCGGCTGGGTGACCGACATCCCGCCGCTGATGGGCTGCTGGGCCGACACGTCGGGCACGGTCGACACCGGCCCGGCCGCGTAGGCGTTGGGATAGCTGCTGCCCGGGTCGAGGTTGGCGAAGCCGAGCGGGTTCGAGTTGCCGTTGCCGCTCTCGAAGCACTGCATCGCGCTGGCCCCGACGACGAGCGGGACGCCGGAGGTGTTCGCGGTGGCCGGCATCGAGCCGGGCAGTCCCTGCTCGTCCATGATCGTGCAGCCGGGGCAGTAGACGCCGGCCGACGTCTGGTTCTGCACGGTCAGCGTGCCGCACGGCGTGTTGGTGCTGCAGTTCGTGTCGGCGATCGCCGCGTGGGCGACGGCCCGGCCGGTGAAGCGCTTCGCGCGCCGGGAGACGGGGGCCTCGGCGCCGTTGGCCGCGCGGCCCTCGCGCCAGTCGTAGACGCCGTCCACGCGCTTGTAGTCGCGGTCCTGCTCGGCGTCGATCCACACGAGCCGGCGGGCGGCGTCGCGGCGGACGGCGTTGCGGGAGAACACCCCGCTGCGGCGGAGCTTCGCCGCCACGCGCGCCGGCAGCTTCACGGTGTACGTCAGCGTGGTGTCGCGCCGCTTCAGGGTGCCCGTGCGGACGGTGCGGAAGGCGGGACCGGCCGGATCGGGGCCGGTGGTGAGCAGGCGCTGGGCGACGTAGAGCCAGACGGTGGCGCGGTCCCGGCGCACGCGCTTGCCCCCGTGCCAGTTCGCGGCTCGGTACCGCACCTTCGCGGTGACGGTGATCCCGCCGCGGGGCGTGGAGACGAGCGTCGGCGCCCGCGTGACCGTCGGAAGGGGCAGCGCCAGGCGCTTGCCCGTGGTGAGCGCGTGCCAGCTCCCCGGCCGCAGGTCGGCGCGGGCAGGGGCGGCGCCCAGGCCGGCGGCGAGGAGCGCGAGCGCGAGGACCGCGGCGAGCAGCGGGGTCGCACGGCGGATCGGCGGTGCGGAGCGGTCGTCCATGACCGGCGATCCTACTGTCGTCACCCCGTCAATAGGGAGGAATGCGGGGCCGGATCCTCAATGCTGCCCTGCGTTCTCCAAGTTGTTGCCGGGGGGTGGCAACAACTTGGAGAACGTCGGGCGCCGATGAGTGAGCGCGGGGCGCGGGGGCGGGACGGCGCTACGCGACGGCTCTCGTCGCCGAGCGGCCGAGCCGGCGCACGTCCTCGAGGCCCAGCCGCTCCGTGACCACGAAGGGGAGCGTGTGGACCGGGGCGCGAGCCTCCCGGCGCAGGCGCCGCAGCTGGGCCTGCTGCTCGACGACCTGGGCGGCTTGGCTGCGGGCGGCGCGGGCGGGTGCGGTCGACACCCGCGGGCGTCCGCGGGCGGCGCCGACGCGCTCCAGGTCGGCCGCGGCGAACCGGCGGGGCAGGACCTGGTTGGCGAGCACCGCGTCGAGCGGGCGGCCCAGCTGCTCGGCCAGCGCCGCCTGCAGCTCGACCGTCTCGGTCACCGGCAGCTCCGCGGCCAGCGTCACCGCGACGTACGCGGCCCGGTGCGGATCCTTGAGGAAGGCGTCGACCCGACCGGCCTGCTTGGCGATCGGCCCCACCCGGGCGACCGACGCGAACGTCGCGGGGGCGGCGAGCAGCGCCAGGCCGTGCCCGGAGGCGGGCGCGTCGACCACGACCACGTCGTAGGGATCCTCGGCCCGGCGGCTCCACCGCTCGTCCTGGGTCAGCTCCCACACCTTGGTCATCGTCACCAGCTCGTCGGTGCCGGGGGCCGCCGCCACGAAGTACTGGAACGCGTTGGACTTCGTCAGGACCTGCATCAGCGACCGGCTGCCGACCTGCTGGGACAGCCATTCCTCCAGGGCCCGGCGGGGGCTGATCGACGTCGACCAGAGCCCGTCGGCGATCTGCGTCTCGGCCCCGTCGGCCCCGGCCGCCACGCCGAGGATCTCCGGCGCGCGGCGGTGCTCGCCCACCTCGCAGACGATGGTCCGGTGGCCCTGCGCGGCGGCCTCCAGGGCCACGCCGAGCGCGAGCGTCGTCTTGCCGACACCGCCCTTGCCGGTGATGAAGATCATGTTATGGCTGAAGAGGGAAGTCATCCGCGAGTTGACCGGGTCCGTAGGCTGGCACAAGGTGAGCGACGAACCGAGCATGATCGACCTGGAGGCGGCGTACGCGACCTGCGCCCGCATGCAGCGTCGCCACGACCCGACGTTCTGGTGGGCCACCCGGCGCCTGCCGAGCGACGTGCGACCCGCCGTCCATGCCCTCTACGGCTACGTGCGCGGCGCGGATGAGATCGTGGACGCGCGCGGGCGGGACGAGCTGCCCGACGCGCCGTCCCGCCGGGCCGCCCTCGACGACTGGGAGCGGGAGCTGCACGACGGCATGGCCAGCGGCGGCAGCGAGCATCCGGTGATCGCCGCGCTGGTCGACGCCGGCGCCCGCCACGACCTCCCGCTCGACGAGCTGCACGTCTACATGGACTCGATGCGCGTGGACTGCGGGCCGGTGCGCATCGCCGACGACGCGGAGCTGGACCGGTACATGAACGGCAGCGCCGCGACCGTGGGCCGCCTGATGGCCCCGCTGATCGGCGCGCCCGCCCGACGCGAGGACGTGGGGGCGCTCGGCGTCGCCTTCCAGCTCACCAACTTCATCCGCGACGTCCGCGAGGACTGGGCCATGGACCGGGTGTACCTGCCCGGCCTCGACGAGGGCCAGCTCGACCGCCGCCAGTCCGACGACGCCGTGCGCGAGCTGGTCGCCCGCCACGTCGGGCGCGCCCGCCTGCTGTTCTCCAGCACCCTCGACGTCGACGCGGAGACCATCCCGCACGTGCGCACCGGGATGCGCGTGGCGCGCGCCGTCTACCTTCGCGTGCTCGACCGCGTGGAGGCCATGGGCTTCGACGTGCTCGGCCACCGGGCCAGCCTGTGGCCCTGGCAGGCGGCGTGGACCGGCACCCGCGCCCTGTTCGTCCCCACCCCGGCGCTGCCCGCGGGATGACCGTCCGGGCCACGGCGCGCGGCGCCGACCGCACCTCGCTCGACGGCACCCGGGTCGACGTCCTGATCTGCGGCGCGTCCTTCGCCGGCCTGGCCCTGGCCCGCGAGCTGGCGCACACCGGCGCCGACGTGCTGGTGATCGACCGGTACGAGGTGGGGGAGCGCCAGACCTCGGCCTGCGCCGTGCCGACGCCGTGGCTGCACGCCATGGGCGTGGCCGCCGCCGCCCGGCAGGAGCTGCCGTACATGTCGTTCACCACGCCGCACGGCAGCGTGCGCTACCGGCTGCCGTGGAGCTGGACGGCGTTCGACTACCGCACGCTGTGCACCGAGCTGTGGGCCCAGTGCGGCGACGCGCGCTTCGCGACGGCCAAGGTCCAGGGCCGGGCCGCCGGCCCCGAGGGCGCGGCGGGACGCGCGGTCCAGACCGACCGGGGGACGATCCACGCCCGCGTGGTGGTCGACGCCCTCGGCTGGCGCCGGGTGCTCGCCCACGACCGGCCGCAGCCGCCGGACGCCCCGCTGTCCCGGGGGTTGGAGGTCCATCCCGACGTGGTCGGCGGGCCCAAGGGCGACGCGCTGGACGTGTGGGTGGAGCGCGGCCTGGTGCGTCGCGGCTACGGCTGGCGCGTGCCGGCCGGCGCCGAGGCCCGCGTCGGCATCGGCTCCTACGACCCGCACCAGCACGTCAAGGAGCCCGTGCGGGCGCTGGCCGACCGGCTCGACGTGGACGCGGTGCGCTACCAGGGCAACTGGTTCCCGCACCGGCTGCGCCCCGCCGCCGACGCCGGGGTCTTCCTCGTCGGCGACAGCGCCGGGCATTGCTTCCCGCTCAGCGGTGAGGGCATCCGCACCGCGTTCTACTTCGGGATCGCGGCGGGCCGCGAGATCCGCGCGGTCGTGGAGGGCCGGCAGGACGCCGGGCGGGCGCTGGAGCGCTACGCCGCGTTCCACAAGGGCCACCGGCACGCCTTCGGCTTCGCGCTGCGGCTCCAGCGGCTGGTGCCCGCGCTGCCGCCGCGCGTCCTCACGCTGGCGCTGCGGGTCATCGGGACCCAGCGGATCGTCGATCGCAGCTTCGGCTGGTACCTGAACCAGGCGCACCCGTCGTTCGCGGACGCCGAGCCGCGCCCCTCCGACGCCGGAAGCCGCGGCAAACGCGACACGGTGTTGGACATGAACCCGGTGGCTTGATACCAACGGAGGGCATGGTCCAGCGCCTCGCCGCCGTCCTCAGCCTCGTCGTCCTCGTCCTCATGGTGCTCGTGGGGACGGCCGCCGCGGTGCCCGGCCCGGCGCTGACCGTCGACGCCACCGGTCCCGGCCGGCCGATCAGCCCGGAGATCTACGGCATGAACGGCGCCGATCCCGCGCTCGCCGCCGAGTTGAACCTGCCCGTCGACCGGTGGGGCGGCAACGACAAGGAGCGCTACAACTGGCGGATCGCGACCAAGAACACCGGGCGCGACTGGTTCTTCGAGAACGTGGCCGACTGCTTCCAGGCCCCGGGCGGGTGCAACGCGCTCGATCCGGCGGCCGACGGCCGGTACCGCCCGCTGATCGCGCGTCAACAGGCGGTGGGCGGGACGACGGTCATGCAGCTCCCGCTGCTCGGTCAGGTGGCCAAGGACGACGGCTTGGGGATCGGCCACGACCACCCGTTCGCGTGTGGCTTCCCGATCGAGGCGGGGACCCCGCAGGCGTCGTTCGACGAGTACGACATTGGCTGCGGCAATGGCCGGGCGCTCCCCGACGGCGAGACGTCCGTCCCCGGCCGGCCCTACGCGCCCGGCGACGAGCTGCCCGCCGGCCCCCCGACACGCACGAGCGAGCCGTTCGACGCGGCCGACGGCAAGGCGTGGGTGCAGGACCTGGTCGGGCGCTACGGCGACGCGGCCCACGGCGGCGTCGGCCGCTACGAGCTGGGCAACGAGCCCGGCCTGTGGGACGACAGCCACCGCGACGTCCATCCCGACCCGACGACCTTCGACGAGCTGCGCGACAAGAGCGTGGCGATGGCCACGGCCGTGAAGGAGGCGGACCCCACCGCCAAGGTCATGGGCTACTCGGAGTGGGGGTGGACCAACTACTTCTGCAGCGCGCTGGACGTGGCGCCGCTGGGCTACGGCTGCGACGCGACCGACCCCGACCGGGCCGACCACGGCGGGATGGAGCTGTCGGCCTGGTACCTGAAGGAGATGCGGGCGGCCGGTGAGGCGGCCGGGAAGCGGCTGCTGGACGACTTCGACCTGCACTACTACGACCAGGGCAACCCGCCCCAGGACGCGGCGCGGGCGCTGTGGGATCCGGACTACATCGACCAGACGTGGATCGGCGCGCCGGTGCGGCTGCTGCCCCGCATGCGCGCCTGGGTCGACGCCAACTACCCGGGCACCGGGATCTCGCTGTCGGAGTACAACCTCTCGCACGACCTCGCCGACACCGACTCGGTCACGCCCACGCTGCTGGAGGCCGAGGCGCTGGGCGTCTTCGCCCGCGAGGGGGTGGACCTCGCCGCGATGTGGGCGCCGCCGGAGGCCGGCGACCTCGTGGCCGACGCCTTCCGGCTGTACCGCAACTACGACGGCACGAGGGCGGGATTCGGGACCGAGTACGTCCCCTCGACCAGCACCGACGAGCGCCGGCTCGCCGTGTTCGGGGCGATGCGCGCCCCCGACGGGTCCCTGACCATCGCGGTGATCAACAAGACCGCCGACCCGCTGGAGGCGCCGGTCACGGCGTACGGGACGATCGACGGCGGGCGGGCCCAGGCCTGGCAGTGGACGGGCCACGGCTTCGACGCGATCGGCGGCCTGCCGGTCGACGGCGGCCCGATCGCCTTCCCGGCCCACTCGATGACCATGCTCGTCCTCCCGCCGCTCACCAAGGAGCTCCCGCGCCCGCCGGACCCCGATCCGGACCCCGATCCCGGCCCGCCGCCGGGCGGCACCCCGACCACGCCGACGACCACCACCCCGAAGCCGCCGCCCGCGGTCGTCCCGCCCCTGGCCCGCCTGATCACCACGAAGGCGACCCTGAAGGGCCGGGCGATCACGCTGCGCCTCTCCTGCCCGAAGGGCGCCGCCCGCTGCGGCGGGACGCTGACGTTGCGCAGCGGCCGCACCGCGCTGGGCACCGCGAAGCTGGCCCTGCGGCCCGGCCGGACGACCAGCGTGCGCGTGACGTTCTCCCGGGCCCGGGCCCGGACGGTCGCCCGCTACGGCCGGGCCGGACGGACGGTGAAGGCCACCGTCGCGGCCGGGAAGCGGACGAGGACGACGGCGCTGCGCCTGCGCGGACGCTGACCCGGGCGGGCGCCTCGCGGACGAGCCCCACAGCGGCGGCGACCCGCGCTTGCCACAATGCCGCAACCATGGAGATCGCCTACGACGAACGCGGCCTCGTGCCGGTCGTGATTCAGGACTGGAACACGGGGGAGGTCCTCACGCTGGCGTACGCCAACGCGGAGGCCGTCGCCAAGACCCAGGAGACGGGCGAGCTGCACCTGTGGAGCCGCTCCCGCGACGAGCTGTGGCACAAGGGCGCGACGTCCGGCAACACGCAGGCGGTCAAGGCCCTGCGCCTGGACTGCGACGGCGACACGCTGCTGGCGCTCGTCGTCCCCGCCGGGCCCGCCTGCCACACCGGGGAGCGCACCTGCTTCTTCACCGGCCAGGTCGAGCCGCCCGCGCCGCACGAGGCTCTGCCCGGCCTGGAGCGCACGCTGGTCGAGCGCAAGGCCGCGCGGCCCGCCGGCTCCTACACCGTCGAGCTGCTGGACCACCCGCCGCTGATCGGGGAGAAGGTGCAGGAGGAGGCCGAGGAGGTCGCGCGCGCCGCCCGCGAGGAGACCGACGACCGCGTGGACAACGAGGCCGCCGACCTGCTCTACCACCTCACGGTCCTGCTCCACAGCCGCGATCGCACGCTGGGCGACGCCGAGCGCGTCCTCATCGAACGCCGAGGCTGATCATGGCCGCGACCGATACCGCCGCGCTGCGCGTCGAGCCCACGCTCGACGAGGCCCGCGCCCTGGCCGGGGAGTACAACCTCATCCCGCTGCGCCACAGCTTCATCGACGACCTGGAGACGCCGGTCTCGGCCTTCCTGAAGCTCCGCGGCGCCCCCGACGCCGCCGACCGCTCGCCGGCCTTCCTCCTGGAGTCGGCCGACCAGGGGCAGCGGCTGGGTCGCTACAGCTTCATCGGCGTGCATCCCCGCAAGGTCGTGCGCTGGTCGCTGGGCGACGCGGGCGACCCGTACGCCCTGGCCCAGGACGAGGCGGGCCGCTACCGGCAGGCCCCGCTGCCCGACCTCCCGCCGTTCGCGGGCGGGGCCGTCGGCTACTTCGGCTACGACCTGGTGCGGACCGTCGAGCCGCTCGGCGATCCGAACCCCGATCCGGTCGGCCTCCCGGACATGGCGCTGATGCTCAGCGACACGCTGGTGATCTTCGATCACCTCAAGCACACGATCAGCGTGCTGGCCAACGTCTACGCCGACGAGGGCGGCGACCTCGAGGCGGCGCACGCCGACGCCGTCGCCGCCATCGCCCAGACGGTCGCCCGGCTGCGCGGGCCGGTGCCCGACCAGCATCCGACGCCGGCCCGGCCGCGGCCGGAGTTCGTGTCGAACATGCCGCGCGAGCAGTTCGAGGCCAACGTGGCGAAGATCGTGGAGTACATCCACGCCGGGGACGCGTTCCAGGTCGTGCCCAGCCAGCGCTGGTCGGCCGAGCTGGACGTCGACCCGTTCTCGATCTACCGCGGCCTGCGGGTCGTCAACCCCTCGCCCTACATGTACTACCTGGACTTCCAGGACTTCCAGATCGCCGGCGCGTCGCCCGAGCCGCTGCTGACGGTCACGGGCCGTCACGTCTCCACTCGCCCGATCGCCGGCACCAAGCCGCGCGGCGCGGACGCCGAGGAGGACAAGCGCATCGCGGACGACCTGATGTCCGACGAGAAGGAGCGGTCCGAGCACGTGATGCTCGTCGACCTGGGCCGCAACGACCTGGGGCGCGTGTCGGAGTACGGCTCGGTCCACGTCGACACGTTCATGTCGGTCGAGCTCTACTCGCACGTCATGCACATCGTCTCGTCGGTCTCCGGGCGGCTGCGCGAGGGCATCGCCGCGATGGACGCGCTGCGCTCCGTGCTGCCCGCCGGGACGCTGTCCGGCGCCCCGAAGGTGCGGGCGATGGAGATCATCGACGAGGTCGAGCCGATCAAGCGCGGCGGCTACGGCGGCGCCATCGGCTACCTCAGCTACACCGGCGACCTCGACACCTGCATCCACATCCGCACCGTGGTCGTCAAGGACGGCGTGGCCCACATCCAGGCCGGCGGCGGGACCGTCGCCGACGCCAAGCCGGCCTACGAGTTCGCGGAGTCGGTCAACAAGTCGCGGGCCGTGCTGAACGCGATCGAACTCGCCATGTCGCAGGAGCTCTGGCCATGAGTCGCGTGCTGATGATCGACAACTACGACTCGTTCACCTACAACCTCGTCCAGTACCTGGGCGAGCTGGGGGCGGAGATCGAGGTCGTGCGCAACGACGCCGCCACCGTCGACGAGCTGCTGGAGCGCGCCCCGGACCGCGTCGTCGTGTCCCCGGGCCCGTGCACGCCGGACGAGGCGGGCATCTCGCTGGAGTCCGTGCGCCGCTTCCCGGAGGCCGGGATCCCCACGCTGGGCGTCTGCCTCGGCCACCAGGCGCTGGCGCAGGCGTTCGGCGGCACCGTCATCCGCCACGAGCCGATCCACGGCAAGACGAGCGCGATCGAGCACGACGGCCGCACGATCTTCGCCGGACTGGAGCCCCACCTGACGGTCGGCCGCTACCACTCGCTGGTGGTGGAGGAGTCGTCGCTGCCCGCCGCCTTCGAGGTGTCCGCGACGGGGGGTGGGGTCGTGATGGCGATCCGCCACCGCGAGCTCCCGGCCGAGGGCGTGCAGTTCCATCCCGAGTCCGTCCTGACCGACGCCGGGCGCGATCTGTTGCGCAACTTCCTCGGCGACGCGTAGCCTTCCCGAGTTCGCATGCCCCACGACGTCCTCACCCCGGCGATCGACGCCCTCGCCTCCGGGCGCGACCTATCGACCGACCAAGCCGCCGAGGTGCTCGCGGTGATGATGGCCGGCGAGGCCAGCGAGGTCGAGATCGCCGCCGTCCTCATCAGCCTGCGCACCAAGGGGGAGACGGTCGACGAGCTGGCCGGCCTGGCTCGCACCATGCGCGAGCTCGCCACCCCGGTCCGCCCCGAGCGCGAGGACCTGGTCGACACGGCGGGCACCGGCGGGGGCCGCACCACGTTCAACGTGTCGACCACCGCGGCGCTCATCGCCGCCGGCGCGGGCTGCGCGGTGGCCAAGCACGGCAACCGCTCCGCCACCGGCCTCAGCGGCAGCGCCGACCTGCTCGAGGCGCTCGGCGCCCGCCTGGACCTGGACCCCGACGCGGTCGCCCGCTGCGTCGACGAGGTCGGCTTCGGCTTCATGTTCGCGCCCGCCCACCACGCGGCCACGCGCTACGTGATCCCGGTCCGGGCCAAGCTCGCCGTGCGCACGATCTTCAACTTCCTGGGGCCGCTGACCAACCCCGCCGGAGCCGGTCGCCAGCTCATCGGGGTGAGCGACGCCCGCTACCAGGAGACGATGGCCGGAGCCCTGGCGCTGCTGGGGACCGACCGCGCGCTGGTAGTGTCGTCGGCCGATGGACTGGACGAGATGAGCACCTCGGCGCCCACGAACGTGGTCGAGGTCAACGGGACGACGATCTCCCGCTACGAGGTGACCCCCGAGGACATGGGCCTGCCCCGCGTCCCCGAGACGGCGATCGTCGGCGGGACGCCGGAGCACAACGCCGCGGTGACGCGCGCGATCCTGGCCGGCGAGGAGTCGCCCGCCCGCGACATCGCGCTGCTCAACGCCGGCGCGGCGATCTACGCCGCGGGTCGGGTGCCCGACCTGCGCACGGGCGTCCACACCGCCGCCGAGGCGGTGGACGACGGCCGGGCCCGCGAGGCGCTGGCCGCCTACGTCGAGCTCAGCCAGGAGCTGGCTCCGCGATGAGCGTTCTTGATCGCATCGTCGAGACGACCAGGCAGGACGTCGACCAGCGGCGCCGGGAGACTCCGCTCAGGGAGCTGGAGCAGGCGCTGGCCGGGCGCGGGCACGACCGGCCGTTCGCCGAGGCCCTTGGTCGGCCGGGCATCTCCGTGATCTCCGAGCACAAGCGGCGCAGCCCGTCGGTCGGCGTCATCCGTGAGGGCGCGACGGTCACCGACATCGTGCAGGCCTACGAGCGGGGCGGCGCGACCGCCCTGTCGATCCTCACCGAGGGGCGCCACTTCGGCGGCAACCTGGACGACCTGCGCGAGGCGCGGGCCGCCAGCCACCTGCCGATCCTGCGCAAGGACTTCATGATCGACCCGTACCAGGTGTACGAGTCCGCGGTGGCCGGCGCCGACGCGATCCTGCTCATCGTCGCGGCGCTGGACAAGCGCACGCTGGCCGAGCTGCAGGCGGAGGCCGACGCGCTCGACCTCGACGTGGTGGTCGAGGTGCACGACGCGGACGAGCTGGAGATCGCCCTGGAGGTGCTCGACGCCGACGTCATCGGCATCAACAACCGCAACCTCGCCGACTTCACCGTCGACGTGGGGCGCACGTTCGAGCTCCTCACCGACGTGCCCGCCGGCAAGGCGGTCATCAGCGAGTCGGGCCTGCACCACCGCGAGCAGCTCGACGAGCTGGAGCGGGTGGGCGTGGACGCGGTCCTCGTCGGCGAGACGTTGATGCGGGCCGACGATCCCGAGGTCGCGTGCCGGTCGCTGTCGGGCTCCGACGGCTTCTAGCCGCGCCGATAGCCTCTTCTGTGTCCATTTAGCAATCCTTAGGCTCGGTTCAGCCGGAGTTCAGGCGGGCCGGAGAGACTCGCACCCATGAAGAGCACCAAGGCCGTCGTGGCCACGAGCATCCTGTCGGCCCTCGTCGGAGGGCTCGTCGTCGTGCTGCTCGTCGGTGCCGCCGGGATCGGCAAGACCACGGAGACGGTCATCCAGCAGGCGCCGCTGGCGGGGCAGACGCAGGCCGCCGCCGACGGCACGGCCGCGCTCACCGCCAAGGAGATCTACAAGCGCGACGCGCCCGGCGTGGTGTTCATCACCGCCGACGTCGTGAAGAAGGGCGCGAACCCGCTCGGCTTCGGGGAGCAGAAGGACCAGCAGGGCGTGGCCACCGGCTCCGGCTTCGTGATCGACGAGGACGGCTACATCCTCACCAACGCGCACGTCGTCGACGGGGCGAAGAAGACGAAGGTCCAGTTCTCCGACAAGAAGACGGCCGACGCCAAGATCGTCGGCGTCGACACCTCCACGGACGTGGCGCTGCTCAAGGTCGATCCGGCCAAGCTCGACCTCAAGCCCCTGAAGCTCGGCGACGGCAAGGGCATCGCGGTCGGCGACCCGACCGTGGCGATCGGCAACCCCTTCGGCCTCGACCGCACGCTCACCACCGGCGTCGTGTCCGCCCTGCAGCGCCGCATCCAGGCGCCGAACGGCTTCGCGATCGACAACGTCATCCAGACCGACGCGGCGATCAACCCGGGCAACTCCGGCGGCCCGCTCATCGACGCGGCCGGCGAGGTCATCGGCATCAACTCCCAGATCGAGACGGCGGGCGGCTCGGGCGCGACCCCGGGCACCGGCGGCAACGTGGGCATCGGGTTCGCGGTGCCGATCGACACGGCCAAGAAGCTCATCCCGCAGCTGAAGGCGGACGGGTCGATCGAGCGCGCCTACCTCGGCGTCACCACGATCTCCGCGCGGGAGGCCATGAAGCTGCTGAAGCAGCCGGCGGTCGACGGCGCGCTCGTGCAGACCGTGCAGCCCGACAGCCCCGCCGCCAAGGCCGGCGTCGTCGCGGGCAAGCCGTCGACCAAGGCGGCCACGCGCGGCCTGGCCGTCGGCGGCGACATCATCGTGGCGATCGACGGGAAGCCGACGAAGACGTCCACCTCGGTCGTCTCCGCGATCGGCGCGAAGAAGCCGGGCGACGTCGTCACGGTCACCGTCCTGCGGGACGGGAAGAAGAAGGACCTGAAGGTCACGCTGGGTGATCGGCCCAACACGTCGGTCAACGGCTAGACCCGTACGATGTGGGGGTGGCCTCGACACCTCCCCGCATCAAGTTCTGTGGCATCACCAGCCTCGACGACGCGCAGCTCGCCGTGGACGCGGGGGCGTGGGCGATCGGCCTGATCCTGTGGGACGGCAGCCCGCGGGCCTGCGCCCTGCCCGAGGCCGAGCGCATCGCCGCCCACTTCCGCCGCCAGGTCGAGGTGTGCGGGGTGTTCGTCAACGCCACGCTGGACGAGGTCGCCGCCACGGTCGACGGCGTCGGGCTGACGATGATCCAACTCCACGGCGACGAGGGCCCCTCGTTCTGCGAGGAGGCGCGGCGCCGCACCGGCGCCCGGGTCATCAAGGCCAAGCGGATCCACTCCAACGCCGACATGCTCGACCTGGACCGCTACCACAGCGACTTCCACCTGCTCGACGCCTACAAGCGCGGCGTGCCCGGCGGCACCGGCGAGACGTTCGACTGGGACCTGGCGTCCAAGCGCCTCACCACGACCATCCCCCTGATCCTCAGCGGCGGCCTGACGCCCGAGAACGTCGCGGCCGGCATCGCGGCCACCGAGCCGTACGCGGTCGACGTGGCCAGCGGCACCGAGTCGTCCCCGGGCGTCAAGGACCCGGCCAAGCTGATCGCCTTCGCCGAGGCGGTGCGGGCGACCGTCCCGCCCCCGGAGGAGCCCGAGATGCCCGCGCCGCTCCATCCGGAGCCCGCGGCCGCGGACCTCGGCGTGCAGGCGCCCGTCCGGACCCCGCGATCATGAGCACCCCTCCGACCTCCGAGGCCGGCGTCCCGCATCGCTTCGGGCCGTACGGCGGGCAGTACGTGCCCGAGACGCTGATGCCGGCGCTCGCCGAGCTGGAGCAGGCCTGGGTCGCCACCCGCGACGATCCCGGCTACCGCGCCGAGCTGGCCGGGCTGCTGCGCGACTACGCCGGCCGCGCGACCCCGCTGTTCCTGGCCGAGCGGCTCAGCGAGCTGGCGGGCCACGAGATCTGGCTCAAGCGCGAGGACCTCAACCACACCGGCTCGCACAAGCTCAACAACGCGCTCGGGCAGGCCCTCCTGGCGATGCGCATGGGCAAGAAGCGCATGATCGCCGAGACGGGCGCCGGCTCGCACGGCACCGCGGCGGCCACGGTCTGCGCGCTGCTCGACCTCGAGTGCGTGGTCTACATGGGCGAGGAGGACATCCGCCGCCAGCGCCCCAACGTGCAGCGGATGGAGCTGCTCGGCGCGACCGTCGTCCCCGTCACCGCCGGCACCCGCACGCTGAAGGAGGCGACGTCGGAGGCGATCCGCGACTGGGTCACCAACGTCGCCACCACCCACTACATCATCGGCTCGGTCGTCGGCCCGGCCCCGTACCCGTCGATCGTGCGGGACCTGCAGCGCGTGATCGGCGACGAGGCGCGCGCGCAGTTCCTGGAGCGCACCGGCGGCCTGCCGGACCGCGTGCTGGCCTGCGTCGGGGGCGGCTCCAACGCGCTGGGCATCTTCGCCGCGTTCATGGACGACCCGACCGTGGCGCTCGTCGGCGTCGAGGCCGCGGGGGAGGGGCTGGACACCGACCGCCACGGCGCGCCGCTCACGATGGGCATGCGGGCCGGCGTGCTGCACGGCTCGCTCAGCGCGATCATGCAGGACGACGAGGGGCAGATCGGCGAGGCCCACTCGATCTCCGCCGGACTCGACTACCCGGGGACCGGGCCGGAGCACGCCTGGCTGCGCGACACGAAGCGGGCCACCTACGTCGGCACCACCGACGTCGAGGCGCTGGAGGCGTTCCGCACCGTCGCCCGGCTGGAGGGGATCATCCCCGCGCTGGAGACCGCGCACGCCTTCCACGTCGCGCTGCAGCCCGCGGACACGATCGACCTCGTCTGCTGCTCGGGCCGGGGCGACAAGGACCTGGCCGAGGTCCTGGCCAAGCTCGGGCCGCAGGGCGCGCGGTCATGAGCACCGGGATCGAGCGCATCGCGGCCGCCTTCGCGGCCGCCCGAGCCGACGGGCGCGCCGCCCTGATGCCGTACCTGATGGGCGGGTTCCCCGACATGGCGACCTCGCGGGCGATCGGGGAGGCGTACGCCGACGGCGGCGCCGACCTCGTGGAGCTCGGCGTGCCGTTCAGCGACCCGCTCGCCGATGGCCCGGTCATCCAGGCGGCGGGCAGCGCCGCCCTGGCCGCCGGGTCCAGCGTGGCCGCCGTCCTGGACGTCGGCGAGGCCCTCTCCGAGCGCCTCCCGGTCGTGCTCATGTGCTACGCCAACCTCGTGCTGGCCCGCGGCGTCGACGTCTTCGTCGGCGAGCTGGCGGCCCACGGCATCAGCGGGCTGATCGTGCCCGACCTCCCGCTGGAGGAGTCGCCCACCGTGCTCGCGGCGTGCGACGCGGCCGGGGTCGCGCTCGTGCCGCTGGTCGCGCCGACCACGCCGGACGACCGGCTGGCGACGATCGGCGCCCAGGCCCGGGGCTTCGTCTACACCGTGTCCGTGGTCGGGACGACCGGCGAGCGCACGGGGGACGGCAGCCACTTCGCGGAGATCCTCACCCGGGTCAAGGCCCACACCGCGGTCCCCGTCGCCCTGGGGTTCGGCATCGCCACGCCCGACCAGGCGGCCGCCGCGGCCGGGGCGGGCGCGGCCGGCGTGATCGTCGGCACCCGCCTCGTGCGGGCCGCCGCGGAGAGCGACGACCCGGCCGGGGCGACCCGGTCGATCGTCGACGGCCTCGCGGCCGGCCTGCGGGCCTGACGGCGACGCCCGTCCGCTGCGCCAGCCGATAACATCCCGCGCCACATGCAACTCGTTGTCTTCACCACCTTCGCCGCCTGCACGTGGCTGGTTCTGTGGGCGATCGGCTCCAAGCCGTTCGACGCGTTCCTCGTCGCCGCGCTGATCATGATCATCGGGGCCGCGCAATACCTCATCGCCCCGTTCCTGCCGGGCAAGCGCCAAGAGGACTGAGCCCGGGGTGCGGCCCCGCGGCCTGCTGATCGCCCTGGCGACCGCTGCGCTGGCGCTCGGCGTCTCGGCGTGCGGGTCCGACGACTCCGACACCAAGGCGTCGTCCTCCACGGGCAGCGACACGCTGACGATCTACTCGTCGATGCCGCTGCGCGGCACGAACGGGGAGGCCGAGCGGGCGGCCTCGATCGTCAACGGGGAGAAGCTCGCGCTGGCCGAGGCCGGCGGCAAGGCCGGCGACTACACGGTCAAGTTCCAGAGCCTGGACAGCCAGAGGAAGCCGGGGACGGACGAGCCCGGGGACGTCGGCGACAACGCCCGGCGCGCCGTCGCGGACCGCTCCACGATCGCCTACCTCGGCGACCTGGACGACCGGTCCTCCGCGATCTCCATCCCGATCCTCAACCAGGCGGACATCCTCCAGGTCTCCCCGTCCAACACGTACGTGGGCCTGACGCGCACGGAGAACGCCGAGCCGGGCGAGCCCGACAAGTACTACCCCTCGGGCAAGCGCACGTTCGGCCGGGTCATCCCCGCCGACCACATCCAGGGTGCCGCCCAGGCCGCGTACCAGAAGGACCAGGGCTGCAC
>Ga0247757_10001155_pt1 | contig 18815 bp, 14 predicted proteins | sample UWRJL126311R4_FD_180929 | JGI IMG/M metagenome (GOLD analysis project Ga0247757, IMG submission 180929) | Plant litter microbial communities from Arlington Agricultural Research Station in Wisconsin, United States - UWRJ-L126-311R-4 | ecosystem: Environmental > Terrestrial > Plant litter >... | reverse complement strand
GCCGCGAGAGGGTGGAGGTTCATCCCGTCGGCCGTCATCACGAGCGTGGAGTGCAGCGCGGTTGAGATCGCCGAGTGACGAAGATTGTAAAACGGAAGGCTCGTGGCATCCATCGCGTCGTCCGCCTGTGAAGCGATGCGGCGAGCCGGCCGCCAAACACGTGCAACCCATCGGTTGTAGTCGTCAAGGCTCCAGGGAATTGGTCGACTGTCTGAGCCCCATAGCGGACCGTCGGGGCCGAGCTTCTGGAAGATGAGTGCTCTGGGCGGTTGAGGGCCATACTTGGCCTCGAGTGCCTTGCGGTACGCGATGATGCGCAGCCGAGCGTTCGGAAGCATGAGCGCTGCTCGGGCACCTGTCTTGAGTCCTGGCTCGTGGCCGTCCGTCGCGTCATCGCCTTGGAGTTCGAGCGTTCGCTCGAAGAGCGACTCCCACCACGCGCTATGCAGGAGCTCGCTAGGACGTGCTGCTACGACGAATCCCATCGAAGCTGCGAAGGCCGCATCTCGGATCGGAAGCAAGGGGTTGCGGGCGTTCCTTGCTTGGATCGCTTCGATCAGACGCTCTGTGGTGATCGCGTCAACCACCGATACTAGGCGCCGACGCTTGCTGCTTGGGATCTCGATCATGCCTCCGATGAACGGGATCGAGCGAGGGTAGCGACGGCGTCCCCAATTGAGTACAGCCCGCAAGATCTTGAGCGCCTCCGCGCGCTCTCCGGGGGCGACGCCGCTGGCGTGTAGCGACTCCCCAAATCGAACCACGATCGCCGGATCGTCGTTCAATCGCCCGAGTCGAACGTCGCCGAGCGCGGGCTCGATGAACTTGTCCCAGTAACGCACGGCCTTCTCGGCATGACGCTGGCCGACTTCATGGGCCGCATGGCCGGTGATCCACGACTTGAAAAGGCCACCGAACGTCAGTGCTCGGGCGGGGTCGTCGCGAAGCACCGTTCCGCCGTCTCGAACGATCAGCCTGGTCTCGGCTCGCTTTGCTTCGGCCGCGCGACGCGCCGCCTGGCGTGAAGGGTGCTTGGAGATGGAGAAGGACTTGCTGCGCTGGCGTGTTCTGCCCAGGTCGTCAACTTCGGCCCACCGCGTCTTATAGCCGGTGATCTTTCCGGCCGGATTCACCAGCGCGTAGACGCCGTCTGGGAGTTCGCTTCCGTCGTGGTCAAGCCGAGATTCGTTGAGTTTCGCCGCCATGAGATGAGAGCGGGATTGGGCCTTCGTTCCGCTCGTTACGGAGGCTAGCGCGAAAACGAGATTCTTCCCACCCTTCTTCCCACCCAGGTCGCAGCGCTCGTCGTAAGTGCCTGGCCCATTGGTGAAATCTAGCTCTAAAAAAGGGATTAAGTCGAGTGCCCCGAGGTGGATTCGAACCACCGGCCTTCCCCTTAGGAGGGGGACGCTCTATCCAGCTGAGCTATCGGGGCGTGGGAGGAAGGGTAGAGCGCGTCGCCCATCGCCGAGGGTCACCTTATGCGGCTATGCGACGCATAAGGTGACCCTCGGCGTCCGGGTCAGCCGATGTCGACGCCCGGGCGAGCGAACCGCAGGCCGGTCAGCTCGTCGCGGTCGCCGCGCGCGGCGCGGGCGCCGCGCTTGCCGTCGACGGAGCTGATCCGGCGGCCGCCGATCTTCCCGGTGAGGCGGTTGTCCACGATCGTGATCGTGCCGCGCCGGGCGGCACGGCCTCCGTCGACCTTCAGGGTCGCGCGCAACGTGGACGCGGTCGAGGTCACCGTGCCCGACACCCTGATCCCGCGCAGGTACTCCACCCGGCTCAGCGTCACGCGCTGCTTCCCGGCGGAGAACGTCGCGGCGATGCGGCCGCCCCGCAGGCCGCCGAGCCGCACCGTCCGACCGGTGGGGGCCGGCAGGCCGGAGCTGGCGAGGGCGTCGACCATCGTCCGGGCCGCCACGCGGGCGACGCGGCCGGCCGTGCCCTTGCCGCCCAGGGTCGGGACGCTCGAGAGACGCAGCGGGGCCCGCGCCAGCGTGGTCGGGGTGACGTCGACGTCGGCGCACGGATCGGCGACGGCCTCGCCGGTGAGGAACCGGGCGTACGCGGTTCGCGCGCAGCCGCTGGGATCGTTGCCCAGGACGTAGTGGCCGACGCCGCCGACGGTGACGAGGGTCGCGCCCGGGACGACGGCCTGGGTGCGTACCGCGTCGGCGGTCGGGGTGCGCAGGTCGGCCCCGCCGCTGAGGAGCAGCGTGGGGACGGACAGGGGTGCGCCGGAATCGACGTAGGGCTGCGCGGCGGTGGCGGGCCAGGCGAAGCAGCTCGCTCCGTCCGAGGTCGACAGCACGGTGTCGCGATCGAACGGCCGGAACGCGTTGAGGTCCAGCGCGTCGGCCGCGGCCCGCAGCTGCGGGCCCCGGGCGGAGGGCGCCGCCGGCGGGGCCCAGGGCAGGGCCGTGTCCGTGCAGCTGGTGGCGAGGTAGACGCCGTCGCTGTCGGGCGACGAGGTGGCGCGGGCGCCGGCGCGAGCGCCCGGCTCGGTGCCGTCGCCGAGGTCGAGCTCGGCCAGCCGCAGCAGCGGCGACCAGTCACCGGCCCGGGCGGAGGAGACGGCGCCCGGGAGGTAGGCCCGCAGCTGCGGGCTGAAGTCGCCGTCGAGCAGCAGGTTGTAGAGGAGCGTGGCGTCGCGGAAGCGCTCGGTGCGCCGCCGGCCGCCGGCCGTGACGAACACCCCGCTCCGCGGCTTGGACTGCAACCGGGCCGCGACGACCTTCATGTCCCCGACGGGATCCCGCGTGAACGGGCAGGCGCCCCCGGCGCAGAGGCGCCGCAGGAGGCCGGGGATGGCCGCGTAGGTCGGTCCGTTCCACTGGTCCACGCCGCTGAGCGGCACGGTCGAGTCGAGGACGAGCGCCGCCACCCGGGACGGGAACGTGCGGGCGTACCGCAGCGCGACGTAGGTGCCGTAGGAGACGCCCACGAGCACGAGCTTGTCGGCGCCGACGGCCTCGCGGACCGCCTCGAGGTCGGCGACGGAGTCCGTCGTCGTGAAGAAGGGCCGCATGTTGCCGACCTTGTCGCCGCACGCCGCGGTCGCCGCGGTCGGGCGCAGCTTGCCGGAGAACGCCGCGGAGCAGTCCAGCAGGCCGGATCGGCCGGTGCCGCGCTGGTCGAACGTGACGATCTGGTCCACCCCGGCGACCGGGGCGCCGAGCGGCAGCCACGTGTCCTGGGCCAGGCTGGCGGCCGACTGCCCGGGGCCGCCGGCCAGGCCGACGAAGGCGGTCGAGCGCCCGCCGGTGCCGATCTGGCGCTCCACGTGCAGCGGCACGGTGCCGGCGACGGCGCCGCTGCGGTCCAGCGGCACGTCGACCGTGGCGCACTCGAAGCTGCGGTGGTCGGCGCACGGCGCGAAGGTGGCGGCCGCGGACGCGGTCGCCGGGAGGGTGCCGAGCACGACCAGGAGGGGCGCCGCGGCGACCAGGAGCCGGCGCAGCCGAAGGGGGGACATCGCCATGTCCTACCGCATCGGGCGTGCGACGGTCGCGGCAGGTCGCCCGGTCCGTGCCTGCCGCGGAGTCCGCGGGTACGCTTCCCGGGAACGTCCGACCACCTCCAGGAGCCGCTCGTGAGCACCCCGCAGTTCACCACCGCCCCCACCGCCGCCCGCTCGACCACCGCGGCGCGCAGCTTCGTCGCCAACGTCTTCGGCTGGATGTTCGTCGGCCTGGGGATCACCGCGGGCCTCGCCGCGTTCTTCTCCAGCCAGAACAACATGCTGGCGTACTTCGAGCAGCACGAGGGCCTGTTCCTCGGCGTGATCGTCGTCCAGCTCGGGCTGGTCATCGCCCTGGTCGCCGGCCTCAACAAGTTCTCGCTGTCGACCGCGCGCCTGCTGTTCTGCCTCTACGCGGCGACCGTGGGCTTCACGTTCTCGATCCTCTTCGAGATGTACTCCAGCGGGACGATCGCCTCGACGTTCGCGGTCACGGCGGGCATGTTCGGATCCGCGGCCGTCCTCGGCTGGGTGACCAAGAAGGACCTGACGATCGTCCGCCAGGTCGCGCTCTTCCTCGTCGTCGGGCTGATCCTGTCGATCATCGTCAACTGGTTCGTCGGCTCGTCGACGCTCGACTACGTGATCTCCTTCGTCGGCGTGATCGTGTTCACCGCGCTCACCGCGTACGACACCCAGAAGATCAAGCAGATCGCGGCGGGGGCGACGGGCGAAGGGGAGGCCGAGGGCAAGGTGGCGATCATCGGCGCCTTCACCCTCTACCTCGACTTCATCAACCTGTTCCTGTTCGCGCTCCGCTTCACGGGCGGCCGGTAGTCACGCCGTCGCCAGCGCCTCGGCCAGCGGCGAGGCCGCGGCGATCCGCGCGGCGCTGCGGCGGGCGTGGTCGACGACCCGCACGCGCCGGTCGCGGGCCATCAGGTTGGTCCCCATCAGCGCCAGGTCGTCCGCGGTGGGCTGCAGCACCAGCGTCCGCGTGCCCTGCGCGCGCAGCTTGGCCAGCTCGTGGCCCAGCCGCCGGCCGGACCGGTCGCGCATCGTCTGGGCCAGCCGGTCCCCGGGGCCTCGACCCGGCATGCGGGCCAGCGACGACGTCGGGTTGAGGCAGACGACGAGGTCGAGGTCCCTGCCGGCCAGCAGGTCCGCGTTGGAGAGGGAGCACACCCCGCCGTCCACGTAGCGCCGCCCGGCGACGCGGACCGGGTGGTAGAAGGACGGGATCGCGCAGCTGGCGGCGACCGCGTCGCGGATGTCGGCCTCCGGTGCGCCCTCCCGGCCGAACGGCACGCGCGCGCCGCTGTCGTAGTCGCACGCCACCACCCACAGGTGGGGATGGTCGGGCCAGGGCTCGTCCACGAAGCGGTCGACGATCCGCCCGATCGGCGCGGTGGAGACGACGCCGCGCGGCAGCCAGCCCAGCGCGACTGTGGCCGGTGCGTGACCGAACGGGTCGCGCAGGGTGCGCAGCGCCAGCCGCCAGGAGCCCGGCCCGATCGGCGGCAGCGCACGCTGGAGCCGGTACGCGTCGCCGGTCTCGCGCTCGCCCGCCGCCTCGGCGTCCTGCAGCTCCTCCACGGGGCGGTCGGTCGCGTAGTCGGCCATCGCCGCGGGAGCGAGGCCCGCGGCGGCGAGGGTGCCGACCACGGAGCCGGCGGACGTGCCCACGACGTACTCGGCGTCGGTGGCCGACCAGCCCGTCGCCTCCTCCAGGCCCGCGAGGCTGCCGATCAGCCACGACGCCCCCACCACGCCTCCCGCACCCAGCACCAGACCGATTCGCATTCCTCGCTCACCGTGACCCTGTTCGGCGCGCCGTCCTCCTGACGACGCTGACGTTGCAAATCTACCCACGGTCGGCGATCGGACACGCCGCTTGGACGTGCATCCTCGGTTGGACAGGACGTTGCGGCCCTGTCCACGCCGTCGACGCTGGAGTAGGTTGCGTCGCGAGGTGATCGCTGCACGTGGCACGGCCCAGGAACATCACGCCGACCGGGACCGATCGCCGGTTGGGACGGGTGTGCCGGCCCGTTCGCCACAGCGGTTGCTCTGGGAGCGGTTCCGCCGGGACCGGCTCGCGCTCGCGGCGCTGGTCCTCCTGGTCGTCCTCGTCCTCGTCGCCCTGCTCGCCCCGTTGATCGTCTCCCTGGTGGGCGCTCGTCCTCCCGACGAGCAGTCGACGGCGTACCTCGACGCGTTCGGCTCGGCGACCGGGCCCGGCTCGGCCAACCTCCTCGGCACCGACGAGCTCGGGCGGGACGTGTTCTCGCGCGTCCTGTACGGCGCGCGCGTCTCGCTGCTCGTCGCGTTCGCGAGCACCGCGCTGATCCTCCTCGTCGGCGTCTCCGTCGGCCTGGCGGCCGGGTACTACCGCGGGTGGGTGGACACGTTCCTCTCGCGCGTCACCGACGTCATGCTCGCCTTCCCGGTACTGCTGCTCGCGCTCGGCCTCGGCGCGGCCTGCTCGATCGGGGCGGGCTGCCTGACCGTGGACTACGGCCGGATCGGCGTCGGCCTGATCCTCGCGGGGGCGGCGTGCGGCGGCCTGTTCGTGCTGTGGGCGCGCTCGCGCGACCGGCGGGCCGGGAACGCGGAGCTGCACACCGCGCGGGACGCGCTGGCGAACTTCGCGCCGTTCGCGCTGGTCATCGCGCTCGGTGCGGTCCTGGCGTACGCGGTCGGCGGTCGCGGCGCGCTCATCCAGCCGGGGCTCCCGGTCGTCGTCGTCATCGTCGCGCTCGGCGGGTGGCCCTACATGGCGCGGATCGTCCGCGGGCAGGTGCTGTCGCTGCGGGAGCGGGAGTTCGTCGAGGCGGCCCGCGCCCTGGGAGCCTCGGACCGGCGCATCCTCCTACGCCATATCCTGCCGAACCTGGTCGCGCCGATCATCGTCGCGACCACGCTGATCATCCCGGCGAGCATCCTGTTCGAGGCGGCCCTCTCCTTCCTGGGGGTCGGCGTGCAGGATCCGCAGGCCAGCTGGGGGGCGATGATCTCGGACGCCACGGGGACGTTCGACACGGCGTGGTGGTACATGACGTTCCCGGGCGTCGCGCTCGTGCTGACGGTCCTCGCGTTCAACCTGGTCGGAGACGGCCTCCAGGACGCGCTCGACCCCAGGACGGGCACCTGATGTCCCGCAGGTCCAGAAGGTCCAGCCGTGCCGCGCCGAAGGGGATCGGCGCCGCACACCAACGCATACCGAAAGAGGAACAGGCAATGAGAAGGCTCGCCCGATGGGCAACCGTGACCGGGACGCTCGTCGCCCTGGCCACGTTCGGCGCTGCGTGTGGCAGCTCCGACCAGGGCTCGACCACGGCGTCGCAGGGGACGTCCGTGGAGACCGTGCCGCAGGGCGTCAAGGGCGGGAAGGTCACGGTGCTCGCCGCCGGCGACGTCGACTTCATCGATCCCGGCCAGACGTACTACGCCTTCGGCTACATGGTCGACTACGCGGTGATGCGTCCGCTGTACTCGTTCGCGCCCGGCACGCTGGATACCGCGCAGAACGACCTGGCCGCCGGTCCGCCCGTGCTGTCGGACGGCGGCCGCACGGTCACGGTGACGCTGCGGCCCGACGTCCGCTACGCCCCGCCCGTCGACCGGGCCGTGACGGCCCGGGACGTCAAGTACGCGATCGAGCGCGCCTTCTCCGCCAACGTGCCCAACGGGTACGCGTTCAACTACTTCTCGGTCATCGAGGGCACGCCGAAGGAGCCGACGGACGGCGTGAAGCCGATCTCGGGCCTGCAGACCCCGGACGACCAGACGCTGGTCTTCCGCCTCAAGACGAAGGAGTCCGGCACGCTCGTCGCGGCGCTGGTGATGCCGATCACCATGCCGGTGCCGCCCGAGTACGCCAAGCCGTTCGACGCCAAGAGCCCGTCGACGTATGACCAGCACGTGGCGTTCACCGGGCCGTACATGATCCCCAACGACCCGAAGACGGGGAAGATCACCGGCCGCGAGCCGGGCAAGTCCATCGAGCTGGTCCGCAACCCGAACTGGGACGCCGCGACCGACTACCGGCCCGCGTACCTGGACGGGATCACCATCCAGGAGGGCAACACCGACGCGGCCGTGTCGAGCCGGCGCATCCTCCAGGGGTCCGGCCTGATGCAGGGCGACAACGCGCCGCCGGCCCCGACGATCAAGCAGGCCGTGCAGCGCTACCCGGACCAGCTGAAGTTCGTGCCGGCGCTGGGTCCGCGCTACGTGTCGCTGAACACGTCGATCCCGCCGTTCGACGACCTCAACGTGCGCAAGGCGGTCAACGCGATCTTCGACCGCACCGCCATGCGCCTGACCCGCGGCGGCGCGATCATCGGCGACATCGCCTGGGGCTACCTGCCGCCGGGCTTCCCGGGCTTCGCCGAGAGCGGCGGCCTGAAGCCGCCCGCCGAGTTCGACTACCTCCAGGACCCCGACGGGGACCCGGAGCTGGCGGCCGAGTACATGAAGAAGGCCGGCTATCCGAGCGGCAGGTACACGGGTGACGCGAAGCTGCTGACCGCGGCGATCAACATCTCCCCGGGCTCGCAGACGGCGGCGGTCGCCCAGAACCAGTTCGAGAAGCTCGGCTTCAAGCTGAACTTCCGCTCGCTGTCGCCGGAGACGATGACCACGAAGTTCTGCGGCACGCCGCAGGCCAAGGTGGCGATCTGCACGAACGTCGCGACCAGCGCCGACTTCGTCGACCCGGAGGCCCTGCTCAAGCCCTACTTCTACGGGCCCGCGATCACGCCGTCCAACAACGCCAACTGGTCCGAGCTGGACGACCCGAAGATCAACGCGGCGATGGACGCCGCGTCCGCCCTGCCCCCCGGGGACGAGCGCGTGAGCGCGTGGGCGGACGTCAACAAGCAGATCGTCGCCAGCGCGGCGGCCGTGCCGTGGATCTGGGACAAGACGCCGCTGATCGCGTCCAAGGACGTGCAGAGCCTGGGCAACGCCTACCTGACGTCCTGGGACCTCTCCTTCACGTCGTTGAAGCCGTAGGGAAGGAGCTCCTGCCCGCCGATGGGCGCCTACGTCGTCAGACGGCTGCTGTGGCTGATCGCGGTCCTGATCGCGGTCAGCCTCGTCACGTTCGTGATCTTCTACGTGCTGCCGTCCGCCGACCCGGTGCTCCTGCGGGCGGGGAAGAACCCGAGCCCGGAGGTCGTCCAGTCGATCACCCACACCCTCGGGCTGGACCGGCCCTGGTACGTGCAGTACGGCAGGTACATGGAGCGGCTCGTGCTGCACCTGGACCTGGGGCGCAGCTACCAGAACGACGCGTCGGTCCGGCACCTGCTGTGGGACCGCCTGCCGGCCACGCTGGCGCTGGCCTTCGGGGCGATGGTGCTGTGGCTGCTGATCGGGATCCCGCTGGGGATCTTCTCGGCGGTGCGCCACCGCCGGGCCGGGGACCGCGTCGTGACGGGCGTGTCGCTCCTGCTCGTCTCGGCGCCGGTCTACTGGCTGGGCCTGGTCGCGCTGTACGTGTTCTCGGCGGACATCGGCAAGCTGCGGTGGCTGGAGGGCGCGGGCAGCTACCCGACGCACGGGACGATCTTCACGAATCCCGGGGAGGTCGTGCCGTCGCTGATCCTGCCGTGGATCGTGCTGGCGATCTCGTTCGCGGCGATCTACGCGCGGTTCGTGCGCGGCAGCCTCGTGGAGGTGCTGCGTGAGGACTACATCCGCACCGCGCGGGCGAAGGGCCTGCCGGAGCGCACCGTCGTCCTCAAGCACGGGATGCGCGCGGCGATGACCCCGGTGGTGACGATCCTCGGGCTCGACCTGGGGATCCTGCTCGGCGGGGCGATCCTCGTCGAGACGGTGTTCAACGTTCCCGGCATCGGCCGGCTGGCCTACGACTCGATCCAGACGAGCGACCTGCCGATGATCCAGGGCACGGTGCTCGCCGGCGCGTTCTTCATCGTCCTGCTCACGCTGGTCGTCGACCTGGTCTACGCGTTCCTGGACCCGCGGGTGCGCTACGGGCAGGGGGCGCCATGAGCGAGCCCCTGCTCGACGTGCGGGACCTGCGGGTCTCGTTCGCGACGCCCGACGGGCTCGTGCGGGCCGTCGACGGCGTGTCGTTCTCCGTCGCCCCGGGCCGGACGCTGGGGATCGTCGGCGAGTCCGGGTCCGGCAAGTCGGTCGCGGTCAGCACCGTCATGGGGCTCACGCGCGGGGCGCGGGGCGCGACGATCGCCGGGGAGCTGCGCTTCGCCGGGCACGATCTGATCCACGCCGGCGACGAGGAGCTGCGCCGCCTGCGCGGCAACGAGCTCGCGATGGTCTTCCAGGATCCGATGTCCTCGCTGCATCCGCTCTTCCGGGTCGGCGACCAGCTCGTGGAGGCGGTTCGCGCGCACCGGCCGGTCGGGCGCCGCGCGGCACGGATCCGGGCCCAGGACATGCTCGGCCTGGCGGGGGTGCCCGAGCCGGGCCGGCGGATGGAGGCCTACCCGCACGAGCTGTCGGGCGGGCTGCGCCAGCGGGTGATGATCGCGATGGCGTTGGTCAACGAGCCGCGCCTGCTCATCGCCGACGAGCCGACCACGGCGCTGGACGTGACCGTCCAGGCCCAGATCCTCGAGCTGCTCGCCCGGCTGCGCGACGAGCTGGGCATGGCGATGGTGCTGGTCACCCACGACCTCGGCGTCGTCGCCCAGGTCGCCGACGACGTCGCGGTGATGTACGCCGGGCGCATCGTGGAGACCGGTCCCACGCGGCCGCTCCTGCGCACCCCGCAGCACCCCTACACGTGGGGGCTGCTGCGGTCGACGCCCCGGCTCGACGGGCCGCGGGACGCCTGGCCCGTGCCGATCGCGGGCCGTCCGCCCAGCCCGATCGCCCCGCCCGCGGGCTGCCGCTTCCACCCGCGCTGCCCGTCCGCGCTGGCGCCGTGCGCGGCGATCGACCCGGTGCTGCAGCCGGCGGGCGACGGGACGCAGCGCGCGGCGTGCATCCTGCCCGCCGCCGTGCGCGAGGAGGAGCGGCCGTGAGCGCCCCCGGCCTTCCGCAGCCCCCCGCGCTGGTCGAGGTCCGTGACCTCGTCAAGGACTTCCCGGTTCGCCGGGGCGTGGTGTTCCAGCGCGACGCCGGCACCGTGCGCGCGGTCGACGGGATCAGCTTCGACGTCCGCCGGGGCGAGACGCTCGGGCTGGTCGGCGAGTCGGGCTGCGGCAAGTCGACGACCGCCCGGCTCGTCACGCGGCTGCTCACCCCGACTGCGGGGACCATCGCCTACGACGGGCGAGACGTCTCCACCCTCGGCCGGCGCGAGCTCCTGCCGCTGCGTCGGGAGATGCAGCTCGTCTTCCAGGACCCGTACGCGTCGCTCAACCCGCGCATGACGATCGGCGCCATCGTGGGCGAGCCGCTGCGGATCCATCGGATCGGGTCGGGGGCCCAGGAGCGGCGAGCCCGGGTGCGCGAGCTGCTCGACCGCGTCGGGCTGGACCCCGAGCACCACAACCGCTACCCGCACGAGTTCTCCGGCGGCCAGCGCCAGCGGGTCGGCATCGCCCGGGCGATCGCGCTCGGCCCGCGCCTGATCGTCGCGGACGAGCCGGTGTCCGCCCTCGACGTGTCGATCCAGGCGCAGATCCTCGCGCTGCTGCGCGAGTTGCAGGCCGACCTGGGCCTGACGATCCTGTTCATCGCCCACGACCTGGCGGTGGTCCGCCACGCGTGCGACCGCGTCGCCGTGATGCGGGAGGGCCGGATCGTCGAGCTGGCGGATGCCGACACGCTCTACGCGGCGCCCCAGCACCCGTACACCCGGGCGCTGCTCGACGCGGTGCCGCGGATGCCGCGGCCGGACTGACCGCGGTTGGCACATCGATTCCCCGATCGGGAACGGATGTGCCAACGACCGCCTCAGCCGTCGGTCGGGGAGTGCTCGTCGTCCTCGTCGTACAGGGACTCGCGGGCGAGCTGGCGGCCCTTGCGGTCGTACAGGCCGACCGAGAGCCATTCCCCGCGGAAGTCGTCCGGGGCGATGAGCGTGAAGCGGTCCTCGACGAGCACGCACTGGTCGACGGTCACGTCGCCCAGGTCGGCGGTCGCGACCAGCCCGCCGGTGACGAGCGGCACGCCCCACACCAGGGTCATCGCCGCGGCGACGCCGTCCTCGCCCCGCCACTGCCCGATGACCTCCTCGCAGAGGTCCAGCGACCACTCCGGGTTGGCGGCGGCGGTCTCCGACGTGACGTCGGCGGTGGCGTGGATGTCCGTGGCCTCGCCCTTGAGGTCGCGCGCGTAGGAGACGCAGCCGAACAGCTCGAAGCCGTTGGCGGTGCCACAGGTCGCCGGGACCCAGGTGCGGCCGTGCCACACCCGCTCTGGGTACCAGATGACGTCGCCGGCCTCGCCGAGCTCCTCGCCGTCGTTGTCGATGTCCAGGCAGGCGGTGAGGAAGCGCTGGCGCAGCGTGTCCTCCCAGCGGCCGTAGGGCAGCGACTCCTGCGGCGGCTCGGCCACGAATCGGGGGATGGTCAGGCGCTCGGGCGGCATGCCCGCAAGTGTAGGCGCCTACGTCTCCAGCAGGAGGGTGACCGGCCCGTCGTTGACCAGCTCGACCTCCATGTGCGCGCCGAACACCCCGCGCTCGGCGTCGAGCGCCGCGCACACGCGGGCGTAGAGCGGCTCGGCGTGCTCGGGCCGGGCGGCCGCGACGAACGACGGGCGGTTGCCCTTGCGCGCGTCGCCGTAGAGGGTGAACTGGCTGATGCAGAGCACGCGGCGGTCGGGGCCCAGGGCGTCGTTCATCTTCCCGGCGTCGTCCTCGAAGATCCGCAGCGCCGCGAGCTTGCCGGCGAGCTTGTCCGCGTCCGCCTCGGTGTCGGCGTGGGCCACGCCGAGCAGCACGAGCAGGCCGGCACCGATCTCCCCGACCACGTCGCCGTCGACCCGGACGGAGGCCCGGCTGACCCGCTGCACCAGTGCGCGCATCGCCGGCACGTTAGCCGAAGCCCGCAGCGCCACTCCGTAGTTCACCCCCGCGCCGCGCGGGCGTCTGCGGGTGTCCTGGCCGCCGGGCCCGCCTAGCGTGGGAGGCATGAGAACCCTGCTCTTGCGCATCACCCGTCCATTGCCCACCGCCGTCGGATTGGCGCTCGGCATCGCGGCCGCCGGCATCCTGGCCTTCGTGGGCGGCAACTACGCCGACCAGGTCGTCCACGACCAGCTCGCGCCGCAGAAGATCACGTTCCCCGCGACGGAGGCCGACGGCCTCTTCCCCGACCTGCAGGAGTACGCCGGCCAGCGGGTCGACGACGGCGCGAAGGCCAAGGCGTACGCGGAGAAGTTCATCAACCGCCACCTGCACGAGGTCGCGGGCGGCCTCACCTACGCCGAGGTCAGCGCCAAGGCGATGGCCGCCCCGGACGACGAGAAGCTGGCCGGCCAGAAGGCGACGCTGTTCCAGGGAGAGACGCTGCGCGGCCTGCTGCTCAGCGTGTGGGGCTGGAGCATGGTCGCCACCATCGCGATGATCGCCGGCATCGTGCTGTTCGTGCTCGGCCTGATCCTCGCGCTGCTGCCGATCGCCAACCGCGTCGTCAACGGTCCCGAGGACGCGACCGCGGCTACGTGAGGATCGCGCCGGCGATCGCCGCGCCGATCAGCGCGAGCACGGTCGACCAGGCGATCGCCGCGCTGACGATCTGGGCGTCCAGCCCGTAGCCGTGCGCGGCGGTCAGCGCGTTGAGCCCGCACGGCATCGCCGCCGCGACGAAGAACGCGTCGGGCACGTCGGCGACCAGCGTGGACAGCGCGAGGAAGAGCAGCGGGGCGACCGCGTTGCGCAGCAGGACGGCGACCGCCACCGGCGGCGTGACGGCGGGCGGCAGGTCCAGCTCGCCGTCCTGGGACTCGCCCGTCAGCGTCACCCCGAGGGCGAAGAAGCCGAGCGGGGCGATCAGCAGCACGAGCACGTGCGAGGCGTCGACCACCCCGTCGGTGAAGAAGCCGGTGGGCAGCAGCAGGCCGGTGACCGCGGCGGGGAGCGCGAGGTTGCGGGTGAGGAACGCCCGCAGGCGCGCCGCCGGGCTCTCTCCGGCGTCCGCCCCCAGCGCGGCCGCCACGCCGAACCCGCCGAGGTAGAGCATCGGCAGGCTCACCACCAGGTCGAAGGCGACGGCGGCGGGCACCGCCGACGGCCCGAGCAGCACCCCGGCCAGCGGGATCCCCAGGTAGCCGGTGTTGGCCAGCATCGCGGTGACGATCGTCGCGCCCGCCTGCGGCCCGGGCAGCCGCATGCGCCGGGTGATCAGCCACGCGGTCAGGCTGACGAGGATCACCGTCACGTAGGCCAGGCCGATGCCCGCGGCGACCCCGGCCGTCACGTCCAGCCGCCCGACGTTGGTGAGCACCACGATCGGCAGCAGGACGTAGAGGAGCACGTCGAGCGCGCGGCGGGCCAGGGCCTGGGCCCGCGCGCGGTCGCGGCGCTCGGCGCCGACCCCGATCGCCACGGAGGCGACGATGGCCAGGACGATCAGCAGCACGGCCGGCCACGCCCGGTCGAGCCCCACCTCGAGCCCGCTGGGCGGGCGCGACGTGGGGCTCGGCGGGTGGGGGGCTCAGGCGACACGGAGCTCCATGACGTGGTGCTCCAGGCCGATGACGACCCGGGTGCCCTGCCGCACGTAGCCGTTGCGCTCGTACAGCGCGACGGTGCCGGGCCGGGAGTAGAGGACGACGGTGGAGAAGCCGCCGGCGAGGGCGCGGGCCGCCGCGTCGGTCAGCAGCGCGGTGGCGACGCCCCGGCCGCGGGCCCACGGCAGCACCGCCAGGTACCCGAGGCGCAGCCGCCCGGCCTTTCCCGGGACGAGGCGGCACACCCCGACGATCTCCTCGGCCTGCGTGGCCACCAGGTGGGTGCAGCGTGCGTCGTCCTCGTCGATCGCCGCCGCGGCGGCGATCCCCTGCTCGTCCACGAACACCGCGTGGCGCAGCGCGAGGACCGCGTCCCGCTCGTCGGGGCGGGCCTCGCGGATCGTCACGAGCCCGGCGGGACGTACTCGCCGAGCGCGTACCGGCGGATCGCCGCGTCGAGCTCCTTCTCCGAGGCGAACACGCCCTGGTGGATCTGCTGGCGCTTGCCGGTCGCGTCGTAGAAGACGGTGGTCGGCAGCCCGGCGACGCTGCCGGCGAGCGCGGTGCCCGTCGTCCCGCGCGGATCGACGTAACTCGGGTACGGCAGCGGGATCTCCTGCAGCAGCTTCTTCGCGCCGGACTCCGGGTCCTCGACGTCGAGGCCCAGGAACGCGACCTTCTTGCCGTGGGTCACCGCCGCCTTCTGGAAGAACGGCATCTCCAGCCGGCACGGGCCGCACCAGGAGCCCCACAGGTTCACGACCACCGGGTAGCCCTTCAGCGCGGCGATCCGCCGCTTGACCGTCGTGGTGTTGCCGTCCAGCAACTCGTTGGCCTGCGCGTGCAGGGCGGCCAGCCGCGGCGGCGCGCCGGCCAGCTCGCGGGTCATCTCCGCGGCGCTCTGCGTGGTCGTCTGCTCGTCGATCCCCTTGCTCTGGCTGAGGCCGATCACGACCAGCGCGACGACGACGACGGCGCCGGCGGCGATGAGGATGCGACGGAGGGACACGCAACAAGGTTCGCAGACCTCGGACAGAAGGCGCGCAGTGCGCTACCCTATGGGGGCTTCGACGGGGCATCGCACCAGGGAGGATCCCCCGTCGTCCCGGTTCACCTGACCGGAAGCTGGGTCCGCAGTCCGACTGATCCGTGCGGCCCGTGTCTCCTCGAGATTCGAGAACGTAGCCAACCGATGGCTGAAAACACGTCTGCGGCTCCTATTGCCGCCCTTCCCGACTCCGCTGCACTGCAGCGGGCCGAGCGCTTCACGCGTGAGGCCTTCGTGCTGCCCGGGGAGGATCCGCAGGTCACGCTCGCGCCGGGCACCCCGCGCCGCCGTGCGCTGGACCTCGCGCTGCGCGAGATCGAGGAGGGCCACAAGTTCCCCACGACCAAGTGGCGCCGCCGCTGGTCGCTGCTGCTGGGCCTGGAGCGCGTCCTCTCCGAGGACGAGCCGCACCTGGCCGACGGGACGCACCTCAACCCCCACCAGGTCGACGCGCTGTCCGGCACGCTCACCGCGCTGCTCGCCGAGGCGATGCGCCGGGCGCAGGCCAACAGCAACGGCCACGCCCCGGAGGGGGAGGGCGCCGTCTCCGCCGCGCCCGTCCTGGCCGTCGGCGACGACGAGCCGACCGTGGAGGACGTCGACATCGACGTCGACGCGGTCGGCCCGGTCGACGAGGACCACGAGGACGAGCACGACGACGAGGACGACGACGAGGAGGAGAGCGGCGAGGCCCTCGACATCGAGATCGACATCGAGGAGCTGCCGGACGAGGCTCACGACGAGACGCTCGACTACGACGACGAGCCGGTCGACGGCCACGTCGACGACGACATCGAGATCGAGGGCGCGCCCGAGGACCCCAACGCCCACAAGCGGTTCTGGTTCGAGCACGCGACCGGCGCCGGCAAGACGGTGGCCGCCATGGGCTTCGTGGAGGCCTCCCGCACCGGCGGCGTCCTGATCCTCACCCACCGCCGCAACCTCGTCGACCAGTTCATCGGCGAGATCACCACCCGCGGCTACGCCAAGCGCCTGTCGCCCCCGCTGCTGGACGGCGAGCAGCCCAAGGTCAGCCGGGCCAAGGACGGCGGGCTCGTCGGCCCGGTCACCGTCGAGACGTACCAGTGGTTCGTGCGCAACGCCGGCCGGATCTCCGACGCGTACACGATCGTCATCTGCGACGAGGCCCACACCGCGCTGGGCGACAAGACGAGCGCGACGATCCGCGCCTGGACCGGTCCCGTCTTCATCGGGATGACCGCGACCGGCGCGCTGATCGCCCGGCACGTCACCGACCTCTTCCCGACGCAGACCTCGCGCTTCGACCTGGCCCAGGCCGCGCGCCGCGGCGTGATCGCCCCGCTGCGCTCCATCCGCATCCCGCCGGGGCCCGGCGTGCGCACCATCGCCAAGGTGCCGTTGCGCCGCGGCGAGGTGGACGTCGAGTTCGACCAGGAGCTGCTGGCCGAGCTGCTGGACCAGCTGCCGTTCAACATGGCGATCGCCGACCTCTACAAGTCGCGCTTCAACGGCGTGCCCGGCGTGGTCTACACCGCCGGCGTGCGCCACGCCTACAACGTCGCGCAGGCCTTCCGCGACATCGGCATCAAGGCCGAGGCGGTCTCCGGCGAGACCAAGAAGCGCGAGCTGGCGGAGATCCTCGCCCGCTACGAGGCGGGCAAGATCGACGTCCTCGTCAACGCGCAGCTGCTCGCCGAGGGCTGGAACTCCCCGCGCGCCACCGTCTGCATGCATCTGGCGCCCACGGCGTCCAAGCGCATCTACCAGCAGCGCGTCGGCCGCGTCACCCGCCGCCATCCGGGCAAGGAGGCGGGCGTCGTCGTCGACTTCGTCCACCCCGCCACCCGGCACGACGATCCCGTCGTCACCCTGCACTCGCTGCTCGACCGCGACGTCTACCGCGGCGGCGCGATCGTCGTCGGCCCGGTCCGCCGCGGCCGCGGGCGCCGCGTGCGCGTCGAGCGCCGCGTCATCCCGGTGTGCGCGGAGGAGGAGCGGCGGCACGAGGTCTTCGAGCGCGAGCTGTGGCGGATCGCCGTCGAGCACCTGGACTGGGGCGAGCAGCACATGTGGTCGGCCCTGGCTGGCGCGCGCGTGCAGCCCAACGGCTGGCGCCGGGCCCGCGCGATGCTCCACTTCGACAAGACCGGCGAGCTCAAGCGCCGCTTCCTCGTGACCGCGGTGGAGCGCAACAAGAACGCCCAGCTGCGCCTGCGCGCGCTGGCCGAGATCGCCGCCTCCCGCGACCCCGAGGCCTTCGACCAGGCCCACGACGTCGTGGGCGCCTGGCCGCGCGACGAGCGCCGCGAGGGCACCAAGGTCCTGCTGCAGGCGCTGTCGGAGCGCCGCATCGGCCGCCGCGACCAGGCCAACGCCTGGATCTGGCGCCTGGCCGAGAACACGCGGGAGATCCACGAGGAGTACGCCGTCCAGCGGTGGCCCGAGACCAAGCGCCTCCTCGGCCTGCTCGTCAACTCGTCCGGTCAGGCCCACGCGCGCAACGCGCGGCGGCTCGTCCACGCCTCGCGGTCCCAGGACCGCCGGCTGCAGGCCGCGATCCTCGCCGCCGCCGTCGGGCACACCCCCGAGGCCGAGTCGGTGCTACGCGACGCGCGCACCCGGCTGGCCCGCAAGCCCAGCGCGCTCTCGCGTGAGCTGCTGCGCAACTTCCCCAAGGGCCGCAAGCGCAACCGGCGCCGCAAGCGCCGGGGCGGCGAGCAGGGCAACGGGAACGGCCAGCCGAACGGCGCGAACCTGCAGAAGGCGCTGGACCAGGAGTCCGGCAACGGCAACGGCGCCGAGGTCGCCGCGAAGTCCGGCCCAGGCAACCAGCAGGGCGGGGGCGGTCCCCGGCCCGAGGGCGAGGGCAGCGGCAAGCCGAGCCGGCCGTCCCGGCGGCGGCGCAACGCGGCGGCCCGCCGGGCCGCCGCCGAGGCGGCAGCCGCCGCGGCCGCCACGGGCGGAGCGGAGAGCCCGGTGGCCGGGAACGGCGCCCCGGCCCCCGGCGCGGGGGAGGGCGACGCCTCGGTCGAGGCGGCCCGGCCCGTGGTCGCCCGCAAGCCGGTCGCGGCGATCGTCGACGAGCCCGAGGCCGCGCCGGCCCCGGTGGACGAGACGTCGGTCTCCCGCGACACCCCCAAGCCCGCCCGGCCGCGCCGTGCCCGCAAGCCCAAGGCCGCCGAGCCGGAGGGCGACGCGCAGCAGGCGCTGGACCTGGGCGGGGAGTCCGTGACGGCCCAGGAGCCCGTCGTGGCCGAGAAGCCGGTGCGGGTGCGCAAGCCGCGCGCCACCACGGCCGCCGCGAAGGCCAAGGCGGCCGCTGCTGCCGCCGCCGAGGCCGCCGGAGCCGCCGCGGCGCCCGTCGTGGCCGAGGAGCCGGTCGCGCCCAAGAAGCGGGCACCGGCCAAGAAGGCCGCCGCCACGACGAAGAAGACGACCACGGCCGCGAAGAAGCCGGCGGCCAAGAAGGCCACCACCGCCGCCGCGAAGAAGCAGGCGGAGGCGCCGGCCGCCGCGGAGGGCGAGGAGACGTCGGTCGCCGCCGCGGCCCCCAAGCGCAAGCCCGCGGCGAAGAAGCCGGCCGCCGCCAAGAAGCCCGCGGCCAAGAAGACGACCACCGCGGCCAAGAAGCCCGCCGTCAAGAAGGCCGCGACGTCCCGCACCAAGAAGCCGGCCGCGGGCGAGGGCGCCGTCACCAGCGCCGCC
>Ga0247757_10001154_pt1 | contig 18815 bp, 25 predicted proteins | sample UWRJL126311R4_FD_180929 | JGI IMG/M metagenome (GOLD analysis project Ga0247757, IMG submission 180929) | Plant litter microbial communities from Arlington Agricultural Research Station in Wisconsin, United States - UWRJ-L126-311R-4 | ecosystem: Environmental > Terrestrial > Plant litter >... | reverse complement strand
GTGGGTGGTTTCGCTGCACCCCTAAAGACAAATCTCATTTGTCCGACACGAAGAGAGAAAACTGTGCATATACCCTGTCTGGCGCTCCTAAAGGCCATCACCGAGACCAGCCCCTCCAAAGACTGATCTTATTAAGATGCTGATTGTGAGGCTCGTGCGAGCATAGCATCTCCACGCTTAGGGAGCCGTCTAGCGCCACTAACAAGAAGCTACCCTAGAATGTAAAGTTGATAGTTTGAACCGTCCTCGATATGGTAGATACCAGGCTTATGGGAGTGTAAGAGTGTGGACGTGTGGACACTCAAGTCGACGTATTTCCGCTACATAGATAACTATCCACACCGATCTGAAAAACGTCTTACTTTGTGACCCGCAACTCTTATATATGGAAAAACCCTCATTATGATTTTCTTATACCAATCTCATGCGTGCCAGTTCATCATCGCAGCAACGATAAACAGGCTGTCCCTCATGCCCAGTCATTGATGACGCACTGCCCCACCTCCAGCCCCACCAAACCCCAAACTGTGACCCCGCTTGTTTTTCTGCAACGTTCCCGAAGCCACAGATTACAGCTCTTTTCTTTTTTGGTCAGCGAATAAAACAATCAATATATTATTTTAAAATCGAGAAATGCTCACAAATCAAATGAAAGCCCGGTTGGCACAATTGGTTAGCGCGTGGGACTTTTAATCCCAAGGCTGTGGGTTCGAGTCCCACATCGGGCGTTTAATTTCTCTTTTTGCCACTTTTTGGTCATCCTTCCTAAAGATCACATCAATATCTTTGCTTTTGGCGGGGTACATTCCATGTCAGATGTGGTGATGGATCTACAACAACAGGAGCAGGGAGTGTGATTGGTCGTAAGTCAGTTTTTGTCTACACTCGCCCGAAAACACGATTGAACGCATGCACACTATGCTTTTCCATGTTAACGCACTGCTGCCACTGTAAAATTTTAAAGGTGGTCAGCTCCACCTCGCCCCATGCAAGGCGTCGTCATGCAATGTTACTCATTCATTCCTGTCAAATCTATTGTATGTGCAACCATGTAACCAAAGTTTTTGCAAGAAAGGTCAACGAAGACACCGGTCCATCATACACATCAGCCAATACCTCACCGCTTCACACTGCAATCTATTCCGTGTCCACGCCCACCCTTCCGGCAACCAATGCGATCAGCGCAGCGCCCACACCAGATCCATCTTTCGCAATGCCGATTCGGATCCTCTTCTCACCCTTCTCCCCAATTCCTTCTATCTCGCGTAAGGCTTCGCGAATATGGTCTTCGAAGTTGGGATAAAACTCAACAAGCGATCCATCGACACCCACGTCGACAACGTCGTCTTCGGATAGTTCAGCGTCGCCTCGCGGGGGGTCAATGCCTTCTTTCTCCTCCGTGGTTGCGGTGCCTGGAGGCGAGACCAGTCTTTCAGTCTCCAAGACGATGCCAGCAATAGCCACAGCGGAAAGGCGGGCTGCACGCCGGCCAATGGCAGCCGCAATTGCTCGGATAGCCTCTGCATCTTCGGCACTCACGGCAGTGATGCCGTAGTCTTTGTCCAGTGCCTGTCTGATCATCCTATATCCGGGGCTATTGTCGCCCGCACAGATGCTCAAGAAACTGGTATCAATACCCCACTGTTTCCAGATGGGGGATGAATCATGGATTTGAGTAGTGCTGTGGATATCGTTCTGAGCGGAGTTCTCGTCGCGGAACAAGGGGAAGGTAGGGTCTTTGAGAAGCGACACAACAGCCAGACGCAGAATCTCACCGAGAAACATGCCGGATATACGCTTCTCAAACATCTGGATACCAGGGTTTACGGAGTTGACGTCCAGCTCGATGTCATACGGAGTGTTTGGAAGTGTACGGAGAGAGTTGTCAAACGAGCCCCATTCGGTATTGACGATCATTTCGCCGGTTGATTTGTCGTACTCACCAGCATCCTTGCTCTTGGTCAACTTGGTGACCTTGTCGAGTTTCTCCACATATGCACCGTTGGTTCCAGTGCCGAAGATGGCGCCTAAGAGCGTACCAGTCTTGCCAGGGGAGGTGTAGGAGCGAGCCATGAGAGTTCCGACAGTGTCGTTCACCAACGCAGCCACGCGCACAGGGAGGTGAAGGATATCAATCTCCGTCTGGAGCAGTGCGCAGACATCCTTGCCTACTGCGTCGGCAATATCGAAGCCTTTGGTCCAACGCATCAGCAGGCCCTTGTTGATACCGATTTGGTTCACTGGGAATGAGAAGGTGAAGCCCAGGTTAAAGATTTCTTCTTCCTTGATGGCACCCCCGGTCTGCCTGCGTCTGATGTGGCCGTGGTAGTGGTCCTCGTGATGCGTCTTCAGGAAGTTCTCGATCTGCTTGGCCAGGAAGGAGAAGAGTTCCCTTGCGGTGTCGGCGACCATGAGCTCCTTCGGGATGGCGACCTTACTCTGGGTGAGCGAGAAGGTGGTGTTGCCGTGCAATTGGATCGAGCAAACGCGGAAATTGGTGCCGCCGAGGTCGACGGCCATGTACAGGCCCTGCCAGGCATGGTGTTAGCTGGATCGCCGTCGAAGCGTGACTGCCATGAGTGTTGCGGTCGCACCTTCTCAGTTCCGTTGGGCACGGCAGTGACGTAAGTGGGGATCTGGCTCAGTTCTGTGCCCTCCTGCTGCAAGCCTTCGTCTGCGAGCCGTCAGCGTCTGCGCATGTGTTTCGGTGGATGGTGTGCGTGTGCATGTTCAATGCTGCAGCGCCGACCTGCGTCCCGACATACCCATCTCCCGTATGAATTCCTTGACGGCCTTGTTGACGGCATCAGGGCCAAAGTCGAACTCGGCGGCGACGCGCCTGGCCTGCTCTGCCAATGCCATGCTGCGCTCCGTATCTGTGTTGAAGGTAATGGCCGAATTGGTTCTGATGGACGGTTTGGGGCAGACCAGAGGTTCTTTATAGAAGGCCGGTTGGCGGGACGAAGCGGCCGGGGAGGTAGCGTGCCGATGGTCGTTTGCGCTGAAGAAGCGCAGAAGCTCGTGAGGCAGGCGGGGGGCCAAGAGGACGGCACTAAATAAGAGGACAAGCGCGCTGAGGACGTGGTGGGTCGAGAGCGCAAAGCCTGCGCGCGCAGTGTCACGGTCAAGGCCGGCTGCGGTAGGATGGGCTGAGGAGGGGCGTCGCATGGGAGTTCGTGAAGACGGCTCAGCCCGATCGGGCAGGCGGGGTTGGGCTGGCTGTTGGGCCTCTGTCGGAGGGGCTTGCAGCAGACAAGAGACTCGCACCATGGGCGCAGGCGTTGCACCGCGACAATGGCAATGTCATGTATGTGTCTGTACGTGTCCCGTCGCGCTTGTCCCAGCACGTTTGGCTTTGGAGAAAAGGGCCACCTAGCGTCAAACAAGAAGGGCAATTCAAACGAGCGCCCCTCGTTCTCCCGCCGCCACCCTCTCTCCAGACCTCCAGGTATCGTCGTGGCCCGGGCGATTGGGGCCTTGCCATCAGCATGGCCTCCCCGCACGCCTGGGCCTGTTACGTCGGCGGCTGAATGGCCCAGCCAGGGCGTGGGTCATGGGTCATGGGTCGTGGGTCGTGGGTCGTGGTTCGTGGGTCCCTCCTGAGTCAGCGCCATCGTTTTTTTCTACCTTTGCATGCTTGCTTTGCATCCTGACAGACTGGAGCCAAACGCCTTGGAAAAAGAGAGCGTTGCTTTGATTTTCCCTCTATGTATGCTGGCTACGCCATTCCCCTCTTGTCTGATTCATCCCTCTTGCCCACGACCAGCCTCTGCTTTCACGCCCCTCATTAATAGATAGTACACACGCTCTGCCACACCAAAACCAACGCGGCACTGAGTATAGCCGTCTGCGTGGCGCATATGCCAAAGCCAAACACATTCGCATGTACCTAGCAACCTGAAGAAGAGAAACAAGACCCAGCCCACTGGACAGCCCATGCAGAAAGATTAGCGGGCGCCAGTTCAAGGGACGTCGCCGTGGCAACGTCTACAATATATACGATTAAGACAAAAGAAACTCGAAGTGCCCAAGCTGTAAAAGGTCAGTCGTGTACGTGCAAAGTGCCCCTTCCCGTGCCCAAAACTCTAGTATTCATCAAGTACCCCACATGAGGAAGCCCAACCGTTCAGGCCCTCTCTGCCTCCGGTGCCTATTCGTGTTCTAGAAGAAAGTGAGTGGTGGAGCCCATGGTCGAAGGAGAATCGCCGTGAGCGGCATCAGGGCAACTCGGGGAAAGGAGAAGAAAAAATGTCGCTGGCTGCGTCGCCAATTTTTTGCACTAGTAGATGACCTCGCCAATGTGTTGCCGAGTCGAAAAAGAAAAACAGTGGTGATGCCGATTCCCAACATACTCCAAGTCGAATGCCGCAAATGCGAAATGAATCAGACATCTTTTACCGAACGCCGAGGGGAGGACGGGGTCCCAGGCTACTCTGACTGCTATGCGCCGAGGTTTCCGAATCTAATTGAGCAGCGCTACCACTGCTTCCGCTCGCACTTCCAGTCAGACTACGGACTTGGGGACGCATTTTAGAAGGAGGCGGGTAAAGGTTGCTCACCCCGACGTGTTGCTCAACTTGCTGCGGTGCCACTGCATTTCCGTGACCCGGTGGGTGCCGCGGCACCGGCTGCCGCATGCCTGGTGGGGAAGGACGACCATTCGGGGCCACTCCATTCGGAGGCATCCCATTCGAAGGATAACCATTTGGAGGAGATGGCCGTCCCATTGGCCTTGGCCCAGGACTGAGTGGGTTACCGGGTGACTGGCTGGTTCGACGACTCATCGGGGGGTAGGCGCCGTAGCTGCCGCCTTGAATGTCGTCGAGGCGAGCTGCAGTAAGTGAGTTGGCTCGCGACTGAGCTCCCATCGCACCACGGTCGACGTCGCCATAACGGTTTGAAGAATATCCCATCAATGGGTTGTTCATGATTGAGTCATGAAGACCAGGAACATCAGCCATCATCCGCGCACTGGTTCGATTCTTATTCAGGCCAGGGCGAGCAAACGGATTCCTGGATCGTCCATTTTGTGGACCCGCTCCTGCCATTTCGGGGTTCTTACGGATTTGGCTGGCGCTGGGAACTTTTCTATTTCGGCGAGAAGTGACACTCATCATGTCGAAGTTGTCTGGATCAATCATGGGACCAGGTCCGCGAGAAGCCATCGGATCAAAGAAATCGTCCTCGTCATCCTCTTCATCGAAACCACCCATGTGTGACGCAGGCGGCGGTGGACCACGACGCGGGCCTCGGCGCATGTTGAATTCTTGTTCCCTGAGCTGCAGTTCTTTTTGCCGGAGCATTAGTTCCCTTTCACGGAGAGCAAGATCGTTGGGAGGAGGCGGCCCATTTTCGTACCCAGGACCAGTAGCTCCATCGTCGACCATGTTGTCGTAAAGCATCAAGTGGCTGAACTCTTCCAAATCGTTACCTTCAAAAGAAGGTCGACGTTGGCCATTTGGCACTCCATTCATCTGCCTAGGCGGGTACCCATTGACGGGGCCAGAAGGAGGACCTCTGCGCATGGCCGGTGGTGGTGCGCCATTGATGGATGGTGCCCGACTTCCTCGGCCTCCTTTCATTGGGCCGTTCCCATTCATCATAGGTCCAGGCGGTCCACGGGGCAAAGGTGCGGACGAGAGTCGCGGAGGTGGTGGAGGCTGGGCGCCATTGGTGGGAGATGGAGCAGGGGCGGCGGCAGGTCTAGTGCGGTTGACGATGTTGATGTGATGTAGAGTGGCGTATAGGGTCTCGATGCGGGGGATGGAAACATGAGCGTCTTGGGCGAGCTTCAACGGAGAGCCAAGATAGGTTTCAATCTCCATCGGTCTCTTCGCTTCGAAGTCCATCCACATGGTACTATTCGTCTCTTGTGGCTGTGTCATCTGCTGTATTGTACTTTCCCGATAGTCAGCCGGAAACACGCATCCCTGGGCTTTGGCAAGCGCAAGGAGCTCATCAATGACACCCATAACCAGTGGGCGAACGCCAACTTTTTCCAGCAGCTCGGCATGATTTGGCGTTTCGAAGAGGACGCTAGCTGGGTGGAAGGCAATAGCTCTGTGAACCACAGTTAGCGAAATGTTGGTGTCAGACGGGACTCGTGTGCAACATACCCAATCATCCGCTCATATTGCTGTTGGCGAATATTCGGTGAGACTTTGCAGTTGACCTGACCTGAGCTTAGTGTCATGGCGAGGGCCTCGGCCATGTCTGATTGAATTTGGGCTGGAATGGATGCGTTCTTGTTAGCTGGACCGACCCAGATGTCGGTGGCGCCCTTGTGTTCGAATTCGCTGGCTCCCAGCTGTGAGATATCCGCACCTGACACCAACGACAAAACTACGTTGGTTGGAAACCGCTGCTCCAAGTATGATTCAACCCCAAGACTATGTGTGGTGTTCATAAGGATGCACGTGTGCTGGGGCGAGACTACGGATTCGATTATATTCGCAATATCGTATACGTCAGGGAGGGCTTTAACGCAGAGCAGCACATAGTCGAATGGCTGTTTAGAAGAATGTGCAGCATCTTCAGGAGTTCGCACGACTGTGTCTTGTTAGCAGCGGCCCCCAGACACGCTGACGTTGCAGGGTAGCACATACCTGAATAGGGTTTGAAGCGCTCGTTGCCGTAAAGCGCAGACCTGTAGTTTGGAGTTAGGGACACTGTGCGGTACAATTGGGGGGGAGTTGCCTACTTGAATGAGATGCCGTACTGGGCGACGCTCTCGAAGCCGGACTTCCACACAAGCGTGACATCGCAGGCGTTGGTGGCTTGCAGGCGCCACGAGAGGAAGGCAGACACGGCATTGCCGCCGACTGCAAGGTGTCAGTGAAGGTTCGAAAGGCAGCGAGCGTGCTGGCTGGCTGGCTCGGCGCCATGGGTGGACTGTCAAAAGACAATGCACCACCGACGGGCCATGTACTAGCAGCGCAGAAAGGACCATTGAGGATGCAAGTGATTTGACGCACCTGACAGGATCCGCAGACGAGGGACAGCGGGAGCCATGGCGAGGGCTGCTTAGAATCACGTCGGCGTGTGTGGGGTAGGCGAGCGGAGGTGAGGAGCCAAAAAGTTGGCGGTGCCGCGATGCCAACGGGCGCAGCGGCTCCGACGTGACGGCGTATTACTGATTAAGATAGGGACGGGAGAACGAGCGTGCGGTGGTGGAGCAACTCCTCAGCAGGGCGTCATGTGCAGGCGGAAAAGAAAGAACCGGATGGGAGGGACGGCGAGCCCGAGTTGTGTGTGGGTGTGTGCTGTGGTCCAAGAAACGCAGGAAAGAGCGGCAGGACAGGGCGGCGGCGAGGCGCGGATGGGCCAAGCAGCAGCGAACAGCAGCAAGCACGCAGGGACCGAGACTGGGAGCGAGCGAGCGAGCGGACGGACGCAGGCAGGCAGCGAGCAGCGAGCGACTGGCTGGAGGGCTGGAGGAGAGCCTGGTTAAGGGAGGGAGGAGGCACGGAGAGGGAGTGGGAGTGGGAGCAGGAGTGGGCCTGGGTCTGGGTCTGTCTGGGACTCCTGTGGGAGCGGGTACATGGACGGACAGACACACGCAGACGAAGTGGACGGGGGGCAGGCAAGCGGAGGGCAGCGGAGGGCGACGTGAGGGCAGGCGGGCGGGCGCAAGCAGGATAGTCTATAGTCTACCACGACAACGGCGGCGGATTCGACGACTGCGGGCACCGCGACAACCTTGGGACAGGCATCTGAAAGCTTGCTTGCTTGATGTGCGCTGCAGCGCTAGCCTGGCGCCTTGGGTGCCCTGGTGCCCTGACTCTCTGGCCCCTCGCGCTTTATCGTCGCAGGAATACTTGGGTTGTCCATCTCATAACTGGGGCGGCGCGCAGCAGCAGCCAGCAAGCAGCGTGTGCACGGTCCGCCCGCCGCTGGCTGGTGCCGCTGCGTCATTGTCGTGCACGGCCAGCGTACCTTCTGCTGCTGCTGCTGCCGCTGCCGCTGCCACGGCCATTATGGTTGTCGTTGTTGTCGCTGCTGTTGCTGTTGCTGTTGCTATCGCCACGCTCGAGCTGGCTGCTTCGTCCCATCTTCCTCTCCCTCCTCCTCTCCCTCTCCCTTCCCTCCCCCTCTCCCTCTTCCTCTCCCCCTCCCGCCTCCCAGCTCCCAGCAGCACTGCAATCTTTCCCTAATCGCACGCGCGCCCTGGGACGCGCGGGCAGATTACCACGGCGCAGGGCACCAGGCGACGCCAAGCCAGAAGCTGCGTGGTCGGGAGATCCTCCGTCCAACCTCGCCTGCCTCTGGCGCTATCTCGCCGCCGTTCGTGCATAGCCAGCTCCCGGTGTGTCCCAGCGTGTCCCAGCGTGCTCCCCATCGTGGGTGGACGCGTCGGCCGAGTCGCGGCGCAGCTCGTCGAGACGGCGCCGGCGCCTTACCGCTCGACACTTCACCATCGCTGGTGCCCTGTGCTTGTTTGGCAATGTCCGCTCCCTGGCCTGCCTCACTACGGCTCGATAGTGACCACACCATGGGGTTTTTCCTGCCTCCGCAACCCAATCCCCGGCTGCCTCAGCGCAACTCTTACTGTGTACACTACCAACCTGCCCCCGCCCGCTGCTGATATCATCATCGCCTCCCTGCCCTCCACCCCCTTTTCCAGAGCAATCCTATGCGTCGGCCTTGGAGCCGAGACGTCGTTCCCGAATCCACTGCCCATCGTTTCGACCGGGGCCACAGCAGGAGCCAAGGTGCAGGCCTCCCGCCCGTCGCGCTGAGATCGAGCCCTACAAGCCCACTGCGCAATAACAAGAGGCCAATAATGGCCCGCGCCACGGATGCTGTGCTTGGTGCACAAAAGTTTCGCTGTCCCTCTTGTGGAGACACCCCTCCACGACGAATCGCAGTCACAAAGTTTCCCGCATGCACATGCCCCGCGTTGCTCCCGACAGGCGCATGTCGCCCATCCTCATCCGTACGCGTCGACCTTCTTCCAGCGTATCCTCCCCGCGCGCCGCCATCAGACTCCAACCAGACTGGCAAATGAAGTTACCCTCGCCGTGTGCTCGCTTACGGCTTCCACGTCTTCCGATTGGAAAGTGGAAGCTAATAGGCTAGTCATTCTCACTGACATCTGACAAGCGGGTCCAACGCACAGCCAACTCGCTACAACGGGAGCGTTGTCGCACTGCGCCTCCGATATCAATACGAGCTGCCTTGGCCCGCCGTGAATCTTCCTACATATGTAACGCCTGCATCCTTCTCGTCGTCGGCCTGCCGTCTGAATCTGTGCCTGTTGATGTAGTGCCGCATGCTGGGTGCTAGCCACCTGTGCTGTGCTTCCTCTTTTGCTATCCCGTCGCGCCTCATTGCTGTTGCTATTCTAGATTAGCTAGCGTGTTTGCTTTTACCGACGCGGCGATCTGATCGACGATACGGATACGTTTGCGTGCGCTGGCTTGGGCCATACTTTCAAATTTCGCATGCTTGACCATCCCAATTCTCGCCTGTTCCGAGGAGGCGACGAGAATCCCAAGATGCGACACCATGGGCCTTTTCCTCGCCTTGCCAAGGCAGATAGATATTTCGATCTCACTTTGCGCTTCCAAATGGGTCTCCGTCACGACCGCAACATTGCTCGTGCCGCCACAGAGAACGTAATGCCGTTCGTCACGGGGCGCTGACTGCCTCAATCTCTTCAAAGTTGAACGCAAGCTCTGTCCCTCGTCCGGAAGCCCATCTTGGCTCGACAAACTTTGCCACCCGCGATCACCACCACCATGACCCATCCACGACGCAAAAGGGGTGCATGTTCTGGTACCTGAGCATCGTCAGGCGCCCCCAAACGAAAAAGGTCGGAAAGGATGTTGTTTGCAGCCAATCAGAGGACGGCGATGTCATGGGATTTTCCCAGCAGCACCCCCTGTCCCTACGCTTGCCTGTTCCTAACCGTTGGCGCGCCTTTCGCCATCCCCCCCAGCGGCCCGCGTTGTTCGAAGCCGGCATTTCGCATGTTGTCCAACGGCTTGGTCAGCCTTGACGCCCAAAAATCTCGACGAAAAAAAAAACTGCCCCGTGCTTCTCGGGCAAATCATTGAGTCCCACATCACCACCACACCAATCGCATCGAGGTTTATCCTGTATACATACGATGCAACCCGTTCCAATATATCAGAAAAACTCATCCTTACAGCGCAGCACCCACACACCGACTTGGTTTCGCTCCAGATCCTGCCGCCACACACTCAGACACATATACACATGCTCTCTCACCCGCTTCGCGTGAATGCCCCCAACCCTCACCCCTCCTCGTCGCCGGATAAACCCCACGATGGAGATAGTACGCACGCTTCTGATAACTATACGAGAGACATTTAATATGTGCCATGTTAAGAGGGCTGGGTTGCCGCGCTATGCATGTTACTGCTCGCATTCGCTGATCCACCTCCGGGAACCGTTCATTCCGGGCGGTACCTTGCCACCTTGCTTTTCGGCAGTCTGCGCTTGCACCCTTCCCAAAACCCCCACCCCTCCCCTCCCCTTGCATCTCACCTGCGTTATTTGCCCATGCCGCTGCTGTTCCGTGGTCCGACTATTGTACCTACAATACGCACGCCTTTTCTGTCACATCAGCCTATGCAGAAGCGAGATTTCCATGCTGCTGACCCGCATCCATCCACGTTACTTTCCATCGTCTGTTAAGACGATGCAAATCGCCTAATGGACAGGCATGCTGCCAACTTGGCCTGCCAGCAGCACCTACTTCGGACCAAATCTTGTGGCGGATTCAAGGCTCCGTGCAAAAGAATAGGGAATAGTACCACGCTATCTCCGGTGAGCAATATGGCTTTCGGGTATGGAACAGGTTGTATTGCGTGGAATCTCCACCCTGTCAGACTGGATGCCAACAATCAGAGGAAGGCTCCGTGCTTCATTCAGATCACTCCACTCTTGCAGGGAGTGCCCAATCTCTTCTCCACTAAAGTACATGTGCTGCTGAAAAAGCTAAAAGTCCTCAAGACGCCGAGCTCTTGATTTTCATCAAATGACCTGTGAGCCTAAGCTTTAATCTTCTCCAACCAGCACCGACGCGCTTCCCGCCACAGTGTCTTCTTTTCTTAGTTATCCATATAAGTCGAAGCATCAACACCATCCGCAGGGAACTCACTGTGTGCATGTTAGCCTGTGTGTGATCCCAGAAAGAGCACAGCCACTTACGGAAGTTCAACCTGGAAGCGCTCCTCGATGGACTTGAGGACAGCCTCATCATCTTGGTTGCTGACGAAGGAGATGCTAAGACCCTTGGTACCAAACCGGCCTGCACGTCCAACGCGATGGAGGTAGGCATCAGCCTTGTCCGGCATGTCATAGTTAATCGCGACGTTAATACGCTCAACATCAATACCACGTCCGAAAATGTCTGTGGACACGCAGATACGGGTCTGGAACTCCTTGAACTCTTTGTAGCGCTTGATACTATAGCTATGTCAGTAACGTTCTCTGTCTCGGATCAGTAAACATACCGCTCTTCTTGGCCGATACCCGAGTGCACAGCTGTGCTAGGGAAGTTGCACTCCCGCAGCAACTTGTCGAGCTCCGTGCAGCGCAAAGTAGACCTAACAAAGATGATGACCTGATTGAACTCAAGGGTGTCCAATAGATCGTTGAGCTTCCGGTTCTTCTCGCGCTCATCCAACTTGATGTAGTACTGCTGGAGACCATGCAAAGTTAGCTTCTTCTCATCATCGACATAGATCTCAAGAGGATTCTGCATGAACTTTTTGCAGGTCAAGCGAATGTCCTTAGAAAGCGTAGCTGAGAACATCATGACCTGCTTGTGGGCAGGAGTGGCTCGGAAAATGGTCTGGACGTCGTTGCGCATATCTAAGATCGTAACTGTCAGATGACATTTGTAGACTTCAAGGGAGCGCTACTCACCGTTTTGATCTAACATCTTGTCACACTCATCAAGGACGAAATGTTTGAGGTTAGCGAGACGAAGCTTCTTGTCGCGGACAAGGGCATTAATACGTCCAGGAGTTCCGACAATGATGTGAGGATGTGTGTCTTTGTTCGCGAGGAGCTCAATATCTTTCTGGATGGGGGTTCCACCATAGAAGACTGAGACTTTGATATCGGGTAGAAATTTGGCAAACCGGTTGTACTCGTTCTTGATCTGGTATGCCAACTCGCGAGTGTGGCACATAACCAAGATGGTAGCAACACCAGGCTCCGGCTTCTCATCCATCTGCTGGAGGGTGGCCAACACGAAAACGGCGGTTTTTCCGAGACCGGACTTGGCCTGGCAAAGGACATCGTTTCCTAGGATAGCCTGCGGGATGGTGACTTGCTGGACTAAAAGGTGAAAGAAAGTTAGAAGGGTCTCTTTAAAGACGGCGAAACAAAACGGTAGAAGGGGGAGGGGGGAAGCGTCCGTCCATGCAAGCGCAAGCCACTGTCAAGGCAGCCAGACCTTCTCTTGTTTCGTTCCTTTATACGGTAGCAAAGGCCTTTTCCATATGGTATATCCAACGTGAGCAACATCCTGCATCCTCCAGAACAGACATTCAAGAAACAACAACTTTTGTGCCTCAAGAAACCGGCGTATCCGCTGTGAGGTACACCGCTGTCGGTATACGGATGGTTTACGACAAGTATGGGCTAGTCCCTCCCCCAAATGGCCTGCGCTCGTGACTGATATACGGCTGGACAGAGGTATCGCTTCGTTGCGGAGACGGACGGACGCTTCAGGTGGATGGAAGGCTGATGGGGAAACAATTTAACTAACCCTCGGAAGGATGTTCGAAGCCACAGTCCGTGATAGCCCTGACGAGCTCGTCCTTGAGAAGGAAGTCGCGGAAACCGGTGGAGTGGATGCCGACATAGCTGCCCTTCTTGTCGCCTGCCGCATCGGCCGCAGCCAGGCCGCCTTTCGCCGCGCCCGCGTTGCCGTTGGCGGGGGCCTCAGTGGGCTGAATCTCCTCGTCAGAGTAGTCGATGAGATCCTCCTCGTGAGACATGGTAGCAGAGAGGAATGGAATGTATGGGACAATGTGGTGTGGCTACTGCCTTTGCTAGCGGAGGGAGGCTGTCGTGTTTAGGGACGCGCCGCGGTCGATCCTGGAAAGGAGGACAGCGCGCGTGCAGTGAGAGGAGGATAGAAAGAGGACAATATAGAGGTGGAGACTCGCGTACGAGTTGGGTGCGGGGGTGTGGTGTGAGCGTGTCGCCGCGACGGGTGGATGAAGGGCGCGAGCGCAGTTGCTGAAAAGCTGGCCTGCGCTGTGCCAAGTCGCGCTAGCCAAGCGCGACGGAGGGTCTGTGCGTCCGAGCAATGATTCTGTTTGCAGGCGGTCGATCACCACAAGTAGCAGAGCTATCAAGAGAACACGTGTGTCATGGTAAATGTCAAGGAGAAACCACCCAAGCCCAAAGGCATCGTGAACAAGCATCTACACTCACGAACAACATTTCTGTTCCAGGCATCCACCTATCTAACTCTGCAGGCTGGCCTTGAATCGAGGATTCACTCAGGCTCAGCGTCCACAGCCAACAAATCCCACCAGAATCAAGCTGATCCATGTGCGCACTCTGGTCTTGCTCTACAGCTGGGATCTGATCTTCAAACTGTCTCGCGAAAAGGTCAGGTAAGACTCTCGGCAGGATTGAAGCGTTCTGTGTGCAAAACATGCAATGCAGTTCTCATCCCCGGATGCACCGCCGTACACACGCTGGAAAATGAAAGCAGAGGCGGCAAAAAACCATGGGCGGATGTTCTAGTCTCCAAATGTACCATTTGTGGCAGCAAGGGACGCTTTCCAGTGGGAGCAAAGCGACAGAAGAGGAAGGCTGAACGAGATGCCGAACACGCCGATGACCCCTCGACGAGCAGTCCACAAAAAGGGCCATCAGATTCTCTATCACATGAACTGGTTGCTGACCAAAAGATGCTCAACGCGGACTGATACATGCTCTCATGCAACTTAATCTTGGCCAACTGAGTATCATCCGACGACATGGCATTGCTTGGGCTGTTCAACAACACTCTATTGTAACCCAAAGGTTCTACGAAATGCCTAGATAGGTCTCTGAGCTACGCTTAAGAGACAGCTGGCATATCAGAGGTGCCTAATACTTTGCTGAGAAAACGGATGATGTCGTCCGTCTGTTCTGGTTCTTTCACCCAATGACCATTCCGCTTGGCACCAACATATTCTCGGACTGAGACCGTAGCTCCAACGGCTGTGAGGATGGATGAAATCTGGTAGCAGTTTTCGATGCTTATAAGCGTATCCTTTAGTACAAACGACAGGTCAGTCCTGTAATGTGAAATGCATCCCAGTATACGTACATCTGCACCGTGTCCCAGATATATGGGTATCTTGAAACAATCCTGCATGAAATCCCTAGATACTCGTGGCTGAATTCTCAAGACTTCCGGGATGTCATGCCTGAGGCGTTGAATTACCGTCTCCGAATGCTCTTCACGCAAGTCAACCTCGACGGATTCCTTGACTTCCTTCATAAAAGGCATCCATGCGCTGAGACCCACAAACGCTCCTATTCTCCCCTTCGTCATGGCCGCTCCGACTAAGAGAGCCCAGAGCGCGGTTGCACATCCCTGGGAAAACCCTCCCAGGACAATATTCTCAGCTTTGCCGCACAGCCTCCTGGCTTCCTCTTCAATCGTGCTTTCCACCAAGGAGATACCATCCACTAATCCAGCGATCTGGAGCTCCTGTTGGAACGTTAGGTCGTCGAGCGAGCACGTGTCGAACCAGGCCGAGCGCATTTCCTTGAATGAAGTACACCATCGCTGTCCCGCATCCAAGAACACCCAGCGAGCGCAGGGAAACGCACGACGCATCCCTCTGCTGGGGCTAGTCGTCATTAGGGAAAATAGATCTGTGGCGAACTCTTCAGCGGTGCTGCTTCTGCCATGGAGGAGAATAATGGTGTGAGTGTGCGCGTGCCCGGATTCGGGGCCGATAATATATGGAGGGGGATAGTTGGGCATATTGTGTTGGCGTCTGTAGGCGGGGATGTTGTCTTACTTTATTTCCAGGAAGAGCCTCTAGGCAACAGTTCTACTGTGAATCCGAGCAATGCGAAGAGGCCATGCAATAGTCCAGGGCTTACTTTTGATGGCGTTGTGGTCCTTAACAGACAGTAAAAGAGTCCATTTCTTAATTTTTCTTCTACTATGGTGAAACCAAGATGCCTGACGAATATTGGAGGGTAACAGTCAGTCTTATGGCTTTGGATCTTCTACTCAGCTTCTCTTTGCTACCTCTTTCAAGCCTTCATGTTAATTTTTAAGCATTGTTAGACAAGTTACCATCTGCATCTAACTTACAATACAAGTACCGCGGATGCAACCAGGTCAGCTGATCTACTCTGAAAACATGCTGGTCCCTGACCAGTCCACAACGATTATGTACACAGTGATGCTCTGATATAAGCCAAGACAATCGTCGTCCACTATCGCAAGACATTACATCCCACAAGCATGACGAGGGCTGCAGACATGACACTTCCGGAGAAGTTTAGAGCAAACCCATAGGGACGTCTAAACAAGAAATGCCTATCCGAGTTTTTGCCTCAAGTGTCCTGGCTCGCGTCTATGATACATCACCTCAAGTGGCCTGGAGCAGGACCAATCCTATGCGCCATGCACCACCAATGCATGTATCTCTCCAAATCCGAGACAGCAAATACAGAGGTGGAAAAGCTGTGGCGAAGAGAAAACTACCCAATGGTACTCACTCTCTCAGCTGTGCTATATGTATAGTATGCAGAACTAATAAAAGCCTCGCAATACCACCTAAAACCTCGCTCTTATTTGGACGTGAAACAACACCGTCTTTCGTTACGTACGCCATCAAACTGGTAAACCCTCCATATCTACACTTTCTGTCGCCCCATTGACCGCTCCATATATTCTTACAGGAACTTGTACCTCGAAACTCTCAGCAGGTAGCCTCTCTGCTGCGGCCAGCATCAGCCCCCTGTCATCGGTCCCTATTTCCTCGAGCAGGTCGTCCCAATACGGCTGCTCACCATCCTCATGCGTAAGTCTTGGTGTGATGAACTCCACGCGAATCTTCCATTCGAGATTCACGCCGCTGGTAATGAACTCTGGTGTTGCGTTTGGAGGTATGGTGGGAGAAAAGGAAAGGCGTTGCGCAAAGAGGGCATTCTCAGAGAAGGAAGCATGGACTTTTCGGGTTACGCGATAGATGGAGGCGTTTGATCGAAGTGCTATTGCAGGATCGACTTTTTCGGAAGTTTCTAGCGAGACGTGTAAGGAATAGCAGGGTATGTCTGAGTTGGTAAAGTCAATGACGGCGGAGATGGTCTCTCCCAAGCGATATGCTGGACGAGCGAGCATAATCACTGCCACACGCCGACCGCTACGTGCTATCTCGAACCTATTTGCACTCTGGTTTGCAACACCAGTGAGATTGCTGCGTAGTATCGCGAAGTCGATGACCTCTTTCATGCTTTGGGGTTCTTCAGTAAGAGAGGGAGAACGGCCAGGAATAGTCCCGGTAGGTGAAAGAAGACCTAAGCTTGAGTTTTGCCGTGGTCTCTCTAATAGATTGTCAACGTAATCTATGAGGTCCTTGAACTCTGCTGCGTGAGACTTGATGTTCAGAGAGCCCGTTTTGCCTGCGTCGCCATTTGTAGCACTCGAACTGGTGTCTATGCTTGAGGTTCTGGCTTGATCGCGAAGTATGATGTATGGTGACATTAAATCATGTCCAAGGATTTCGCCACGGCCTAAATATATGATGTTAGTGTCTTTCGCGACTGAATGGTTAGGAGACATACTATTTACACTGCCGAAGACTCGGAAAGGAACCTCGACATGCTTCACTTGCTGATCGCGGGCGGATCCCGGACGCTGAGTTCCGATAGTTAGGTGGTATGCCACTTTCATCGACCTCCCTTTGTGAGTTGGAGGCAGACCCCGTGGTAATGTAAAGCTGTAAGTATAGCTACGGCTTTCACCTGGCGCTAACTGGAGATCGACGAATAAAATGGACTGTGGCGTGGTGATCAATGGAACTGTCTTCGAGCTCGCGATCCCCCTCATTTCTCGGATGCTGGATGGTTCTGAGGCTCCCAGTAGCCCTCCTAGAGACTCACCAATATTGGACCACCCCAGTGCGCCAAACAGACCGCTTTCGCGCTTCGTACGCTCCACTCCGACGACACCACCTCCACCTTGACCACCCAGAACGCCCTTTCTCTTGACCTCTTCAAATGGAGCTTGATTGATCAAAGAGCCATCTAATGTAAACGAGCCCATTACTTGTGCATAGCCCATCATGAGCGCTTCTGGCTGTTTTCTTTGCCCAGGTGGGACTAAATGCGAGGTTCGGCGTTGGTGTATGACCCTTGGAAGTAGACGGGCCGGTTGAGGAGCGACATATTCTGAAGCTAGTGTCTCCGTTGAATTATTACTCATAGAGTAGAACTCGCCGCTGCTTCGCGGGGTTCCATTCATACTTGATCCCGATAGTATCCGTGCTATTGGTGACAGTGTTTCCAAGTTTGGATTCTGTAGTGGTTCATCCCGCAATTTTGGGGAAACCTCTCTTTTTGGAGGTGATGGCGCCCTGGTGTCTGCTGCGGTATGGTTTGGGGTGGATCGTTCGGGCGGAGAACTGATAGGCGGGGAGGCGGCGGGGAACTGGAAATTCTGCGAGAAAGACCCAGATGGTTTTCGCGTGGTACCATGAAGCGCAGGCGTATTCGGTGCGGTAGCATTTCTCCTAGCAGGCCGCGTGGGTAGCGCAGTTTCGCGGAACGGCTCGTGGACAGTGGGCGGAGATCCCCCTCCGGGGCGTGGGGAGGGGTGACCGAATGATCGATGGCCTGGAGAGTTTACTATGGCATATCAGTGAGTTCTACTGACTTGCGGTGTGTTTTTATATACCTGAAAACGGACTCGGTCGACCTGGTACAACTTGTAGGCTCGCGGACCGACCATGACCGCGCATCGGCCGTCGCCCTGCACCAGCCCGCTCATGGCTGCCTTCTGTGTCCGGACCTGTACCTAAGGATATTATAGATAATGATCTTGCGTGCGCATGCTTATGTCCCGGTGTGACGCTCCCATTGTTGAAGGTTGAACTCGACTGGACAAGGGATTTGACATCGGCCGTTGATGGTGTATGTAGCGAAAGGGCGGGACGGTGATTTCGGAGATTTTGAGGTGGTCCTTGAGAGACGAACGAGGAATTGCGTGATATAGAAGGCCGTGTCGATGAGTGCACGGGGGGTAGTTTGCGCTGCCGCTCCCCACCAGGCGTGAAGCCGTTTGTCCTGCGAATTGGAGATTTATCGCGTCCCTCTGGCGGAGCAATATTCTTGAAAGTGATTGTACATTCGACATCTTCACCGGCGAACACGGTGGAGTTTTTCCATTGCACGTAAACGCGCACGTTCGAGGACATGGTAAGAACCGCGGTCGGGGACACTGGCTGCAGATAAAGGGCAGCTCATCGGTCGTCGTGATCTGACGGCATGACTATTGGCAGGCTTCAACCTTGATGGACCCACAGCGGAATAGTAATTGAAGCCAGTAACGCAGAGAGAAAGTTGCGCATGCACCGTCGAGGTCAACGAGCACTCCGTCATGTACACCTCGGACATAACGTTGATCCGACCTCGCAATAGGCTTAGCGCCCGTCTAGGATAGCTACAACCTAAATTCATCTAAGCTAAGCCATATGGAGTTCGGCCACAGGGGGTTCTCGGCCACCTGGCCGAGAACCTGGCACCCTCACAAAAGCCACCATTACTATCAACAACGCTCTTCAATATGGATCCCCGTGAACATGCTA
>Ga0247757_10001153_pt1 | contig 18821 bp, 19 predicted proteins | sample UWRJL126311R4_FD_180929 | JGI IMG/M metagenome (GOLD analysis project Ga0247757, IMG submission 180929) | Plant litter microbial communities from Arlington Agricultural Research Station in Wisconsin, United States - UWRJ-L126-311R-4 | ecosystem: Environmental > Terrestrial > Plant litter >... | reverse complement strand
ACCACAACACGCCGCCCGCCGTCGTTATAAGCTGCCCGCCGCCCCCGACGACAAGCCCTCATTCATCGTCCCAACACCACCGCTCCACAAGTCTCAACCAACGCGTCTGCGCACCAGCAACCCTATCCTCCACTCCACCACCCAAAACCCAATCTCCCACATTTTACCATCAAAATGACTGGCGGCAAGTCTGGCGGCAAGGCCTCTGGCTCCAAGAGCTCTGCTCAATCGTAAGTCGCTCTTCCGGCACATCTGCATCGCCACGCGTCATCCAATGCGCTCCTTCCATCGCAGCTTGTCCTGCTCTTTTACTTGCAAGTCCTGATTCCTTTGCAGTCGTTCCTCCAAGGCTGGTCTCGCTTTCCCTGTCGGTCGTGTCCACCGTCTTCTTCGCAAGGGCAACTATGCTCAGCGTGTCGGTGCTGGTGCTCCTGTCTACCTCGCTGCTGTCCTTGAGTACCTGGCTGCCGAAATCCTCGAGTTGGCTGGTAATGCTGCCCGCGACAACAAGAAGACGCGTATCATCCCCCGTCATCTTCAGCTCGCCATCCGCAACGACGAGGAGTTGAACAAGCTTCTTGGACACGTTACCATTGCCCAGGGTGGTGTGCTTCCCAACATCCACCAGAGTAAGTTTTTTGTTCGATGCTCTTCCATCTCGTTTTCTAACGTCTTTCAGACCTGCTACCCAAGAAGACGGCCAAGCCTGGCAAGCAAGCTTCACAGGAAATGTAAAGCGTTTTCTTTCTTCGGCGTGGTTCGGTGTTTTTTCCATCATGATAATGGGGTTCGGGCTGGGTCTTGGTTCACGGCTTTTTACTATGGGTTTTAAATACCAGAGCTGTACATTATTCCCACGTTGATGGGGGGTGGCTCATGAGCATCAATTCAGGGATTACTTCAACTTTATTTCGATTATTGCTTTCGTGTTTTATGGTTGCAGTCTTCCTACTTTGGCTTACTATTCCCGGCCGGCTTCTACGCAATCCTATGTCGACATGGTCGCTGTTTGCGGGGTTTGTGACATCATGGCATGCTCAGTCCGGGATTTCAAAGTGGCCGGTTTGCAGCATATACTAAAGCGACAGCCATCATGATCAGAAGACCAGTAATCATCTATTGAAGATGAGAGCAGGATCTATTAAACCTAGCAAGCGTAGGATGTTTGAGAATGTCTGATTTTCCCTGAATGTTAGACACTTTGTCTAGTTTGGAGATGGTTTGAAGGCTTTGGAATTCTTGGATGTTTTCAATTGCAATGCAGACTTTAGTCATTGTAATATTAAACATCAAGTAATTGCATTGAGTTGCTCTTCCAGGAGTCTCACGTAAAAATTAAAAACTTCCATGTATCTTGATACTGTAGCGAATGAACTCTTGTCTTCGCATTGGTCAAATGTGTGCAATTGCCCTATCACTTTGCGCAAATACAATAGGCCACATTATCTAGTAGGCGCTTCTCCAGATTGCAGGTGGGGCACAGCCAGCAACTTCTCTCCTGGGATTCGTTAGGAACAGGTTTGTTCTTCGTATAGTTTAACCCCTTGAGTGCAATCATTGAGTATCGCTTTATATAGAGAGAAGGGTGCTTGCAACCCCTTCCCAACCACAGTAATGCCGCAATGTCACGACTTTGAGCTTGTTGCGGGTGGCCATCTTCTTCACTGGGCCAGTCCGGTCGTTTGAAATATGTGCAATGCCTTTGCTCTTAGTGCTGGTGCCGGAATCCAGCGCGCACTCGGGTTTTAGTTCGGTGCGACGTAGCCTTATTTTCAAATTCGAGCACTTTCAGATATCATTCTGGCTCATTTAGTGATATTACGTTTATATGGCGGGAAAAAAAGGGCTGTGGGTTAAGGGTTGTGATGATGTGGGCTTGCGTTGGGATGGGTGTTTTACGTCCGCATCGCGCATTCATGCTACACGTTACCTACAGACTAGATTTCTTATCTTGAATAATGGTCTCTGTTTTGAGGCTTGAAATTACTCATAGTGACTAGTTTTGTTTTGATTTTGTCATTATCCATGTGGTGTGATTTTTATTTTCGTCTGCATATTCGAAATGTTTTCATTAAAAACAAACGAACGTATAACTCTACAAAAAATTCTGTTCGACATCATGGTGTCCAAAATACACCAAAAGTCTCTACAATCAACTAAAAACGACTAAGAGTTTACTAGAAGGTGCTTTTATTGCTGAAAATCGCGTGTGGAGTAGGGGAAACGCGTGATGCGTATCTTGGGGAGGTCCGTCTCAACGTCTCATGGGGTCGAGAAATTATATCACAATCAGAACCGGCTCACATAAAACGGTAACCATCTTGCTTAAACCGGATTAAAGGTAGGTAAATACCATCACAAAATAATAAACATCTCCCATGAACCTCATGGGGGCGGTCACGAAGCAGATTCAATATTTGCAGTATAGTGCAGACTCCATGCACCAAGACAAACCGCACCGTCCCAAACCGATCCTAATAAGCTATATACATTTCCATGCTTTATAAACAGGTAGGCTCGTAAAGACACATAAAAATACGGTCTATACCGGGAGAACTGTTCTTTTGGACCTGCCCTATTTCACTCCTTGCGAGCGGCGAACACTGAGCGCATCATCGCGAACACGTATTTTGTAGCTGAAACAGGTTTCTAAAGTTTTTATTTTGGTCTAGAGTACGTAGAATTTGGAGCAGCTTCCGCGGGTACGACCAGGGATGACGATGTGGTGACGAGGTACACAAGCCAATGCACAACGAATCTTCCAAAGAGATAGGCATGCTTTACACTACAGGCTCGTTTCTACACAATAAACGGATAGTATACCAAGAACTAGCTACTATACACCTGAGGATATATGATTGACAGTGGATCGTAGCTGGGACATTTATAACCACTTTGCCACTGCAAAATTACCAGCGTCAGCCCATCGCGCAACAACACCATGCCCAAGAAAGAAGACTACAATGCCATCAGTGCTGATGAGATAGGACTGGACCGCTCGCGCATTAACCACCACCATCAGATCGAACTGCCTCTGCACGACGACTCATTTGCGCCGAAGCAGGTCACATTAGAGCCTGAACGGAAGCGCGACAAGATTAAGAAAGTACTGCACCTGAAGCAAGACAGCGCCTCTGACCTCCCAGACAACAACCGCGAATCTCCACTCTTCGCGAAACCCGGCGACGAGCCGTCAAAGGGAGGCCTCAAGGTCGTTGCGAAGAAAGTGGTCAAGGAGATCAACAAGGACAACATAAAAGGGTTTGTCGAGCATCCAGTGAAGACTGTCAACGATGGGATTATGAACCGTGGGAGCCATGAAGCAGCGGCGAACATGGCTGCGAAAGAGATTCCATATGAGCAGGACAAGGAAATTTTGAGGGCGCATGACGCGGTTCTTGAAGCCGGATCGGATGCGGAGAAGGAGCGCACTACAGATAACCTAGAGCACTTGTTCAAAGAACGACAGACGAATTACGTGAGGTGGACACTTGATCGCCACGTTACGAATGTAAGAGTTTTGCCGCGCGATTTGGTGGCGAAGGAGCCTCTATCCAAGTTCCAGACGAAGGATCCGAATGGACGTGTGAAAACCGATTGGAGGGGTTACGTTGACCATGTACGTATCGGATTCCACACTGTTTCTATATGCTGACAATACGGGAGCTGTTCATGTATTACGTCCAACAGTATGGGGGTCAGTATATCGGCGCTGGAACGGGCATACCATCGCCTTCTAAGCAGGACGCTATTCCAAGTGTCGAGCGTCTACTCGTAGCCTCTGCGCCTTTTCAACAAATCGTCATGACGATAAGACGGATCTATAGGTGGGAGAATCCTTCTGAGACGGCCAAGTATCTCGTCATCTACACCATCCTTTGGTGGTTCAACGTCATTCTTCCTGGCATGGTAAGCCGCCATTGTTGATATCTGGTTTGAATTTATGGCTTACTCCAATAGTTGTCGGCAACCATGTATTTCGTGATTGCGCGTTATGTGCAGGGAAATACTCTAGAAGATCTGCGTAAGGACATCAAACGTACTGAAGATGCCTGCGTAACGGCATTGTCCATCACTGAGTTTATCGAGAAGCGCGGCGATGAGCACTGGGCAGACGACATCGTCCAAGCCCTAGGTCCGTGGCTAATGTTGCAGATAGCGGATATGGCTAATGCCTTCGAGGCTCTTCGCAAGTATGTCGCACTGTCTAGTTTTTGGCTCAGGATCACTGATCAGATATAGCTTTTATGAATGGCGGGTTCCACACAGGACAGCAATTGCCTTGTCCATAATGATACTGGGTATTTTGGTGCTTGTCTTCACGCCGTTATGGCTTCTGGTCAAAGTGGCGGGATTTGACTTCGGCATCTGCTTCTTCGCCCTATGGCCCATTGCCAGCAATTACCCGCAGTTCCGCCTCCTCACATCGATCTCGAAGCGCGTTTTCTGGAACATACCCACGAATGGTGAGTTTGCATGCTGTTGGCTTGGCCTCGAATGGATGCTAACAATCTGTAGCCGAATGGGCCATCCAATCTATGCAGGCAGAAGGGTCGCGCCAATTTCTTGAGGACGCCCGAAAACCTAATTCGGCATTATCAAACGGAAGTACCAAGCAGACTGTCTACGGCACATACAATGTACACTTCAACTCAAAGGCGGGGCGGTTGGTTGTTGGAGCATTGTCTGTACGCTTGGAGTACCTTCATGAGAACGCGCTTCCGATATTTGATCTCAAGCATTCTCAGATAAACAACGTGGAAAAGAAGAATCGATACATTCCCCAAATAAAGCCAGACTCTGGGAAGGATCTTAAGATCATCAGTAGGGCAAAGCAGGAGTGGTTGCTGGAGAATATGGATGGAAGGAATATGGCGTTTTCGCAGATTGTGGGGCTGAGTGATTGGACCTGGCAGGTTCTCTGGTAGGTCAACTACTAGGCGCCATAATGAAATGCCACTATCCCAATTTTTAACAGTTTGTAACGCACGGAAAGTCACAAAAAGGATGGGATACTAGCCAATAATGCGCACGTCGTCATACATTTCGCTGGATCCGCTATTCATACACTGTGCGGACCAAGCCGCAGCCTTCCCAGCAGCCCATTATGCTACCAAACCGCAACAGTACGAATTCCCACATGTACAATTGTTCCATAGCCCGGGAATGCAATAATTTTTCAAGATGGCAGAAAATTACGAGGAAAGAGCGGCCCTCTAACCAAGAAGCATCTTCCGCGGATCCTCAATAAACTCCTTGATCTTGACAAGGAAAGTGACAGCCTCCCTTCCATCAAGCAGACGGTGGTCGTAGGTGAGCGCAAGATACATCATCTGTTCAAAAACATCAGCAAGGGTTGCAGAGTACGTTGAAAGGAGTAACTTACCGGGCGGATCTCGATTTTGCCGTTGACAACAACCGGCTTGTCCTTGATGGCGTGGAGACCAAGCACGGCCGTCTGTGGCAAGTTGATGATGGGTGTACCCATCAAGCTACCGAAGACGCCACCGTTGCTAATGGTAAAGGTACCGCCGGCCATGTCCTCAATAGTGAGCTTGTTGTCCCTAGCCTTCTTTCCGAGGTCAGCAATTGTCTTCTCAATACCGACCATATCCATTGATTCGGCATTGCGCACAACGGGCGTAACTAGACCCTTCTCAGTTGCAACAGCGACGGAAATATCCACGTAGTCACGGTAGACGATGGTGTCACCGCCATTAGGACCCTCAATGGAGGCATTGACGGCTGGCACCTCCTTCATGGCGAGCACGCAAGCACGCGAGAAGGCTGACATGAAGCCGAGCTTAACACCCTGTTTTTTGAGTATCTCGTCCTTGTACAACTTGCGGAATTCCATAATTGAAGACATGTCCACCTCGTTGAAAGTGGTCAGCGACGCGGCCGTGTTCTGTGATTGCTTTAGTCGCTCGGCAATGCGGAGGCGCATACGGTTCATCTTCACGCGACGCTCCTCACGACCTCCAGGTGCAGCGGCGGGCTTGGACTCGGCTTCCTTGGGTGGGGAGGATTTCTGAGGTGCGGGCGCAGGCTTGGGTTCTTGCTTGGAGGGCTCGGGTTTTGATTCCTCTTTCGGAGGGGCAGGCTTCGATTCCTCTTTAGGCTGCTCTTGCTGGCCCTGAGGCTGTGACGCAGTCTCTTGTTCCTTTGGTGCCGGCTCCTTAGTCTCCTCCTTGGCCTCCTTTGCGCCGCCCGAGGGCTCTCCGCCCAGTTCCAGCTTCAAAAGATCCTGACCGACTGTGACTGTATCTTCCTCGTTAACAAGAAACTCTTTGATGGTACCAGCCTCAGGGGCGTTGACGGACACGTCGATCTGCATCCAGGTAAGCGGCGTCTTCGGATGCATGGAAAACGTCATACCTTGTCTGTCTCAATAGTAGCAACCTCCTCATCCTGCTCGACGTAGTCGCCGACCTCTGATGGTCATTAGCATTTTGTTCCGCGACCTTGGCAAAGCAACTCACGTTTTGACCACTGCTTCAATGTGCCTTCTGTGATGGACTCGGCCATCTGCGGGACCTTGACCACGGTATCAGCTGGTTAGTGGTTAGCTGGTTTCAGCCATTGGAGTGTGCCAAAGTGCATACCATAACTCCGCGAGGGCGCGATGAGGGCGATACGCTGCGGCGATGGGAGGTTTGGTCGCCTGCAGCGGTTAGCAGATGCACATGAACGGCAATGGGCGGACTGACCTTGAGGCCTGGTTCAGAAGACGGGCAGAGGCAACTCGTGACACGGCGGAGTAGTTCCGTGTAGCAGGAGATGCAGACAGACGGACAGCTCTCGAGGCGCGCAGCAGCGTCCTGGTCTGCAGAGGCGCGGAAGCGGCCAGACGGCGAAGACACGGCTGGCCAGGCATTGTGGCTGGCGTTGTGGGGATGGCGGAGAGGAAGAGAGGATGGAGGTGTAAAATTGGGCAGTGAGGGAATTGATACGCTTCGGATCGGCCGACCGGCTTGGACCCAGGGCTTGATGCACAAGCTCTGTCATCACAAGACGCTGGCGACTGGGGCAGCAACGACACAGTTGGACCGTGCGCCGCGCCTAACCCAATCGCTGCGTCGCTGGCAGTACTTCGGCCTTGCGCTCTCGTGCACCACCAGGCTAGAGACGCCTCACATCACCACGACGCCCACCCATTGCGCTCGCCTACGTCGGCTCCGACCCGCAGAATCTCATCCTTCCAGTGCCGCCGAGCGGCCTGCACCCGCCATGAGCTCCAAGACGACCGTCCTGTGTGTGTCTGCAGCCCCAAACCGGTCTACGGCCTCGCAACGACAGCTCCGCTAACTCCCCACAGGCGTCTCTACCGGCGCTCACTCAAGCTCGCTCTTGACTGGGCCGTCCACCGCTACCTTTGGAGAGGCCAGGCTATGTACATCCGCTCGCTATTCGAAGCCAACAAGCATGTTACCGAGCCGCGCCAACAAAGGGTACTATGCCCGCTGCATATGTCCCGGCCCAAGGACTGACACGATGCCAGGAACTGATCAAGGAAACTGAGGCTCTTCTGGAAAAGTGGAAGCACCCGGATCCCTACCGCCCACCCACGGCCCCGGGAGGTGAGTAGGAGGCAGTCCCCGATTAATTATACAACTAACAATACCAGGCTCGAAATACGAGCGCAACCTTCCGGCTCCTATCCTGGACCGTAGGATCCCAATACTCCCTAGTAAGCCCATGGTGCTGACCGTTGATAGCTCCTCCGAAGATGACGCTGTAGCCCACGGATGGGATGGAAGTCACGGCATGTACCAACATCAGAGCATCGCAGGGCCAGCAGACTGGCTCAGTAATGCAACCTGGCAAAAGCCGCTTTCGTGTAGAATTCAATCATTTTGGAATTTCAATTCAGGGCGCATTTGCACTCGCGATTGTATGTTGTGAAGAGCAACAGGAACCAGAAAAGACAATTGTCACATAGCCAGCCTGCCAGTAACGGCATGATGTGACGAGGTGTCAAATTTTGGTCGCAAGGATAGTGACGACTGGCCAGCTAACATATCGCCGTGCCCTAGACCCACCCATTTGCTTTGCCAGCGTTGCCCACATGTCCTCGATATCCGGAGTGATATCTTCCTGCCTGAACGTCGGTAGATTCATCTTCATAAACAGATTCCAGTCTTCTACAGTCCAGCTCTTACCCCAGAAACCCGGATCTTCAACATGGCATACGCTTTCCTCGGAATGAATGTGACTGACTTTCTCAATCTCGAAGTCACACGCATTAGGCCCGTAGAATGCCATATCCAGATGACTGTTGCACTTCCATCGTTGCACATCTGTCCATTGCGAAGGATCGATCTCTACATTGTCTAGAAAACTGACCAAACAATCTGTTGCCCGTTTCCAGCCAGCTTTGTGAGCAGACCCAGTACCGTTCTTTATGTGTTTTACGAACATGGCATCTGCGATTTGATTATAGATCTGTTGGCATGCTGAAGCGTCGTAACCTTCTGCGGGCTTGAAATGTGGCCGACCATAAAACCATATGGCTAGAGTTCCACCCGGTCGCAGCAAGGTGGCCCAGGACTGAATGGCTTTTTCACGGTCCAAAAGTGGCATGCATTCTGCTGCTGCAATGAAGGCTGCAGAGTTAGGTGGGTGGGTGGTGTGTACAGCTTCAGCAGCAAGTCGTTCAAAACTAATCCTTGAGAAAGTTGCTCTGTCTAGCGAGTCTGCAAGACGTTCCTGAGCGACGGCGAGATGGCTTTCATTCAGGTCGCTTGCGACGATGGCGTCAAAGTGCTTCGACAAGACAGCTGCCACCTGTGCCGGTCCAGTCCCAACATCGTGGGCAATTGCTGGGTCAGATCGCAGGTTTCCTTGATGCGAGCGATGGTACTCAAGCAGCCGGGCGTAAAATGCATCCTGAGTGTAATCTGGCCGTACAGTGAGATAATCATTCCAATACCCGCTCCTCTCCGTGGTAGTGGTGAAGAAGTTGGTCGTGTCTTTCTCTGGTTTCATGATGGTCGGGTTGGATTGGCTTATATTCCCTTACTTTCTGTTTCTAGCATGAAGGGGACATTATAATCTCGTCCTTGGGTTTCGACAACGCTTTTTATACATACATAGGTTGGTAGATGGGTAGGGGTTGTTATCCGTCGAACGGTAACAATACAGCGATCACCTAGGAAGGGAGCGCAAGAAGCGTTTATAGGTAAGGAAGTATCGCTAGGCCGGAAACCATTCGAGATGGGAGTACTGAGGGCATGATGGGGCAGGTGACTCAGCAAGTCAGGTAACCTGCAGAGTGTCCTCGCCAAGATAGGTGACCTCGAGGACACGAATGACCTCGAGGACACGACAGAATATGAGGACAACCATAGCCAGGCATGATTGGCCGGGGCAGGAGGGTACAGAATGTATTTAAGGAGGGTTTCCTTTGGTAACTATTCTAGTCCTCGTAGTCAACCTTTCGTATGAAGATCTAATTCCAAGATTGATAACCACCTCAATACCGAATCAGATTGTTACCAGCACCTTGTTGTCTTCTCTTGCTACAGATCACACTGAATAATCCCTACGCAACGGCCGAGTCCTTAGGTAAGGAGCCAGCGTGTAACAGGGGTTTGGTAGGAGTTAGGTTCGGGGCTGGGCTGGGGTTAGGAATTTGAAAATTTAAGTCATATCTATAACTTTATAATATAATCTTTTCTATGACTCTTATACTTATAGATATAAATTCGATTTTTAGAGTTTCTAACCCAATCCAACCCAATCCAACCCCAACCCCTACTCATTTACCATCCGATGTATAGATACGAATTCCTGATAACTAAGCACCTTGCGAAAGTAGAAATGTAAGAAAGAAGATACCATATACTGAATTCATGCACGAAACATGAACTTATGTCCTCTATACAAGGAAAGGAATCTCAAGATCCTATTCTTAGAGCTATAGAAGAAGGATAAGATATAGATATTCTCTACTGAAAATAGGTATTTTTGAAGTTCTTCAAGTTCTCGATCCCCTCTCGCTTAGAATTTAGTACTAAGCCTATATAGATCTGGATGCCTGAGCTAGCAAGGATATATAGGCACTAAACGCCGTAAAAGCTGGATAACGAATATTTAATACCTAATATCCTGTCGCGGAAAGCCCTCTATTGTAAGAGTTCGTTATAGTTAGGCTCTTACATCAGCTTAGTCAGGGCGACCCGATTCTCATGCAGACTTGAGACGTACTTCGAAACCTAGATCCTCCTGGTATCAGTAGTATATAAACTTCGCTATTTTATAAGTTTCAAGCACAGAGCCTGCGGTCAACTTCTATTGAAGGTTTGCCCTTTCCCTCTCAGTATCAAAATGGTCAAACCAACGATTCTTATCGTACCTGGCTCCTTTTCGAGCCACGGACTCTATCAAAATATTGTGGACAAATTACGCGCCAAAGGGTACCCCGCCGTCGCGACCGGGTTGCCCTCGACACAAAAGAGATACCCCTCTGAGCCAGCCACCATGCAAGAGGACGCTAGCCAGATCCGTGCCGTTACCGAGGCGTTGATCAATCAAGGAAAAGAGGTTGTTGTGGTTTGCCACAGCTATGGAGGGACGCCGACAACGGAAGCGCTCGAGGGCGTAGCAGTGAAGCGGCTCATCTATCTGACAGCTGTGGTGCCGCGAATCGGTGAAAGCCAACTTAAGGCGATGAATACATCGGGAGGATTGATCAATAATGCTCCTGTACGTCCTTTCCGTAGACATTGTCGAAAGTGCAACGCGGACGAACGGGCCGGCTGACACAGCTGTCGCCTAGGGTGGATATCTGCTTTCGGACCCCGTTATGGTAGCTGGTGCTATTGGGAACGACTTTGCTTCTTGGGAGGAAGCGTACGAGTACGCTCTTAAGTTGCCGCACCATTCGGCTGCTTCGTTTCAAGATGAGGTATCCAAGGTAGCTTACAAGTCCAACCCAGTGACCTACATCCTCGCGGAAAAAGACCTCCTGATTACCCCTGACATACAGAGGAGATTCATTGGGGTTATAGAAGAGGCAAAGGGGAAGAAGATTGATGTGATTAATATTGACTCTGGTCATTGCCCGACTTGGAGCCAGCCGGACAGGCTAGTAGAGATCATTGTGGGAGAAGCAGAGAAGTAGACTCTCTTCTACTCTCTCTCTTCTCGAACAGCAAGGGCATTATACACATGTTGGCACGTAAAAGAATGAGGTATGGATTTCGTGTTAGTCTAACGATATTGTTCATGGTCAAGGCATACTCAAATTTCATGTTCCAGTCTAGAGAAATACATTTGATCGGCTGGCTCAAAAGCCTCGGACTTTTCCCCCCCATAGTTTTGCAAACTTTCTCCCTTTCAGTAAAAGGACGTTAGTTATTCAGCTGAGTTAAGAGGAACGTTTAGCGCACTGTTGACCCATCAGCTTCACAATATGGTAGGAATCTAGCATTCTATCGTGTCAAAGAAGACTGCCTTGGTTACATTACAGCTGAGCCTTTTGCTGCTGGCAGTGGCTTGAGAATAGACTTGGTACGGTGCATAGATGAAGGTACATCAACCTCCATTAGTATATTCGTGGTTCGATATAGTAACACAATATATTCGTTTCTATTTCCCCAGTGTATGTTTGCTTACAACGTTGAAGAATAAGCGAAAGAATGTGACCAGTGTATGTTTCACCAGGCCGGTTGCGAAAGTATGACTTATAAAGACCCTGAAACGATCTGTAAGCACCACTGGTGTCAAATGGCCGTGATCAGAGCTACAAGCAGTATACAGTAGCAGAATTCATGTGAAAATTAGATGTCTTGAAGCCGAAGTGTTTCCGGGGCGGTCGCACATCCGGCACGCTAACTTAGCTCGAACTAAGGGCGGATACGGTCTTCAATCAGAGCAGACAGATTGCGATTCATAACCACCTAGAGACATCGTATTCGTGTTCTTTTAGGCATTGTGCCGGAATCTTCTGCGGGGAAGGTGCTCCGCGGGTCCTACAATGCCCTACTGTGGACGCGATCTTGACTGCACTAGCCGGGCTGACGTGCATGCTACGACAGATATTGCGGGACGTGGTGTAAGAGCGCCGTGCCAACTACTTTGTGGTTCGATTTGTATGTTGATAATTTGTAGGTCATTGCATCTTTCCTCGTCTCTGCGCTACTCACCATCTTTGCGGTCGTTTTTGGCTATCTGTCTGACTCTCTTCCGGAATGGTACTTGAACGATACCGATGCTATCGTAATATCCACCGTCCAATCATGTGCCCTTACACGGTTCCTCAAGACTCATGTGTGGGCTCCGTGGTGCAGACTGCACGCTTGGGTTCTCCTCCCTTTTGGAGGAAAACCAAATACGGCCGGAAAGAAACTTTCTAGATACGAGAGACAAGAGGCAGTCACAAGATTCATACTCCAATTGAGTGATCAGCAACTTGCTACTGGATTAGCCATTCTTATTGCAGCTCTCAGCAATCAATGTGCGTTGAGCGTCTACGAATTCCAAGTTGCCTTCGCATTGGCCTGGTTTTCGTCCACATGCCATCTCGTAACCCTGGATTGCCTTAAAGACTACTTCATCAAGCATGCAGTGGTGCGGAATTGGCGCGTATTCGGAATGCTGGTTCTTCTCCTGCTCCTGGTATATACACTGATTTTAACGATGGCGAGCATCGATGAAACGCTCCCGGTTGCATGCACGTACATTTATTTTGGAGATAAGAGTGTGGTCAATTCGGAGTCAATTGGTCTCTACGTCATTGCTTGCGCCGTCCTTACTGTAGTTATCTTGTTATGGAACTACATTATAAGGATCTATTGGTCATATAAACGTACAGACGGTAAAGCAACTTTTCTCGAGCGAAGTATGTTTCAGATCACGACGAGAGGCATGAGGAAGAAATACCAACCATCTATGGCCGAAGCAGAGTACATGATCTCAGAAGCTGTATTAGAGCATCGCTCTGAGCAGCGTAGACGTAAACTGGATATAATCAGGAAGTCTAATGGAATCCTCCACCGACTACACATCTTTGATCGGGCATCGAAAATGTACGGCGAATCATTTCTGTCACTTGGACCGACAGTTACCTTCATGATATCTTATGGGTTCTCCCAACTTTATGTGGATAGATGGGATCATCCCGATATACCTGTTCACATCGAGAAAAGCTTGGGGTTTGGGCAAATTACACCCATTTTTCTACTGGTGCTTCCTTTGTTTGCTGCAGCCGAGATCTACTATGGTAAGCCATCTATAAGAAATATGGTATGACTAAGAACGAAATTTGCTAATACGGAGATAGAGGTCAAAGACCTCCCAGTATCCGAAAGTTTGAAAGGAGAAGCAAAGAGGCCGCAGAGCTGTGGAGAAACTTCCACTTTTCCTCTCCTTGCGAATGAGAGCTTATCTCCGACTACCACCTCGATCGATGTGGAGATGGTGGATTTCCAAGGGCTTGATGATAGATTCCTACAGACTATGTCGGCACTACAGCGCCTTTTCTACCGTCCGGTGAAAAGTATTGCATATGATACCGAGATTGCGAAAAATGCCGAGGAGCTACAGGCTATATCTCGAAGGAAGGCTGCCTTGTTGAAGGAGCTCCAGTCGCTTCAACTTATCGAAAGCTCCCTCTCACCAACTACTCCCCTTGCTCTGGCAGAATTCGTGGTCATGAGTGGGGTTGCCCTTGCCCTAGGCATGCTTCTGAATGTTCAAAGTCGTGATACTATAGTCGCCACATTTATCTTGTTCGGGTTGTGGATAGTTTATAGCTTAAGTGGGATCATGAGCGATGTAAAAGACTCGTGGCAGAAGATCAGCGAGGAAGATTATCAAAGATTGTTAAAGGCGGCAAGGAGCCATAAAGATCTTGATCAGGAGGACAGTACAGCAGAAGCAGACGCGTAACTCCATAACTGTTCTACTTTTCATAAGACACTATGGTATACATTCGCACCCTGGACCGGCATAATTGCAAAATGCGTGCATGAACATGCGGGGATGAGGTATTGCTTGCTGTTCAGGGAATAGCCATCTTGCGGAAGCTGTGACGTGCAGGCGCTTCCACAACACATCCTAACAGGGACTCTGTCATATTTGAAACTTCTATTAGCAAACCTTGGGCACAAAAGAGGAGGAAGGAAAGTCGTCGCGGCTGTCGGAACACTGTAAAACACGCTTTAGCGAAACTTGGCAATCTGATACAGGGCTTGTCGCACGTTTTCCGATATGATCGCCATCTCGAAACCATTACCAACGCCTGGCATTCGCGGAAATATTGTCACCTGCTAATTCCCAGCTCTCCAGGCTCCCCGCATCTGGTCGGCCTCCAGCTTGGCGAGGCTGTTCGGCAGCGCTTTCCCATTCATTACCCGTCACAAGCTTGGCTAAAGCTTGGTCCTGGGTTTCATCATGGTTGAGTGTGGCTGTCACGACCTCCGCGTGCGCAGAAGAAGACGTCTGCTGCCTTCACGCTATACTGCGATTGATCCGGCGCTCGCTGCCTTGCCGCCTGGTGTCCTTGTTACAGTCCCTGGTAACATATCTCGTACCTGACCGCCTCTGTGAAACTCGTCACTATCCAGTGTCAAGCGATAGATCTTCGCGTCTCGCTGTGAATGCAACCACCCGCCCGCTTCTGCTTCGCGGAGACGGGATGGTATGGTCAATGGGAAATTAGCTAAACGCCTTGCAGCAGTCGAGATGCACATCACCAACCGCTGGATGGAATATATAAGCCAGCGCTGGGAGCCAGCTTCCAGTCCTCATCCCACAGCAGCTTACCTTTTCTTGCATTCCTTCAAGCCTTCATTCCGTTCTTCTCCTGTCGGTTGATTCGACCTTTATTCAATTCATCCACTGCAAGCAGTTTTTTGACCCTACTATCTTTTACAACAACAACCTTATCTTTCAATCAAAATGCATTTCTCTACCGTTGCCTCTGTTTTCATCATTAGCCTTTTGGCTGCCGCCCCGACCGTCGCTGAGCCGGTTGATTTCAAGAGGGCCTTGTCGACCCGCCATGTCGTATGTAACTTCGATGGACTCTGGACCACAGTCTGACTTCTCTAGGGTGGCCCAGCCAACGTTGCCGGACTCTATGCTCGCGTGGCCGAAGGAACTTTGATCCCTCGCCATCATCAGGGCAAGGGTAATGGTGGTAACGGCAAGGGAGGAAAGAAGAATGGTGCCGGTGCCGGCGCCGGCGCTGCCCAAGGCAATAATGGAAACCAAGGCGCCGCGAACAACGGTGCCGCTGGAGCAGCGACCGGAGCAGCTGGAGGTGCTGCAGCTGGGAATGCGGCTACAGGCGGTGCAGCTACGGGCGGCGCAGCTACGGGCGGTGCAGCTACAGGTGGTGCAGCTACAGGCAGTGCGGCTACAGGCAGTGCAGCTACGGGCAGTGCGGCTACAGGCAGTACAGCTACAGGCAATGCTGCCACCGGTAATGCCGCCACCGGAAACACCGCCACAAACTGTGCTGGGCAGAACCAGAAGAGACACCATAAGGGCCAGGGTAACACTGGCAATGCTGGCAATGCTGGTGCCGCAGCAGGCAATGCCTGCGCTGGCCAAGGCCAGGCTACTCAGGGACAAGCTCAAGGCCAGGCTCAGAACTAAGTGCGGAGCGGACGGAAGGAATATCAAGCCGTTGGCGTGGCTTTGATCAGCTACTCTATGAATGCAGGAAACCAAATTATGGGGAAACGCCTGTACATATTTGTAAAAAGGGTAAAAACGAACGAGTACGCGAGTATGGATTTGGCCTTTTCTTTCTCTTTTTTCTTTCGTGGTTCCCGATGGCTATGGAATTGTATGTGGACGGTAGCATGGTCTCCGCTGTACGCCAACGGAAGCTTTGAGTATAGTCGACAGCTTGCTACGCTTAACAAACCCTCTATTATGCTCCTAGCTTTTGCGTTTACAGCGCAGTATGTGAGGAATAAAACGTCGTCATAAAAAGCATGTAGATTCCTCCTTGTCCGTAACGGCTGTGCATAATCCATATAACAAAAATACCCCGATCTTACACTCATCGACCTGCGCGCATGATTTATCCGGAAAAAAGTTGTCCGTGGGAGCAACAATTTTCTTCCTTCTCTTTGCTCAACCGGCCTAGTGCTTATATCTCGGCGTAAGCCTAACATCCAACGCTCCAACGGTCAAAGTAAACGAGTCTCGGGATTTCTTGATCAGAGCTTCGCCCAGGTCGCCACGTAGCTCGATTTCGAAGCTCCGAACCAGATTCGCGACTACGGTCGTCATCTCCATAACGGCGAGTTTCTGCCCTACGCAGTTGTATACTCCCGCTGAGAAGGACATGAAAGCACGCCTGTCCTGAATGTATTCGGGGGCTTCGTCGGTCCACCGTTCAGGCATGAACTTGAGGGGCGACGGAAAATAGCGCTCGTCGCGCTGGAGCGTGTGGATCGGCATCCAGACCACCGTCTCACCTGGAATGTACTGCCCATCTGGAAGCGTGATCCCTGATGGTGGCGTCTCGCGTGATACTCCTGAAGGAACGGCAGGATGGAGGCGGAGGGCTTCGTAGATAGCACCTTCGAGGTATGGGATGTTCGCTACGTCTTCTGCTTCGAGGAAGGATTTAGACGGCGAGGTTTCGTCTATGGTTTTGCGGAGCTTGTGATACACATCCGGGTTCTTGCAGAGTTCCCAGATAAGCCAGACGAGCGTTGCGTGAGTGGTATCGCTACACACACTGTTAACCACCGTAAAGTATATCCTTACAATTGCGAGACTTACCTGCCAGCCACGATCATTAGTCGGGCGTCTGCATTGAGGTTGAGCGGAATATGCTCATCGTCTGGATCGATCAAATAACTAAAAATGTCGTTTTCTTGAGGAGTGATCTGCAAGTGCCGCGATCAGCATCGGCTGTTGATTAATTAATTACTGGGTATCCATACCTGCTTTCGTCTTTTCAAAACATCATGTGTCCAGCCCATGAATTTCAATAAGTCCTTCGCGCCAACGCTGGTTCGTAGCAGCACGCCTATTAACCAGGTAACGTGCCCGAAGATACTTATAGGGGCCATGCTTTGGTGCATGAGTTTAATGATTTCATCTTCTTCACCCTTGTTCAGCATGCCAAAGTGGTGATTGAACCCCACGTCACCCATGACATCAAAACTGTAGAAGCTGAGCCAGCTGGAGATGCGAACAGTGGGTTCCTGTGCATGTTCTTTGAGCTTGTCGATCAGGTTGCGAGCATGGCGATTGAGTCGTGGCTCGTATTCGCGTAGAGCCTTTGCGCTTAGTGCACGATCCCACACTTTGCGGCGCTCTTTATGTTCTTGTTTGTCGCGTGTCGAGTGCACTGATGCACCTTCTATGAAGTAGGCTCCACTATACCAGGTAGTCTTCCGGCATTTGGATAGCGAGCCGTGAATGAGAGGAACAGCGTCTGCGTTTATGATGCTGAGTTCGCGCGGGCCTGTGCGAATGATATCGGATCGATACTTCTTGTGCCAATCTTCAATGACATTGTACAATTGGTAATTGGGAATTACGCTTGCGACAGTGTGCCATTTTGTGAGTCGAGCGACGAAGGGGCCAGGAAACTTGACATGATTAGAAACCGGTAAAACAGGTGATGGGTGGACTTATACCTGGCGTAGGCGATGGAAAAAGGCACGATATATGAGGATGCTCGCCGTTAGTGTGCCTAGGTAGTATGCAGCTGCTGTCGCTGCGACTTTCAACGCTGCGAAGATCGAGCCAACCCGGGGATCAATCAGGTACACAGTAGCCACCAGAGCTCCGAAGAGAATGGGTCCAGCGGGTATTATGATGTGGCTGCGTTGCTCCCACTCGCCATGGTTCATGAGAAAGTGAGTAAAGAGGCCCAGGCCTCCCGCGAGTGTTTTGCTGCGGATGATATTTGCCATGAGGGATGTCGGAAGGTGGGGTGCTTACCGTTGTGTATTAGGAGACATCCAGCAGTATTTATACAGCTTGCACAACTCGAATGCTAGGCCCACTTACCCGGTTGGGGCGTTTCTTACATGTATGCACATGCACGATCCTAATTCCCCGTGACGAGCACGACCAACGGATAATCGCCTATTTTGAAGGTGTAAGGCTTGCAACGCAGCTGTAGCTCAGTAGCCGAGAGGCCGACCAACCCCACTTTGCTTCTGTTGTTTCATGAAACTAGGATCCCGAGATCCTCTGTGCAGACCCGAAATACGGTGGGCAGTTTAAGCCATCTTCAGCTACAGAGAGCTAATCTGGATCGTCAGCAAGCCAAGCCACGATAATGGCCTGGTAAAAGTCGATGCGTTTTCGATGGCGTTGCCACAAGCCGAGAATACACTTGGCGTAAGGTATTACATAGTTTTGATTGGACTTCAATCCTGCCTAGACTTGACATCCGAGCCATTTCTGCAGTAACGTGATCGGACAGTAAGCTAGCCAGGACAGTGAGCTGGCCACCCCAAAACGCACCAAAAATCCGAAAATCAGCCCCCTGCAATCTCAACAACGCCTAGATAATATACTCTAAGATTCTATATCTAGTCTTTGTTTCTTATTTTAAGACCTCTATTAGATTTTTTATAGTAATAAGTATAGTAATTATTAAGATATTGGATTACTAAGATTTTTTGTAAGTTTTTAGCCCCCAAAATACTATATCTTAAGGACTACCTTATAAAACTTCTCTAGAGTCTAATAAGGGCTATAGAATAAGTATAAAAGCTGATATATAAAGTCTTAGGGTATATTATCTAGGCATTGTTGAGATTGCAGGGGTCTGATTTTCGGATTTTTGGTGCGTTTTGGGGTGGCCAGCTCACTGTCCTGGCCAGCTTACT
>Ga0247757_10001152_pt1 | contig 18825 bp, 18 predicted proteins | sample UWRJL126311R4_FD_180929 | JGI IMG/M metagenome (GOLD analysis project Ga0247757, IMG submission 180929) | Plant litter microbial communities from Arlington Agricultural Research Station in Wisconsin, United States - UWRJ-L126-311R-4 | ecosystem: Environmental > Terrestrial > Plant litter >... | reverse complement strand
CAGGGCCACCTCGTTGCCCGGTCCGCGGCCGCTGAGGTTGCGCCCGCCGAGGCCCGCGTACTCGCCTTCGCTGTTCTCCCGCACCACCACCCAGTCGAGTTCGGTGTCGTCGGCCTTGCGCAGCGGTGAGACCACCCCGGGCAGGAACGTGACGGGCCGCACGTTGGCCCACTGGTCGAAGTTCTGGGTGATGTTGAGCCGCAACCCCCACAGGCTGACGTGGTCGGGCACCGTGGGCCAGCCGACCGCGCCGAAGTAGATGGCGTCGAACGGTGCCAGGATGTCGAGCCCGTCGGCGGGCATCATCAACCCGGTCTTCGCGTAATAGTCCGAGCCCCAATTGAATTCGGTCCACGCGAATTCGTAGTCCGATGCCGAAGCGGCTGCCACCGCGTCGAGGACCGTGCGGCCGGCGGCGATCACCTCGACACCGACACCGTCGGCGGGGATGGCCGCGATCGTGAACGTGCGTGGCGACATTCGGAACTCCTTCGGGTGTGGCGAGTTTTCGAGCAGGGGCGTTTCCTCCATTAGCGGCGAGGACGCCGCCGCCGTCCAAGACCGATAGCCGATCGGCTGTATAGGTAGGGCCTATAATCGATGCTCATGAGTGTGGACGTCCGCCAACTCAGGTACTTTCTCGCCGTGCTCGAGCACGGCACCATGCAGGAGGCCGCGCGGGCGTTGTTCATCGCGCAGCCGTCGCTGTCCCAGGCCATCGCCGGATTGGAGCACGACCTCGGGCTCCCGCTGTTCCGCCGGACGGGTCGTCGGCTCGTCGTCACCTCGGCGGGTGAAGAGTTCGCCGCGGCAGCGCGCATCGCCCTGCGTAACGTCGCGGCCGCCGAAGCGGTGGCGACCGACCTACGCGGCCTGGAATCGGGACGGCTCGAGGTGGTCGCCATGCCGACGCCCGCGATCGAACCGCTCACCACCCTGCTGGCCCGGCTGCACGCCGAGGCTCCCCGGATACGTCTGGACATCCGTGCGGCTTTCACGCCCGAAGAGGTGCTCGTCCGAGTCAGATCCGGTGAATGTGAGCTGGGGATCCTGGGCCAGTCATCGCCGCCCGCACTGGACGACATGGCCGTGGTCGCCCTCGATCACCAGGATCTGATGTTCGTCACGGCCGCCGGGGAATCCGAGCACGCCGCGGCGAGCGAGATCACCGTCGAACAGATGCACGGCATCGGGCTCATCGTGCCGCACCGCGGCACCCTCATGCGCACGCTGGTCGACGAGATCATCGCCAGCGGCACGGGCGCGCACATCGTCGCCGAAGTCGACCACCGCACCTCGATTCTGCCGATGGTTCTGGCGGGCATCGGTGCCACGGTGCTGCCCGCCGCCTGGGCGCCGCAGGCGCGCAGCGCCGGAGCGATCGTCCGGCGCATCACGCCCGCCGTGACACTGCACAACGCCTTGATCGCGAGCGCGGGGCCTCTCACCCCGGCCGCGGCGGCGTTCTGGCGGATCGCCACGGGCGACCCAGTTGTGGCGATGTAGCCGTAAAACCTGGCCGAACAATGGTTGCGTGTCCTCGGGAACGGCCGATCGTGATCGTCATGACTCTCGAAATGGCTGCGGCGCAGTGAAACCCATGTCGGAGATGCAGCGGCAGGAGTTCCTCGCCGATCTCCACGTCGCGGTGCTCTCGGTGGCGGCCGCCGATGGCCGCCCGCCGGCCAGTGTCCCGATCTGGTACGACTACACCCCGGCGGGGACCTGCGGATCAGCACGACCAGTGGGTCACGCAAGGCGAAGCTGATCGAGCGCGCCGGCGCGGTCACGGTGGTCGTCCAGGACGAGCAGCTGCCGTACCGATACGTGGTCGTGGAGTGCGCCGTCGTCGACACGACGACACCCACACCCATCGCCGTGCAGCACGCCACGGCCCTCCGCTATCTGGGCGACGACGGGGCGCGCGCGTTCATGCAGGAGATGGCGGGGAAAGAGACGGTGATGTTCACGATTCGGCCCAACCGCTGGGTCGCCGTGGACTTCTCAGGGATCTTGTAGGGAGCGCTGCGAGCTACCCTGAGGCGTGTCCAACGTCAGCGAGCCGGTGTTCTCGACCGAGCACACGTCGTTCTGTGACACGTTGGAGCACGGCGCGGAGATCGGCGCCCACTTCCACGACTACGGCCAACTCCGGTACGCGGCCTCCGGTGCGCTGGTCACTGTGACGAAGGTCGGCACGTGGGTGGCGCCGACGAACCGGATCACCTGGGTCCCTCCCTTTTACGTCCACAGCGGAAGCTCCTACGGTGAGACCGTCGTGCGGCTGCTGCGCGTTCCGGCCGAGTTGGCGCAGCGGCTCCCGCCGGAACCGTCGGTGTTCGTCGCCAGCCCCCTGGTGCGCGAGGCCTACCTGGCCACCACGGAGGACGACGAGGAAGTCACCGGTGCACGCGCCCGCCTGCTGCTCGAAGTCGTTGTCGGCGAACTCGCCTCCGCGCAGGAGGAGTCGATGCGTCTGCCGGAGCCGAGCGACACACGGCTGAGGGCCGTCACCGACGTGCTGCACGCGGATCCGGCCAGTAACGCCACGTTGGCCGAGCTGGGCCACCGAACGGGTTCGAGCCAGCGAACCCTGAGCCGGCTGTTCAGCAGCGAACTGTCGATGAGCTTTCATCAGTGGCGCACGCTGCTGCGCGTCCAGAGGTCGGTGCTCGAACTGTGCCAGGGTGCGTCCGTGACCGACACGGCGGTGCGCCTGGGGTGGGCGAATCCGAGCAGTTTCATCGAGGCATTCACCGAGCTCGTCGGTCAGACCCCCGGTCGCTTCCGCTCGGCTGCCCGCGGGATCACGACCGAGCGACTTGGCGTGTTTCCGATAAATCCTGGCTGAAGTGCGGTGGCAAGCCGTGCCGGTGACGCCGATCGTGGAGACATGCCACAGTTCGTCACCGCGCCGGACCGCTCCGCGGCGCCTGCCGCGCCTGCCGCGAGGGGCGTGACGCTCGGCGATCTGATCGTCCAGGCGCTGGGCAGGCACAGCTCGTCGGAGGCGTTCATCGCCGGTGATCGCCGCATCACCTACGCCCAGGTCAGCGCGCTGGTCTCGTGCTACACGGCGCTGCTGGCCCGGCGGGGCGTCGGGCTCGGGGTGGGTGTCACGATGCTGAGTCCGAACATGCCCGAATCGTGGATCGTCCAGGCCGCGACCTACCTGCTGGGCGGCCGTTTCAGCGGTCTTCAGGCGCCGGCGTCGCCGCACCTGCGGTTCGTCACCGGCACCGTCGCTCCGGTCGACGGTGGCTCCAGCATCGGTATGGGCACCGTCTTCGAATCCGCTGCAGCCTCCGAATCAGCAGCATCAACTCCCACCACGTAAGGACGAAACCCTCATGCGCGCCATCACCCAGAACCAGCTCGGCGGCCCCGAGGTACTCACCGTCGAGGACGTGCCCACGCCCGAACCCCTGCCGACCGAAGTCCTGGTACGTGTCCGGGCGATCGGACTCAACCCGCTGGAAGCACGGCTGCGCGCCGGAGAGTTCCCGTTGATCGGCACGCCGCCGTTCATCCTCGGCTGGGACATCAGCGGCGTGGTCGAAGAGGCGAGCACATGGCGGTTCCGGCAGGGTGACGAGGTGTTCGGCATGCCGCTGTTTCCCCGGGCGGCCAACGCCTACGCCGAGTTCGTGGCGGCTCCGGCGCTGCACCTGACCCGCAAACCCGCCGCGCTGTCGCATGCGGAGGCGGCGGCACTGCCGGTCGTCGGACTCACGGCCTGGCAGGGCCTCGCCGATCTCGCCGGTGTGACCGCAGGGGACCGGGTGCTCGTCCACGGCGGCGGTGGCGGTGTCGGCCATGTCGCCGTCCAGATCGCCAAAGCGCTTGGTGCATACGTGATCACGACGGCCAGCCCGGGTAAGCGGGAATTCGTCGCCAGCCTCGGCCCGGATGAGGTGATCGACTACACCGCGACTGACTTCACCGAGGTGGTTCGCGACATCGACGTGGTGCTGGACACGCTCGGCGGCGACACCGTCGAGCGGTCACTGGAAGTCTTGCGTCCCGGTGGCCATCTCGTGACCGCCGTGGCGGAAGGAGACGCCGAGCTCATCGCGCGGTACGAGTCCGCCGGGATGCGCTTCAGCGGTATCGCCGTCGACCCGGATCCGGTGGGTCTGCGGCGGCTCGTCGAACTCGTCGATCAGGGCAAGCTCCGGGTGCACATCCAGGAGACGTTCCCCTTCGAGCGTGTCGTCGACGCGCACCGACTGCTCGACAGCGGGCACCTCCAGGGCAAGCTCGTCCTCACGATCTGAGCGCGGAGTCCTGCGCCGGCGCAAAGGTGTCCTTGCTGACGTCGTCGAGGGCCAGGCCCCGTGGTTCCTTCAGCAGCAGCGTGGCGAGGATGGCGCCGATGTAGCAGCAGAACGCCACGATCATGACGGCTCGCACTCCGGGCCCTGCCAACAGCAGCGGGACGAGCAGCGCGCCGAGGAAAGCCCCGACCTTCGCGACACCGGCCGACAAGCCGTGGAACGTGCTGCGGACGGCGGTGGGATACGACTCGGCGGCCAGCAGCATGGTGGTGTAGTTCGGTCCGAACGCGATACCGAACAGCGAGACACCGAACACCATCGCGAACGGGATGACGGCGGCGGTCAAGCCGGGGATCACGGCAAGAGCCAGCATGGCGGCGGCGCAGAACGTGAAACCGGTGATCTGCAGCCGTCGCCGCGGCATCCGGTCCAGGACGAGGAGCCCGATGATGGCGCCACCCAGACTGAAGCACGTCACCAGAACCGCGTTCAGCGCGATGTTGGACAGCGTGGTGCCGTGGGGGGTGATGGCCTTGATCAGCAGCGGCTGGCTGACCGAATTGCCGTACACCGCAATGTTGAACAGGAACCAGGTGCCCGCGGTACCGAGCAGGGTCACGGCGAGGCGGCGGTTCCCGATCACCGCGCGCAACCCCGCCCGGGGGGTGCGCTGAGCGGAGCGGGCGGAATACGCGGTGGTGCGGGTCTGGGCGGCGAACGACTCGAAATCCTGGCGGGCGCGCCCCTCGTCACCGCGGTCGGCTGTCCAGCGTGGGGACTCTGGCATGTGCCGCCGCTGGTAGAGCACCAGCGCCGAGGGCAGCACCCCGAATCCGAGGATGAGTCGCCAGGCCATGTCGTCCGGAACGCCGACGGCAAGCACGAGCAGGCTCACCAGATAGGCGCTCACTTGGCCGAACACGTAGAAGAGGAAGGTGAATCCGACCAGCCTGCCGCGGTTTTGGCGGTTGGCGTATTCGGTCATGATGACACCGCTGGCCGGGTAGTCACCGCCGATGCCCAGACCGAGGATCAACCGCCCGATCACCAGGATGGTGAAGTTGGGTGCCAGCGCCGACACGAGTGCGCCGATGATCATCAGCACGGCCTCCAGGCCGTACACCCGGCGTCGCCCGAAGAGGTCGCCCAGCCGGCCGAATACCATCGCGCCGACGGCGACGGCGAGCAACGTCGAACCGGTCAGCAGGGAGACCTGACCGCTGCCGAGATGAAACTGCGGGGTGGCCAGCAGCGTGACCGTGCCGATGACGTTCAGGTCGTAGGAGTCGGTGAAAAAGCCCGCTCCGGCGGTGGTCGCCGCCTTGTAGTGGAAGACGCCCAGTTTCGCGTCGTCGATCGACGTCGCGACGCTCGCGGTCGGGGTAGCGGTGGACACGGGTCTCCTGACAGGCATGGGCGAGGGCACACGTGCACCTCGCCAAACTTGTATTGAGAAGTACCGTCATGCAGGTACCCGGGAGATGTCAACGCGAAAAGACGCTCATCAGCAGAAGTTGGAAACCAGTTCATCTTCTGTCTATCTACGCACGACGGGGTTGCTTCACTCGTCATCACTTGTATAGTCAAGCCGTGGCCAGCGTCCTGCACGAAGTGATCGCCGATGACTTGCGCGGCCAGATCCAGCGAGGGGAACTCACGCTGGGTGCACCGCTACCGTCGGAGGCGCAGCTGTGCGAACAGTGGAACGCCTCCCGCGGGCCGGTGCGTCAAGCGCTTGCCGCTCTGCGCGCGGAGGGCGTCATCGCCGGCGGGCGCGGCAAGCCACCGGTGGTGTGTTCGTCGTCGACAGGGCAGCCCTTCGACACGCTGCTGTCCTACTCGGCCTGGGCGCATTCGATCGGTCGCGTCCCCGGCCAGCACACGGTGGAACTGGCGCTGCGCCGAGCCGACGAGATCGCGGCCGCCGAACTCGGTGTGGCGCTGGGAGATCCGGTGGTGCAGGTGTTGCGGGTCCGGACGCTCGACGGGGAGCCGGCGATGCTCGAACGCGCCACCTTCGTCGAACACGTCGGCCGGCGCCTCTTCGACTTCGATTGCGACTCAGGCTCGCTGTGGGCCTATCTGCTGTCGCAGGGTGTGCATTTCGCCACCGCATCGCACGTCATCGATGCCGTCGCCGCCGACCCCGTCGACGCGCTGCATCTCGGTGTCGTCGAGGGTGCACCGCTGCTACGCCAACAACGCCGAACCCGCAGTGCCGACGGCGAAGTCATCGAATACCACGATGACCGCTATCTACCGACGCTCGTCAGCTTCACCCTGGAGAACACCCTCGACGCGCGCTGCGCGTTGGTCCGTAACGCCAAACCATCGGAGAATCCCTCGTGACCACGTACCCAGTCGAACTCGTCGTCCTCGACATCGCAGGCACCACCGTCGACGACGGTCAGCAGGTCTACCGTGTGCTCGGAGAGACCGCGCTCGCCCACGGCGCCGACGTCACCCCCGCCGACATCGAACGCTGGCACGGTTCGGCCAAGCACGAGGCGCTCCGCGCCCTGCTCACCCCGCCTGGCGGGCAAGCACCGTCCCCCGATCGGCTGCAGACCGTCGTCGCCGACTTCCGGGAGCGCCTGGCCGCCGCCTACCGGGCCGCCCCACCGACGCCACTGCCGGGAATCCCCGAGGCGATGGCCGAGCTGCGAGCCGCCGGTGTCAAGGTTGCTCTCAACACCGGTTTCGATCGCGATATCGTCGACTCCCTCCTCGAAACCCTGAATTGGCACGGTGATTCGGTGGTCGATGCGGTGGTGTGCGGCAGCGACGTCCCCATCGGGCGGCCCGCGCCTTTCATGGTGTTCCAGGCCATGCAACAGCTCGGAGTCACCGATGTGGCCCGAGTGCTCGTCGCCGGTGACACCCCGCGCGATCTGGAGGCCGGAACCAACGCAGGCGCTGCATATGTCGTGGGCGTGCTGTCGGGCGCCGGGACCGCCGAAGAACTGGGCACCCATCGCCACACCCACCTGCTGAGCTCGGTGGCCGATCTGCCGCGGTTCCTCGGGGTATCCGTTGCGGCCGTGGCCGTCTCGTGAACGTCAGCACTCTGGCCGCCGTCTGGCGCGGGGGAGCGGACATCACCCTGGAGTCGATGCCCCTGCCGGTCCCGCGTTCGGGCGAGGTCCTGGTCCGGGTGCGGCTGGCCACCGTGTGCGGCAGTGACCGTCACACGGTCAGCGGGCGCCGCGTCCAGCCGTGCCCGTCCATCCTGGGCCATGAGGCCGTCGGCGAGATCGTGTCGCTCGGACCGGGGAGGCACCACGCGGTGGACGGGCGGGAACTCGAGATCGGCCAGCGTGTGATCTGGTCGGTGACTCTGCCCTGCGGTACCTGTGACCGCTGCCGGGCCGGCGTCACCGCCAAATGCCGGACCGTGCGCAAGGCCGGGCACGAGCCGCTCGACTCGGGCTGGGACCTCTCGGGAGGGTATGCCCGACATGTGTTGCTGCCCAACGGTTTACCGATTGCCGTGGTTGCCGACGAGCTCCTCGACGAAGTGGCGGCACCCGCGGCGTGTGCGACGGCCACCGTCATGGCCGTCATCGAACGCGCCGGCGCATTGGCCGGGCGTCGGGTGACGGTGATCGGCGCGGGCATGCTCGGACTGGGTGCCACTGCCGCGGCCGCGTGGGCCGGCGCCGCCTCGGTCCTGGTCATCGACCCCGTCCCGGCCCGGCGCGATCTGGCCCGGCGGTTCGGTGCGACCGCGGTGGCTGCCGCGATCGACGACGAACACCAGACCGATGTCCTGCTCGAGTTCTCCGGATCGTCAGCCGCACTGCAGCGCGGCATCGGGACACTCGACATCCAAGGGGTGGCCGTCCTTGCTGGTTCGGTCGCACCCGACGGTGCGATCGACCTCGACCCGGAAAACGTTGTGCGACGGCACCTCTGCATCATCGGCGTGCACAACTACGAACCACGGCACCTGCTCGCCGCGCTCACCTTCCTCCAGCAGACGCGGGACCGGTTCCCCTGGGCAGAGCTAGTGGTCCCGCCGCGCCCCCTCGAGGACATCGCCACCCTGCTGACCGGACCCGTGGGAACCGCACCGCGCTCCTCGATCGCGCCGTGACCGAGCACCGTGACGGTCGCTGACGGCTGGCTGATTCTGGTCGCCCTGGGAGCGGGCGCGCTGGGCGGGCTGATCGGAACCGGATCGTCGCTCGTGTTGCTGCCCATCCTGGTGGTGCTGGACGGGCCGCGGGTCGCGGTGCCCGTCATGGCGATCGCCGCCGTGATGGCAAATGTGGGCCGAGTCATGGCGTGGTGGAGGCTGATTCGCTGGCGACCCGTCCTCGTCTACTCGTGCCCCGGTGTTCCCGCCGCGGTACTGGGCGCGCACACGCTGCTGACCATCCCGCAGAGTGTCGTCGAAAACGTCCTGGGTGCCTTCTTCCTGGTGATGATCGGCGTGCGCCGGGTCGTGGCTGCGAGGCAGTGGCGAGTTCGGTTGTGGCACCTGGCGATCGCCGGAGCTGTCGTCGGATTCCTCACCGGGCTGATCCTGTCGACCGGCCCGCTCAGTGTGCCGGTGTTCACCGGCTACGGCCTGTCCGGGGGCACTTTCCTCGGCACCGAAGCGGCGAGCGCCATGGTGCTCTACATCGCCAAGATGGCGACGTTCGACCAACTCGGCGCCCTCGACCACACCGTGATCATCCGCGGCCTGGTGATCGGGACGGCCCTGATGATCGGCCCCTTCCTCGCTCGCCCTCTCGTGCGCCGGCTGGACACCAAGGCCTATGGCTTGCTCATCGACGTCGTGCTCGTGGTGGCCGGCCTCGGCATGTTCGCCGCGACCATATCCAGCTGAGCGGCGTGACTGCGAGAGCGGGTGCGCCGCTCAGGTTTCGGGTGACCCGATGGCGTGTAGATGCTCCACGGTGGCGGTGCGTCCCCGACCGATGTGATCGAGCATCGCCTGGCTCGCGGCGTCGGGATCGCGTGCCTCCAGCGCCGCGGTGACGGCCTCGTGATCGGCGACCGAGCGGTGCCGACGCTGCACGAACCAAATAGCTTGGTAGGGCACGCCGTTCCAGAGACGTTCGATGAACTCGTCGAGCAACGTCGAGTGGGCGGCGGCATAGACCATCCGATGCCACCGTGCGTTGAGGTCCACCACGTCGGTGAATCGCGGCGGATCACCGGCGACCACCAGCCGGAATTCCTCCTGCAGTTCCCGAATCGCGCGTAACTCGTCTTCGGTCGCCTGCTCGGCGGCCAATTTGGTCGCCAACGGTTCGAGAGTCTGGCGGAGCAGGTAGGTCTCCTCGGCCCGCCTGATCGAGTAGCGCGTCACGACGTGGCCGTGGTGGCGTTTGTACTCCACGAGCCCGTTGGCCTGCAGCATCCGCAGCGCCTCACGGATCGGGGTCAGACTCATCTGCAGTTCATCGGACAGGCTGGCCAGTGTGAGCTTCGCGCCACCCGGCAGCGTGCCGCGTTCGATCAACCGGCGGATGGCGATGAACGCCTCTTCGGCCTTCGTGGTCGGGAGTGGTTCAGGTGGTGTCGCCATCACTTCCTCTCGACCAGACATTGATCATGTCCTCGTGACGGTACCCGGGATCGGCGTGCTCGGCGCTCTGCCACTGAGTACCTGCACCACATTCTGCACCGCGAGTTCGGCCATCCGCGTCCGTGTCTCGACGGTCGCCGAACCCAGATGAGGCGCCAGCACCACGTTCTCCGCGCGGAGGAGCCCCGGATGGACGGCGGGTTCGTGCTCGTAGACATCCAGCCCCGCCCCGGCGATCACCCCGTCGGAGATCGCCTGCACCAGCGCATCTTCGTCGACGATGGGGCCCCGCGCGGTGTTGATCAAGTACGCACCCTGCTTCATCAGATCGAGGGCTCCACGATCGATCAGGTGACGTGTGTCAACCGTCAGTGGACAGTGCAGGGACACGATGTCCGAGGTGGCCAGCAGTTCGTGCAGGTCGAGCCGCCGGCCCTGATCGCCGGGCTGTTCCCGGCGCGCGTGATAGGCGATCCGCATCCCGAACGCTGCCGCGCGCGCCGCCACGGCACGACCGATGTGCCCCATCCCGATGATGCCGAGCTGTTTGCCCTGCAGGCCGGCCCCCAGCATGAAACCGATGTCCCACGACCAGGATTGCCCCGATCGGATCAACCGGTCGCCTTCGCAGACGCGTCGCGTGACATCGAGCAACAAGGCCATCGTGAGGTCGGCGGTGGCGTCCACGAGCACACCGGGTGTGTTGGTGGCGTGGCAACCGTGCGCGGTGATGGCAGGAACGTCGAGATTGTCGTAGCCGACCGCGGTGTTCGCGACGATCCGCAGTTGCGGGCCTGCCGCCGTCAGCACCGCACCGTCGATGCGGTCGTTGAGCATCGTGACGACCGCGTCGGCGCCGCGCACCGCGTCACGGAGCTCGTCGGCCGACAGGGGACGGTCGTGGGGCGAAACCCACACCTCGCCCACGTCATCCAGTGGCGCCAGGGCGTCCCGCGGCAGCGCCCGGGTGACGACGGTCCTCATCGCTGCGCGGCCAGGATGGCCCGGGCGCGCCGGGCGATCGGGTAGTCGACGAAGGTGCCGTCGGGCAATCGGATGGAGGAGACGCCGTCGGCCTCTGCTGCCGAGAACGCGGCATCGACGGCGCGCGCCCAGGCGATTTCCTCCGCGCTCGCCGTGAATGCCGCGGCAACGGTGGGTATCTGGGCCGGGTGGATGACCTGCTTGCCGCTGAAACCCAACTGCCGGGCGCGGCGGGCAGACCGGCCGAGCCCGTCGTCGTCGCCGAGGTCGAGGTAGGGGCCGTCGATCGGCGGCGGTCGGTGTGCTGCCGCCGCGGCCAGGACGAGATGTGATCGTGCGTGCAGGAATTCGTCGCCGTCGGCGGTGGGCGTGATGCCCAGTTCCCGCGACAGATCGGCGGGGCCGAAGGACAGGGTGTACACCCGGGGATCGGCGGCAGCGAGGGCACGGGCGTCGAGAATGCCCGCCGCCGTCTCGACCAGGGGAATGATGCCGATCGCGCCGACGTCGGCCGCCGCCGAGGCCTCGGCCTGGGCGAGGAGATGCGAGACGTGTCGGACACCGTCGGGGTCGCTGCTCATCGGCACCATGATCAGGTCGACGCGCGCCAGAACGGGCTCGAGCGCAGTCACGTCCGCTTCGGCGAGCCCGCTGTCCACCGCGTTGATCCGCACACACACCACGGGGGTGGCGTCGCGGCGCAGCGTCGACAGCGTATCCACCATCGCGATTCGTGCGGTGTCCTTCTGCGACAGGGCAACCGCGTCCTCGAGGTCGATCGCGATACCGGTGGCCCCACTGCCGGCCGCCTTGGCGATCCGGTCGGGGCGATCACCCGGCACGAACAGCAACGTACGGAGCAGGGGCAGGGGCAGGGGAACGGGTGAAGTCATAACCGTGCTCGATTCGGTGCGGGTAGTCGGGGTGCCACCGCGGCGCCCAGGCGGTGCAGATCGTCTGCGGCCTTCATGATGTCACCGCTCAGTGGTACCACCTCGGCGGCACCCAACCCGCGAAGCGCGGCAGCGCCGTCCGCCCGGACGCGCCCACCGAAGACGGTCACGGGCAGATGTGGCGGCGCGGCAGCGAGGACACCGGAGACCACCTTGCCCTCGGTCGAGGACAGATCGACCGTGCCCTCACCCGTCACGACGAGGTCGGCGGATGCCGCGGCATCCCGCCAATGTGTCAGCGACAGCACGAGATCGATGCCCGACTCGATGCCGGCGCCCATCGCCAGCAGCATCGCGCCCAGCCCTCCGGCCGCACCCGCGCCCGGGTGATCCCGAACGGCCGCAGGATGATTCAGCTCGGCCAGCCGGCGCTCCAAGTGCATGATGTCGGCGGGAGCGGCGCCCTTCTGGGGGCCGAAGACGGCCGCTGCGCCGCGCTCCCCGAGAAGCGGGTTACGGACATCGGACGCGACCCGGACGGGGATGGGCAGTGTGGGCAGCACGTCACGGAGGCCGACGCCGCCGTCGACGGTCGCGACCCCACCCACACCCAGCACGAGCTCGCGCACATCAGTGTCGGTGCCGATGTGGGCGATCAGCTCACCGAGCCCGCGGCTGGAGGCACGAAACGGGTCGAGTTCGTCGACGCTGCAGAGCGTCAACCCGATTGCCTGGGCACTTTCCGTCACGGCCAGGCCGTCGCGCAACACCAGATACCGTGCCGTGGTCGGCCGCCCGAAGGGGTCGGACACGATGACGCTGCGCAATTCGCCGCCACCGAGCGCGGTGCGCAGGACGTCGACCAGTCCCTCGCCGCCGTCGGACAGCGGCAACTCCCTGACCGTGACGTCGGGTCGGGCCGTCGTGATGCCCCGCGCCACCGCGGCCGCCGCCTCGGCCGCCGACAGACACCCCTTCAGGCTGTCCGGGGAGACGAGAACGGTGGGGTCACCCATCAGTCGGCATACCAGTTCGGCAGCTCGTCCTGCAGGTCCACCCACACGGACTTGATCCGGGTGTAGTGCTCCATCACGGCCTGTCCACCTTCCCGGCCGTACCCCGACTGCTTGTACCCGCCGAACGGGACGAGGTGGTTGATGGTGCGCGTGGTGTTGATCCAGATGAGTCCCGCGGCGATGCCTGCGGCGACGCGGTGTGCGCGGGCGACGTCGCGGGTCCAGACCGAACCGGCCAGACCGTAGACGGTGTCGTTGGCCTTGGCGATCGCGTCGGCCTCGTCGGTGAACGTCTGGATGCCGGTCACCGGTCCGAAGATCTCCTCGCGGATCATCGTCATCCCGGGGTTGACCCCGTCGAGGATGGTGGGGGAGAAGTAGTATCCGTCGGCCAGCGGCGGCTCCGTCTGACGGACTCCGCCGCAGACCAGCCGCGCGCCCTCGTCGGTGCCGCTGGTGACGTAGGACGCGATCTTGTCGCGGTGCGCCGCCGAGATCTGCGCGCCCATCTGGGTGCGCTCGGACAGTGGGTCACCGACGCGGATGCCGCGGGCCAAAGCCTCGAAGCGCGACAAGAATTCGTCGTGGATGGAGTCGTGGACGAAGATGCGCGACGCGGCCTGGCAGGTCTGTCCGGCGGCCGAGAAGATGCCGTAGGCGGTGCGGTGCACGGCCGCGTCGAGGTCGGCGTCGGCGAAGATGACGGTGGGTGACTTCCCGCCCAGTTCGAAGGTGACGAGCTTGAGGTCGGCGGCCGCGGTGGCGGCGATCTGCTTGCCGACCTCGGTGGAGCCCGTGAAGGCGATCTTGTCGACGTCGGGGTGGGCGACCAGGGCCGCCCCCGCCTCCTCGCCGATGCCGGTGACCACGTTGAAGACGCCGTCGGGCAGACCCGCCTCCGCGATCAGCTGCGCGAAGACCACCGCCGACACCGACGTCTCCTCCGCGGGTTTCAGGACGATCGTGTTGCCGCCGGCCAGGGCCGGGGACAGCTTCCAGGCGAGCATCAGCAGCGGCGAGTTCCACGGCACGATCGCGCCGACCACGCCCACCGGCTCGCGGCGGGTGTAGCTGAACGCCGATGCGGCCTGCGGGTGCGTCTCACCCAGAGTGGTCTGACACACCCCGGCGAAGTACTCGAAATACCGGACAACAGCGTCGATCTCGGCGCGGACTTCGCGCACCGGCTTGCCGTTGTCGCGGGACTCGATCACGGTCAGCTGGTCGCGGTGGCGGTCGACGACCGCCGCGATCTTGATGAGGAACCGGGCCCGGTCGGCGGCCGACACCGCACCCCAGGGTCCCTCGAATGCGGCCCGGGCGGCGCGGACGGCGCGGTCGACGTCGGCCGTTCCCGCCCGGGGCAGTCTGGCCCACACCCGACCGGAGCGCGGTTCGTAGGAGTCGAACGTCGATCCGTCGATCGCCGGGGTCGGTGAACCTGCGACGAACATCGGCAGGTCGGCGACCGCGTCGGTGGCCGACGGATCGGCCAGGCGCTGCAGGTCTGCCGCTGCGTCGATGCCGGCTGTCATGACGAAACCTCCTGGGGGAGTAGGACGGGTTTGATTTCCTGGTAGTTCTGCATCCGCGTCATCACCGAACCGATGTCGGACAGCGGGTAGTGGCCGCTGATGAGGCGGTCGAAGGGCAGCTCCCCGGCGAAGCGTTCGAGGATGGTGAGCGCACCCCGGTAGTGCGACAGGTCGCCGGAGAACGACCCGATGACGGTCAGGTTCTTCTTCGTGATGTTGCCCGGGGCGATCTGCGTCGTCGCCGAGCCCAACTGGCCCACCAGGAGGTAGCGCGCGTCCGGCCCTGCCATGTCGACGCCTTCGGCGAAAGCCGCTGGGTGACCGGAGAACTCCGCCACCAGATCGGCACCCATGCCGCCCGTCGCGTCGAGGATCATGTCCAGGCGATCCTTCGGGTCGGGGTGGGCCGCAAGGGAGATGACCTCGTCGGCCCCGAACGCCGAGGCGATCTCCAGGCGTGCGTCTGGCGCACCGATCGTGATGACCCGGCCCGCTCCCGCGCGCGCGAACAGCCCGGTGGCCAGGATGCCCAACGGGCCGGCGCCCTGCACGACGACGGTGTGTTCGGGCCCCACCCGGCCGGCCTGTTCGACGGCGTTGACCACGGAGCGCAGCGCACAGGACGCCATGCTGGCCAGATCGTCGGGCACTCCGGCAGGTACCTTCAACCGCCCCGATCCCGGCAACACGTAACCGTGCTGGGCCAGACCACCGAGCAGGTGGGGCCACTGCTTCATGGTGTCTTGACCGTAGGGAATCTTGTTGCGACACAGGGTCGGCCGTTTGCGGGCACACATCACACAGTGGCCGCAGACCGCGTGCGTCCACAGGACGCGGTCGCCGATGCGCAGCGGTTGACCGGCCGAGTCCACGTCAGCGCCCTCACCGATCGCGATGATGCGACCCACCATCTCGTGGCCCAGGATCAGGGGGAGCTCGACCTTGATGGCGAGTTCGCCTTCCCAGCAATGGACGTCGGTTCCGCACAGCGAACACGCGACGATCTCCACGAGCAACCCGCCCGGCTCCACCTTCTGCGGGACGGCGACCTCTTCGAGTCCCAGCGGCTGACCGAATTCGTGCACGACCGCGGCGAGGGTGTATTCGGGAAGTGCTGTCGCCTTCACGGTTGTGCCTCCTGGGTGGTGGGGATGACGGCCGTGGCGGTACCGGTGTTGTGGACCTTGCCCCATACGGCCATCACCACCGTACTGACCAGGCAGATGCCCGCGATGTACACCGCGATCGGCCAGGTGTCCCCGCCACTGCGCAGCAGCAGCCACGCCGCGATCAGTGGGGTGAAGCCACCGACGATCGCGGCGCCCAGCTGGTAACCCAGTGACGCCCCGGTGAAACGGACGGTCGTGTCGAACAGGGCGGAGAAGTAACTGGCCTGTGCGGCGTACATCAGGGAGTGTGCGACGGCCAAGCCGATGATCAATGCCAGCCACAGCGTCCACCGGGAATGGGCGCCGGCGAGCCAGAAGAAGGGGAACGCGAACAGCACCATGAAGGCGGCACCGCCCATGTACACGGCCCTGGTGCCGATGCGGTCCACGAGCAGACCGAACCCGCCGATGGTGACGATCGCGAGGGCGGCCGCGATGAGAATGCCGGACCGGGCGTTGGTCTCACCGGCTCCCCCCTTGGCGAGGGTCAGGGCGAACACCGTGATGAGGTAGAAGGTGCACGTTTCGGCGGCTTTGGCGGCGAAGCTGACGAGTATTCCGCGGCGTCCGGTGCGCAACGCCTCGACCAGCGGGATGCGGTCCTTGCCCTCCGTGCCTTCCCGTTCCCGCGCGGCGATGGCGGCGGCGAACTCGGGTGACTCGGAGATGGCCCGCCGCAGCCACAAACCGATGAGCATCAGCACCGCACCGAGGATGAACGGGATACGCCAACCCCAGCTGGTGAACTGGTCTTTGGGAAGCAGCATGAACCCGGCGAGCACCAGACTCGCGAGCACCAGGCCGGCGTAGATGCCCATCTGTGGCCAGCTGCCGTAGAAACCGCGGCGGCCTTCGGGTGCGTGCTCGATGGTCATGATCGACGCTCCACCCCACTCGCCGCCGTGTGCCAGACCCTGCAGAACACGAAGCGTGACAAGGAGAATGGGGGCCGCGACGCCGATGCTGTCGTAGGTCGGCAGCAGACCGATCCCCACGGTGGAGATGCCCATCAGACCGAGCGTGGCGATCAAGACGCTCTTGCGTCCGAACTTGTCGCCGAAATGTCCGGCGATGATGCCGCCGAGGGGGCGGGCGACGAAACCGACACCGAAAGTCGCCAGCGCCAAAAGTGTTCCGACCGCGGGGTCCTGGTTGTTGAAGAACAGTGCGCCGAAGATCGTGGCCGACATCGCGCCGTAGAGGTAGAAGTCGTAGAACTCGAGCATCGAACCGATACCGCTGGCCAGCGCGACGCGCCTGATCAGACGGTCGTTGGGCTTCGCCGAAGTCGTGGTGGAGGTCATGCCTGTCCTTGGGGTGTGATGGTTTCGTGGGTCGTTCCGACGACACCTGCCTCGATCAATTCCTCCAGAACCTCTCGGGGATAACCGAGTTGGTCGTGGAGAACCTCGTCGTTGTGTTGGCCGAGCACCGGTCCGGGGCCTTGGATGTGGCCCGGTGTGCCGGACAGCTGGGCGATCAGCCCCTGCATCCGCAGGGGTCCCAGCGTCGGGTGGTCGACGGTGACGACGCTGCCCCGCTGCTGATAGTGAGGGTCGGCGGCGATGTCGGCCGCGGTGTAGACCGGTCCCGCCGTGGCCCCCACCGCTTCGAAGGTCGCGAGCACGTCGTCGCAGTCCCGCTGCCCGACCCACGTGGCGATGGCCTGGTCGATCTCATCGCGGTGCGCGATCCGGCCGGCGATGTCGCCGAACCATTCTGCTTCGGCCAGGTCAGGGCGATCGACGGCTCGCATGATGCGCTGGCCGGTCGACGTCGTGGCTCCCGACAGCGCGATCCAGCGGCCATCGCGGGTCTCGAAACACTCACGGGGAACGTTGAATCCGGTCCTGCTGCCTTGTCGAGTCGGCAGCGTCCCGAGTTGGTCGAACGCCGATGTCTGGGCCCCGAGGATCCAGAACAGGGGTTCGTAGATGGACAGGTCGACGACCTGGCCCTGTCCGGTGGCCTCGGCGTGGCGCAGCGCGATCATCGTCGCGAACGCACCGGCCAGCGCCGTCACGCCATCGGCGAGCGGCCACTGCGGCAGCACCGGCGGGCCGTCGGCGGCGCCGTTGGTATCGGCGAACCCCGACATCGCCTCGGCGATGGTGCCGAACCCGGGCCGCGACCGGTACGGTCCGGTCTGCCCGAAGCCGGACACCCGCACGATGACGAGTTTCGGGTTGGCGGCCAGGAGATCCTGCGGATCCAGCCCCCACTTCTCGAGCGTTCCCGGCCGGAAGTTCTCGATGAAGACGTCGGCTTCGGCCAGCAGCCGCCGCATCATCTCGGCGCCGCGCGGATCGGACAGGGCGAGGCTGACGTCGCGCTTGTTCCGCCCGACCAACGCCCACCAGAGGGATTCGCCGTCTTTACGCCACTCCCACTGACGCAGACCGTCGCCCTTCGGATGCTCCACCTTGACCACGTCGGCACCGAAGTCGCCCAGCAGGGTCGCGATCATCGGGCCTGCGTAGATGGTGGCCGCGTCGACCACCCGCACCCCCTGCAGCGGCGGCATTGGCCCGTCCGAAGCCGTCGTATCAAACATTTAATTAAATTAGCGCCTCAGTGACGCCGAACACAACCCACCCACCGCGGTGGTGCGGCGGGTGGATCGATTTCCTCAGGCCGACACGGGACTATCCACCGACGCGGTCGAGTTCGGCCAGATCGTCCTCGGAGAGCGCTACCCGGGCGCCCGCGATGTTCTCCCGCAGGTGCGCCGTCGACGACGTTCCCGGGATGAGCAGGATGTTCGGCGATCGGTACAACAGCCAGGCCAGGGCCACCGCCATCGGTGTCGCGCCCACGCGCGCGGCGACCGCGGACAGCGACGCCGACTGCAGGGCGCTGAAGCCGCCGAGCGGGAAGAACGGGATGTAGGCGACGCCGTCGGCGGCGAGACGGTCGATCAACCCGTCGTCCCACCGATTGGCGAGGTTGTACATGTTCTGGACCGACACGATGGGCGCGATCGACTGCGCCTGCGCCACCTGCTCGGCGGTGGCATTGCTGACGCCGAGGTGCCCGATGAGGCCCTGCCGCTGCAGGTCGACGAGGGTGCTGAACGCTTCGCCGATGTCCTCGGGCGCGGGGCCGGTGGCGTCGCCGAGCCGGAGGTGGACGAGACCGAGGCGCTCGACACCGAGCGTCTCCAGGTTGTCGTCGATCTGTGCGCGCAGCTGGTCGGGGGTGCGGGCCGCCGGCCATCCACCCTGGGCGTCACGGCGGCCCCCGGCCTTCGTCGCGATCACCAGGTTGTCGGCATAGGGATGCAGCGCCTCGCGGATCAGTTCGTTGACCACCCGCGGTCCGTACGCCTCGGCGGTGTCGATGTGGGTGATGCCCGCGGCCACGGCCTCACGCAGGACGGTGACCGCCGCCGAGTGGTCGCTGGGTGGGC